>Ga0308009_10000701_pt1 | contig 22530 bp, 25 predicted proteins | sample Neamet127_FD_203134 | JGI IMG/M metagenome (GOLD analysis project Ga0308009, IMG submission 203134) | Marine microbial communities from water near the shore, Antarctic Ocean - #127 | ecosystem: Environmental > Aquatic > Marine > Unclassified | place: Southern Ocean | collected 2014-07-24
AAATCTTTCTTCCAAAAAATCATTCTGTGAAGCTGTGATAAAAGGTGCAATTGTAGGTGCAGAAACCGGTGGCTTCTTTATTACTAAAATACTTTCTGCGCTAAAATTATCTATATATGAAGCCATTCTTAAAATTTAATAGTATAAGTTACTCCGCCAACTAGTTTCATTCCTTGGAGAGAGGTAGTAGAATCCGATAATTTAAAAATCCCCCCTGTTTCTGCCATTACCCTATTTCCGTTCGCATCAACATATCCAAATGTATCAGTACCTCCAAGTGTCAGAGTTCCGCTAAATGTTCCAGATGTTCCGTTGCTCCCTGTTATTGTTGCCGATATACTTCTTGATCCTACGCTAAGATTAACGTTTGATGCATTAATTACTTGCATAGTAACAGATTGAAACCTTGAAATAGTAGGATTTCGCATTGTAAAAGTAGTTAGAGCTAAGTTAATAGCACTATTTACTCCTCTTATTCCAAACCCTTTTGTGAATTGACTCCCATCTTTAGTGTAAGGGTCAACCCCAGGGAGGGGGACTTGAGTTGTGGTTGGTGCTACACCAGTCCCTAATCCATTGAGAGAAGGAGATCCTAGAAGGGTTCCCCTATCAAACCCAACAATAACATTACCTTCAATTGTTTTTTCTTCTGCCGTAAACACAAAACAAACATCCTCATCAAAAGCAGGATTTGCAGTGGTACTAATCTCTGGATTAGTATAGTCGTTTTTAATATTTATAAACCTAGGCGGATTCAAGTTGTCTGTAAAAAAAAGTAAATCACCAACTAAATTTATTCCAGTGACTAAAAAGGCAGGATTAAAATTTAAAGTTGTATTGACACCAGTCCCATCATCTAAACTAGTAATGTGGTAAACCACCTGTGATGTTCTTGTATTAAAAGAAACTATCATGTCGCACTTGCCGGTATCCCCTAGCGTAAAGGAAGGGTCATGAACAAACCAATATAAAGTCTCATTAGCGCTATCTTGAAAAGCACCTATGGTTCGAGCGGCAGAACTTAAAGCTGTTTCTGCTTGTGTATCCAAGTCTGTAACGTAAAGTGATGTTAATTGTGTGTTTCCTTTTGCATTTTCAACAGAGCCTACTTCAGAATCCTCAGTTGAACCTAACCTTACGTTTAACGCGTCTACGTATTCCCCGTTAGGTATAAGCCTTTCATCAAGGCTTTTATTCATACGCCCTTTAACAAAATTTCTTTGCGTTCTAGCCATGTTATTTTATCCACTTATTTTCACCTCTCATGTTCATCAATAATCGTCCTGGATGAATATTGCTTAATCTTATTTTTGCGTTTCGCAATAAGGCGGTTTTGTCTTTTCGTGCTCTGTTAATAATATACTCCTGCACGCCAAACTTACTGTTTAATACTGCATATTTAATATATGCGTAAATATAATCTTCAAATAGTTTGTTTAGAGTTATAAGTGAATTGTCACCACCTTCCATGCCATCAGAAATATACTCTAATACACACTGCTCATTAGCCATGGTAGAGTCAAAATTAATGACCCCTGCCTTCTTGTCTATAGTAAAAGTTGGGTTCATGTTAGCAGTCTCAGTATTAAGCCCGTAGCGAGCTCCTATGAACGTGTCGTAATAATCTTCGTTAAAAGGTGGATTGTTATCTTGATCTAAGTTTGCTTGATTTAAGTAAATACTATTTAAAGAACCATCCTGTCTAGATGTGTCTAGCGTTGAGGGCTGTGTGTTTACATTGTCTGCACCATCATAAGTGAATGAAGCAGTCGCCGTTTGCACGTATGACAAAGCTGATTGAACCTGTATGTTTTCAAGTAAAGGTCGAATAGTATTATTTTTAAATAAAGATATTCTAACCCAATTAACATAATCAGAAGGCAACACAAATCTTAAATCTGAATACACCGTCAGCTGTAGTGATTTTATCTCTTTAAATGCATCGTAGTTTAACTCTTGTATTCCCCGCTTAGCATGAAACAAAACCTTATACCTTTCTTCATTATTTACCAACGAATGATTTCCATCATACATTAACAAAAAATTATTGACTATATCTGTTAAGCTCACGTACTGGTACGAACCCCAATTTAAATCTGTTGGATTCGCCGCATCGTTAGTGTAATACTTTTTTTGGTCTATGTATGCCATAATTATTGTTCTTTATTTTGCATCTGCTCTTCTACCTGTCCAAATTTAAACACATCGCCTTCTCTTATCTGAATACCTGCGTACTGTAAAATTTTTGACACTAAGTCATTTCCATCGTCTAGAGGTAATTCAAAGTCCTGATAATCTGCTTGGCTTTGATTAAAAATTGGGTCACCATTAGAAATTGTAGTAAATGTCCAATTAGGATCTTTAGGGTATCTTATATACTGACACTTAATATCAGTTGCTCCATTAAAAGAAACAGGGTAAATAGTAACCTTTTCTGCTTCTTGAGTATAAGCCGGATAAATCACTGAAGGAGCAGTAAGCATCGAATTGTTTAATAGTGTTATTTTACTATTAGACACTGGTTCCGCAATACCTTTAAACACCGTTAGACTAGAACATCTTATCTCATTGATAAGATAATAATCAGAACCTGTTGTTGCTGCTGATGGCAAAAAATAACTGTTTGCCGCACTTTGAGTTAAATCTTGTGTAACTGAAAAATAATCAATTACTTCTTCGTATCCTTTTTTTAAATCTGCATATCCTGTGCCAGATAGTCTAGCATTTTCTTCATTAATCTGTTGATTGTATTGAAAAAAATACTCGTCAAATAAATCTAATTGGGCTTGTTTAGCAAACAAGTTAAAATCATTGGGAGATAAATACCCGTAATTATTCTTGTTAATAATCGCTAAAACTGTATTACGTACAGAATTTATCATTGTTATTCTTTTACACAAAGATAAGCAAAAAAAAAAGAGGTCAATTTTTGTTGACCCCTCTTTGAATTATTGGATTAATAACAATTATTTATTACACTTTTTGAAATCTTAAGATAAAAAAGTTCTGTCCCGCTAGTACGCCATTGTTATCGTTTCCAGCTGTTACTTCTTTATTTAAAACCCCTGGGAAATTAAAAGATACATTAGACCACGCGGTCTGCAAAGATGCAACTACTGCATTTTGTACACCATTTCTCATGTCCTCATTACTTCCGGTTGCAGCTGTAAATGCATAGGTCAATAACATCTGTGTTGCAGACTTATCGCCGTAAGTTATTTTAAGCTCTGAATTCAGATTATTTGTAGATGTATTTTCAATAAATCCTAAATCTGCTGATCTCATCATTTTGTCATGATTGTCAGATACCTTTCTGTAAACCATGTATACATCACCTCCGACAAAAATATCAGCGTCTACAGTTAAAGTAGTCCCCGTTACCTTAGTAACCAATGCGGTTGACCCGCCTGTTATATCATAAGCTGAATCGCCTACTTTAACACCAGCCGTAACGAAATTGACTGTTGAGTCAATTAGCTGATATGTGCCCGTACCATCTGCAGTTCCGCTTTGTTTAACTGTATTTTCAGGCATATAAATAAAGTATGCCGTTGCATCTGGAACTCCGCCCCCTCTACTAGCCGTGGCTCCTATAGCTAGTAAGGTTAACTGTGTGTCAGAATCAACTGAAACAACTGTATACATTTCTCCTCCAGTACCAGCATTTGTTGCTCTATCCCATACAATTGCATTAGGTAAAACACTTTGGGTAAAAGTTCCACTAGAATCTGTTAATGTCAATCCTGCTGCTCCATTAGCAGTTGACGTTCCTGTTTTAACAACATTAAGTTGTTTAAAGTTTATAAATTTTTCCATTGTTGACATCATTTTAAGAGTATACTATTGTACTCAAGGGGTTAGACACTATTCCAGTTTTTTGAGCAACTGTTGCTCCTTTTGGAAGATAATCCGAAGTCACGGATGTCCATCCTGATTCCAATGCACTGGTTACTGCATTTTGAACTGATACCTCTAAAATAGGCGATGCATACGCAGTTGGCCATGTAAGAGTTACTATCTTACCATCTAAGTAAGTTATTGCAACAGCCGTAGTTGTTGTTTGACCAATAGTTACAATATTTGAACTAGATACCAATTGATCCTGATTTAATGTTCCTCCAGCGTCTAACACCGGAATGCTTAAAAATTTTTCCATAATAATAATAATTTATGAGTTAATAATAATGTTACGCTATGTCTATATTAGATACTGCAAATGCAGGTTCAATATCCATACTCACATTTGTCCATGAAGTACTAAGAGCAGTTGTCATTTCTGACTGCAAAAAGTTTCTAAATATAGTTGAGTTTGCTGGCACTGCAGCATGCGTAAATTCTATAGTCTTTGAAGAACCATAAAAAATAGTTGTCGTTGTTGTTGGGTTAGCACCCGGACCTGCCGCGTTTCCAACCTCAATTAACTTTACATTTGTTACAGGAACCAATTGGCTTCCTTCATTTGTAACCGGTACACTTAGGTATTTATTCATAATAATAATAATTTATGAGTTAATAAAAGTTAAAGATACAATAAAAAAACCAGCGATTTCTCACTGGCTTTGTCTCTACATGTTCTTTGCCAAACCTGATAAATGCTTTAGAGCATCTATGCCATCATCCGTTTGAAAATAAGAGGCTATTATGTAAATAGCATCTTCACCATAAGGTATGTTTAGCATTTTCTTTTTATTTGAAGGTGTGTTATAAAACACTTCTTTATTTTGATTTCTATATTGTATTATTCCTTTATCCAAAAATAATTGAATAGATGCGTTTAATTTTAACGCTGGGTCTTTTAATAATAATAAAAAATCTTTAGGTTGGTTTTTTGCAAACACTAATATATCTCTACGCAGTTCTGCTGTTGATATAGTAGTAATATCATTCTGAAACAATACTCTACCTACATTTTCTACTTCGTCTACCGATAGTTGACGTGCTTCGATTAAAGCATCAACCTCATCGTTAAGCTCTTGAACAATTTGTGCTGCATCTTTTGCCTTATCAACTTCAACATATACCCTTCCGTTACCTGGGTGATACGATAAAAATTTTTGTAATACTTGATTTTCTTTACGCACAGTTAAAAAGCCGTTTTCAAATACTATAGGCTCTAATATTGCATTATTATCTTGCTCCTCCTGAAAGGGAGAGTTCTGATTTCTTGCATATCGTAAAGCTTTGTTTGTTCCTGTCTCTTCATCAAACCACAAAAGAGGAAATCGTTGGGTATGTCTTGATGCTAGGATTAAGGATAATGGCGCAGTGTCGCGCGTGAGTTTGTAGATTTTATCTACGTATTTACTAGTAGTTTTCATTTGATTAGATTTAAATTTTATATAAAAAAAAGGGGGTTTTTACGCCCCCTTAAAGTAGTGTATTACTCTTGGAAGATAAAGAAGTTGTTAGCACCTAAAGTACAAACAGCTCTTTCTGACAAGAAGTTTACTTGCATGTTATCAACATCACTTGTCATTGCACCACCAGCTGAACCAGTAATCCAAGTCTTGTAACGTCTGTCTTCTGTTTCAGAAGCTCTATATCTAACATGTAAGAAAGGTCTCTTAGCGTTTTTACCAAGTACTTGGTCATAAACACTAGTTGATCCAGCGGGTACAAGTAGTCCGTTTACACGTCCTGATCCTGCTCCTGTTGGAAGCCCACCTCTCATAGTTGGGTCATTTAAGTATTTCCAGTCAGTCTTATAGAAGTCATAACCTCTACGGAATCCTGAGAAACCTAAGTTTAACGCCATCTCTTCGTCATTGTCAAAAAGACCATATGAAGTACCACCTGCTCCGTAAGAGTTTTGTGCAGCTAACATATCATCGATATCAAAAGCAAATTGTCTGTCAACGAATAATACGTTTTCTTCAATTGCTCCTTGCTTGTCTAGACGACTAATTACATTGTCAAAGTCAGCTAATACTGTTGGGTTTCCACCGTCCCAGATATTACCTCTTTGTTGTACACTGTAAAAAATACCATCTGATCCAGCTCCTGTTTCTCCAGCTCCAGCATTTGTTCCACCTAAGATGGTATCTGCTCCTGAACCTTGTTCTGCAGGTACAGCTTCAATCATTGCTGTTTCTAAGAAATCATCAAAACGTAGTCTTGTTTCATGCTCTGATTTTAGATACCACAGGTATCCAGTTCCGCCGTCTTCAGTTGTAATTTCAATCCATCCAATTTGAGCCATATCAGATCCAGAAACATTGTAAGTATCTTTGATAATAATAGGCTTGTTGTCAAATATGAAATCATTTGATTCAAGAGAACCTTGCATTCCTGCTGTTCCTTTTCTAAATTCTGATCCGTAAATAAATACAGTAACATCAGCATTTGTTACTAATGTTCCTCCAGTAAATCCAGCAGCTTCATAGAAGTCAGCTGTAAATCGACCTCGTGCACCAGCAGCATTGTCAACAGCGCTTACAACTGCTTTGTTAGATCCAGATCCGTCATTTTTTACAATAACTAATGTCTGACCAACACGAATAACTTGTTGAGAAGCCGCTGGGTCTAACACATCATTTACTTGAAATATAACTTGGTTAGCTGCAGCTGATACTGCACAACCTACTTGAGTGTATTTAGTATGTAATCTACCTTGCTCAGCCCATTTGATAAGGTCAGAGTTAGTAGGCATCTCAGCACCTACCATACGTAGGAATGAAGAGATTGTTCTGTTACCATAACGCTCGAATTCTTTTTCGTAAGTGTCTGGTAAATATTGATTTAACCAATTGAAATCTGCATTGGTTAGATAGTTTTGTGCTGTAGGAGTTCTTTCTGAACTCGGCGTTAGCGCAAAAGTTGGTGTGGAATTAACTTGTCCTGCCATGATAATAAATTTTAATTAATATTAAGTTCTTTTTACACTTTTAATTCTCAGCCCATTACTTGAAGGGGTTGAGATTGATTTAACTTGGAATCCTGATTTAGCAACCGACTCAGGTGTATTGCGCTCCGTCATATTTATATTTTTGGTTTTACGCATTACATCTTCTGTGGCACTAGACTTACCTTGCTCATAAAAAAACTGAGCAAACTTTTCTGGATTCATTGCTATAGCTAAAGATCTGTGGTATCCTTCTGGATCATTTAAAAGTCCTTTGTCGTCAATAAACTTATTTACAAAATTCATTGGCGTCTCTTGAGCTTTCTTTAATTCAGAAGCACTCCCAGGAGTAAAGAATATATCGCTTTGATCTAAATTGAATTTAAAACCTTTAAATTCTGATCCAAATACTTCATCACTTTTTTTGATAAACCATTCTCTTTTTCGATTAGCCTCTTCCTGTTGACTTTGAGCCGTATTCACATATTGCTTATAAGCTTGGTATTCTTCAGAATCTCCGAACGAGTTTTCCCTTGACTCAAGGGGCAACTTGTATTGTTCTTGCTGTTCCTTAAAGAATCTTTTTGCTTTAGCAATAACTTTTTTCTTTGCTAATTTAGTCTTCTTAATTACCGAATCATCATCTAGGTCCTCGTCATACACATAGTCTTCCATTAATGATTCTATGTCTTCGGAGTCTAAACCTTCTTCAGTAATTGTTAAATACTCTTTTACCAAAGTATCAGGATTTACATCGGAGTAATCTTTTTGTAACTTAACAAAATCCTCGATGCTTCTTCCTGTATCTTTTTTATACTTAAAGTAAGCCGCAATATCTTCTGGCATCTCTGGAGCCTCAGATTTTGCTTCAACTAATTCATCTATAGAATTAATTTGCTTACCATATCTTTTTCCAATAAATGAAAGAACGTCTTCTTCTGATAACTCAGGAGAAGTAATTTCATTTTCAATAAGCTCAGGTTTTTCTTCGCTTACCGTCTCTTGTACCTCTTCGGTCTTTGCCTCGGCTTTTGATAACTCTGGCTTATGTTCTGACACTTTAACATTAGTGTCTTCAAACTTTAATTCTTGCTGGGCATCATGCTTATCTAAAAGTTCTTGCTCAACCTCTTGTACTGATTTTTCTTGAACATCAGTTAATTCTCTTACTTTAATTCCCATTTGATTTAGATTAAATTTTATGTATTACAAAGTTATATAAAATATATATACGTTTTTGGCACTATCTAGGCGAAAACTCAGACAAGTCAAAACCATCTAAACTATCTTCATTTGACTCAAAGTTTTGAGGAGGAAGATTATTTTTGCGTTGCGTTATTAATTTAGATTGCTCTGAGTTTTGCTGGCTTATTCTTTGACTTTTTGCATCTTCTCGTGAAGTTTCTCTATCAGATAAAGCCATCCCATCCATTTGTCTTAATCGAAGATTATAATTAAACTCCTGTTCCATTAACTGACTTTTTAGCTGCGCCTCTACTTTATTTCGCTCTATTTCTAGTTGCATTTCGCCTTGCTTATACTTAAGCTTACCTTGAGTTTCCAATTCAATTGTTTGCATCGCTACTTGTGCTGCCAACTCTTGAGATTTAATTTGTTGCTGAGAAATCATGGCTTGTTTTTGCATCTCCTGCTTTTCTTCTTGCTCTTGTTTCGCCTTTCGTTTTACTTTAAGAAGTTGATTAGCAAGTTTTAGATTTTTAATTTCTCGTATATCGATAGCGTCTTCTAGGTTTATATCACCTTTTGATAAAGCCATTTGTATATTCTGCTCAAGCATAGCCTTTTGCTCTTCATCTGGAGAAAGTTCTATAAATACGCCAAAGTCATAAATATATAACTCAGAGATTTCCCCTAGTATACTAACGTTATACTTGCCTATTTTATTTATAAAGTCTTCTTTAAAATCAGAATATTCTAATACATCAGCCACCCTATACGTTAACGCTTCGGCTAACGTACGATATATGTAAAGACTTCCGTCTAATATATGTCGGGTAGCTGTGTTAGAGCTAAGTGCTGCTAGTTTTTGTACACCCACTAGCGCATCTGAATTAGGGGTAGACCCATCTCTTGCTTCATTTAACCCCGTTACAGAACGAATCATATTTAAATAATGATTATAGTTAGCTATAAGCATCTGTGTTTTTGAAGCGCCTGAATTACTCGTTAGTTGTTGTATAGGGACTTTACCTTGATTGTATTCTCCTTCTTGAGTGTAGCTTCTTCCTATCACACTACCAGTTTGGAAGTATAACCTCAGCGCATCCTCTGGATTATAAGCAGCGCCCGTTCCAAGGTCTACTTCATTTAAACCATCGGCGTCAATATATACCCCATCAGGTACAACCCTTGCAATTACTTGTTGTAATTTTAAATGAGTCATTTGAATAAGATCAGCAAAGGGTATCATTCTTCTTACTAAAGATTCAATAACTCCTTTATACATTCTAGGAGCAGCTGCCACATAGTTAGGCATAGCATGCTGTGATGATGACTTAGGTCTAACCATATTCTTTGCGAGCTCCCATTTAAGAATAATATTTGTACCCATAACCATTACACCGTCATACCATACATCTATAGTCTTTTCTATTTTTTCAAACTTTCCTTCTTCAAGCATTTCTTCCGGAGGATTAAAACTATCATCCTTTTCTATCATCCGTGAAGAACCATTGTCGTTTACTTTTTTCTTATAGACCATTTTTTTGGTGGTCTTATAATTAAAATACATAAGAGTGCATGTGTCACGATAAAAGATATCGTTTTCGGCCGACTGCGCAGTGTTAAAATAATCATACCAGCTTTGGCTATATTGTGATATTTTTTCTAGGTCCTCTGTAGTTAGAGTAGTATCAATCTTATTGAGCTCAGTCAAAGAGACTGTTTTAATTTCACCCCAATAGAAACAATCTTTAAAGAACGGATCTTCAGTATAACTATATACAACATTTGCTGGATCCACATAGGATACTTTAACACCAGCCCCTGGAAGGAACTCGTGCTTAGCCATACCCACTCCTACAACCATCTGGTCATAGTCTATTCTTTTCCTAGTGTCCTCATAATGATTTTCAGCGAACATGGTATCGATGGCTTCTTCTTCAGCTATCTCTATGGCAGGTTTATAATTAAGATTCATGTATAGAGAAAGCTCCTCGTCTGAAGCAGGCAAATCATCTGGATCCATCGTGAATGGGTTAAACCCAGTGTTTTTTTGTAATACTTGCAATGGCTCCTTAGCTGCCATTTGCCCTTCTATCATTTCTTGATACTTGCTTCTTTTGGCTTGAGACAATGCATCTTGGGCATAAGCCTTGACTTTAAAAAGTCGATCTTGCATTCCGTTAACAACAACATCTACAAATTTAGGAAGGATAGGTACGGGGGTCCAATCTAAGTTTAAATATGACAAATCGCCATCTACGGCCAACTCGTTTTTATATTTACCAATAGACTGCTCCCCTCTAGCGTAAAGCCTTAATCTATTAAACTCTCTCCATTGACCGTAGTATCTACAGCCGCTAGAATCTTTTCTAAACCATTCGTATTGTATCGCTTGTCCTATCTGTAAACCAAATTCCTTGGTTGCTTTTTCTGAGTCCGATACAAACTGACTTGGAAAACCTACAGATGAAATATTAATTTTTACGTCTTCCATCTATTTGATTAATTCACTATAATTACCATTATTAGTATACCTTGCAAAGTTAAGGTTTATTTTGTTTTGTTTTTGTTCAGGTAAATATAGGTTTTTTTGATTTGCCATAATTGCTAAACCCGTGCTTATACTAGCATCAAACTTAGTTCTATTATTAATATCGAATCGTGCCCAATCATCCAATGTCCTTGTAAAATTCATACTTCCCATATCAGAAGCGTCCCTATAAGCGCCAGATAAATCTAAACCTATATGTTTTTCTATATAAGACTCTATCGCTGATGCGTGTGATTGCTTTACATCTTCAGAAGTATTGGGTATACCCCCGAGCTCTTTTTCAGTTTTGGATAGTTTATTAAAATGCTTATCTGGCCTGTTCATGCAAAACCCCCTGTACCCCCTGTTTTTAAAATGATATAAAAGCCGTGGTTTATTGTTTTCAATTAAAATAGGCATGCTATAAAAGACACAAGCCATAAGAACCTCTTCAAAAAATATCTCAGCTGTTTGTGGCCTCGCTACATACTCTAGAAAAAACTCATTACTAGGAGCCTCTTCCATGCTGTATTTGGTTAAACCATGTAGTGCTCCATTAGACCCTCGGCCTTTTACAGTACCTGAGATGTCATAGGAGTCGCACCCAAATGCCCCAATGTGTTCATTAATAGGCACATAGTTACCATACTTTTTATATTTAACATTTGTAATATTTTTATTTGGCATCCATGAAACCCTAAACCTCCCTTTTGGATCAGGAGTAAAAATAACTTTAGAATCTAATATGCCGTCTTGCCAATAAAACTTTCCTCTAGTAACATGCTGCTCAATAATTAAAGAATCATTGTAATCAATTTGCTGATAAATTTTAGTCAGATTAAATAATGAGGTTTTGCTTTCATCTCTAAATGCGTGAGATTCTGTGCGTGGGAATTGTCTGTAAAATTCATTCAGAGCGTCAGCGTCTTTACTGAGTGAATCAACTTCAGCTTTCCAATAGTCAATAGCGCCATTGCTTATCATTTCGTTATCTACTCCGAGTATTTTTGTCTCTGGCTTGTAAAATACTGGCATACCGTATTTATCTATAAACCCTTCCATGTTCCACTCCATAGGAATAAATAAAGAATACATACCACTCTTAGTTTGACCGTTATCATTTCTCGTTTCTATATCGGAGTCTTCATATAACTTTTTATAATTATCCCCTCCTTTGCTCAAGGCGTTTGATGTAGAGCCCATCATACACTTACCTATAATCTTGCTACCTAACCTTAAACATGTTTTAGTAACCCTCCAGTTGTTGAGAATATTATTTGGCTTTATCCATTTACCGCTTTCGTCGTGTACTAGAAGCAATAATTTTTCTCCATCATAAGAGTTTTCATCTGTATTCTTCCAGTCAATTGTGGTATCTAAGCCATAGAGCTCATCATCTACAGTGTCATACATATTTTTTTTAGTAATCTTAGATGCAGGTATACGAAAAGCTAGCTCGGTCTTTGGCTTATCCATACCGTCTTGTATTGGCTTGAAAAAAAACGGTAGGCGATTTGCTATTGGCACAACCTTGTCGGTAAACATTTTTTTTGCATCAGCCCCCGTCTTAGACAGTATACCAACCCTAGAGTCTTTTACTAAAGTCCCGGTGTTGACACATTCAGATGATCCCATAAAGGAGAATCCTGACCTACGTATTTTTAAATAAGACAACCCAAAGCATCTATTATCAGCTTTGCATGCTTCCCAAAAAATAAAAAATATTCTATTTGCTTCTCTAAAATCCGGATATCCTATATCAATACTAGTCCACTGCAAGTACATGTAGTGCGAGCCTGTCATATAGGTTTTTTTACCATTGTTATAAAACCAATGGCCTTCATCACGACGGTCAAATTCTTTTTCTATATAATCAACCCACTTATCTTTAAATATCCCTATCATTTCATTCCATTGAAAAATAGATTGAATTCGAGTTAAAGGTTTGGGTAATTCTTTTCTTACCCAATACTGCTTATTAAGGATGTCTGAGTTTTTTTCTATTTCTTCTGGTGCTAGTGGAAGGGCAATTATAAGACCATTAATGTTTACTATATCACCAATCTGTCCAGTTTTTGATATAACGACCATATCATACTTTTCGCTATAGCCATATATCCAAGACTTTGCTTTATTCTTGTTAGTAAAAGCAGTTTTAGAAATAAGATTCTTTACAATGTAAAATAATCTATTTTGATCTTCGCTCTGCAAATCCTTGCTTTGATTGGATTTTATCTCCATTGTTCTTGCTTATGTTAATGTTTTCTTGTTCGGCATCTATTTTATTTAATATATCAAAAGCATCGAATATTGCAAGTTTTTTGGTTGCGGCTGCATTTTTTAATTTATCAACTGCTATATCATCTTGGGGGTCTGGCTTTATTATATCTTCTTTAGCAACTTTTATAAGCTGCTGAACCGCCTTTCGCCCAGCTTCTATAATCTGAACTTTTAATAATTCTGAGCTCATTTTTTTTCTTTTAAAAATATTACTTGAACTAACCTAGAATATTCTCCTTCACCAAAGTTTTCGAAAATATTTCTTGAGTGTGGTATAGGTGAATCGAATATAACCAATCGATTATATTTTGCGTAAAAAGTACACATAGGAACATAATCATCAGCTACCTTGTTAAAATTATAAAGTGTAGTGCCGTCAGATTTAGGATGATTTTTATTTAAATATAACAATATAGTTTTATCACCCATCATTTCATCAGTGTGGATAAAATTTGGTTCTTCTTGATCAAGGGGGGACTGTCTTATAAAATTAAATGTAACTTCATAATTAGGAAATGCTTCCTCTATTTTATATTGTAATTCATCCATGCCCCGAACTTGTATCCCTTTGAACAAAACCTCTCCATCCTGAACATCATTAAATTTTCCTTTTAATATGTCAAAAACATATTGATTAGGATTGTCTAAAAAATCGTCAATCATTATGTGCTTCATAGTATAAATGTTATTTGATGATCAAACATACGATATAACTTTTCTCCGTCAACTTCAAACTCATACTCACTATCAGGTTGAAAACTTACTTGGCTCCCCGGGCTCACTCCTTGTTTTTGTAAATAAGAGTTTGGATAAACCATCTCGCCCATAAGAGGCTCTTCAGTGCCCCGTTTTAGCATAAACGAATCTTTCTTTCCGATAGGTTTTACAAAACAATATCGATCATGGCTATACCACTGGTCATTATGATTATACATATAGAACTGATCGTTGTCAATAAAAAACATATCGTCTTTAAAATAACTCTTGCCACTTTGCTGCCTACCCTTCATGTCGTTATAAAACTTAAACACGTTGTGATGAACTAGAAGAGTATCACCAATTTCTATTGGGCCTTTATATTTTAATGGTAGTTCTTGAACTACACCTTTTCTGTTTGAAAATTTATGGTCTTCTTCTGAAGTGCTAATAATAAAATCTAGTCCGCCAATATTTTTTGTGTTGTTATAGCGTTTACCTTCTAAAGGTTTTACTATAAAATAAAATGGTGACCTCATCAGAAGTTAATATTATATTCTATCGATATTGGAACATATGAACCAAACTCTTTCCATAGTAGTATTTCTCCTTCACGTTGTATCCATACCTTAATGGTCTGCTTTTCAACGTCTTGATGTATTAGGTGTATAAAATATTTACCGTTTAAAATCTCTTGACCCACCAAGTAGTGCATCGCTCCAGACTTGTAATCTGGCCCCACAGAAATCTTTCTTATATCCATTAGATTTGATTTAATTTAAAAATAAAGATACAAATATTAAAGAATATATTTGTTTAGCTATTTTTGGAGGGAAATTTTATTCCTATCTTATCAGCTGTCCTTGCTCCAAAGTATCCGCAAAGAACCCATGTGACTAAGCTTGCCGTATCCTCAGTTTCTAAACCCATATACCATCCAGCTACATAGGCACAGACAAGTACGGCTAAAGTTAGGGGCCTAATATTTCTCGCAAGCCAGCTTTGACTGTTGGAGTCTGAGACCCACCTTCGTGTTATCCCATCAATTTCTGCCCGCTCTACTTTTAACTTTTCTAAGGCTATAGCCTTGTCCCCCTCTGAGAGTTCTTTGTTGCCGCTGATAAGCTCTGAAATAACATTACCTGGTAAAAAAGCATCACCAACGACTCCTAGAATAGATGGGGCTTTATTGATAAGGAATTTTCCTACTCGTGTTTCTTTAAAAGGTTTTTTAGTTCTACTCATATCACTTGATAAGATGTTTTACCATTTTTTTTTATAGCCTTTAAAGATCTAGATCTATTCTCACTATCTGAAACATAACTTACATGTATCCAGTCAGGGTTAGTGTCATCACCAAACTCCCATATAATCTGATCGTAGTTAAGGTTTGCTTTAATATACCGAAACATATCAGCATTTGTTTTGTGTCCGAATGTATCATCTAGGTCCATTGCTCTGCCTTGGCAGTGTTGGCTGCTTGTACTTCCGCCAATGGCTCGGTTTAAATCTTCAGACCTGAACATGCTGTTAATTTTTATCGGGCCTCCAACCCATTTTCTTAGGGGCTCAAAGACGTTATACGCCACAGCGGTCATGTTGCCAAGGGCGTAGGTGTCAGGGGTATTATCAATATTTAATCTTGTAGCTGTATTAGAGCGAACCCCTTCTTTATACGATACATGCTCACTTATTCTTTCCATACATTATATACCATTTATGCAAGGTATATCCTATGGCTACAACGGTAGCTATAATTTTTAGCACCACGTCAATGTTTGTCATTGATGTAGCTATAGCCCCTACAGTAAGAGCGTAGATTTTAAGGTCAGTCACATTCATTTTTTTTAGATTCAACATAAATGTAGTTTACTGTTATCTCTCCCGCTGTGGTATCTTGCACGTAATTCATTTCCTATTTAATTTTTTCCCAGATCTATTCTGACCCTTCATTGCTTTGGGCACATCTCCGATTTGATTACCCACTTCTTTAATTGCCTTAGTAACGTCTCTAAGCTCTTCTCCGACACGATCAACTCTTTTTGATACATCTGCCTTCATCATGTCAAACTTCTTCTCTAAGATGTCGGGTATCATGTTGTTGTTCTCGTCTTTGGTTAGACCTTTTTTTGTAAGCCATATTGAGGCTAAATTTATAACGATCAGTAAAACTACTAATCCGATTAAAATTTTTATTGTCATAGTATTGTTATTTTTAAATCTTTGATTATGCAAATGCCATATAAATGTATTCTACACTAAGTGTATTGTATCCATAATAATCTGCTCCATTTTTAGGTTGGAATCCTTTTGTTGCTCCTGTTAAAAAATCTAAATCATAACTTGAAGAAGTTGTCTCTGCAATATTTAAATCTGGATATAATCTTTTATTTCTTGGGTTTGAAGGGCTTCTTGCACTATCATATATAAGCCAATTTCCACCACCATTATCGGTTGTAGTTGCTTTAATCATTACAAATCTTGGAGTAAATCCAGTATCTACAACAGTTCCATTGTTATTTCCGTTTCCAATATAACTTCCTATCTTACTATAACCGGCTACTGAATGCCAAGCGTAAGCTATGTAATTTCCAGAACTTGAAACAGGATTAAAAGTTGTTGCAGTCGGAGGGGTTGAACCTGTTGTTGCTTTACCAGCACTTGAATTTAAAACCAAATAATAATAATTAGATGTAGCGTCAATAACACCCGGTGCAATATAAACAAACCAATCTTGTGAACCGCCTGTTAATTTTTGTATAATCATTTGAGGTGCAGAATCTAATCCGTGACCAACAGTTCCTGATGCTCCTGTATAGCTAATAATACTAAATCCTGCTGCTGTATTAGCAGATACTTGACTTGTTATAGTGCCATCTGTATTTGATACAGCTGTTCCTCCTGCTTTCCAGTTCCAAGCAACGCTTTTATCTCCCGTATTGTTTATAGCAGAACCGTTACCTACTGTAAAACCATCATTGTCAAAAGAAAGTAAGCCAAAATTACCGCCAAAATTTGTTTGAGCGGCTGGGGTGCTTGATCTTAACCATAAATTAACACCTCTTACAGAGTCAAACAAAGCACTATCTTGAGCATCATCTCTATTTTTTATCCAAACTAAATCAGGCTGGAATTGTAGGCCTGTATATCCTATGTCTGTTGTTGTGCCGTTATAATTTGTAGAAAGGTCATTACCATTACCATCTAACTGATAAGCAGCGATACACCCTGCTCCCGATGGGAAGTCTAATGTAGCAGCTGTTGTTGTTGTTTCATCTGTATATAAATCCTCCGCTTCTCCCGCTGTTAATGCTTGAGAAAATATTCTTACTTGGTCCATTTTACCATCAAGATAAAAGGCGTTTGAACCTGCATTATACGCTCCTAATAAATTAAGCCCTCCACTTGAAATAGGAGCATTGTCAGTTTTATTATCACTCGCTACTTCACTTCCATTGACATAAATTATTATTGCTTTTCCACCAACAAGTGTAGAACTTTTAGTAACTACTATATTATACCAATTTCCCGTAGTAACAACTCCTGCCGATGAACTTAAAGTATCTCCATCATAAAAAAATACACGACCATCAGCCATTGCATTAACATAAACTCTATAATTAATCTGTAAAGTAATTAAAGAGTCGTAATCTGACAAGGTGTTAAAATTTACCCAAACAGATAAAGTAAAATTATTATTTCTATCTACTCCTGTTGGAAGATTAACTAAACTAGTACTCCCATTAAAATTAGCAGCTTCATTAAACTTAGCGTCTATTGCTTGAGTAGCACTATTACCGAAGTATGTGTTAGTGTTGAAATTCTCCGCTGGTGTAAACGCAGCCGCACTCTCAGTGTCTATCTGAAACCATGCAGTACCATCATAATACTCAACGTATTTAAGTTGTGAATTAAAACGCCACTCTCCTGTACTAGGGCTTGTAGGTCTTGACGCCGTATCACCAGTAGGCAATTGAAGCGCTGTGTTTGTTGCGCTAAAGTCAAATAATTCCGGTGTTCCTATTTTTGTTATTGCCATAGTTTAATTTTTTAACACGGTATTTCGTTTACTAATTCAGTAATTTGTGTTTGATTTAAAGCTGAGGGAAAAAATCTTATTTGGTCTATAGAACCATCAAAATAATAATTATCTGCAAAGCCAACTTTTATATCAGTAAGTAAATTTGTACTTGAGATACCTGATGTATAGTTTGTCCCCTCAACTCCATTAATAAAAACTCTAGATTTGTAAGTTAGGCTTCTATCAGCTATAACAACTATATTGTACCAAGTGCCACTAGAAAGGGTCGGTACGGTTATAGTGTTAACATTTAAATTGTTTGAACCATTAGTAGCTACGCTAAAAACTTGAATTGTAGTAGCATTAGTTTTTAAAATTGTAAGTTCACCGACTACAGGTGATGAAGAGATGCCTGTATAAAACCCCTCGTAAGAAGAAGCAGTATCTGCATTAAACCACATTGAAATAGTATATGCTGACGCTGCGTTAACCGCAGCTTTAGCTATATTTATTAAAGATGAGCTACCATTAAATACGCCAGCGTTTCCATACTTTCCTGTCGCATACGACACATCTACAGATGTCCCGTTATAATTAGAGCAAGTATCAGGAACATTGTTGGCGTTTCCCCCATCACTCTGCATTTGATATAGAAGCGTGGCAGTAGTAGGATAATCACAAGTAGCTGTAGTACACTGTACTGTATTAACAAAGTTTTTCCAATCTGTTCCGTTATAGTGTTGCATCGTAGATGCTGAACCTTCTGAAGCTTGAGTCGTATCATTACGCATCATACCCACAGCTGGTGTTCCTGAGAAAGCTCCACCCGTAGGCATTCTAAGTCCTGCCTCTGAATAAACAGAAACAAAATTATTTTCACCTCCCATGTATCCGTGAATTTTACAATAATAACTAGCAACACCAAAATCAGCAGTAACTGTAATTGTTACATCTCCTGAGTAAAAAGTATATAAAGGTCCACCTGGATCAGGAACGTTTTTAGTACCTTGATTAACAGTCCCAGTATATGTAATACCAGTAAGTCCATCATTTAAAACTGCAAAGGGGTGAGCAGCAGGTACACCTGTTAAAACTGTAGTACCTATTCTAAGACCAAACTTGCCATCGTATACCCCATCAAAATAATATTTATTTCCTCCTGAAGCAGCTGATACTGTAACGGCATTAGTTGCATTTAAAACATAGTCAGGATTGCCTGGATTTAATTCGGTTAAGTCTTTTATTACCTTAGTTGTTGCCATATCTTATCTTTCTACCCAAGTTAATGTTTCTTCGTCCCAAAAATATAGCCCCCCATCTTCTGGTAATTTCTCTGGTGGATTCCATATTCCATTTGTTGTGTCCCATGTCCAGCTAGGGTAAGGTTGGTTGCTATCTGGGTTTATATATACATAGTCCACCCACTCTGTCGTGTCTTCTTTCCAACACCAATCCATGCCCTCAGGTCTAGGTGTTGGTGGTTGCCAGTAGCAAGTGTCCTCATCAAGAGTCCAGCTTGCATAAGGTTGAGCGCTATAAAAAGCATCTCTTACAGGGTCGTAGATAAATCCTACCCCTGCATAATTTTTTCTAAACGGAGTGCCTCCTAATTTGTGCACTCCGCCTTGTGTGTTGTATGACGTTCTCTTGCAGCCTCGGTAGAAACCTTCCCAGTATACAGAGTTGTCTTCTGATATAACTTCGCCATTTGAAGAAGTAAACTCATCTACTCCCGTGTACACCGCCGTCACTCTGCATAGCGAATTGGCTATTGCAGTGTTTAGTGTTTCAATCTCAGCCACCAAGTCTTCAGTCCCTTCAACTTCTTTAGCGTTAAGGTTAGCAAGCGCTGTTTCTTGCCCTGGGACAAGGGCTGCTCTCTCAGCAGCTATCTCTTCTTGCTTGGCTGTTATTGAGTTATTCCAAGCTGTTCTCTCCTCCTCAGTCAATTCATGAGTATACTGTGATTGTAACGCAGCTAATTCTCCTTCAAGGGTTTGTAATGTGGCTGAGGTAAATGAATCTTCGTAGGCAGTTTTGAGTGTAGCATACTCATCACTCATTCTGTTATCATTTTCAATAACATTAATTTCCTGGCGAGCCTCCATAAGCCTAGTATTTTCACTTACCGTAAACTCATCATTTGATATTTTTGCGTAGTATGCCATAATTTAACTAAATGATATTGTTCCTGTACCAGCAGTGAATGTTGTTACACTGTCTGTTCCAAATGCTGCAGTTGTTGCTGTTAACCCTGCACCTAATGTTATTGTTTTTGTATTGGGATAGCGTATAATAACTACACCAGAACCTCCTGTTGCATTAGTTCCACCCGCACCACCGCCAAGATTAGTGCCTCCGGCATTTGCACCTGATGTACCATCAGCACCACCACCAGTACCTCCGTTACCATATTGTCCACTTTGGTTCCCAGAACCACCGCCTCCTCCAGCATAATATATACTAGAGCCTGTTATTGCTACAGCTTTACCTACACCTCCATTACCAGAAGGAGCACCAGAATTAGCAGGTGATGTACCTGCGCCGTCGGCTCCACCTCCACCTCCGCCGCCATAATTTATACCAGGAGGACCACCAGAATTACCCCCAGCAAAACCTTGTACAACTGGTGAGGTTACAGCAACACCACCAGCATTACCATATGATCCTCCAGCCCCACCACCACCAGAACCACCCGGTCCAGCTGTGTAACTTGTACCACCACCTGAACCACGGCCTCCTCCAGCAGAAGTTATACTATTAAACACACTTGAGCTGCCTGCAGTATTAGCAGCACCTCCCGCTCCTACTGTTACTGTATAGTTTGTTGATGGTGCAAGAGTAAGAGCGGTTTCAGACGCACCTCCACCTCCTGAGCCTCCGGTCCAAGAAGTACGCAATCCTCCACCACCACCACCACCTGGACCATCATTAGAAGTACCTCCAGCTCCAGCAACGACTAAAAAGTCTACACTAAAACTTGACCCTATCTCCTTTAGCTTCCTCCACTCGGCTGTGCCTGTTTGATCTGTATATACTAGTGTGCGTTTAGTGTCAGTGTCTTCTCGGATTTCACCGATGACTCCCGTTGGCTGCTGAGCAGTAGTGCCCTTTACCCAGGTAAGCCCTCCAGCGTTACCACTCATGTCTATTACATCTGTAGTTACTTTGGTTGTTGCCATTGAGCTATAAATTTATCTCGTTATTACTATTTCAATTCCGTTTGTAGCTGTTACTGGTGGGGCTGTTGGTGTTCCGCCTGATACAAACTGTAAAGTAGGATTTGCTCCTGCTCCAACTGTAAAGTTAGCAGCACCAGAGGCATCTAATTTATTTTGGTAAACTCCCGAGATATAAATTGCTAAATTATCAACGGTACAGCCAGCCGCTGTTGTTAATGTAAAATCAGTAATTGTTCCGTTTCCTGTTTCTTGTTCTTTGGTAATTGTTACTCCACCGCCTATAGATCCCCAAGCATTATTTATATAGCCTTCAAATCCATTTGTATCGGTGCTATATCGTAGCATTCCATTTGCGGGAGAGCTAATAGCGTTTCTGTTTGCGGTTGTACCTTTTGGAAGCTGTACAGCGTCTGTTGCATTAATAACAAGAGAAACATCAGGACTAGTAACACCTATCCCAACGTTGCCAGTAGCGTCTATTGTAAGTCTCGCTGCTCCGCCTGTAGTAAATCCAAGTGTGTCAGATATTGCGCTAAACATACCTGTATTTGCATCCCCATTTATCCCATAACCTGGGGCTGATGCTGATCCTGCTGATGCATTTATAACAGTAGTAGTTGTGTTGCCTATGTTACAAGTTGCTTGTAAGCTATCTGCAGGTAACAGTGAAATTGAAGCCCTCTTAATTGTGCTGTCTCCTGCATCACTAAACCATATAGTATCTGCAGTAACTGGGGTAGCCGCTGAAGCTGATAATATTGCGTTATTAGCACCTGCCCAAAAAGCAGCAGATAAATCGACATCTCCAATAGTTACATTTCCCGTTTGTGAACTGTTTACTGTTTCATAAGCTACCCTTTTAGTAGCGTCATTTGTATTTGTAAATGTTGTTACTCCACCTCCGCCGCCATCTATATTAAAACCTGCTGCGGTTGCTGATAGTGTTATATTTCCCGAGCTTGATATTGCCACAACATCACTACTAGCGACACCAGCTTTATCACCCGTTAGCGTAAGGTCAATTTGACCAGCAACTCCTCCATTAACTGGAGATGTAATTAAATATGTGGTGTCTAGATTTGCTGTAGGTATTTGAAAGTTTACTGCACCCGATGATGTATACCCCACCACTTTCTCTATCGCAGTAGGATCATTTGTTGAGGTGAATTGTGAAAATTTAATTGCCATAATTTATTTATTCTGTTATAATATTTTGACTTGTGTTTTCTGTTATCATTTGAACAGAGAGCTCGGTAACCATATCTTGTACACCTGGGCCTGATGATATAGGTATAGTTAAACCTATAATATTTCCAATAGCAATTATATTTCCCATTTATATATTTATTATTATGGCAATTACCACAACGCTATTATGTTAGTGGAGGTGGTTCCTGTATTAAAAACCTTAATAACATTAACTGGGAAAAAACTTCCTGCTAGCACTCCATTGAATGTTACAGTATCACCTGCTACAGTAGTTACTTTTAAGTTTCCTGCTCCTCCAATAAACAATACAGCGCCTTCTTGAGTTCCCCCATACACCTCATAGGCTTTGGGTTGTGCTGCAAATATGGCATCTCTCACCTCAATTGTTGTATCGTTTATTACAGCAACTAACTCTGATTGAGTGCCGTCAGTGGTGTTGACTATTATCATTCCCCTTTTTAATCCACATAAAGTAAACTTTAGTGTAGTAAAACTGTTAGTATCAGTTCCCGTTCTGCCGCCGTCAATTAAATATTTGTTTGCACCGCCTGTCGCATCGGTTGCACCTGCGGGGCCTACTAATCCA
>Ga0308009_10000702_pt1 | contig 22528 bp, 33 predicted proteins | sample Neamet127_FD_203134 | JGI IMG/M metagenome (GOLD analysis project Ga0308009, IMG submission 203134) | Marine microbial communities from water near the shore, Antarctic Ocean - #127 | ecosystem: Environmental > Aquatic > Marine > Unclassified | place: Southern Ocean | collected 2014-07-24
GCAATTTCTTTTGCAGAGTATTTATCACAGTCTAAACCGTAGCTCATACGTAATACTTCATATTCTTTTTCATTTAAATGTTTATTCATTAAACCTTTTAAATAGATATTCAATAACTGTATGTTATAAGGTTCTGATTTATCAGGTAGTTGATACATTACATTTTCTCCGTCATTATTTGTTGGTTGATTATCTATTGATAAAAATATACTATTAAAAAACATTTCAACAGCTACTTTATCTTTAGGATTTTTTCTTATTTCATTTAATTTATGTTCAGGTATACGCATATCACCTCTTTGTTGGTCTATTCTTCTACGTATATTGCCTTTTATTCTTTTACTAAAAAAAGATTTTAATGTTTTTTCTATATCATTGCTTTCATCTAATGTTTTCCATTCAAGTTTATCAACTGATCTAGTAAGTCCTTCGGCACCGATTTGTATAATATCTGTTATATCTAATACGCCGCTTGCTTGTTGAGATGTAGCAAACTTTCTACCTAAAGATTCTACTAGAGGCATAAACTTAACTATCATTTCATCTCTTGTGTATTCTGACCATTCTTTGTCATCAGGCATTGTTTCTTTTAAGTCTTCTTTGTATCTTATATAATTAGGTATGTTATATTTTTTCATTTAAGTTTTTTATTTCTTGTTTTAACTCATCACTTATGTGACGGTATATTGTTCTTTTTGATACACTTAACAAATCAGCTATGTATTGAATACTAATTTGATCTCCATTGTCATTTATGTTTAACATGCACTCATAAATTGCCTCTTCATCTATGCTTGATGATCTGCCTATTAATTTACCTACAATTCTAAGTTTTTCGTTGATAGTTAACATGCTATAGTCTTTAAATATAACTTTTCTTATCTTATTAGAAGGAGGATTACCTCCTTGCTTATTAACATCTTCAATAATGTTTTCTAAGACTTGGTTATTAATAAAAAAAGTTACAAATTTATTTTGTTTATCAGCTATAAATCTAAATACATTATCTAATTCAGAGTCTGGATTTAAATAATATAATACTAGCATATGCCATTTTAATGATCTATATGTTGTTATTTTAGCTTTTGTGTTGAATAAACTATAAAATTCACGCGTACCGTTTTCAAAAAACATGTATTTGTCGTTGTTAATAGTAGGCACGTCCTCTACAGGATATTGTCTATAAATAACTCTTCTGTTATTTAACCATTTTATGTTTCGTTCTTGTGACATAAGGGTGTTACTATTAATCTTTAATGGCTGTTGTCACAGCTATATGCTTATATAATTTAATCTTCTACAATATTTTTTAAATAATATTGCTTTGTTAGAAGCATTTTTATGCTCCTCAGACAGTACATGACTAACTATTTCGCCATGTACTCTTGCTATTGTTATTTCCAGATACTTTTTGTGCGCCTTTTTTCTTCGGCTTTCTAAAAGCTTCAATTCTATCTTTAATTCCATTAAAATTTGTTTTAATTATGTGGTCTACTGATTTTTTGCTCATTTTTTCCTTTTATTTTATGTTTTTCTTGTTCATAATAATTCCAATAAGCTGAAATGCTATCGCCTTCAACCTTATATTCATCAGGCATACACTGTGGTGGTTCTGAAAAACCAGTATGTAGTATGCCATCAGGATATTTAGCTAAAGGCTCTTTGCATTTTTTAATAGATAAATGTATTTTACCATAACGCTTAGTATATTCATCACCTAAGGCTAACATGTGATAGTATAGCCAAAGGTAATGATTAGCACTTTGTCTAGCCCATATTGTAGATGGATGATTGACATGTGCTTTTTTATAAGGTACCCAGTCTACTTCGTCAGCTAAACTATGACATCTATGTGCTGTACAAAGCATCTGGGCTGATTCTAAGATCATTTTAACAACATGCTTATTATATTGTAGCTTTGCTGCTTTAACAGGATCCTTATGTAAATAAAATATATTCATGATTTATTTACTCTGTTGTAGTGTTGATCAAGTAGCATGTTGGCAATTTCCATGCTGATCATATTATCGTTATACAGTTGCCATACTAACTTACTCATAGTTACGAATAGTTTTAAACATTGGATGTCTATAACTGCCGTATTGAGTACGTTCGAAGTAAGTAAACGTAGCACGTTGACCTATGTAATCGCCAATATTATCAAGTATATCAGTTAAAGCTTTGTAGTCATAACCTTTACCTGGAGGACAGCCAAACTTATTGCCATCATCATCTTGCATTAAAAACTTGCCAAGAGTACCTTCACGCTTGCCTCTACCTTCTTCATAGCCTACAATAAGAGCTTCGGTGTCTTGAAAGTCTTTGAATTTTTGTAAGTTATAAGAACGTTTTTGCTGATAAGGCTTGTCTAGTCTTAGTATAGAACCTTCGTAGCCATTAGCTATATTTCTTGCGTGATAGACTCTAGCATCATCCATTCTTAATATTAAGTTTGTTGGTACATATCTAACACAGTAAGAATACATACTTACCATTTGAGCAAGCTGATTCATTCTGTAGCCATATGGTTGATTCATTACAGTTTCTACATAATCATAGCAATAAAATTGTATCATCTTACTAGCTTCTGATCTGTCTGAAGGAGTTGGTTTTTGTTTTCTAACTAAGGATATGATTTTTTCGAAATCATCTCTTAGATCGTGATTATACAACTCACCGTCAAGAATAACATCAGGATGTTGCGTAAAAAAATAGTGCAGTGAGTTTGTAATGTGAGCTACGTTAAAGAATTGTTTACCTGTACGCGAGTGTGCTACAACTTCATTATTATCATCGAGTTGTATAACGCACCTAACGCCGTCAAGCTTAGGTTGCATAAATACATTCTCGGACCAGTCGACAGGTTTTTTGCCTACTTTGTATGCGAGCATTGGTTTAATCATGGTTTAATTTTTTTTCTAATCGGTTAATTTTCTTTTGTATTATCGCACATTTGCGATATTCTTGTTTGTCTTCTAACAACATTAGAATAGTATTTAGTCTAGCTAACTCTGAAATCATTATTTCTTCTTCGTTTGCCAACAAGGTTAGGGGACTAATGTCCCCGTACTTTTCTAATATTTTTTCTAACACTAAGTGCGCTAGCATTTCAATATCATCATCGTTATAATTATTATCCATTTACTTCCGTATTTAGTTTGTAATTCCAGTCGGTGTAATCATACTGTTCTTCTGTTTTAAACTTAGATAAAAGCTTGTCAGCTTTACCTACAAACTCACACTTAAGTGAATGTCTGTTCCATATACTAATCCACGGCTCACATTTAGGCTTTGTCCATATAATGTAAGTGTAGTTTGTGTCAACCTCGTCATGGTTTCTGTATAAAAATGAACTGTTGTAGTGGAAATCGTGTGCTATTTGACCAGCAACTCTACTAGGATCACTTAATGACCAACCATCTAAGAATTTATTCTCAATCCAGTTAGCTATTTCAACACCTCTCCACGAAGGATAACCATCATGGTGTAAATACATGTTGATATAACTTTTCTCAATTATATCCACAGGATCTACTGCAAAACCTTCTTCGAAGTTTTCTGCATGTTTTCGTTCTATTACTAGAACATTAGCTCTTGTACTCATATTTAATTATTTAATATTAGAGCGAAAAGCGGGATTCGAACCCGCAACCACTAGCTTGGAAGGCTAGAGCTCTACCAATTGAGCTATTTTCGCAAGTCGAGAGGCTGATCGGCAATGATCAATTACGGATTTTTTCCACCGTCGTGTACTTACCTCTCGAGTCGTTAATCTAGTAAAACCATATAAGCTTTACTATTATTTCTTCTAAACCAATATAAAGCTTCGTCAAAATCTTTTATTAATTGAGGTTTTATATTTTTATTAGGCTGTTTTTCTTGATGTATTCCGAAAACCATTTGTGCACCTATTATAAAATCATAAATACTTAGTTCTAAAGCATTTAATTCATAGCTTTCGCCTGTAAAAGGGTTAGTTACTTCACCACCTTGACTGTATATTTCTCCGTCAAACCATTTTGGTTTATTTTGATTCTTCATATCCTTCATCTATTAGTTGATCTATTATTTCTTCTTCTTTCTTTTTACTTAGAATGACGTATAAATCTCTTATTACATCCTGCACATAATATTGTTGTACATCATCTATATATATTTTAATACCTTCACATATAGCTTGTCTTAGTTCATCACCTAGATTATTATCATAGTAATGTACATGTTCTGACACACTAATTGATCTTTGATCATATGTAGCTACGTAAACACTGTAACCATCGGCTGTAGTTTCTTCATAAATAAAGAAATCACAGCTAACATTCCAGTCATCAGTTATTTCTGAGTCATAGTGATCAAGAACAACTTTTTTTATATGATCTTCATCGTGAGAATCTTGTTCATTAAACTTTGTTTTGTTTAATATTTCTTCTATTAATTCGTCTGTTATTTGTTTTTTCATATTAATCTGTTATTATATTATCACCGTAAGCTACACTGTTAAAGTCTCTTACTAAGTTTGCACTTATATTACTATAAGTATATAAATGTCTAACATTTTCTACAGTTAAATCAGACCATATAATATGGCTCATTAACCTGTATTTTAGTTTTTTAGCGGTTGAATACCGTCTAGCATTTTGTTGTAATGAAGCTTTTACGTCCGGCAAAAGTCTGTCATAAATTGATTTGATTTTCATATATATATTATCTGTTTTAGTTTGTATTTAGTTTGTAAACTTTCTAGGATTATTTAAAAAATAAGACATTTCAGATACTATACTTTCTAACTCTTCTATTCTTGTTAACATTTCTTTTAACGTGTGTTTTTCACCGTCCATATGTGACTTAACGCCACCATGTACGTTTCCAGCATCCACGATTAAATCTTCTTTAAACATTTTGGTATTTTTTTAGAGTGTTAGTATTTACCTTGTGAGACAGATCTTTACATACTTGAGTGTAATAACCTGGTGCAATAATAGTTCTTCTATCATTGTTTTGAGCTTCTAGAACCTCTGCTTCTATTAAAGAAACGTAAGTTTTAATTGCTTCGTCGAGAATGTATTTCTCAAATCCATTAAACTTCATATTATTATTTTAGTGTTAGTGGAGGTGGGCGGAATCGAACCGCCGTTATCTTAATCAGTTGATTGCTCATAGCTTTCGCCGTGCGTTACTGATTCAAGATCTTACCTTATCACCCCCGTTACTTTCTGCGCCAAGCTTTGTGCACGGCGTCAGACAGTGATTGTGATACTATTTGAATAGTATTACCTGTTTTGTGTTCGATAATAGGAATATAACTGTAAAGCTCTGTAGTGCTACAGTTGACGCAAGTTTTATAACCTAAACGCAACCTACCATCTGGTATTTTATTTGTACATTTGCATATCATACTTATATTATCAATCAGTTTTTGTATTTAATTTGTATCGAGTTGTGAATGTAACTTTTCTATTGTAGCGGCCATAATCATTTTTGTCGCTTCATTTAAGTCATCATTGTTAAGATTATCAAGTTCTGTGCCGTCTAGTGCCCAACCAATTGAATCTTGTAGTGTTTCTTTGATGTAAGACACTTGTGCGTCCGCTAATTCATCTATTAATTTCATTTTACTCATGTTATATAATTTACTTTTTTACTTGGGTTTATCATCCATTTACACATTTTAGGCGTATGACCGACTGCTATAAGAAACTCTTTAATGGAATATAAGTCAGGATTCCATTTGTTATAACAGTATACTTTAGCGTCTTCGTAATCTAACACCCATACATATACATGTGAATGTACTATTTTATCACTCATAATTATTTTATTTGTTTCATTAAGTCATTTGTTAAATCTTCTACTTCTTCATTATCTTCTAGTTGACACTCGTTTTCACAGAATTTTCTCACTGCCATTTGCAGTACAATACTTACTTCATCATCAGAAAGATCAGATTTGTCTAACTCTTCCATATAAAGCTTACGAAAGTGTTCTATAGTTTCAGTTTGCCAATAGTATTTTGTCATTTTATTACTTTTTTTAATTGTTTTAAGTCAAATTTCTCATTAGAATCTCGCCACATCTTAGAGTGAACGAACTTACGTTGTTGTGAGTAAGATCTTTTGCCGAATAATACGACTCGTTTATACTCGGAATCAGTAAGTCCGCTACATTCTCCGTGATGAGCAACGGAACGTCTATGCCCGCTCGCTGCTAATTTTTTAGCCTGTTTCACATAGAGGCATAATTCTTTCATATTACTTGGCAACATAGGTAAGACCTTTATAGTTAAACCATGATTGAATACCGAAGTTTTCTTTGTCATCATTGTAAATAAAAGCAAATGATGGTGGTAATTCTGATATTGTATAACCTTTATACAACGTGTCATTTAATTTAAGAGTAGTTTTGTCTACTTGTTTTAGAGTGTTTTGCATAGTATATAATTATTTATTGTTACGTTTATATTATCAATCAATTATTGTATTTAGTTTGTAATTAATAATGGTATCTATTCATAAATTCATCCATCGCTTTATTGTAAAGCTTTTGAGACTTTTGATGCTTTCTATTGTTATCTATTAAGTCATCAATTCTTTTAATCATGTCAACTTTAGTGTTTGCACCGAATGACCAAGTATCTAAACCTTTCAGTAAATGTTTGTCATCGCAGTGATAACCGCTTGCTGTTTTGTCATTCCAAGTAGTCCATTCTTTGTAGGAATACGTTACGTTTCTGTGTTTCATATTATTTATTTTCTAAGTAGTTTTCATATAAGCTTTGAATATACACTTCATCATTAGTTTCTTCGTAAGTTAGCCCGTGAAGTTTTAAGAATTTCCAAAAGATTTTATCATTCATATTATTATTATCCATTATTATTTGTATTTAGTTTGTGAGTCTCGATTATACCTAGTACATCTTCTCTTGTTAGTTTATCTTCCATTTGTAAACCAATAGCCCAAGTGAGATCATTGTTATTATTATCTGTATATATCATTAGTTATATTCGTGATAGATTGATAGAACTTTTGATTGTTCTTGTTTAGTTAATTGGAAGACATTTTTGTCTGGAAATAGTTGCTTAGCTATTCTGATTAAAGCGGATTGATTATACATATTAGAATGGTAGATTAGGTGAACCGTTTGCGAATAGTGTTATTGTACCTCCGATTATTATTACTGATGTTAGTATTGTAGCGGCAAGTGCTAGTACATCAAAGACATTTTTGTGATTAAATTTTCTCATATTATTATATTTATTTATTGTTAGTTGACACAGTGTGAATCGAACACACTTGTATACCATAGTGTCATTACTTGTTCGCATTTTTATACTTATAGAAACAAGTGGAACTTAAAGTTTGGTTAGTTGTTACACTACTGCTTTATCTCTTAACATAGTAGGAACTGATGTTGAAGAAGTGTAAGAACCATATTTGATAAAGCAAGCCATTTCTGCTAACTTTGTACCCATAATTTCCCACGCTTTATCGTGATTATAAGTGAACGTTTTACCGCTTTTGAATTCTACATTTACTGTAGTGTTTTTGCCGATTAAAGATTTTCTGATAACGAATCTTTTTGAAGTAATTGAATTTTGCATAGTATTTATATTTATTTATTATTAATTTAGTTAGTTACACTTATTCAACATTTATAGTTGTGAGAACTTAGTGTGAAAACAATAACTTGTTTGTTAGTTTGTTACTTTATTATATTATCATTATAAAACTGTATTTGTTTTGTATAAGTATGTATATTTGTTTACTATTAGAATTGTATTGAATAGTATACTACACTTAGTGAAGTTATATAATACTATATTAATATATAATCAAGATTTAGTAAATCAGTTTTGATAGTATATTTAATATTGTTATTATCAAGAATGTATAATGTTTCAGTGAAATCATTTATAGTATTTTCAAATAGAATGAATGTGTGATGTAGTAGTAAATCCATGTTGTCATCAAGTTTCATATCATTATCTTTTAAGAATTCTGTTGAATCAGATATGTAATGTAGTTCATCATTCTGTAGTAGTAATTGTAATTGTGTAAAGTTCATAATGTAAATTGTTATAGTGTTATTGTTTATTATATTATCTAAGTTAAATTGTACTACATTTGTATTACTACTATTGATTTACTAGCTGTTTATAAAGAAAAGCACTAAATGCTATACAATATGCATCGAAAAGTCAAACTAAACTGATCTAAACGTGGAATAAAGGGGGACTCGGTCAAAATGAAACGATTTTACGGTAGTAGTACGGTGATGTAAGTATAGGAGCAACCCCATATATCTCTATAAGTAACGTTTTTGTGACATAAGCCTATATAGGTATAATAGTAAGAGGCTACTGTCACCATATTGTAAAAACACTTTAAAACCTGTAAGTATATACTATAAGTATGGTAACGCAAAACAGATAATAAAAATATAAAACATGGCAAGAATAGGCTCGTACCCAATAGACGCGGTAATTCAAGACAAAGATGCCTGGATAGGTACTGAAAACACCAACAGGGTGACTAGACAGTTTACAGCTTTAGGAGTGGCTGAGTATATAGACACTAAAAACGTAGGTTTAGTGTTTGTAGGGGCTACAAATGCGCTAGTTGGTAAAAAGGGTCTAGTACCTGCACCAATAGCAGGCGACGAGGGCAAGTACTTAAAAGGAGGTTTGGGTGATGGTTGGACTACTATACCAGTATACACGTTAGATGTACCAACAGGAACTACAAATGTTAACTTAATAAATACAGACGGAGCCGGAGTTGTAACAAACAGCTTTATAACACTAACAGGTGGTACTTATTTAACATCGGTACATACAAGTGGCTCTCAAATTACAATTAACCACGATGACACGGTAAGAACCAATCCAGCTAACCCTACACCTACCCCAGGAGCAGGTACAACTTTAGATTTAGTAAGTGCAGTGGCATCTAATACTACAGGGCACGTTACAGGCGTTACGACCTCTACAGTAACATGGCCTGCAGATTCCAATACAACATATACAATGGACGTACCTACTGGTACAACTAGTATAAATTTAAAAGGTAGTGACGGGACAAACGACCCTATTGCTTTCACAACCACTGGTGTTAATAATGGTATGACTATTACCAGCGCAGATGTAAATAATTTAAACCTTAGTTCTATATGGCAATTAAATACTAGACTTGTAGAAGGTTATGTGCCAGAAGGTAACTTGCAAGGAAATAAATTTTGGGCAACAGATGCTAATGGTAACCCAGGTTGGACATTTCAACCTAGTCAAGATCAATCTATATCTAGTGTAGGTGATAGTAATATTACAACTGGTGTAGCATTGAGTCAAAACGGGGGAACAGTATTTATAAGAGGTGCTGGAACTATAACAGCCAGTTCAGATAATACTAATGGCATAATAACGCTAACAGGTACGGATCAAAATACTATATATACACTACCAGTTGCTGTAGGCGCAGCTAATTCAGCTGAAATAGTATTAACAGATAATTCTGCTGCGGCAATAAGTACGGTTACCTTTAATGGTACACCTACTAAAATAGCAATAAGTGAAACAATTGGTAATAATGGGTCGATAACAATCGGTATGCCAGATGACGTAACTGTGACTGGTGAATTAACAGTTTCAGGAGATGATCGATCTAGTTTTATTGGTCAAGTGACAATACCTCAAACACCTTTAGTCGGTACCGATGCAGCTTCAAAAGCTTATGTTGACGGACTGGTTGAAGGAGGTTTAACTTTTAAAGGTTCATTTAACGCTGCCACTGGTTTGATAGTTGGTGGTAGTACTTATCTATATCAAGTAACAGCCGGTGGTGCTTTTGATCCTGCAGGAGCTAGAGTTGCGGTTGCTGTTGGTGATTACTATGTTGTTGCCACAGACGGTAATTTCTATGGTTCAGATGCCTCTGTCGCAGGTGCATGTGCTACTCCAGGAAAACTACTAGATGTTGGAGATTCTATAATAGGTTTAACAATTGCCGCTGCCAACGTTTCAGTTTGTGCGGGTTGGTCTGTTATACAATCTGATGAAGGTGTAGTTACTTTTACAAACGTTAATGGTACATTTGTTTCAGCCACTACAGTAAATACAAATGCTGCGGGTGCTGTAACAATGGGTACAATAGATTTATCAGCTGGTGGTACAGCAAGTGGTACTACATTTTTAAGAGGTGATAATACTTGGGATGTACCAGCTGGAACTTATGTTCTACCCGTTGCAACATTAGCTGATTTAGGTGGTGTAAAATTAGGTAGTAGTGCAACGTTAACCGAAACTTACCAAACAGGTGGCGTTGGTGCAGGTAGTCAAACTTATCCCGTACAACTTAATGCGGCTAATCAAGCTGGTGTAAGTGTACCGTGGACTAACTTAATCACATCGGTAAGTGCATCTGACGCAACAACTGATTTATCAGGTTTAACAGCAACACCAACTACTGGTGCTGTAGTTATAGGTTTAGATATAGATGGTAGAGCTGCAATACCTATAGCATCTATGGATCCTGACGATACATTGATGATATATGATGATGACACTGCAATAAATAAAAAAGTATCTATTGGTAATTTAGCTGATTATGTAGGAGACGGTACAGCTGTAGCTAATCAAGTTACATATTGGACAGCCGCTAATAAAATAGGTGGTGACGCAGGGTTTACAAAAGCTACAGGTGCTACAGGTGCAATCACAATGGGTGGAACTTTAAGTTTAGGAGATAATAAAGAATTATTTTTTGGAGCAGCTCCTGACTATAAAATCTATCATAATTCAACTACTAATGTAAATCATATATCTTCATTAATAGACAGACAATTATCAATAAATGCAAATAATATTTTTTTAACTAACCAAGCAAATGATTCTACTTTTTTACTATTAAATAGTACAGGAGCAACTTTTGGAGGAAATGTAGGAATAGGAATTACTCCAAACGCTAGTTCTACTGTTGTAGATGTTTTACAACTTGGTAAGGGTATGACCATAATGGGTAATGTAAATGATGACAGAGCTACTATGGGTGCTAATTTATATCTTGATGCTGGAACTGCTTTTAGATACGTAATGGATGGTTATGCTGGTAGATTTAGTATAGAAGATGGGCAAATGATTTGGGGTGTTTCTGCTATAGGAAATGCAGGTGATGTTGCTACAGTTAACACAAAAATGACTTTGTTGAACAACGGACACCTTGGGATTGGAGCGCCTACGCCTAGACAAAAGCTTGAAGTTGCAGGTAGAATATACATAGAACAACAAGGAACAAACTGGAATGAAACTCAACCAGGCGCAGCAGTTGGAGCATTACATCTTGATCCAGTAGGTAGTGGAGCTGATAATACTGGTAATGCAATAACATTTGGAGCTAGTGATTCAGCTAATGGCGGCAATGGTAATGCAGGTATATATGTAAGATCAGATGGTTCTTACGGTACTAAAATGTATATTGCCACAACAGATAGTTATGCAATAGGTTCTAAAACGCGTGTGATGATAGATGAAAGCGGCAACGTCGGAATTGGTGCAGTTACACCAGCAAATTTATTATCAGCTTACAATACAAACTCTACGCTTTTAAATTCAAAAACACCGACTGGTGCAGCTGAAAATGGAACTGGTGGAGGAAACAGAGGTTTTGATGGATCTTTTACAAATGCCACAAGATTTTCATTTACTGGTACAGATTCAACCGATCAAGGTTATGGTTATTTTAAATGGAACGTTGCTGGCACAGAGACTGGTATTGTTTCAGGAAAAACATATACCATACATTTTAAACATGTTGCAACTAATGGAAGTCTTTTTCAAATAATAACTTCTTCAGGTACTAATTTTGCAAGTAACCTTGTTCAAAACATTACAAAATATCCACTTCCAATTAGTGGAGAGTTATATTCTCTTACGTTTACAGCAACAGCTGCCGCGGCATACATAGGGTTTGGTGCATTAAGAACTAGTGGAACTATGTCATTAGCAATGTCTGAAGTGCAGTTTATTGAAGGTAAACCAGATACAGAAACTGGAAGTATTGTTGCATATAAAAACTTAATTGTAAACGGTTTTGGAACAAGTGAGATTAATAATGGTCGACTTAAAATAACTAGTGAAGGGACATTTAATCCAGCCACTGGAATGCTTCAAGTAAGAAATTTCAGAACAGGTGCCACCGGTGCTTTTACAAATAATTATGTTGCTGAAATAAGAGGTGCAACTACATCTGGAGCACTTCGCGGTGCTTTATTGGTACATCAACAAGAGTCAGATGATACTAGACCAACTATGGAAGTTAGTGATGCTAATGGAGTATTTACTACTTTTGTTAATCAAAAAGTCGGGATCGGAACGACTACGCCTGATACTAAACTTCATATTTACGGAAGTTCTACTGTATCAGAAATGTATTTAGGAGAAGATGCAGCAGTAGATAAAGCAGGCATTTTAAAATACAACCAAGGAGATGGAAATGGAACAGGGTCAGTGCAGTTAGGAAATTACGGTGATAGTTTAAATACAGCTGGAGTTACCATTAAAAAAGGAGGAAACGTAGGAATCGGAACGACTTCGCTTGGTTCTAAATTTAATGTAAAAAATGATGATGGTGTTGGTAATGGATTACATTTAATTGCTGATTTCAATAGAGCAGGGGGAGCTGATGCACAAATGATATTAGGATATTACGGTAATGGTAGTGCTGCGTTAGGTCCTGTAGTGTATTCAGCAAACGGTAAGCCTTTACTACTTGGTGCTAATGGAGGAATACAAATGAGTACTGATGGCAGTTTTACCACTGGTTTTAATTACACCTTTAGAGACGGTGTAGGTATTAATAATCCAAACTCTGTTAGTGCAGCAGCGGTTGCTGGATATGTAATGAGTGTGGGTAGAAGTAGTGTTGGAGGTGTTTCCGGAGGAATAAGATCAGAAGGTGAATCACACTTTGTAAGAGGTATTTCTTTTGGTCCTAGTGGTCAAGGTCAAATTTTAAATTACTACGAAGAAGGAACTTGGACACCTGTAATTGCATCTGTTAGCGGTAATCCTGCTACAGCAACTTATTACAGTGCTCTGTATACAAGAACAGGAAAAACGGTACATTGTGTATTTTATGCTGCAAACATAAGTGTAAGCAGTATGACTTCAGGAACTTATATAGTAGTTACAGGACTACCTTTCAATGTATCTGGTTACTCAGATTTTACTGTATCTTATAAAAGCGGAGGTTGGACCGGTAGCAATGTAGTTGGAGGATACGGACAAAATGGAGTCAACTACGCATACTTCATGCAAGCAAACGGGCTAGAGGCACAAAGATCACAAAGTCCTACAATGACTAGAATAATGTTTAATATGACATATCAGATGCAATAGCAAAAAAAAATAAAATAAAAAAATAAAATGAATTTATCAAAAAAAAGAATACAAGATCAAATCGAAATAGTAGGAGAATATAAAATTATTCAAGTAAGATATTCAGATCAAATAATTGAAGATGGTAAGGTTATATCTAATTCTTATCATAGAGAAAGTATTTCACCTGATAATGAAGCAAAAGCTATTGAACACAATGTAAAGGCTTTAGCTGATATATATTGGACAGATGAAATAAAAAAAGCTTATAAAGATTTTTCAAAACAACCAACAAGAAACAATTAACAAATGGCAATACTATATTCATATCCATTAGGCGTTCCTTTAAGAACAGATCTTATAATAGGATCAAAAATGGCTTCTGCGGATACTGATAACTTACCAATAACTGAAAACTATAGTATCGGTAGTGTAATTGATATGGTATCAACGGCCACTGGTGCACAAACCTTTAATCAAGTTGCTAACATTGGTGCAGGTGTTGTTGGTGGAAATGAAACAGTAAATTTAATTACTTTTAAAGATATAAGAGTTAAAGGTGTTTTTAAAGATACAGCAGGTGGCGTAGGGTCAACTGGACAAGTATTAAGTTCAACTGTAACGGGTACAGCTTGGAGTACAGCGGGTGGATCTGGCGTAACAACCGTAACAGGTACCGCTCCAATAGTTTCAAGTGGTGGAACCACACCGGCTATTAGTCTAGCTAATACAGCTGTGACAGCAGGTGCTTATACTAATACAAATTTAACTGTAGATGCACAAGGTAGAATAATACTAGCGGCTAGTGGAACATCAGGTGGTGTTACAAAAATAACAGCTGGCAATAGAATATCAATATCACCATCAGGTGGTACAGGTGACGTTACTATAACTGCAGCTGTAGACACAGTGACAAGCTTAAGCACAACAGGAACTTCAGGGGCTTCTACATTAAGCGCTGCTGGAGTTTTAAATATACCTAACTATGCTGACACTGGTATAACTAGTGTTACAGTAGCTACTAGTGTTGACGCAACTGCTCCTTTAGCTCAATCAGTAACTGGTAAAGTACTTACGTTAACGTCTAACACTTATGGTGGTGGAGCTAAAATAGGTTATGTGCCAGCAGGTGGTACTGCCACTAAGTTTTTAAGAGGTGACGGAACTTTTCAAGCAATACCTACTGGATTAGATTTTAAAGGAATTTGGGATGCTACTGGAACCGCGGGTGGTAGTCCAGATTTAAGATTAGTTGGAAACCAAGGTGATGGTGCTTTATTTATTGTTAGTGTTGCTGGTTCAGCTGCACCAAATGGAAATGGAGTTGATCCACAAGCATGGCTTATAGGTGATCAAGCTATATACAGTGGAGTTGCTGGAGCAGCGGGTTCTGCATGGACAAAAGTAGCTTCTTCAAGTACTGGTGTAACTACCTTAGAAACAACCGATGGTACATATATTGATTTAACACCTAACGGAGCAGCAACAGGAAATGTAACTGTTACAGCAGATTTAAGTGCCGCTAATGGCACCTCTGATGTTAACACAAGGTTTTTAAGTAAAGATAACACTTGGGATGTTCCTACTTATACTACAGATAACAATACAACATATAGTGTAGCAAGTGGAGAAACAACGGTAATTACTTTAACAGGTAGCGATTCGGCTACTAGTGCTGTGACATTAGCTGCATCAGGTGCGGCTAGCATTTCTGGTACCGGTAACACTATTACAATAGGTGCAACTAATACAAATACAACTTATGATTTTCTAGCTATTGAAACCGTGCCTACCGCTACGGTTAATACTACGCCACCTATGGGTACAGGATACACCTCAGCTATAAATGCAGCAACTACAGGTGGAAGTGGAAGTGGTATGACAGTTGATACAGTAGTTGCATCAGGAGGAGTTCAAACCGTTACAATAAATAAACCAGGTACTGGATATGTAATAGGTGATAATAATATAGTGATAAGTGGTGGGGGTGATAATGCTATAATAACTTTAGCCGGAACTGTTGGTAATGTTAATCCAAATTTAAGACTTATAGATCAAGCTTTTAGTTTTGATGATGTAAAACTAACTGGCGGTGCTAACGTAACCATAACCAGAACAGCTGATACTGGTATATCGTTTGTAGCAACAAATAATTATTTAGATGGTATAACTAAATCTGGTAATGTTTTAACTTTTAGTGTAAACGGTGCTTCGAATCAAACTTATACTTTTGGAGCCAATGCTTTTAACAGCACAACTATATATGCAGAACCTGGTATATTTTCAGGAGCCGGAACACCTACGTTAGCAAGTGGTGTAACTGCCACAGAAGTAAGAACTTTAATAGGTGCTGGAACTTCTAGTACAACAGGTACGGTTACTAGTGTAGCTGCTTTAACATTAGGCACAACAGGAACTAACTTAAGTTCTACTGTTGCAGGTGGATCAGGGGATGCAGTTATTACTTTACAAGTACCAAGTGCTTCAGCTGATAACAGAGGAGCTTTAACTTCGGCTGATTGGACAACATTTAATAGTAAAACTTCTAATACTGGTACGGTAACAGATGTGGCTTTAACATTTCCTCAAGGAACTGCAGCTGATCCTACTATGACAGGTTTTGTTGTAACCAATGAAGGTAGTGCAGCAGCCCCTAGTTTTGAAGTTGCACCTGCTACCGCTGCTAATGGTGGTACTGCAGGTTATTACATAAATGGGTTAGGTAATCCAGCTTTGTTTCCAACTATATTTCCTGGTACAATAACCAAAGTTAGTACAGTTTTTGCTGGAGATGCTTTTACTTCATCACCAACAGTAGCTGCACCAATAACCTCAGGTGATGTAGCTATTTCTATTGCAGCTAATGGAGACGCAACTCAATACGTAAATGGAGCTGGTAATTTAGTTTTAACTTCAGCTATAACTTCAGCTTTTTTACCTTTAACTGGTGGTAGTATGACAGGTGATTTATCTGTTACAAACGAAATAACAGTATTACAAACAAGTGATGCTTATCCTGGTAAAATAACAATTGAAGGAACTGGTATTCCTAAATTACAATTAAAAAATACAGATGCCCAAACTGGAGTTGATCAAGTTTTAGGTACTTTAGAGTTTTACGGAAGTGATGTTTCTACAGGTAATTCAGCTGGGGTAAGAGCTTCGATAACTGCAAACACGGGATTTGTTTCAGGTGGAACTACAGCTAGAGATCAAGGTTGTTTAGAATTTGCAACTTACAACGGAAGTGATGTTAGTGGTAATCCTCGTCAGCATTTAAAAATAACGCCTGATGGTGGTTTTTCTTTTGGTTTAACAAGTACAGCTGTTGGAACTTCAGGTCAAGTATTAAATTCAAATGGAGATGAACCACCAACTTGGGAGGATGCAGCCGCTGGAGATGTAACTTTAACAGGTGTGCAAACATTAACTAACAAAACATTAACTATACCTAAAATTGATGTTATTGAACCATCTGCAGCTGTATTAACAATTAAAGGTACTGGATCATTAGGAGGAGATGCTAAAATTATACTTAATTGCTATCAAAATTCACACGGTCAAACATTAGCTGCACAACCTCATAGTGCTAGCATTACTAACACCATGTTGTTACCAAAAGGATCAAATTCAACATTAGCTTCAATAGCTATGTTTGGAAACGGTCTTACAGCTAGTGAAACAGCAATTACAATGTCAGGTTCTTATACTGGTACATTTACAGCAACGGGTGATTTAGTTGCTTACTCAGATGAAAAACTAAAATCTAATGTTAAAACTTTAGATGGTTCTAAGGTTTATGATATGCACGGTGTATCGTTTGATAAAGACGGTAAAAAAGGGTCTGGAGTTATAGCTCAAGAATTAGAAAAAGTTGCTCCAGAATTAATACATGACGAGGGAGAATACAAAGCTGTTGCTTATGGAAATATCTCAGGATATTTAATTGAAGCAATAAAAGATTTAAAAGCTGAAATAGAAGAATTAAAAAACAAACCTTGTGTTTGTGATAACTGTAATTGTAATAAATAATGGGATTACCAGCATCAGGAATTATAAAAGCTAGTGATATTAATCTTGAGGCAGCTAGAGCAACAACAGCAAATGCTCCTTTAGGTGTTCAAACAGGAACTGCTGGCACGGGATCATTAGTTAAACTATATGATAATGCAACCCCATCGCCTGTTGATCAAAACTCTCCTTACGCTTATTCTGATTTTTATGGTAAATCATATACACCACCTACAATATCTTGTGACTCAGGTTTAAGTCAAGGTGGTGGTGGTGGTTATTTTGAAGCAAATATAAATTTTGGAAGTGACACGGGGGCAATAATAGTTTATTTTTGGCCGCAAAGTGTTCCTGACGGAGTAGCGTTTACTTATAACGGTACAACTTACAATACGCTAACATCAATTAACAACGGATTATATACAGCTACAGCCAATACTTTAAATATTGTAGGTAGTGCTACTGGTTCTTGTACGGAAGCTAAATTAATCGCAGCCAGTCCTATAGATTTAGACACATCCGTGTTAAGCAGTTCTACTAGCCCTCCAACATTTCAACCAAATGGTGGAACCGCTAGTATAGTAACGGCAAGTGGAAATATTAATTTAGGTGGTGCTGGTTTAAACTATACTTTAGTTATACCTAAAACAGGTACAACTCCTAGTACAGGAGTTTTAAAAATAGTTGGACCATGTTCTGGATTAACTCCTCCCATTAACACCGCCTGGAACGTGAAAGTTATTTGCCCCGCATCATTAGATAGTTTTACAACTAATAGTGTGGCAGCTAGTTCAACTATAGCTTGTTGTACTGCAACTCAAAATCAAACTTATTATTTTGCTAGAAATACAACAAATGGAAGTAGTTTTACACCAGAAACAGGTAATACAACTCCTTTAGTAAATAATTTTGTATTTTCAAATAGTACAGGTGCAACTGCTTTAGCAAATGGGTATTATAAAATAAATTCAACCCAAGCTTTGTATGTTCAAAACGGAGTTGTTGATAGTATTGTTACTTGCCCTAGTTGTGTGACTTTAACTCAGTTTAATGTAGGCAATCCTTCAGCTTTTGTAGCTGACATGTGTAGCCAGACTGCTCCAGGTGGAAATAATTATTTTCACGATGGATCTACAACATACCCTGTTGCAAATGATATAGTGTATTTAAGCAATGATACTTCAAGTCCTGTAGATGGTGGATCAGGTATTCAATGGCCATATTTTGCAAACGGAGCAACGCTTGGAGATTCTCCATTAGCATACTTTAGAATAACAGGAAGTTCGGGTACAGTACAGTCAGTAACCAACTGTCCTTAATAAAGTGTAAATTTTAAATAAAACAAGTGATAATAAACATATACCGGCCCGGTGTAGGGCAATAACCAATGTCAAATTTAAACCAAAACCATGACACTATTTTACCAGACTAATTCGTGGACTAGTCAACCACCAGTATCGGATGAAACCCTAAGCCTTTGGAAACACGTAGCTAAAAAGAAAAATTGGCGAATTGTTCAACTACCAAACGGTTTCTACCAAACAGAATACCTAGATCCAAACAAGAAAGATTCTTGGATCGATGCAACGAGACGTGAAACTATAGAAGGCGCTGAACAAGCAATAGATTCTTCAATAGACCATTATGAGAAAAAATTAGCTCATCTTCACGGACCACAAGTCGTTAAGACCTTTAAGTAAATTCAATTCAATCAAATCAAATCAAATTATGTCAGACGCAATAGTCAAAAACTTAAGCTTTGGAAACGAAGCTAAGGACAAAGTATTTAAAGGTATAGATACACTCACAAAAGCTGTTAGCTCCACACTTGGGGCTAGCGGTAAATGTGTAATCATGGAAGATGGTCACGGTTACCCTATCATAACAAAAGATGGTGTAACAGTAGCTGATTCCATAATCTTACAAGATCCTATTGAAAATATGGGTGCAACGCTTTTAAAAGAGGCTGCAAGAAAAACAGTAAGAGAAGCTGGTGATGGTACAACCACCGCAACAGTGCTGGCTCACGCTATCTTAGATGCTTCCTATCAAATGGAAACAAACATAAGTACTAGAGAGCTGAAAGAAGGTATAAACACCGCTGTAACCAAAGTTATAGAATTTTTAAAAGATCAAAGTATTACTGTAAAAAATAATATGATAGATCAGATTGCCACTATATCCACTAACAATGATAAAGAATTAGGTAAGTTAATAGGTGATGCATTTAGAGAGGTTGGTGAAACAGGTGTTGTAACAATGGAACCAACAGAAGGTGGAATAACAGAAGTTGAGATTGTAGAGGGAGTTGAGTATGGTAAAGGATATGCAGATCCAAGTTTTGTTACAAATAAAGAAAAAAATACAGTGGAACTAGAAAGCCCTTTGGTTTTAATTATGGATTCTAAAATAGAATCAATAAGACAAGTTCAACCTGTACTAGAGCATGTAATAAAAAATAACAAACCGTTATTATTAATTGGTGAGGTACAAGCAGGGGTTTTATCTGCTTTGATTATGAATAAAATGAAAGGAAATATAAAGATTAATGTTATAGATCCTCCAGTTTACGGATTAAGAAGAAAAGAAATATTAAGTGATTTAGCTTTGTTAACTAATTCTACAATAATAAATGAAGATTTAGGTGATGATTTAAATGTTATACAAGTGGACTATTTAGGTTCATGTGTTAAAGCAACATCAACACCAGACCAAACTATAATTCAAGTTGAAGAACCTTCAGAAGAAGTAGAAGATATAATTAATAAAATAAAACAAGATCTTAAAAAGAAAAACAAGTCTCACGTAGCACTTGGTTTAGAATTAAGACTAGCTAGGTTATCTGCTAAAGTTGCAGTTGTTAAAATTGGTGCTAACTCAGCTATAGAATTAAAAGAAAAAACAGATAGAATTGAAGATGCTATTTGTGCTACTAAAGCCGCTATCAAAGAAGGTATAGTATCAGGCGGTGGAATTGCACTACTTAATGCATCAAGTTTTATTAAGCCTGTTAATAAAGGGGAAGAGATATTATTAAAAGCTATTAAATCTCCATTTAAAACTATTCTTAGCAATGCTGGTATAGATCCTGGCAAACTAGGTAAACAAAAAATAGGTATTGGGTTGGATGTGGTTACAGGTGATATAGTAAACATGGTTGACTCAGGGATTATCGATCCTTTGCTAGTAACAAAAAGTGCATTAGTAAATGCAGCTTCTGTAGCTACTACAATATTGTCCACTGATTGTGTAATTAATAACATGAGAGTCAATGAAAGCAATAGGTAGAAATTTAATCATACAAAAAGTAGAACAAGGTACTACTCAAACAGAAGGTGGATTATTACTTGCTGAATTACATAAAGATGATATTAGGTATATAAAGGCTAGTGTCATTGATGTGGGTGATGAAATAGAAGTCCTTAAAAAAAATGATATAATATTTTATGATAAACATGCTGGTCATAAAATTGAAATAGAAAAAGATATTTATCACGTTATAAAAATTCAAGACGTGGTTGTTGTTTTGTGAAAAAGTTAGATGCATCAGAATTAAAAAATCTGAATTTGCTAAAACACTACCGTATAATACGCAAGTGGGCTTCAAAAAACAACAACCTTAGAGAAGCAGATTTAGAATTATTAATATATTTAGATTGTATAGATTTGTTTACTAAAAAAGATTTTGAACTAGGAGTATATTCTTATAGCTGGGATAGTAGAAGGTGGAGTAGGTTAATAAAAGAAGACTGGATAAAAGTCTGGAGAGTTAGAAACAGAACCACTCAAAAATATAATATTTATAAAGTATCTTTTAAAGGTAAACAACTTATAAGTAGAATATATAGAATAATGCTAGAAGAAGAAGAACTTCCTACTAGTATTAGAAGAAACAAAATTATGCAAGGTAATTCATATATGGATAAAGTTATGATTACAGCTATAAGAAATGTAAATAAAAATTAAAATTATGGGAGTATTTAGTAGTTTAGCAGCTGGAATAGGCGGAGCAATGGGAGGATTAATGGGTGGAGGATCTAGTCAAGGTAGAAGCGGTTTTGCAGGAGTTAATCAAAAATTAGATCAACTTATAGAAATGCAAAACGGAGGTGGCGGTGGTGCCGCTCCAATACCATCATCACCAATACCAGCGGGTAATTTAGGTGGAAACCCAGCAGAACCTAGTGAAGGAGTAGGAGTTGACCCAATAGGTGGAGGACCAGTACAAATGCCAGATATTCAAAATGCAGGTGGAGGAGGTAGACCACCAGCTGAAGTAGGTATGGATCCTATAGCTGAAGCAACAGCAGGAGGTCAATATCAAATGCCACAAAACAGATCATTCATTTAAAAACAAATATTATGCACGATAACAAATACGATCCTTCATTGGAAAAATTAAAGCCAGGAACTAAGGTTGGTGTAGTTGGTGAGTCTCACATATGGGATGGACCACTAGATCAAAAAGGAAGACTTCATGGCGTGGGCTCTAGCTCAGGAATAACAGGGATGCAAATACTAAAAGCACCAACACCTTACAATCCTCTTAACGCAGTTTTATGCGCTCAAAGAGACTAAAACAATATAAAAAAAATGGGATTATTTAGAACATCAGATTCAGTCATAGGAAGAGCTATGCCTCTAACAGCAGGTTTAGTTGGGGCTCCAAACGCTTTACCTGCTTGGGTTTTTGAAAACCAAACAGGAGTATTAGGAACATACTTAAATAGTTCTGTATTATACGTTGGCGTAAGCGGTGACGTATCAGTTATATTACCCGGTACTAGTTTAAATTCAGTAAGCACATTAAGTTTGTTATTTGGAGGAACTGGTTACACTGACGGTGCACAGACTAATCTAGCAACAACATGCCCTAATACTTTATCAGCAGGTTTAACTATAAATGCAACAGTAGATGCTAATGCCATAACTGTACCTACTATAGGTAATTCAGCTGGTAGTGGTTATAATGTAGGTGATATAGTTACTATAACAGGCGCGGGAGGTTCAAATGCAACAATTACTATAACAGCTGTAAACGATGGTGTTCCTATTTCTGCTCAAGCAGTAACATTTAAAGGAGTTCCTGCGGGCACAGTATTACCAGTGGCTGTAGATTACGTAACTGCATTAGCAACTGTAGCAGCAAC
>Ga0308009_10000705_pt1 | contig 22499 bp, 20 predicted proteins | sample Neamet127_FD_203134 | JGI IMG/M metagenome (GOLD analysis project Ga0308009, IMG submission 203134) | Marine microbial communities from water near the shore, Antarctic Ocean - #127 | ecosystem: Environmental > Aquatic > Marine > Unclassified | place: Southern Ocean | collected 2014-07-24
CTTTGGCTGCCGTCGGGATTCGTGCGAATGCTGAACCACTCCTTGACCTTGTTGGCCACCTCGGGCTGCAATTTGCCGTCCTGCGTCCACTTTTCAAGAAAGTCCACGCAGCGCGGGTCAGACAGCTTGAAGAAAAAATGCTCTGAATTTTTGAGAACAGGCGTCGCGCCCGACAAGGCTGAATAGGGATTGATCAAATCCGTGGGCGCGTACACCGCACCGCAGTTCTCGCAGTTGTCACCGTACTGGTCTTTGGTGCCGCACTTGGGACAGGTGCCCTTGATGTAGCGGTCAGGAAGAAACATGTTCTTTTCAGGGTCGAAGAACTGCTCAATCGTTTTTGTCTCAATCAGCCCGGCTTTCTTGAGGTCCAGGTAAATCTGCTGCGCGAGCTCATGGTTCTCTGGCGCGTCGGTCGAGTGCCAGTTATCAAAGCTGATGTGAAAGCCATCGAGGTAGGGCTTGCGGCCGGCGGCGATATCGGCCACGAACTGCTGCGGCGTTTTGCCGGCTTTTTCGGCGGCGATCATGATGGGCGCGCCATGCGCGTCGTCGGCACCGACAAAATTGACCGCGTGGCCCTGCATGCGCTGGAAGCGCACCCAGATGTCGGCCTGGATGTACTCCATGATGTGGCCGATGTGAAAGTTGCCGTTGGCGTAGGGCAGGGCGGTGGTGACAAAAAGGCGGCGCTGGGACATAAGAGGGCTTTGTGGCTTTGGAGGCTAACCGGCGATTTTAAGTCGGGCGGGCGCAAAAGCCGGGTCAATCCCCCATGCCCCGCGGGTTGGGTGCGCGGCGTTAGACTTGTCGCCAAGCGTCCAGGCCGCCCGGCCCGGTCAGATTCAATCGGAGACTTTCCCCCATGGCAGTAGAACAACAGGCCATCCTGAGCGCCCTGCAAGGCGTGCTGGACCCTAATACAGGCAAGGATTTTGTCAGCACCAAGGCGCTGAAAAACCTGCAGATCAGCGGTGACGATGTGGCCTTCGACGTGGAGCTCGGCTACCCGGCCAAGAGCCAGCTTGCCGGCATCCGCAAGCTGCTGATTGCGGCCGCCAAGGGTGTGGCCGGTGTCGGCAATGTGTCGGTCAACGTGAGTTTCAAGATCGCCAGCCACAGCGTGCAGCGCGGCGTGCAGTTGCTGCCCAATGTCAAAAACATCGTGGCCGTGGCGTCCGGCAAGGGTGGCGTCGGCAAAAGCACGACGGCCGTCAACCTGGCGCTGGCCCTTAGCGCAGAAGGCGCCAGCGTGGGCCTGCTCGACGCCGATATTTACGGCCCGAGCCAGCCGATGATGATGGGCATCGAAGGCCGTCCCGAAAGCGTCGATGGCAAAAACATGGAGCCGATGGAAAACTACGGCATCCAGGTGATGTCGATTGGTTTTCTGGTGGCGCAGGACGAAGCCATGATCTGGCGCGGCCCGATGGCGACCCAGGCGCTGGAGCAGTTGCTGCGCCAAACCAACTGGCGCGACCTGGACTACCTGATTGTGGACATGCCGCCCGGCACCGGCGACATCCAGCTCACGCTGAGCCAGCGCGTGCCCATGACCGGCGCGGTGATTGTCACCACACCCCAGGACATTGCGCTGCTGGATGCCAAAAAAGGCATCAAGATGTTTGAAAAAGTGGGCGTGCCGATTCTCGGCATCGTCGAAAACATGGCGGTCCACATCTGCAGCAACTGCGGCCACATTGAGCACATCTTTGGTCAAGACGGCGGCAAGAAGATGGCGGCCGACTACGGCATGAGTTACCTGGGTGCGTTGCCGCTGGACATGCAGATCCGCCTGCAGGCCGACAATGGCCGGCCCACGGTGGTGGCCGACCCCGACGGTGATGTCGCCGGCATCTACAAGGCCGTGGCGCGTCAGGTGGCGATCACCATTGCCGCCAAGGCGAAAGATTTTTCCAGCAAGTTCCCGAGCATCAAGATATCGAAAGACACCTGAGCCCAGGCCTGCCATGACCACTTCCGGCTTCATCCTGCAGTCGCCCCCCGCGGAGGGGGTGCAGCGACCCTGCGTCGATGTCGCGGTGCTGATGCGCCGTGAGCGCATCGACAACCGGTGGCAGCCCTGGCGCTGGTCGCTTGCCGACATCGTGCCCCAGGAAGACGGATTCGGTGCGCAACCGCGCCTGTTGCTCAAGGACGCGCACGAAGAGCGCTGGCTGCACCCCGGCTTCAGGGTCGAGCTTTTCACCGACGACGCAGAAGGTTATTACCTCAATGTGTCCACGTCCCAGCCCTGTTTTTGGGTGGTTTGGCGCATGGAAGAAGAGCCCGTTTTGGCCGATGAGCCGGTTGCCGTGCCGCAGATTGTGACGCTCAGTTATCACGATGCCGGGCGCTGGCTGGACGCGCAGGAAACGGTGGAGCAGGTGGCTGCGCCGCGCGATGTGGTGGCGTGGGTGCAGGCTTTTGTGGATGCCCACTACGTGCTGGAGGCCAAACGCCGTCAACGCCCGCAAAGCTTCAAGCCACTGCAGGACAGGTTTGGCAACCCGGCGCGCGTGAGCACCGACAAGAAATCTGGAGGCGGTGGCCATGGCTGAAGAGTCCCCCGGATTTTTGGGCCGTTGGGCCCGCCGCAAGACAGACGTTGCGCAGGGTAAACCGACTGCCGAACCTGTGCCGCCTGTACTTACGCCGGTCGCGGTTACACCGGCAGTTTCGTTGCCGGGCGGGGTGGCGCCGGCATCGGTGCCAGTGCCTGAAGCAGCCAACGAACCCGAAAAAATCCTGTCGCTCGACGATGTGAAGCTGCTCAACAAGGATTCGGACTTCAAACCCTTCATGGCAGGCAACGTCGGCCCTGAAGTGCGCAACGCGGCCATGAAAAAACTGTTTGCCGACCCGCATTTCAACATCATGGATGGCCTCGATATTTACATCGACGACTATTCAAAGTCCGACCCGATTCCCGAGTCCATGCTGCGGCAGATGACCAGCTCGAAGTTTCTCAAGCTGTTCGAGGCTGAAGAAGACGCGGAGGCTCAGAAAACCGCCGAAGCGGCCTTACCGCGGGAAAATGCGAATCATGCTGCGGACCAAACCGTGGCACAGTCCTACGAAGGTTCAGACATCAACCGTCCGGACCAGCCCTACCCCGACCATTCGAGCCAACCCGAGCCATTGCCTGACTCCGGCGCCAGCCAAAAAGACCATGCCCACACTGATTTGCGACTGCAACCAGACCATGCCGCTCCAGCCCCAGACGCTGGGCGCGGCACTTGATGAAACCCTGACCCTCCATTCGACGCTGTGCCGGCGCGACGCAGGTGCTTTCCAGAAGGCGGTTCAGTCAGGCGACGACGTTGTTGTGGCGTGCACGCAGGAAGTCCGGCTGTTTGCAGAGCTGGCGCAGCAGACCGACGGCGCCACCTCCGTCATTAAATTCGTCAATATCCGGGAAACGGGCGGCTGGAGCAAGGATGCGTCCCTGGCCAGCCCCAAAATTGCGGCACTGCTTGCGCTTGCCCATCTTCCTGATGCCGAACCCGTGGCCACCGTGACCTACAAAAGCGCGGGCCGTGTGCTGATCATCGGCCAGCTCGATGCAGCGGAGCGGGCGGCTGGCCTGCTGTCGGATGCGCTGGATGTCACCTTGTTCAGCCTGGGTGCGGGTCAGGACGGAGGCCTGCAGGAACGGCGTTATCCGGTGTTGGCCGGCCAGATCCGGCGCTTGACTGGCTGGCTCGGCGCTTTCGAACTTCACTGGGAGCGCAGCAACGCCATTGACCTGGATTTGTGCACCCGCTGCAATGCGTGTCTGGCCGCTTGTCCCGAAGGCGCCATCGGCTTCGACTACCAGATCGACGGCGCCCTGTGCAAGTCTCACCGGGCATGCGTCACGGCGTGTGGTTCGGCGGGGGCCATCAATTTCGCCCGTGCGCCCGAGACGCTGAGTGAAAAGTTTGATCTGGTGCTGGATCTGCGGGCGACACCGGCTTTCACGCAACACGCCCTGCCGCAAGGCTATTTTCATGGCGCAGGGCAAGACACCCGCATGCTGCTGCAGCTGCGCTCGCTGGTGGGGGAATTCGAGAAACCCAAATTTTTCAACTACAAACAAAAGCTCTGCGCCCACAGCCGCAACGAAAAAACCGGCTGCACGGCGTGCATCGATGTCTGCTCGGCTTCCGCCATCAGCAGCGAGCGCGACCGGCAGCAAATTGTTGTCAATCCGAACCTCTGCGTCGGATGCGGCGCCTGTACCACCGTCTGCCCAAGTGGTGCGTTGACCTTCGCTTATCCCCGCCCGGCGGAGCAGGGTGCGAAGCTCAAGACTTTGTTGAGCACCTATGCCCGTGCCGGCGGCAAGCAGGCCGCCTTGTTGCTTCACAGCCAGGAAGCCGGCACGCAGCTGTTGGGTGACCTGGGTCGGATGGCGCGGCTGGACGCGGCGACGCGAGGTGTGCCGGCGCGTGTTTTACCCCTTGCCTTGTGGCATACCGTATCTATCGGCCTGGAGTTGTGGCTGTCGGCCATCGCGTATGGTGCCTCGCAAGTCTGGGTGCTGATGACCGACGAGGAAGCGCCGCAGTATCGCGACGCCATGCGCGAGCAGATGGACGTGGCGCAGGCCATCCTCAGCGGCCTGGGTTACCAGGGCGAGCATTTCCGGATTCTCCATGCCAGGGACGCGCGCGACCTCGCCGCACTCGATGCGCAGTTGCAGGCACCTGCGGCCCAAGGTGTGGCGAAGGCGGCGAGTTTTGCTGTGCAGACCGAAAAACGCGCCACCCTTGAATTTGCACTGGACCACCTGATGACGCAGGCCCCGGTGAAACCGGAGGCTATTTCTTTGCCTGCCGCCGGCTCGCCTCTTGGGTCGCTGACGATCAACAAGAACGCCTGTACCTTGTGTTTGAGTTGTGTCAGTGCCTGCCCCGCGAGCGCGCTACAGGACAACCCGGAACGGCCGCAGCTGAAATTCATCGAGAAGAATTGCGTGCAATGTGGCCTGTGTGCCACGACCTGCCCGGAAGACGCCATCACGCTGGAACCACGTTTGTTGTTAACGGCCGTGCGCAAGGAGGCGCGGGTGTTGAATGAATCGCTGCCTTATCAGTGCATTCGTTGCAGCAAGCCGTTCGGCACGCTTAAGGCCATCGAGTCCATGCTCGGCAAGCTGGGCGGCCATGCCATGTTTCAGGGGCCGGCTGCAGACCGGCTGAAAATGTGCAGCGACTGCCGCGTGATTGACATCTATTCCGCCGACAACGAAGTCAAGATCACCGATATCCGTTAACTTTTCAACTGCCTTATGTCATGACCCTAACAGCCTTGCTCGCAACGTCCAGCCTTGACGAGGAAACCGCGCGCGCGGAAATTTATGGATTGTTGGCGGCGCTTTATTACGCGCCGCCTGCCGCTGATCTGTTTGACAAGCTCAAGGTGGCGGTGACGCAAGCGCCCTCGGCCGGCGCCTTGCTTGAAGCCTCGTGGGGCGAGTTGGTGGGTGCCGCTCGCAGGTTGCAGCAGGCGGCTGTGGCCAGGGAGTACGACGCGTTGTTTGGTGGCGTGGGCAAGCCCGAAATCTACCTGTTCGGCTCTCACTATCTCAGCGGGTTTCTGAACGAAAAACCTCTGGCAGCGCTGCGTACCGACCTCGACGGCCTCGGGCTGGCGCGCGATGACAGCATGTCCGAAACAGAAGACCATATTGCCTACCTGTGCGAGGTCATGCGTTACCTGATTGCGGGCGAGGATGTGGAAGTTGCGAACCTGACGCGCCAGCGCGAGTTTTTTGCGCGCCATTTTCAGCCTTGGGCCAGCATGTTGTGCGACGCGATCTCTGCCCATCCGAAGGCCGATTTTTACCGCGGCGTGGCGGCATTTACGCAGGCCTTTGTCAGCGTTGAAGCGCAGGGCTTCGACATGCTGGTTTGAAACCAGCAGGCCTAGTACTGCACCCCAAAAATATCGAAACATGAAAGCGCGTCTTCGCACCCATGGCGGCGTTGCAACCCTTGCGAAGGCGTACAGCCTTCGCTGCGGCTTGCGCCTTGCCCTGGGCACGAATCCATCACTTTCATCTTGTTCCGCTACTTCCGGGTTGCAGTACTATTTTTCTCAAAATGAAACAGTTTCGTCCGATTGGTGTTGTTAGGGTAAAAACTAATCCGACTTATCTTTCCCTATCGTTTTCCCTTAAGAGTACGCTTGATTGGGATACTGTCATTGCCGTGTAAGTAGGAGTGACGTAAAGTAGGCATGCAAATCATTTTATAGCAAGCTTCCTTGGAGACACACATGCAGGACAGCCAGCCAAAGCCCTCGCGCCGGGGTTTCTTTTTCGGCGCCGCCGCCACGGGTGCGGCCGCAGCAGTCGCCATCGCCCTTCCCGGCGCCCAGGTTCCCGAAATTGCCGCGCAAGTGCCCAAAGCAGCACCTGAAAAAGGTGGCGGTTACAGCTTGTCGGAGCACGTCAAGCACTACTACCGCACCACCCGCATCTAGTCTCTAGCCCATCCCGGTCTCATTCTTACGGAGAGCTCCATGCTGCTCACGAAAAAATCCCACGGTGTCCACGGCGATCAAGCGCAGCGCGCAGGGTCGGCACGTTTTGTTCAAAGCCTTTCGCGCGGTCTGTCCAATGCGCTGCCCACCATGGACCGCCGCGCCTTCCTGCGCCGCTCTGGCATGGGGGTCGGCGTGGGTCTGGCCGCCACGCAATTGACCCTTGTCAAAAAAGCCAAAGCCGCAACGCCTGGCGCTGGTGACGGCACCGGAAAAATTGAGGTCAAGCGCACAATCTGCACGCATTGTTCGGTCGGCTGTGCGGTGGATGCAGTGGTCGAAAATGGCGTCTGGGTGCGGCAGGAGCCTGTGTTCGACTCACCGATCAACCTTGGCGCGCATTGTGCCAAGGGTGCGGCGCTTCGCGAGCACGGCCACGGCGAGTACCGCTTGCGTTATCCGATGAAGCTGGTGAACGGCAAATACGAACGTATCAGTTGGGACGTTGCGCTCAATGAAATCACGGCCCGCATGCAGGAACTGCGCAAGACCAGCGGCCCGGACTCGGTCTACTGGGTGGGTTCGTCCAAGCACAACAATGAGCAGGCGTATTTGATGCGCAAGTTTGTCAGCTTCTGGGGCAGCAACAACTGCGACCACCAGGCGCGCATCTGCCATTCCACAACTGTCGCCGGGGTTGCCAACACCTGGGGCTATGGCGCCATGACCAATTCGTACAACGACATGCAAAACAGCAAGGTCGCCCTGTACATCGGCTCCAATGCCGCCGAGGCGCATCCGGTCAGCCTGCTGCACATGCTGCATGCCAAGGAGACCGGCTGCAAGATGATTGTGGTGGACCCGCGCTTTACCCGCACCGCAGCCAAGGCTGACGACTACATCCGCATCCGCTCAGGCTCGGACATTCCCTTCCTGTTCGGCATGCTGTATCACATCTTCAAGAACGGCTGGGAAGACACCAAGTACATCAACGACCGCGTTTACGGCATGGACAAGGTCAAGGAAGACGTGCTTGCCAAGTGGACGCCTGACAAGGTGGAAGAGGCATGCGGCGTGCCCGAAGCACAGGTTTACAAGGCTGCCGAGATGATGGCCAAAAACCGGCCATCCACCATCGTCTGGTGCATGGGCCAGACCCAGCACACGATTGGCAACGCCATGGTGCGTGCATCGTGCATCCTGCAGCTAGCGCTGGGCAATGTCGGTGTCTCGGGCGGTGGCACCAATATTTTCCGCGGCCATGACAACGTGCAGGGAGCGACCGACGTCGGCCCCAATCCCGATTCGCTGCCCGGCTACTACGGTCTGGCCGAAGGCTCCTGGAAACACTTCGCCAAAACCTGGGGGGTGGACTTCGACTGGATCAAGGGTCGCTACGCCTCGCCGGCCATGATGGGCAAACCTGGTATTACGGTGTCGCGCTGGATTGACGGCGTGTTGGAGAAGAACGAGTTCATTGACCAGGATTCCAACCTGCGTGGTGTGGTGTTCTGGGGCCATGCGCCCAACTCCCAGACCCGGGGTCTGGAAATGAAGCGCGCCATGGACAAGCTGGACCTGCTGGTGGTGATCGACCCCTACCCCTCAGCCACTGCGGCCATGGCGGCCATGCCCGGCAAGGCCGAAGACCTCAACGCCAACCGCGCGGTGTATCTGCTGCCGGCTGCCACGCAGTTTGAGACCAGTGGCTCGGTGACGGCGTCGAACCGTTCGTTGCAGTGGCGCGAAAAAGTGATTGAGCCGCTGTGGGAGAGCCGCAGCGACCACATGATCATGCATCAGCTCGCCGAAAAGCTCGGCTTTGCCAAAGAGCTGTCCAAGAACTACAAGATGCAAAAGGTCAAGGGCATGGACGAGCCCGTGCCCGAGGACATCCTGCGCGAGATCAACAAGTGTGTCTGGACCGTTGGCTACACTGGCCAAAGCCCGGAGCGGCTCAAGGCCCACATGCGCAATATGCACTTGTTCGATGTCAAAACGCTTCGATCAAAAGGCGGTAAAGACAAGGAAACCGGCTACGACACCACAGGCGACTACTTCGGTCTGCCATGGCCGTGTTACGGCACGCCGGAGATGAAACACCCCGGCTCGCCCAATCTGTACGACACCTCGAAACACGTCATGGACGGCGGTGGAAACTTCCGCGCCAACTTCGGTGTGGAGCGCGAGGGCAAGAACCTGCTGGCCGAAGACGGCTCGCACTCCAAGGGTGCCGACATCCAGACCGGTTATCCGGAACTTGACCATTTGCTGTTGAAAAAGCTCGGTTGGTGGGACGAACTGACAGAGCCAGAAAAAGCGGCTGCCGAAGGCAAGAACTGGAAGACCGACCCGTCGGGCGGCATGATCCGCGTGTTCATGAAAGGCCATGGTTGCCATCCTTTCGGCAATGCCAAGGCGCGGGCTGTGGTCTGGAATTTCCCCGACGCGATCCCCCAGCATCGCGAGCCTTTGTATGGCAACCGGGCTGACCTGATGGCCAAGTACCCGACACACGACGACAAGAAAGCTTTCTGGCGCCTGCCGACCTTGTACAAGACCATCCAGCAGAAAAACATTGCCGACAAGGTGCACGAGAAGTTCCCGCTGATCATGACCTCGGGCCGACTGGTCGAGTACGAGGGTGGTGGCGAGGAAACCCGCTCCAACCCCTGGTTGGCTGAGTTGCAGCAGGAGATGTTTATCGAGATCAATCCCAAGGTGGCTGCCGAGAAAGGCATTCGCAATGGAGAGCGCGCATGGGTCAGCACGCCGACCGGAGCCAGACTCAATGTACAGGCGCTGGTGACCGAGCGTGTGGGCCCGGACACGGTATTTTTGCCATTCCACTTCTCGGGCCGCTGGCAGGGTGCCGATATGCTGGCGTACTACCCGAACGGTGCCGCACCCATCGTGCGTGGCGAAGCCGTCAACACGGCAACGACCTACGGTTATGACAGCGTGACGATGATGCAGGAAAGTAAAACGACGGTTTGTAATGTCGAACGTGCGTGAACAAGGGCTGCTGTCATCCCGGACTCGATCCGGGATCCAAGCTGGCACAAAGCAGATGGGCGGGTCAGTGAGGCATGGATTGCGGGTCAAGCCCGCAATGACAAAAGGAATTAAGGAGACATCATGGCAAGAATGAAATTTGTTTGTGATGCAGAGCGTTGCATTGAATGCAACGGTTGCGTCACCGCCTGTAAAAACGAAAACGAAGTGCCCTGGGGCGTCAATCGCCGCCGCGTGGTCACCCTCAACGACGGTGTGCCGGGTGAAAAGTCGATCTCGGTAGCCTGCATGCATTGCAGCGACGCACCCTGCATGGCGGTGTGCCCGGTCAACTGCTTTTACCGCACTGAAGAAGGTGTGGTCTTGCATGACAAGGACGTTTGCATTGGCTGTGGCTATTGCTCGTATGCCTGCCCGTTTGGTGCACCGCAGTTCCCGTCGCAGGGCACTTTTGGTGTGCGTGGCAAGATGGACAAGTGCACGTTCTGCGCCGGCGGCCCCGAGGTCAATGGCAGTCAGGCCGAGTTTGAAAAATATGGCCGCAACCGGCTTGCTGAAGGCAAGCTGCCGGCCTGCGCCGAGCAGTGTTCGACCAAGGCCCTGATCGCAGGCGACGGCGATGTTGTCGCGGATATCTTCCGTAACCGCGTGGTCCAGCGCGGCAAAGGCGCCGAGGTCTGGGGCTGGGGCACAGCCTACGGTGCCAAGCAAGCGGGCCAACCACCCGCCAATGGAGCCAAATCATGATGCGTCTAGCCTTCATCGCTGCCGCCGCGCTGGTCTTGTCCGCCTGCGGCGACAAGCCGCAAACCGCTGCCGGGGTCAAGAGTGATGCACCTGCCTTTCAAAGCGTGACCGGCCCGGGCAATGCCTACAACGCGCCCGGCTGGAAGGCCGGCGACAAGGCCGCGTGGGAGCAACAGCTCAAAACACGTACCCAAGCCGGACAAAACGAATACAACCGCGTGAAATAACCGGGAGTTCTCATGCAAGGCCCCCTGCGATTTTTGCGAGTTCTGGCAGCACTGCTGTTGACAGCCTTCGGTCTGGCCGCTGGCGTTTCAGCGCAGACGGCTGCGGCACCGGTTGCGCCTGCTGCCGTTGCGACGCCTTCTGGCGGTATAAAAAGCGCCAATATCTTTGAAGTCAAGCCCGATGCTGACGCCGATCCGAATTACGCCAACCAGACCAACGCTGAGCGGGCAAAAGTTCAGCCTGGCAACAATGCACCCATCTGGCGCCAGGTGGGCACAGGCGTTAACGGCTTCACCAGCTTGCCCAAAAGCGAGGCGCCAGAAGCCGGCAACCTGATCCAGCCTTTTGTGCAGTACCCCGGCTCGCGCCTGACCAACGCTGGTGAAGCCTGGCGCCAGGTGCGCAACAACTGGCTGATTCCCTACGGCGGGTCCCTGCTGCTGATTGTGATCGGTGCAATTGCCTTGTTTTATTTTGGCAAGGGCCGCATCAACCTGCACGGTGCTGAAACCGGCCGCAAGATTGAGCGCTTCACACCCTTTGAGCGTTCTGCGCACTGGTCCAACGCGATTGCGTTCTGCATCCTTGCGATCTCCGGCATCGTCATGGCTTTTGGCAAGTTCTTTTTGCTGCCGGTGATGGGTCTGACGCTGTTTGGCTGGTTGACCTATGTTCTCAAAACAGCGCACAACTTTGCTGGCCCGCTGTTCGCCGTGTCGCTGGTGATTGTGTTTTTTACCTTCTTGCGCGACAACCTGCCCAGCCGTGGCGACATCGCGTGGCTGCTCAAGGGCGGTGGCCTGCTGTCGGGCAAGGAAATACCTTCGCACCGCTTTAATGCCGGTGAGAAAGTGGTTTTCTGGGGGGGGGTGTTTCTTCTGGGCATCGTGGTGGTGGCCTCCGGGCTGGTGCTCGACAAGCTGGTGCCGGGGCTGCTGTATTTGCGCGACACCATGCAGATCGCGTACATGATCCATGTTGTGGCCACCGTGTTGATGATGGCGATGTTCATCGGCCACATCTACATCGGCACCATCGGCATGCAAGGCGCCTACCAGGGTATGAAAACTGGCTACGTTGATGAGACCTGGGCCAAAGAGCACCACGAATACTGGTATGACGATATAAAAGCCGGCAAAATCCCGGCTCAGCGCAGCGAGGCTGTGCCGCCCAGCCAGACCGCGCAAGCCTGATCAGACCGACAGCGAGGACCTTATGAAAAAACTTCTTATTGCAACTTTGTTCGCTGGTGTCTCCGTTGCGGCACTGGCCAAACTTCCCCCCTTGAGCGACGAAGCCAAGGCCAAAGCCGCCGAGGCTGCGGCCAAGGCAGCGTGGGCCGGCAAGGTGGACGGCTACCTGCTCTGCAAATCATTGGACAAGGTCGCTGCCAGCTATTACAAAACCGCCAAAGCCGCCGGCAAGGAAACCAAGCCGCCGACAGCAACGCCACCTTGTGGCGACCCCGGTGCATTTGCGTACAAGGCGCCGGAAGCGGTCAAGCCCATCGAAGCGGCTGGTGCGCATTCCCCGGCGGCTACTGCGGTGAGTCCTCCCAGCACCAAGCAGCCTGACGCGGTGGTCAATCCAGCCAAAAAATCCTGAAAATTTCTTGTCATTGACCAGGGCCGACCCGCAAGGTGTCGGCCTTTTCTTTTTGCTGTAGTCTTCCGCGATGCCTCTTTCTTCATTGCCCCACCTCACGCGCGCGCAGGCGCCGCTGACCTGCGAGATCGACGCCGTCAACGAATACGGCGAGATGCAGAAAGTCGCGATCCCGGCCGAGCGCGCATTGACGGTCTACGTCGACAAGCGCGAGCTCGTGACCTTGATGACTCTGGGCGCCCATCCCGAGCTGCTGGTGCTCGGTTACCTGCGCAACCAGCGCTTGGTCAGGGAGGTCGGCGACATCGAATCCATCACGGTGGACTGGGACGTGGGCGCGGCTGCTGTCAAGACGCGGCACGGCATCGCCGACATCGAGGGAAAAACCGCCAAACGGGTGGTCACCACAGGCTGCGGGCAGGGCAGCGTGTTTGGCGGGCTGATGGACGAGGTCGATCAGATTGTCCTGCCGGCCGATGTCCGGATCACGCAGGGGCAACTTTATGGACTGGTCAACACCATCCGGCTCAAGGAGACCACCTACAAGTCGGCCGGCTCGGTGCACGCCTGCGCGCTGTTTGCGGTGACGGCAGGCGACCCTGAAATGCTTTTATTTGTTGAAGATGTAGGGCGCCATAACGCGATCGACACCATCGCCGGCTGGATGTGGGTGAATATGGCCCCCACGCTCCCCACTGCGTGTGGCTCGCTGCCCCTTGCACGGGGAAAAGGGGCGTTGCGCCTGCGGCCCGGCGAAGCCGGCCTCGCAGCCCCGGCAGGCAAAGAGGGGGCGACCGCGTCCCCGTCTGGCGCTGCCGGCCTGGTGTTCTACACCACCGGTCGCCTGACCAGCGAGATGGTCATCAAGTCGGCGCAGATGGGCGTGCCGATTGTGGTCTCGCGCAGCGGCATCACGCAGATGGGCCACCAGGTCGCGCAGGCGGTCGGCCTGTGCGCCATTGGCCGCGCCACCAACAAGCGTTTTGTCTGTTATTCCGGCGCGCAACGGCTCCAGCTTGAGCCCGCACTGGCGGGCCCCAGGCCGCGTGCGGCGGCATCAGAGCTCTGACAAGAGCGACAAGTCCAGCCGTGGTTCAGGGCTGTGAACTTTGCGGTATGGTCTGTCCATGAACCCCCTTTTCCTCAAACTCGGCTGGCGCACCTTGCTGCGGGACCTGCGTGCCGGTGAGCTGCGCCTGTTGATTGTGGCCGTCACGCTGGCCGTGGCTGCCTTGACTGCCGTCGGTTTTTTTGCCGACCGCCTCAAGGGTGGCCTGCAGCGCGATGCCCGTCAGTTGCTCGGCGGCGATGCCGTGCTGCGCAGCGATGGCGTGACGCCCGAGGCTTTTGTCGCCAAGGCGCGCAGCCTGGGCCTGCAGGCGATTTCGACCGTGACCTTCCCGACCATGGGCCGCGCCCTGGAAGCTGATGGCGGCGCCAGCAAACTGGTGGCTTTCAAGGCCGTGCCTGAAGGCTACCCCTTGCGCGGCAATGTGGTCGTGGCCGACAGTGTCGATGCCGCCGGCGCCGCCACGCGCGAGATTCCCGCGTCCGGCACCGCCTGGGCCGATGCGTCGCTGCTTGATGCGCTCGGCCTGCGCGTCGGCCAGACCCTGCTGATGGGCGATGCCAGCTTCAAGCTCACGCGCGTGATCGTGCAGGAGCCTGATCGGGGTGCGGGTTTCATCAACTTCTCGCCACGGGTCATGGTCAACACTGCCGACCTGGCCGCCACCCACCTGATTCAGCCCGCCAGCCGCACCAACTACCGCTTTGCCGTCGCCGGCAGCGATGCGGCGGTGAAGGCTTATGTGCAGTGGGCCACGCAAGAAATCAAAAAAGCGGATGTGCGCGGTGTGCGCCTGGAGTCGCTCGAAAGCGGCAGCCCCGAGATGCGCCAGACACTGGACCGTGCCGAGAAATTCCTCAATCTGGTGGCCTTGCTGGCCGCCTTGCTCAGCGCCGTCGCGGTCGCCATCGTGGCACGCGGCTTTGCCGCCAAACACCTCGACGACTGCGCCATGCTGCGCGTGCTGGGCCAGCCCCAACGCACCATCGCGCTGGCCTACACCTTCGAGTTTGTGCTGGCCGGCATGATGGCCAGCGCGCTCGGCGTGCTGATTGGCTTCGGCGTGCATTACGGTTTTGTATTGCTGCTGGCCGGCCTGGTCGAAACCGTGCTGCCGGCCGCCACCCTCTGGCCGGTGGCCTTTGGTATGGGCATGGGCCTGACCTTGCTGCTGGCCTTCGGTTTGCCGCCAGTGCTGCAGCTGGCGCAGGTGCCGCCGCTGCGCGTGATCCGCCGCGATGTTGGCAACCTGCGGCCGGCATCGCTGGCGGTGTTGGTGGTCGGCATGCTGGGTTTTGCGGCCTTGCTGGTGGCCGCCAGCAGCGACCTCAAACTCGGCTTGATCGCCGTCGGCGGGTTTGCAGGCGCCGTTGTGGTGTTTGCAGGCAGCAGCTACCTGGCGGTGCGGCTGCTGCGGGCCAGCGTCAACGAAGCCACCGCGCCGCGCTGGCTGGTGCTGGCCACGCGTCAGCTTTCGGCGCGCCCCGCCTATGCGGTGGTGCAGGTCAGCGCGCTGGCGGTGGGCTTGCTGGCGCTGATGCTGCTGGTGCTGCTGCGCACCGACCTGATCAGCAGCTGGCGCAATGCCACGCCGCCCGACGCGCCGAATCGTTTTGTCATCAATGTGCAGCCGGAGCAGGGCGAAGCTTTCCAGAAGGCTTTGCGCGACGGCGGCGTGAGCAAGTTTGACTGGTACCCGATGATTCGCGGCCGCCTGGTGGCGGTTAACGGCAAGCCCATCACGCCCGACGACTTTACCGATGACCGCGCCAAACGCCTGGTCGACCGCGAGTTCAACCTGTCCAACAGCAGCGACATGCCTTCGCACAACAAGGTGGTGGCCGGGCGCTGGACCGCCGATGAACAAGACGCCATCAGTGTGGAAGACGGGATCGCCAAGACGCTGGGTCTGAAACTCGGCGATGCCTTGAGTTTTGATATCGGCGGGCAGATCAAGGTCACCAAGATCAGCAGCCTGCGTGAAGTGGACTGGGGCTCAATGCGCGTCAACTTTTTTGCGATGTACCCGGTGGCGCAACTTGCCGACGTGCCGGTGTCGTACATCAGCGCTTTCCGTGCGCCCGAGCGGGTGGCGGCGGTTGCTGGCCAGCCCGCGCCGCGCAGCTTTGACAACGAGCTGGTCAGGGCTTTCCCCAACATCACCAACGTCGACATGAGCAGCACGATTGCCCAGGTGCAGCGCGTGCTCGACCAGGTGATACGCGCGGTCGAATTTTTGTTCGGCTTCACGCTGGCTGCCGGTCTGGTGGTGCTGTTTGCGGCCATCACGGCAACGCGTGAGGAGCGCGCGCACGAGTTTGCCATCATGCGTGCCGTGGGCGCACGCGCCTCGCTGCTGCGCCAGGTGCAGCGCGCCGAGCTGGCCGGTGTCGGCCTGCTGGCTGGCTTTCTCGCGTCCATTGTGGCGCTGGCGGTGGGCTCGGGTCTGGCGCGTTTTGTCTTCAACTTCAACTGGACCGGCTCCTGGACCGTGCCGGTGCTCGGCAGCCTGGCCGGTGCGGCGTTGGCGCTGGCGGCGGGGTGGTGGGGTTTGCGCTCGGTGCTCAATACGCCGGTGGTCGAGACCTTGCGCAAAGCACAATAAGTTTCCCCTGCCTGTCATCCCAGACTCGATCCGGGATCCATGCCGCATGAACCACCAGCCCAGTTCGTGGCGCATGGATTGCGGATCAGGTCCGCAATGACAAACCAACCTTGAAAGTTATGCACATCGAAGAAAAGCCCCCCGGCTCACCGCCGTTCGACACGCCCTTCGCCTGGATAGGCGGCGAAGAAAAAGTCAAGGCGCTGGTAGAACGCTTTTACGACCTGATGGACATCGAGCCCGACTACAGCGCGCTGCGCGCCGCGCATGGCAGCGAGCTGGTCAGGGCGCGCCAGCACCTGTTCTGGTTTTTGTGCGGCTGGCTGGGCGGGCCGCAGCACTACACCGAGCAATTCGGCCACCCCAAGCTGCGCCTGCGCCACATGCCGTTTGCCATCGGCATCCTGGAGCGCGACCAGTGGCTGGCGTGTATGGACCAGGCCATGGGCGAGACCGGGGTCGATGAAGAGCTGCGCGCGCGGCTGCGCGCTTCGTTTTTCCAGACGGCAGACTGGATGCGCAACACGCCAGCCTGAGCTCGCTCGGGCACCACAACCCCGCGCCCGTTCGGGCTGAGCCTGTCGAGCCCTGAGCACGCACTGCTATTACTTCAGGAGCAGCTCACGCCCGCCCGCTATGGGCTGGAGGCACTTTTTGTTTAAAAATAGCGACTGCAAACAGCTTTCAAGCAGGAGTGGAACGCATTCTTTTGAATGAAATTGGCCTCCAGCCCATATGCACCGGGCGCAAGCAGCTCCTTATTTCATAGCAAACTCGTGAGTTAACTCTGCGCCAGCAGCACCACCAGCGCGCCCGCACCGCCTTCGGCTGGCCGCGCCTGCACAAAGGCGATGACTTCGGCTTTCTGGATCAGCCAGCTTTGCACGCGGCCCTTGAGCACCGGTGTTTTTCCGGGGGAGCCCAGGCCCTTGCCGTGTACCACGCGCACGCAGCGCAGGCCGGCCTTGTGCGCTTCGCGGATGAAGACCGACAGCGCATCGCGCGCGTCTTCACGGCGCAGGCCGTGCAGGTCGAGCTGACGCTGGATACTCCAGCCGCCACGCCGCAGTTTGCGCACCACGTCCGGCCCCATGCCGGGCCGGCGAAAGCTCAGCGCCTCGTCGGTGTCGAGCAGGCTTTCGACATCGAAGCCGTCGGAGAGGGCTTCGCGCATCACGGCCAGCTCGTCGCGCTGATGCTGCACCGGAATCGGCGCGGCCTGCATTTGCGCAAGCCTGGCGCGCTGACCCGGCAGGTGTTTGGCGGGCAAGGCCTTGACGGGACCGATGGCGCGCGAGAACAGTTCTTTTTCGGCCCTCGCCTTGGCTGCGGCGGCCGCGCGTGCTGCCTTGAGCTCAGCTTCCTGCCGCGCCCGTGTTTCAATTTCGAGCTTGACGGCCTTGAGCCCTTTCAGGTCTTTGATGGCGGGTGTTTTGGCGGGCATGGGGTCAGAGCAATCCCATCTCGGCCATTGACACGGCTTGCGTGCTGGTCACGACAAAATGGTCAAGCACGCGCACATCGACCAGCCCCAGGGCGGCCTTGAGCGTTTGCGTCAGCGCCTCGTCGGCGCGCGACGGCCTGGCTTCACCGCTCGGGTGGTTGTGTGCCAGTACCACGCTGCCGGCCTGGTGCGCCAGCGCGCGCACCACCACCTCGCGCGGATAGACCGAGGTTTGCGTCAGCGTGCCGCGAAACAGCTCTTCCAGCGCAATCAGCCGGTGCTGGCTGTCGAGAAACAGCACCGCAAAAATTTCATGCGGCCGGCTGCCTAGCTGCAACTGCAGGTAATCGCGCACCGCCTGCGGTGTGCTGAACAGGGGTTTGTCCTGCAGTTGTTGGGCCAGGGCGCGGCGCGCCAGCTCCAGCACCGCGACAAGTTCGGCGCGTTTGGCCGGCCCCAGGCCCTTGATGCGCTGGAGGTCGGAGGCACTGGTGTGCAGCAGCCCGGCCACACCGCCGAAGGTGTCCACCAGCTCCTGGCCCATCTGCAACGCGTTTTTGCCGGGCAGCCCGGTTCGCAGCAGCAAGGCCAGCAGTTCGGCGTCGCTGAGCGCACCGGGGCCGCGGGCCAGCAGCTTTTCGCGCGGGCGGGCGTCTTCAGGCAGGTCTTTGAGCAGCATGGGAGGTTCGGCCTATCCGGTGGGTAAAACGCTGTGACAGCAGCAGTATCAGGGCTAAATGGGGGCGGCTTTTCGCGTCCGGACGGCACTTTCTACAATAGGGGCAGTTTACAAAACAGTTGATGCCCGAAAGTTTTATGCCCACCGTGGAAACATCCGCCCCCGCCCTGGTCCAGCCCGGCTCGTTTTTGACCCTGCATTACCGCATGGCCGGACCTGGTGGCGCCGACATCATCAACACCTTTGGCGGCAAACCTGCAACCTTGAGCCTGGGCACGGGCGAGTTGTCGCCGGCCATTGAGCAGCGCCTGCTCGGTTTGCCTGAGGGAACGCGCACAAGCTTCGCGCTGCCGGCCGGCGAGGCCTTTGGTGAGCGCAATCCCGATCTGCTGCAATGGGTGGCGCGCAAGCTGCTCAACGAGCTTGGCGACCCGCACGAGAAGTACAGCGTCGGCGACGTGGTGCAGTTCCCCACGCCAGACGGCATGGGCCAGTACGCCGGGGCGGTGCAGCAGGTCAAAGCCGAAGGCGACGCAGTGCAGTTTGACTTCAACCACCCGCTGGCCGGCCAGCCGGTGGTGTTTGAAGTTCATGTGATTGGGGTTTTATGACTGTGCACGTTTCCCCGCAAGAAATCATTTTGGCGGAGCCGCGCGGTTTTTGCGCCGGCGTGGACCGCGCGATTGAAATCGTCGAACGCGCGCTCGGCAAGTTCGGTGCGCCGATTTACGTGCGCCATGAGATCGTGCACAACACTTACGTCGTCAACGAGCTCAAGGAAAAAGGCGCGATTTTCATCGAAGACCTGGACGACGTGCCGCCCGGTGCGACGCTGGTGTTCAGCGCCCACGGTGTCAGCAAGGCCACCGAGCGCGAGGCCGAGCGGCGCGGCTTCCGGATCTTCGACGCCACCTGTCCGCTGGTGACCAAAGTGCATGTGGAAGTCGCCAAGCTCAACAAGGAAGGCTACGAATTCATCATGATCGGCCACAAGGGCCATCCCGAGGTCGAAGGCACCATGGGCCAGCTCGACAGCGGCATCCATCTGGTCGAAGACGTGGCCGACGTGGCGCGTATCCAGCCGGCGCAGACCGACAAACTGGCGGTGGTTACGCAGACCACGCTGAGCGTGGACGACGCCGCCGAGATCAGCGCCGCCGTGAAAGCGCGCTTCCCGAATGTGCGCGAGCCCAAGCAGCAGGACATCTGTTACGCCACGCAGAACCGGCAGGACGCCGTCAAGGTGATGAGCCCGCAAGTGGACATCTTGATCGTGGTCGGCAGCCCGACCAGCTCCAACAGCAACCGCCTGCGCGAGCTGGCCGTGAAGTTGGGCACCGAGTCCTACATGGTGGACGACGCCAGCGAGCTGAAACCTGAATGGTTTGAGGGCAAAAGCCGGGTTGGCCTGACCGCCGGGGCCTCCGCGCCGGAAATCCTTGTCAAGCAGGTGATAGACCGTATCAAGGCCCTGGGCGCCGTGTCGGTGCGCAAGATGGCAGGCATCGAGGAGACCATCAAGTTCCCTCTGCCCAAGGGTTTGCGCATGGACGGCCCGGCGCTGGACAGCGACCTGCACGCCGACGCCTGACAGCGAAGTTGTCATTGCGGGCCTGACCCGCAATCCATGACACCCTTTCCCGCCACAAGCTCACCTAAAATCGTTTCATGTTAGACATCAACCTGCTCCGAAAAGACCTGCCCTCGGTCATCACCCGCCTGCAAACCCGCAAGAACCCACAAGTCTTCCTGAACGTGGAGGCTTTCCAGGCGCTGGAGGCCGAGCGCAAGACGCAGCAGATTCGCACTGAAGAATTGCAAAACCTGCGCAACACGCTGTCCAAACAGATCGGCCAGATGAAGGCCAAGGGCGAAGACGCCGCGCCGGTGATGGCGCAGGTGACGGCCTTCAAGGCCGAGCTCGACAGTTGTGCTGTGCGTCTGGAAGTGATCCAGAGCGAAATGCAGTCCCTGCTGCTGGCGGTGCCCAATCTGCCGCATGAGAGCGTGCCGCCTGGCACGGGTGAAGACGGCAATGTCGAGGTGCGCAAGTGGAGCCCGGTCGAAGGCCCAGGCGGTGAGCCGCCGGCGTTTGCGTTCGAGGTGAAAGACCATGTCGATGTCGGCCAGCCGCTGGGGCTGGACTTCGAGCTCGGCACCAAGCTGACCGGCTCGCGTTTTACCGTGATGCAGGGACCGCTGGCCCGCCTGCACCGCGCGCTGGCTGCCTTCATGCTCGACGTGCAGACGGCCGAACACGGCTACACCGAGTGTTATGTGCCCTACATCGTCAATGGCGATTCGCTGCGCGGCACCGGCCAGTTGCCCAAGTTCGAGGAAGACCTGTTTGCCGCCAACAAGGGCGGGCAGGAAGGCGAGGCCGAGAACGCGGCGCTGTACCTGATCCCCACATCCGAAGTGCCGCTGACCAACTTCATGCGCGACGAGATCGTGCCCGAGGCCAAACTGCCGCTCAAATTCACTGCGCACACGCCATGCTTTCGCTCCGAAGCCGGCAGCTATGGCCGCGACACCCGCGGCATGATCCGCCAGCACCAGTTTGACAAAGTCGAGATGGTGCAGATCACCCACCCCGACAAAAGTTACGAAGCGCTGGAGGCCATGACCGGCCACGCCGAGGCGATCCTGCAGAAGCTGGGCCTGCCCTACCGCGTGATGCTGCTGTGCACCGGCGACATGGGTTTTGGCGCGAGCAAGACCTACGACCTCGAAGTCTGGCTGCCGGCGCAAAACACCTACCGCGAGATCAGCTCGGTTTCCAACTGCGAAGCCTTCCAGGCCCGCCGCATGCAGGCGCGATTCAAGAACGCCCAGGGCAAAAACGAATTCGTCCACACCCTGAACGGCTCGGGCCTGGCGGTGGGACGGACGCTGGTGGCGGTGTTAGAGAATTACCAGCGTGAAGACGGCAGCGTAGCAGTGCCGGCTGTTTTGCAGCCATATATGGGCGGTATAACGGTTCTGGCGCCCTGATAGAATCTTGTCTTCACTCAGGAGAGGTGGCAGAGTGGCCGAATGTACCTGACTCGAAATCAGGCGTACCGCAAGGTACCGTGGGTTCGAATCCCACCCTCTCCGCCAGTGGCTCCAAGCCCTTTAACTTGTGACACCCCACCGTTCGGGCTGAGCCTGTCGAAGCCCTTCGATCCTTCGACAAGCTCAGAACAGGCCGATCTCAGGGCGAACGGTAGTAGCTAGCCCGTCATCGTCTGTGGAAATCTCAATAATTATCGGGAAACGATGGGTAGTTGAACGGCAAAGACCGTTTCTCCATTCTCGCAACGTGCTGCGATATCCCCGCCGTGCGCTTTCACCACCTGCTTGGCAATAAACAATCCCAAGCCAAGACTACCATCCGCGCTGGTGCCGTTAATGACACCTTGCTTGAGGGGGTGAAACAGCCCCTGCAGGGTCGCTGCTTCCGCAGGTGTGCCTTTGTTCCGCACTTCAAAAGTAATTCGGTCAGCATATCCTGTAATTTGTACTGAAATAGGGGCTGTGCCCTCGCCATATTTGATGGCATTCACCACAAGGTTGCCCATCACTCTTCGCAAGCTTTCCCCATCCCAAACGCCTTTTGTCGGACCATCGACAAGTAAGTCGAGCTGTCTTTCAGGATAGGCGGCGTGAAGTTGACCCAGTTCTTCGCCAAATAGCATCGCCATATCTTGCGGGGTTGGGGTTATTCGGACGCCTAGTCCTAATTTAATTTTATTGAACTCAATAAGCTCGTCCAACAGAGCCTTCATGCGAGAACCGCTGTCGATCAATCGCCGCGCGGCGATCGAAACTTTTTCACCCGCAGAGATCCGCTCTAAAACCAAAGCAGTCATCTGAATGGCCTGCAAGGGAGTGCGCAGATCATGCCCAAGCATGCCGAGAAACAAGTTGCGGCGCTCTTCTACTTTTTCGGTAAAAAAATCAATGGATTCCGCTAACGCCTGATCGATAGCTTCATTGAAACGAAAGATGTCGTCTAAGTGAGGTGGAGCTGGATCGCAAGCGACCAACCAAAGTCTTAGAACGCTTGCCCGGAGAGCGCGATATTCGCTTGCCATCTGCTTGATTTCGAAGCCACTCATCGCCCGTAACTGGCCGTGTGTTTCCGCAGCCGTCTCAGGGGCGCCAGGTAATTTTTGAATCAAACCCTTAGACTTATTGACCTGATCTTTCTCAGTTTGTGGTGCCGATAGGTCCTTGGCAACCGCTTCAAGAATCTCTTTTGCGTGGTCCCGTAATAGCAGCCCCGACATGCCTGTTGCCGCAGGCAGGAGTGTGGCTGCAAAGCTTTCCCATTGAACCAAAATCTCCTCCATATTTTGGCGAATAAAAACACTGAGACGCATAGAGTTCCTCCAAGTTGCTGATTTATCAATATAAGGGCGGGTCATTCACCTACATCCAAACATGCAACTTTGAGTATTTAATCGATGCAATCAAATTTTTTGTAATCAAAAGTAGACGGTTGATATGAGCGTGTCGCTCATGACAGTCAGAACGCTCATTTCCTCCCCTAGGAGCCTGGGCGGCAGAAGGAACGTCGGCTGCAAAGCGGCCGCGACGGTCCATTTTTCACCGGCTTTTTGCCCCATAGCTACGGCTATGAGGCTGCAAA
>Ga0308009_10000706_pt1 | contig 22488 bp, 26 predicted proteins | sample Neamet127_FD_203134 | JGI IMG/M metagenome (GOLD analysis project Ga0308009, IMG submission 203134) | Marine microbial communities from water near the shore, Antarctic Ocean - #127 | ecosystem: Environmental > Aquatic > Marine > Unclassified | place: Southern Ocean | collected 2014-07-24
TGCGGGCTGTGAATATTGACGTCTAGGGTGCTCAGCGCATAATTTGCAGCATGAACATCGCACCAGCTCAACGCTCACAGATCGCCGAGATCTGCAGGCGTTATCACGTCCGCAAGATGAGCATGTTTGGGTCTGCAGCAATGGATCAAGAGCGTCCCGAGAGCGATGTGGATTTGCTGGTGGAGTTCATTCCGGGAGAGGCTCCCAGCGGCTTTGCCCTGGTGGACATGCAAGACGAGCTGTCCGCCGCGTTTGATGGACGAAAAATAGACCTTGCTTTTCCTTCCATCCTTCGCAATGCCTACCGGCGCATGGCAATTGAGCCGCAATTGCGGCCCGTTTTTGAATGACGGTTGACCGCACGCCGGCACATCTGGCCGATATGCTGCCGTTTGTGCAGGAGCTCCGCGGATTGCTCGCGGAACAGTCTCTTGAAAAGTTTCTGGCGAACCGGGTTCTGTGTCTCGCGACAGAAAAACTGTTTATCAATCTCGGCGAAGCGGCCAGCCGCATAGACGCGGCGCGTTGTGGGCAGATGCCTCATGTGCCATGGCGGCAGGTGGTCGGCTTGCGCAACATACTGGCGCACGGCTATGAGCAGGTTGAACATGAAACCTTGTTCAATACCGTCACATGATCTGCCTCAGCTTGAAGAGGCGTTAAGCCAGGAGTTGCTGAGGTATCGGCTGCGTTGAGACTCCGGCGGGACATCGATCCGGGATCGTCGGCGCCAACGCAACGAGAGTCCCGTCCGGAGAGGCTCTGCGGCCTATCAGCGAAAAAACTATGAAAATCCACCACCAGATGTTGGAATTTCATGGTAGTGCGTTTGGGGCGGGCAAACCCTCTAAATGCTCAAGGACAAGCTGCCAAGTACAGTCTGACTAGACTGACCAGAGTGGAGGCTCTTATGGCCACATGGCAACTGCAGAAAGCAAAAGACAAGTTCAGCCAGATGGTCCGGCGTGCACAAAGCGAAGGGCTTCAGACAATCACGGTACGGAACGAGCCCGTGGCTGTGCTGGTTTCTTGCGCGGACTATGCGCGATTTACGCGACCCAAACCCGGATTTGTCGAGTTCATGCGCCGCTCTCCGCTGGTCGGGGTGAAATCGAAAGTGGTGCGCGAGGGTGATGTGGCGCGCGAGATTCGGAGCTCTAATTCCAAAATTTGCCATGAAATTCGAACAGTTGATATTCGAATTTCATGGTAGTTTTTGGTTTTGTGCTAGTATTTGTTGATGCTAGACCGCACAAGCCTTGAGCTTTCCATTCGCAAAGCGTTAAACCGTTCTCGCGGCGTTGTACTTAGCGGGCCCCGGCAATCGGGCAAAAGCACATTGGCCCAGAAGTTTCTGAGCCGGCAGTCGCTCAATTACTTCGATCTGGAATATCCGCCGCATGCCCAGCGGCTCCAGCAGCCTGCGCAGGCGCTGGAGACATTGACAGGCCTGGTCGTCATCGATGAGGTCCAACTCAGGCCAGGATTGTTTCCCCTTTTGCGCGTGTTGATGGATCGCAATGACAGCCCTGGGCAGTATTTGCTGCTGGGTAGCGCCTCGCCCTCCCTGCTTCGCCAGGCGGGCGAGTCTTTGCTGGGGCGTGTGGAGACCGTTGATGTGGGCGGCTTTGACCTTCAGGAGATAGGCGTCAACGAGGGTTACAGCGAGGAGGCGGCGAGCCGCTTGTGGTTGCGGGGCGGCTTTCCGCGGGCCTATCTGGCGGCAAGTGATGAAGACAGCATGGTTTGGCGTACTCATGCGGTGTCCGATCATGTGCGGGTAGACATGCCCCAGTTCGGGATCAATATTGCGGCGCCCGCCATGTTGCGCTTCTGGAGGATGCTGGCGCATTACCACGGGCAGATCTGGTCGGCTGCCCCGTCGGCACAGTCTATGGGCGTGTCTGAGCCCACGATCCGCCGGTATCTGGACACTCTGACGCAGACCTTGATGGTCCGCCAGCTGCAACCCTGGCACGAGAACCTGGGCAAGCGCCAGGTCAAGGCACCAAAGATTTATTTTCGCGACACAGGCCTGCTGCATGCCCTGATGGGTGTGAAGACCCTCCCGGACTTGCTGGCGCATCCCCAAAGCGGGGCCAGCTGGGAAGGTTTTGCGCTGGAACAGGTGTTGCGCATTGCGCAACCGGATCAGGCCTACTTCTGGGCCACCCATCAGGGCGCTGAACTTGACCTGCTGATGTTCAAAGGCGCTCAGCGCGTGGGCGTTGAATTCAAACGTGCCGATGCGCCGCGAGTGACCCCCAGCATGCGCATTGCCATGAATGACCTCAGGCTGGACGCGTTGTATGTGGTGTACCCGGGGCTGCATCGGTACAAGCTGGCGGACGGCATGGAGGCCGTGCCGCTGTGGGCCATGCTGCCCGGCGACCTGGCATGACCCTGGTCGCTGTCATCGACTTTGAAACCACCGGCCTGTCGCCCGCCATGGGCGACCGCGCCACTGAGGTGGCCATCGTGCTGGTTGAAAACGGCTGCGTGGTGGACCGCTTCCAGAGCCTGATGAATGCGGGCCTGCACATTCCCGCTTTCATCACCAGCCTGACCGGCATCAGCAATACCATGGTGGCCAGCGCGCCCGATGCCGCCACCGTCATGCTGGCTGCCAGCCGCTTTGTCGGCAGCGCACCCATGGTGGCGCACAACGCATCGTTTGACCGCAAATTCTGGCAGGCCGAGCTGGCGCGTGCCGGTGCAGCGGCGGCCCAGCCCTTTGCCTGCACCATGCTTGTTTCCAGAAGGCTGTACCCCCAGGCATCCAGCCACAAGCTGGGCGCGCTGGTGGACTATCACGACCTGCCCCGCGCCGGCCGTGCCCACCGGGCGCTGGCTGATGCGGAAATGGCGGCTTCGCTGCTGGGCCAGATTCAGCATGACCTGCGCACCCGCCACCGCGTGGGCAAGCCCGACCATGCCTTGTTGATGAACCTGCAGCGCTGCGCGAAACCGGCTGTTCCTGCGTTGATGGCGAAGTACGCCAGTGTCTGAGTGCCGCGAGGCGCTATTAAATTGATAGCTGCTTGCGCCCGTGCTGAAAGGGCTTCGGGCCAAAACGATTCTCATCATGCGCCTAAGCCTCGAACGTACGCGTTAGCTACTACTACTCACTTTCGTCCTGAAAACACGTACACACGCTATTCCGACCCTAAGATGAGGGAGTTATCAAACCCTTGTTTGGAAGTCCCATGGATTGGTCCCGCGAAGAAGCTGAAGCCATTGTTGCTGATTACTTGCAGATGTTGACGCTGGAGTTGGCTGGCCAGAATTACAGCAAGACAGTGCATCGCCGTAAGTTGCAGGAGAAGCTGCAAGATCGCTCCGATGCCTCAATCGAGTTCAAGCACGGCAACATCAGCGCAGTGATGATTGATCTCGGAATTCCCTATATCCGGGGATATAAACCGAGATCAAATTACCAAACTCTTCTGGCGACGGTCGTGGCCGACCAGGTTCGCGGAAAGACAACCTTAGACAAAGTCGCACTCGCAGCCGTGGAACAACCAGCCCTGGTTCCTGCACTCACGGATTTTGCGAAGGTGAAATCAGACGCACCTCAGAAACAAAATCGGGCGGCCGAGGTTAGCAATCCTTTGCTCTTTAACCCAATAAAACGCGATTACCTCGAACGCGAAGCGCAGAACATGTCGCTGGGTCTTGCGGGTGAGGAGTTCATTGTTCAGTTCGAACATTGGCGCCTTATTCAGCTAGGCCAAACGCGCCTCGCAGACAAGGTCGATCATGTCTCGCAATCCAAGGGAGACGGGTTGGGCTATGACGTGCTGTCGTTCGATGGCGATGGCAAGGAACGCTTCATCGAGGTGAAGACCACGACTTTTGGCCGCGACACGCCATTTTTTGTGGCGCGCGGAGAATTGGCTTTGTCGCACGGCGCCAAAGACCAATTTCATCTCTACAGACTTTTTGAATTCAGGAGAGCTCCACGCCTTTTTGACTTGAAGGGATCGCTTGACCGGCACTGTGTTTTGGACCCGGTGACCTACCGCGCTAGCTTTGGCTAAAGAGATGCCATTGGGACGCTGGGTACTGCGCTGCGGCTTGTGTGGCGAGGGTCTCATACCCAAATCGGCACTTTGCCCAATTCACACGTGCGCAAGCAGCTACTAATTTTGTAGCGATTCAACCACCCCCACCGCCCCCACCTCAATCAAAAACCCGTAGTGCAACAGCCGCACAGGCACCACCGCTCGCGTAGGCGGCGCGGTGCCTGGTCATTGCTGGTAGATGCGGTTAAACGCCGGCCACTGCTCCATGTCTGTCACGTACACCCGCACTTGCACCAGCTAGGCGACGCTGCTGCGGGTGGCTTCCAGCGCGGCCTGCACCTTTGCCAGCATCTGGGTCCAGCGGTGGCCGGCGGCAACGAGCGGTGACGGTCTGCCGGCAAGCTGCGCACAAGTGAAGTCGCATACAAAGTCGCAAAATCTTTCGCATCAATTGCAAAAAGACGTTGTGTAACATAGACTTAAGTATGTCCATAAAGTCGCAAAAATTCGCGCTGTACGACCATCCTTCCCAGATGAAGCCCCTGCTGCCGGGTGAGCATCACCTTGAGCCGCTGCTGGAGCAGGCACACGATCTGCAGCGTGCGGCGCAAAGCCTGGCGGGTGTGGGCGCGCCGGCGGAGTTGCGGCAACTGCTGCGGGCGATGAACGCCTACTACAGCAACAAGATCGAGGGACAGCACACGCTGCCGTTTGAAATTGAGAACGCGCTGCGCAGCGACTATTCGCAGGAACCTGACAAGGCGCGGCGCCAGCGGCTGGCGCTGGCGCATATGCAGACCGAGCGCGCAATTGAGGCTGGCTGGAAGGGCTGGGCCAGCGAGCAGGTGTGGTCGGCGCAGATGGTGCGCGATATTCACCAGGACTTGTTTGCGCGCCTGCCGGATGCAGACCGTGTGTTGCCTGAGGGCGATGTGCTGCTTCCGGGCGCACTGCGTGACCGTGGGGTCAGCGTGGGTGTGCATGCCGCGCCGGCGCACGCCGCTATTGGCGCCATGCTGGACCGCTGGGGTGCTTTTTATGGCGGTGTGCGGCGCGGTGAACTGCAGATTCTCGCTGTTGCCGCTTCGCACCACCGGCTGGCGTGGATTCACCCTTTTCGTGATGGCAATGGCCGCGTGGCGCGCCTGCACACACACCTTGCGCTGGGGTCGCTGGGGCTGACCAATGGCTTGTGGTCGCCGTTGCGCGGTTTTGCCCGCAGCCACGAGGCCTACTATGCGCACTTGGCTGCCGCTGACGAGCCGCGGGCCAGTGACCTGGACGGGCGCGGCAACCTGTCGGAGCGCGCGTTGATCGCGTGGATGGACTATGTGCTGACCCTGTGCATCGACCAGGTGCGCTTTATAGCCGGCCTGCTTGACATGGCCGGCATGAAGAATCGCATCGCGGCCTGTCTGGCCTTTGAGGAAGGCGTGGTCAGGCGCGGCGTGCGCGGCGAGTCGCTGCGGGCCTTGCACTACCTGCTGCTGACGCAGGCTGAGCTGGAGCGAAGCGAGTTCAAGGCGCTGCTGGGTCTGGGCGAGCGGCTGGCCACGGCCCAGGTGACGGCGTTGCTCAAGCGCGGCCTGCTAGCCACCGACTCGCCGCACGGCAAGTTGCGTTTTGGCGTGCCGCAGCACGCGCTGCGGTTTTATTTTCCGAGGCTGTGGCCTGAGGCAGAGGCGGATGCCGGATCTGATGCAACGCGCTGATCTGCCTTTGCCTATGAAAACGGTCTGCAGCCTTACAACATGCGCGTGAACAGCTACTGAAGTGATAGCGTTTCAGGCGGGTTTCTGGGGCTTGCACGGTGTTCAAGGCCTGAGGCAAGCCTGCGGCACTCAATACCGCGTTTCTCCCGACACCCGCTCCACCTCGTCGATCGCATAGGTGGTGAACTCGTCGATCTCGGTGGACTTGTCAAAGACGGCGTCGGCGCCAGCCGCGAGGCAGCGCTCGCGCATCTGGGGGGTGGCGTAGCTGGTGAGGACGACGATTTTCTGGCGCAGCTCGCGGTTGGCGCAGCTTTTGACCACGTTCATGCCGCTACCCTGTAGCAAAAACAGGTCCACCACGGCCAGGTCCCAGTCAGAGGGGTTCTCGGCCAGCCACTTCATGGCGTCTTGTTCGTTGCTGGCCCAGCCCACCATGCGGGCGCCGACCAATTCCTCAAGGGATTCGGAGAGGGCGTTGCGGATGACGGGGCTGTCTTCGACCAGAAAAATTCTCAGGCGCATCGGGGGTCAGGTTTAAAACAAGAGAGGTACCCGGAGTTTATACAGGCAGACGGCAAAATCACGGTGCACGCGTGCTGGCAGTGCCTGCGGGGACAGACCGCGATGCCCGCGGCGTCTGGCCGCGAGCCGGGGCACGGCTCCGATTTTGCAAGCCGAATTGGCATCAAGCCCATGTCCAGCGGGCGTCGAGAGCTACTGATTCGATAGCATTGATGGCTTCTTCGCTGTGCAGCAGGTCACGCTCATAATTGCGCATATTTACAAAAAGGACAAACGGCATGCTTTTTTTGTTGCTGGGGCTGCTGGTTTTTCTGGGCGTGCATTCCACCCGCATCTTTGCCGACGGCTGGCGCAGCGCCACCATGGCGCGTGTGGGCGAGTTGCCGTGGAAGGCGGTTTACGCCGTGTTGTCCATCATCGGCTTTGTGCTGATCGTCTGGGGCTTCAGCCTGGCGCGGCAGCAGCCGGTGCAACTGTGGATGCCGCCGCGCGGCATGCGCCACCTCGCGGCCCTGCTCACGCTGGTGGCGTTTGTGTTGCTGGCCGCGACCTATGTACCGCGCAATGCGATCAAGGCGCGGCTGCATCACCCCATGGTGCTGAGCGTCAAGGTGTGGGCGCTGGCGCACCTGCTGGCCAATGGCAACCTGGCGCACATGATTTTGTTTGGTACTTTTCTGGTGTGGGCAGCGCTGAGCTTTCGCGCGGCGCGGGCACGCGACCGGGCGGCCGGCACGGTGTACCCGGCGGGTACGGCTGCGGGCACGGGCATCACGGTGGTGGTGGGTGTGGCGGCCTGGGCACTGTTTGCCTTCTGGGCGCATGGTGCGCTGATCGGCATTCGGCCTATTGGCTGAGCTTTTACAAGCCAAATCGGGCTCCAGCCCATGCTGGACGAGCGTGATCAGCTATCGAACTAATAGCGCCCTAACACATGCCGGCAAGTTCTGCGCGATGCCGCCGGCCAATTCCATGCGCTGCAGTGCGTCAAGCGACGGATTTTGACAGTGGGGTGGGAGGAGCAAACAATGTGGCTTTCCCCATCGTCCATACCCTGTCCGCACTGGAGCACCATGACCCGCCTGAAACGCTTGCCCTCTTTATTGTTGTCGCTGCTGTTGCCGCTGTTTGCCGTGCAGGCGGCGCAAGCCCGCGAGATGGTCAGTGTGAACCGGCCGGAGATCAATATGCGCGGCGGCGCGGGCACACAGCACGAGGCCTTGTGGGCGCTGAACCGGGGTTATCCGCTGGAGGTCACCGGGCGCAAGGGCGGCTGGCTCAAGGTGCGTGATTTTGAAAACGACACCGGCTGGGTTTACCGCCCGCTGGTCGGCCGGGCGCCGCACCATGTGGTGAAGGCGCGCGTGGCCAACATCCGCAGCGGGCCGACCACTGGCAGCCGCATCGTCGGCAAGGCGCGGCAGGGCGACGTGCTGCGCACCGTAGAGCGCCGTGACCGCTGGGTCAAGGTCCAGCAAGAGGGCGGGCTCAAGGGTTGGGTGGCGCGCCGGCTGCTGTGGGGCTGGTAGGCGCCTTAGCCGTCAAATTGGGCTCCAGCCCTTGACTGGCGGGCAACGGCAGCTATCAAAAAAATAGCAGATAGGGTCTGCCCCGCCTGTCGGTGCTTATTCGGCGATGGCAGCCTTGATCCACTTGACGATCTCGTCACTGGCCACGCGCGGTGTGTCGAGGTGGCCGCCCGAGACTTCCAGGTATTTGCGGGTTGATGTCGTTGAAGCGGTCGCGCGAATCGCCCTTGCCGGCGGCCACCAGCGCCCCGATGCGTTGCTGGGCTTCGGCGGGGTTGCCGGTGAAGGCCGCAGCCAACACAAACGTGGCGAGGGCCAAGGTGGAGAACAGGCGCCGAAGCATGGAGATCTTTCATTGAAAGCCGGGCACTCGGCGAAGCCTGCAGTTTATGCAAGCCCAAGCGCACAGGCCAGGGGGAAGGCCCGGTCATCCCATGAACATGGGAGGCGGGCAGACTTGAGATCGCCCCGTTCGACCCCAACCCTGCTATTTCTTCTTTTCCGCCTTCTCAGGCAGCTCGATCTTCACCTCAAGCACGTCCAGGTTGTCCTGGCGCTCCAGGTTGACCTTGATGTCGTCGGGATTGATCTTGATGTATTTGGAGATCACCGCAATCAGGTCGCGTTGCAGCGCCGGCAGGTAGTCGGGCTCGTGGCTGTTGCGGCCGGAGCGCTCGTGCGCGAGGATGATCTGAAGACGTTCTTTGGCGACGCTGGCGGTCTTTTTCTTTTCGCCGAGCAGGAAGGACAGGAAAGAGGCCATGGCGGTTTACTTGCCTCCAAACACACGTTTGAAGAAGCCGACCTTGGGCGCGTCGATAAAACGCAGGGGCTTGTCCTCGCCCAGAAAGCGCGCGATCACGTCCTTGTAGGCTTCGGACACATCGCTGCCTTCCATGTGCACGGCCGGCACGCCCTGGTTGGAGGCTTGCAGCACAGACTCGGACTCGGGGATCACGCCGATCAGCTTGATGCGCAGGATGTCCTTGATGTCTTCCAGCGACAGCATCTGGCCCTGGTCAACGCGGCTGGGGTTGTAGCGGGTGATGAGCAGGTGTTCCTTGATCGGATCGCCGCCTTCCATGCCGCGCTTGGTCTTGGAAGACAACATGCCGAGGATGCGATCAGAGTCGCGCACCGAGGACACCTCGGGGTTGGTGACCACCAGCGCCTCGTCCGCAAAATGCATGGCCATCAGCGCGCCCGTCTCGATGCCGGCCGGCGAGTCGCAGACGATGTATTCAAAGTCCATGTCGGCCAGATCTTTGAGTACTTTCTCGACGCCCTCCTTGCTCAGCGCTTCCTTGTCGCGCGTCTGCGAGGCGGCCAGCACATACAGGTTGTCGCACTGCTTGTCCTTGATCAGCGCCTGGTGCAGATTGGCTTCGCCCTGGATCACGTTGATCAGGTCATACACCACGCGGCGCTCGCAGCCCATGATCAGGTCGAGATTGCGCAAGCCCACGTCGAAGTCGATGACAGCGGTCTTGTGGCCGCGCATGGCCAGGCCGGTGGCGAAGCTGGCGCTGGTGGTGGTTTTGCCCACGCCGCCTTTGCCGGAGGTGACGACGATGATTTTTGCCATGGGTAGAAAGTCCTTGTGAATTGAAGAGGGCAGGCCTGCGGCCTTACACAGAAAGAGGCGTCATGACGAGCTTGTCGCCGTCGGGTCCAGGCACCAGCCGCACTTGAGTGGGTTTGCCCCACACACCTTCGGGCAAGGGCACGTCGCTGGTGCGGTAAATGCCGGCAATCGACAGCAGCTCGGGCTCCAGGCACAGCGAGAAGATGCGGGCATCGCCATTGCCGCGCGCGCCGGCCATGGCCTTGCCGCGCAGCGGCGCATAGACATGGATGTGGCCGTCGGCAATCACTTCGGCGCCGGCGTTGACCATGGCCAGCACCACCAGGTCACGCCCGCGCGCATAGACCTGCTGACCCGAGCGCAGGGGTTTGTCAATGACCAGAGCGCCCACGGCGGGCGCAGCCATCGGCGCTTCAGCAGCAACAGGTCGCGCGCGCGCGACTTCAGGCGCCTGCGTTCTGGCGGCCGTGATGCGCGCATCGGGTGCGGGGAGCAGGCCGGCTGCTGCTGCGGCGTTCATCTGCCCCAGGTTGCCACCGCGCACGGCGACAGGCGCCACCCGGTAGCTGCGCAACAGCGTGACCAGCGCCGCGAAGTCGATGGCGCGCTCGTCGGACGCCAACGCCGATAACTCGACCACAAGCGGGTCGTTGTCGAAGAAGTCGGGAATGTCACCAAAACGCAGCGCCAGCTCGTGCGACAGCGCACCGAGGTCGGCGGACTTGAGCAGCAGCGCTACCAGGGGCAGGTTGGCGCTTTTGATTTCGAAGGTGGCGGGGGTGCTGGCCGGGAGGGCAACGGTCATGGAAACAGGTGTCGCGTCGTCGCGGATGCAGAAGAAAAATCAGCCGCAGCAACGGGTTGAAAGGGACGCATCTTAACAGCGGGCCATGACGCCTCCGGCCGCAGTTGTGAGCGAATGAAACGCCTGCAACTGCCTTGTGAAATTGTTTTGCAGAAGGGATGGAGAGGTGCGAGCCCTGGCGGGCGCTGGTGGTGTGCAAGCAGCCCAAACCATGAGTCAAAAAGGTCGTCAGCCCTTATGTGGCGGGCGCAATCAGCTATGAATTTAATAGCGTCAGCGAGGACGCTGGGCGCTGGCGGCAGCGGTGTCGATATTGCGCGCCGTGCCCAGCAGCGTGGCGCACAGGGTTTCCTGGCCTTCGGCATTGACCGCGTACACCTCGGCGGCGCACACGGTGAGCAACTTGCCGGCGCTGATCACCCGACCGCGTGCGCGCAGCAGTGCGCCCTGGGCCGGCGCCACCAGCCTGAGGGGGGCGTCGACGGTAGCGTTGATCCAGCACTGTTTGCAGGCGAGTAGGTAGCAAGCTTCGCGCTGCACGAGGCTGGGGCCAGGCGCTGGCGCTGTCACTTTGGTGCCAGGTCCGACCCTCACAGACAGGTCCTACATGCAGGCGGCTTGACGACCCGCAAGACCTGAACCGTCGGCGTCCCTATAGTAGGTTCACGGGCCGGGTGTTACTGGCCCTTGCAAGGCCAGCCCGCCGTCTGTGCTTGCACTGATATCGAAAAAGGAGCTTTCATGATGTTCACACCCTCTTCATTGGCGGCACTGCTGTCTGCTGCGGCGCTGACGGCTTTTGGGCTGGCGCAGGCGCAGCCCAGCACCATGCCTTCGAATGCCACCACGGTGCCGCCCGAAATGGGCGTCAAGCCCGTGTTGCGCGGAGCCAGCGCGCCGCTGCCCGCCGACCTCAAGCCGCGCATGCGGCCCGAACTGAAACCCCGCATGAAGTCTGATGAGCTCAAGCCGGAAATGCGTTCCGAGCAGCGGCCGGAAATGAGTCCCGACATGCAGCCCAATAGCCAAAAACCGCTGCGCACCGATGCGCCGACGAAACGTGACAACTGAAGGCTGCGCTGATGCTCGGCGAAGCATGCGCGTGAACGCCGTAACCCTGCCCTTGTTGCTGTGCCTCGCCAGCAGCCTTGCCGTGGCTCAAGGCAGTGTGCCGGTGCCAGAGCCGCGCATCAACCGCAACCCGGTCTTTCGGGAGGGGTTGCCTCCTGCGCCGCAGCCGCCAGCCAGCCCACGCGTTACCTTGCCGCCTGCAACGGGACCGTGCGATCCGCGGGATTCGACGACAAGGCCGGTGCAGCCACCCGCCAGCATCGACGAGCGCAGCCAGGTGCTGGAGGAATCGCCTGCGCCTGGCACAACCTCGGCGCGGTCTTCTGGCTCAGCCGCTGCGGACTGCAATTGACCTCGGCGGGCGGGCTTTCTATTGAATAAAACCCATGCTCCGTGATTCGCGGACTTCGGGTTTGATCCGGTGCTCGGCTTCAAGCTGGCTCAGGAACTCATCCACCGTGAATTCCGTAGCAAGAATGTGGGTTTGGCGTTTGACCGCTGCAAAGTCGCCGGGGCACAGTTGCTCCAGCCGGGCCAGCCGCTCCCGCACCATGCCGGTCAACGCGACGGCATCACCCGCCAGCGCTTCGGTGACAAACATTTTCTCGCGCTGGACCGCCGTCAAGGGCATGAACTTGATCTTGAAGGTGAAGCGCCGCAGCGCCGCCTGGTCCAGGCTTTCGAACAGGTTGGTGGTGCAGACAAAAATGCCGTTGAAACGCTCCATGCCCTGTAGCATCTCGTTGACCTCGGTCACCTCATATGTGCGGTGCGCACCGCGCCTGTCCTGCAAAAAGCTGTCGGCTTCGTCGAGCAACAGCACCGCCTTCTCGGCCTCGGCTTCGGCAAACATCGCCGCCATGTTCTGCTCGGTCTCGCCGACGTATTTGCTCATCAGGTCGCTGGCCTGCTTGATCATCAGCGGCCGTTCAAGTTCTTTGGCCAGGTGCTCGGCCAGCGCCGTCTTGCCGGTGCCGGGCGCGCCGTAAAAACACAGGCTGCCGTGGCTGCGGCTTTTGAGTGCCTGAACGATGCGCGGCACGTCAAAGCGCGACTCGACGTTCAGCATGGTCAAATCGTAAGTGGTGACGCTGCGCCGCCCGGAGGCGTCGGCCTTGTTGCCAAGCGCGAGGTCGGCATTTTTAAGCTGCCGTTCGATCAGCGATTCCATCAGCGCCGAGTGCCCGCCGCTGAGGATGGCCTGCATGCCCGCGCCGTCGCTGTCCTTGCCGGGCTCGCTCGCCAGCTTGGCAAAACGCACCGCCGTGCGTATCTGCGCCGGGGTCAGCCCTTTGCGGGCGGTGAGCCGAGCCACAAAACCATCGCTGACTGGCACACCTTCCAGCGTCTTGCGCACCAGGCCTTCGCGCGCGCCTGGCGGCGGCGACTTGAGCTCCAGGTGGTAGGCAAAGCGGCGCCGGAAGGCCGGGTCGATCTGCTCGATCCGGTTGGTCACCCACAAGGTTGGCACCGTGTTCGACTCAAGGATCTGGTTGACCCAGGCCTTGCCGCTGACCGAGCCGGTGGCCGGCGCCACCAATTGGTCCGAGCGTGCCATCAGTTGAGCCGCCTCGCTGGAGATCGCGGGAAAGACGTCCTCGACCTCGTCAAACAACAGCGCGGCGTGGGCGCTGCCCTTGAGGAAGACCTGGGCGATCTGCAGCGAGCGGTAGCGGTCACGTCCGCTCAGCGAGTTGCCGTCGCGATCCGCATATTCCACCTCAAACAGGTCCAGCCCCGCAGCCTGCGCCACCACTTTGGCCAGTTCGGTCTTGCCGGTACCGGGCGGGCCGTACAGCAGCACGTTGACGCCGAGCTCCTTGCCGGCGACGGCATTGCGCAGCAGCGACACCATCACCTGTGCGTCTTCCTGCGCAAATGAAAAGTCCGCCAGCCCCAGGCCGCTGCGGTCCACCGGCCGCGTGAACACCGCCATCAGTTCGGTCTGGTCACGGTACTCACGCATCAGCACCGGCGGCAATTTTTCGCTGACCTTCATCAGATCAGCCAGGTCGGTGATGTTGTGCTCGGAAATCAGGTTCTCGACCATGCCGATGCGTTCCAGCCGGGAACCGGCACGCAGCGCGTCGGCCACCTCGCCCGCTTTGACGCCGGCCACCTCGGCAATCGCGGCATAGGCTTCGGGCGCGTTGTTGACCTTGAACTCGACCAGCAGCGAGCGCAGGTCGCGCTGGTAACGCGCCAGCGTGCCGTACAGCAGCAGCGCGCGTTCGGCCTGGTTGAGCTGCAGCAGGTTGGCGAGCGCAGCTATGTTTTTCTCCACCAGCGTGGATTGTTTTTTCAGCGCGTGGGTCAACCAGTCGCCGGTGGCGCTAAGAACCGACAGCAAATCCTTGGGCTGGTCCTTGGCGTGTTCGTCGAGGTAGAAAAAAAGCGTGCCTTCTTCGTAGGGGCCGCGCCAGGCGCCGTGGCGGTTCAGGAAGGCGGTGTCGCTGAGGGCTTCATGGCCGCGCCAGAATTCGTTGTCGCGGCAGCGGCGGCCCAGGAATTCGCGCAGGCGCTGCAGCGCCGGCAAGGGCCACACCAGGTGCCGGCCCGACAGCGACAGCAGGCTGTTGAGGTCACGCCTGACGTTGAACTTGGCGCCCTGGCGCGCCGCCAGCGTCAGCACGAAATGCGAGCACATCAGGTCTAGCACCGGCGCGTCTTTGAGGCCGGGAGACAGCAGCAACTGACCGTGCTTGTCGGCACCCAAACGCTTGCTCATCAATGGACCTCCGGCGTGGAAGGAAAAACCATCTGCGCCAACAGACGCAGACGACAGTTGCCTAACCATAACGCAGCTGGAAGCATCATGGAAGACACCGCGTGGATGTCCCCGTGTGGATTGCGCCACAAAACCGGCCACAATCGATGCTCTCGCAAAAACACCGTGACAGTCCACCCGCCAGGATGCACCATGCTTGGATTCGCCGATATAGAGGCCGCCGCCGCCCGCCTGCTAGGCCAGTTGCTTGACACCCCTTGCGTGGCGTCAAAAACGCTGTCGCAGATCACTGGTGCAGACGTCTTCCTCAAGTTCGAGAACCTGCAATACACCGCCTCTTTCAAAGAGCGCGGCGCTTGCAACAAACTGGTGCAACTCACGGCCGAAGAGCAGTGCCGTGGTGTGGTTGCCATGAGCGCCGGCAACCATGCCCAGGGTGTGGCCTACCATGCGCAGCGGCTGGGCCTGCGTGCGGTGATCGTGATGCCGCGCTTTACGCCTGGTGTCAAGATCGACAGGACGCTAGGCTTTGGCGCGGAGGTGGTGCTGCACGGCGACACGCTGGAAGAATCACGCAGTCACGCGCTGGAGTTGGCGCAGCGCGAAGGCCTGGTGTTTGTTCACCCTTACGACGATGAAGCCATCGTTGCAGGGCAAGGCACGGTGGGCCTGGAAATGCTGCGCGCCGTGCCCGAGCTCGACACCCTGGTGGTGGCGGTGGGTGGTGGCGGCCTGATCGCCGGTATGGCGACGGCGGCGAAGGCGATCAAGCCGGGCATCGAAATCATCGGCGTGCAGACCTCGCGCTTTCCGGCCATGGTCAACGCCATCAAGGGCACGCAGCACCCGCAAGGCAGCAGCACGATTGCCGAAGGTATTGCTGTCGGCACGCCGGGCGTCATCCCGCAGGCCATCATCGCGCGGCTGGTGGACGACCTGGTGCTGGTGGATGAAGGGGACATCGAGCAGGCCATGGTGATGCTGCTTGAAATCGAAAAAACCCTGGTCGAGGGCGCGGGCGCTGCCGGCCTGGCTGCGCTGCTCAAATACCCGGAGCGCTTCCGGGATAAAAAAGTGGGCCTGGTGCTGTGCGGCGGCAACATCGACCCGCTTCTGCTGGCAGCCATCATCGAACGCGGCATGGTGCGCGCCGGCCGGCTGGCCCGCATCCGTGTCAGTGCGCGCGACGTGCCGGGTTCGCTGGCAAAGATCACCGCCACGGTAGCCGGCGCGGGTGCGAACATCGACGAGGTGCACCACCAGCGCGCGTTCACCATGTTGTCGGCGCAGAACGTCGACATCGAACTGGTGATTCAAACTCGCGGGCGCGAACACATCGCACAGGTACTCGCCGTTTTGAAAACTGCCGGCTTTGAAGCCGAGGAGCAGCTATGAACACGGAAACCTTGCAGGCCGCGTTATCGGATTATTTTGCGCCCTGGGTCCAGGCTTTGGGGTTGAAAGTGGAGGCTTTTGACGGGCAGAGCGTAACTTTGCGCCTGCCGCAAAACCCGGCGCTGTCGCGCGTGGGCGGCATGCTTTGCGGCCAGGCCATGATGGCCGCCGCAGACACCGCCATGGTGCTGGCACTGATCAATCATTTTGGTGAATTCAGGCCTTGCACCACGGTGCAGATGAACAGCAGCTTCCTGAAACCCCTTTCGAAGCAGGATGCGCTGATCGAAGCACGCGTGTTACGTGCCGGCAAGTCGCTGGCCTTCGGAGAGATCGACATCCGCGGCGCGGACGACCGTAAAAGTGTCAGTCGGGCCACGACGACTTACGCGCTGCTGTGACTGTTACCGCAGGTGTTTGCCCATCTTGGCGGCAAACAGTTGCGCGATGCTGACGCTGCGGCGGCCTGGCAGCAGTTCAAAACTTTCTCCGGCACGGATGCTGCCCGGTGTCCGCACCGACAGGTAGAAGCCGCAGAAGCCGCTTTGCGCCATCATGCGCGAGGCCCGTGCAAAACCCATGGCGGCATTGAACTTGTAGCAGGGCTCGCGCGGAATGCGCACCTGCAGTTCGCAGTGGGGAAACTTCAGCACATCGCCGGCCCACACCTGGCTTTCCAGCAGGCCGTGCAGGGTCAGGTTTTCGCCCAGGCTGCCATGCGGCAGACGGTCATCAATCAGGCCCAGACCCTGTTCCCGCCGCGCGGCCTGCCAGAACGGATAATGTTCGGCAGGATAGGCATACACCGCTTTTTCAAGCCCGCCATGGATGGACAAATCGGCCTGTTCGTCACCGAACAATCCCAGCGGCAACACCGGTACCGCAGTGCTCACCGGGTGCTTGACCATGCCAGTCAAGACACTGCGCCCGCCCATGGGAATACGACGGGCGACGCCCACCTGAACCGACACCAGATGGCACGCTGCGCTTGACTGCTCCTCCGGTGGCCGGACGTCCGCTAGTTCCATCCGATCACTTCAAAGCCCCTGTCGCCCAGGCAGCGCTGAACGAAATTGCGGTAGGTGCTGCTGGGCCGGTCGTTGCGAAAGGCTCCCTGTACCCCACCGGCCGACCCGCCCACGGCGGCACCCGCTGCGCCGGCGCGCACCACACCCTCGCCGCCGCGGCCGGTGATCAGCGCGCCGACCGCTGAAGCCACCGCACCGGTAGCCGCACCCACGCCAGCACCACGGGCGACCGCATTGTTTTTTTCGTCGGGCGCCAGCCCGGCTGACACCGCCTTGGCCATGCAGGCGTCGGCCTCGCCGCGGCCCTGTACGTCACCGACGCGGTTCAGGGTGGCGTTGGGATACAGGACCGGGCGCGCCGACGGGCTGTTGGCGCCGGTGCTGGCGCAACCCGCCATGCCGCTTAGCAGCAAGGCAGCAACGCAGGCAAAGCCTGGTTTGGCGAAGGAATGCATATCAAACTCCCGAACAAAGGATGGCTGTGACCCGTCGCCAGGGCACGGACAAATCAGCATGTTAGCGGCCAGCCCGGACCGGCCCGCGTATGAAAAGGTAAAATGGAGTTATCGTCCCGTTTTCAGGAACCCCTCATCATGTCCAGCCCAGAACAAACCACCAACGCGGCTCACAGCAGCCCGACGCACGCCCAGGAGCAGGATGCCGTGGAAGCCATCGTGCCGTTGATGCCTCTGGTCCTTCCGGTCGCCGGCGCTGTGTTGATGTTCTTGCTGGCTTTTATCGCCGTTTACATGGCGTAAGCCCGGACATTCGGCACCCGTGAGGCGTGCCACTGGAAAACTCCTGTCCTCCGCTGCTTTCTCGCAGCATCCAACCCCGAACATCTTTGTCCGGTATAGACGATGCCGCGCGTTTCCGCCAGCCATGCCAGAGCGGATCGCCCCGCCCGTACCCATTTCGCTCTGTTAAAGCCCTGCTCAGTGCGCGATCCGGCCACGCTTACAGATACTCGCGCCGCCTGTCCTTGTGTCGTTGTCCAGTTACACCCTGCCACATGAACCCTCACTGATCGGGATGGGCTACGCACCGCCTCCGCGCATTGCATAACCCCATGCAGGTTTTGCATATGTTTTGGCCGTACCCATGAGGTAACTTCCGCCGATGTTCTTAAAATGAAATTTTCGACGGCTCCGCAAAGCTCCGGAAAGCAAGGTTTTCGAAGCAGTATCAAGCGCCATTCCGACAGGCGTCCCGATGTGGTAGCTGCGGCTGCACGGCACCCGGCGTTTGTCGAAATCACGCTTTTTAACTTTGGAGCTTTCGATGAACCACCCCGCATTGCAAGGGCTGAACCTGAACACGCCGAGCCACGTCAAACACGCCAAACTGATTGCCTGGGTTGCCGATATGGCGGCCCTGTGCAAGCCCGACAACATTTACTGGTGCGACGGCAGCGACGCCGAATACCAGCGCCTCTGCCAGCAGCTCGTTGATGCCGGCACCTTCAAAAAACTCAGCGAAACCAAACGCCCAAACAGCTTCCTGGCGAATTCTGACCCGAGCGACGTGGCCCGTGTGGAAGACCGCACCTTCATCTGCTCAGCCAACAAGGACGATGCCGGTCCGACCAACAACTGGATGGCCCCAGCCGAGATGCGCGCTACCTTGCAACCGCTCTTTGACGGTTGCATGAAAGGCCGCACCATGTATGTGGTGCCGTTTTCAATGGGCCCGCTGGGTTCGCCGATTGCACACATCGGCATCGAGCTGTCCGACAGCCCCTATGTGGCGGTCAACATGAAGATCATGACGCGCATGGGCCGGGCCGTGTTCGACGTGCTGGGCGGCGACGGTGAGTTTGTCCCCTGTGTGCACACCGTCGGCGCGCCACTGGCCGAAGGCCAGAAGGACGTGAGCTGGCCCTGCAACAAGACCAAGTACATCGTGCATTATCCCGAGACGCGCGAAATCTGGTCCTACGGTTCCGGCTACGGCGGTAACGCGCTGCTGGGTAAAAAATGTTTTGCGCTACGCATTGCGTCGAACATGGGCAGGGACGAAGGTTGGCTCGCCGAACACATGCTGATCCTGGGCGTCACCTCACCCGAAGGAAAAAAATACCATGTAGCGGCGGCTTTCCCCTCGGCCTGCGGCAAGACCAACTTCTCGATGCTGGTGCCGCCGGCGGGTTTTGAGGGCTGGAAGGTCACGACCATTGGCGATGACATTGCCTGGATCAAGCCCGGCAAGGATGGCCGGCTGTACGCCATCAATCCGGAGGCCGGTTATTTCGGCGTGGCACCTGGCACCAACATGCTGACCAACCCGAACTGTCTCAAGAGCCTGGACCACGACGTGATCTTCACCAACGTCGGCCTGACCGACGATGGCGATGTCTGGTGGGAAGGCATGGAGCAGGATGCACCAGGCAACGCCTTGCCGGCTCATCTGATCGATTGGCAGGGCAAAGACTGGACCCCGCAGATCGCGAAAGAAACCGGTGCCAAAGCGGCGCATCCGAACTCGCGCTTCACCGTCGCCGCCGCCAACAACCCGGCGCTGGATCCGGCCTGGGATGACCCGGCCGGCGTGCCCATCGACGCTTTCATCTTTGGCGGCCGCCGCTCCAGCACCGTGCCGCTCGTGACCGAAGGCCGCAACTGGGTCGAAGGTGTCTACATGGCCGCGACCATGGGCTCTGAGACCACTGCTGCCATCACTGGCCAGGTCGGCGTGGTGCGGCGTGACCCCTTCGCCATGTTGGCCTTTGCCGGCTACAACATGGCCGACTATTTCCAGCACTGGCTCAATGTTGGAAAGACGCTTGAGGCCTCGGGCGCCACACCGCCGAAAATTTTCACCGCCAATTGGTTCCGCAAGGGTGATGACGGCAAGTTCGTCTGGCCCGGCTACGGCGAGAACATGCGCGTGCTCAAGTGGATGATTGACCGCATTGAAGGCAAGGGTCAGGGCGTGGACCACTTCACCGGCATCAGCCCCCGCTACCAAGACATCAACTGGAACGGCTTGGATTTCAGCGCTGAGCAGTTCCAGTCTGTCACCAGCATGGACAAGTCGGCCTGGCTCAAGGAGCTGGAATTACACGCCGATCTGTTCAAACAACTCGAACATCACCTGCCGAAAGAGCTGGAGGAGACAAAAGCTGCAATCGAGCAGCGCCTGGCCGCCTGATCAGCCCCGGCGCTCCGCTGCAGGGGGACAACAAGCAAGACCTGCCCCTTGTCTCCCGTCCCCGGCTCATCGCCAGGACGCAAAAAAGCCACCGAACCGGTGGCTTTTTTATGTCCGCCGCTGCGGCGTGATCAGACGTAATAGCGGTGGTAGGCACGCAACTCGGGACCCCCCAGACGGACCGCACGCTGAGTCAAGCCGGCTGCAGGCGCAGGCTCGACCGTTGCGGGCGTTGCCGCCACTTCATCGGATGGCAGTTCCTGGCGGGCCATGGCGACGCGCAGGTCGGCCATCACGCGGGGATCGGTTTTGGCGGCTTCCCACATGCGGATGTCCGCTCTGGCCTGGGCCACGGTCTGCGACCAGGCATCCAGCGCAGCGACCGTGCGGGCTGCCAGATTGCGCGCCGTGCCAGCAAACAGGGCCAGGCCGGCAAAAGCCACCGCCCACAGCGCCATCCAGATCACCAGCAGGTGGCCTTCGGCAACGCTGTCCGTCACCTGGTAAGCGACCACCATGATGGATGCAACGATGGCCGACAGCAGCAGTGTCGCCAGGCCGCGCGTGCCGGAGAATCCCTGACGCAGCTGGCCGGCAGCGTGTATTGCCGACTCAACCCGGGCGGCGCCGATGTGCTCTGTGGAGTACTTGGTGTTGACGAAGCTGGTCATGGTGGTTCCCTTGATGAGTGCCATCACCGGAATTGGTTGGGGCACAAGCAGATATTAGGGTTACTACTGATGTTATTCAAGTTTATCTTTATGATATTAATCATTCACAGTAGTGATAATTAATCTCTCACCGAGAGCTCATGAGCCAACCCAATTTCCGCACCCTGGACCTGAACCTGTTGCGCGTGTTTGACGAAGTCATGGCCGAGCGCAGCCTGACGCGCGCCGCGCGCAACCTGTCGCTGACGCAGCCGGCCGTTAGCAATGCCTTGCGCCGCCTGCGCGAGACTCTGGGCGACGAACTGGTGCAGCGCAGCGGCCATGGCATGGCGCCTACGCCGCGCGCGCTGGCAATCTGGCCGGCGGTGCGCGACTCTTTGCAGCAACTACAAGAATCTCTGGCGCCCAATGAATTTGTCCCCGCCACGGCCAACACCACGTTCGTGGTGGCCATGGCAGACGCTACTGCCGCTGAACTGATCCCCGGGCTGGTTGATACGCTCGAACAGGAAGCACCGGGCGTCTCGGTGCGCGTGGTGCCATTGACTACGCGAGATCCCCGGCGTCTGCTCGACGAGGAAAGCTGCGACCTGGCGGTGGGTTACTTCCCCTCGGTGCTGGCGGACCTGACGGCACGGGCGCAAAGTGGCGAGCCGACGCCCTTCATGCACAAGCGCCTCTACGACGGGGAATACGTGTGTGTGATGCGCAGGGGGCATCCACTGGCCAGCGGGCCCTTCACGCTGAACCGCTTTTGCGCGGCGCGCCACATGCTGGTGAGTTTTTCCGGCCGGCCCTTCGGTTTTATCGACGAATCGTTGGCCTCACTCGGCCGGGAGCGGCAAGTGGTGCTCACCGTCAACCAGTTTTTTACGGCGGGGCGGGTGGTGGCCAACTCCAACTTGCTGACTGTGTTACCGCGCCACTTTGTCGGCGTGACCGGCATTGCCGACCAGTTGGTGCTGCGGCCATTGCCCTTTGACGTGTCACCGGTGCACGTGGATGCGGTCTGGCACCGGCGCTCGCAGCAGCGCAGCGCGCACAGCTGGCTGCGCCAGGCTCTGGAGCGGGCAGCAGATAAAGTTTTCACGTCTTGAGCCAGTGGTGCCACTGCGCAATAAACGAAATGGGGGCGCTTGGGGTCCCGGAGAGAAAGCGCTTGCGGCAACCAAACAAAGATAGACCAACTTGGCTTCAGTCCCCGGCGACCGTGAACAGAGCCGCAAAGCATAAAGGCTTCAAAACCGAAGTCCTGAAGCCTTTTGAGCCAGCTTCAGCCAAAGGCTGAAGAGCCGGAGTGCAAGGGCTTAGTAGCCGCCGCGTCCACCACCGCCGCCACCACCACCACCGGAACGGCCACCACCACCGCCGCCGTAGGGACTGCGGAAACCACCGTCGCCGCCGCCGCCGGAACGACCGCCGCCGCCACCGCCACCGCCGTAACCACCACCGCCGGAACGATCACCACCACCACCGCCACCACCGTATCCACCACCACCGCCACCACCAAAGCCACCGCCACTGCGTGGAGGACGTGCCTCCATGGGGCGTGCTTCGTTGACAACAACGCTACGACCGCCCAAAGGCTGACCATTCATGCCGGCAATCGCGGCTTGCGCTTCGGCATCGCTGCCCATTTCGACAAAACCAAACCCTTTGGAGCGACCGGTGTCACGTTCCATCATGACTTTAGCGCTGGTAACAGCGCCAAATTGGCCAAAAGATTGTTGCAGGTCTTCGTCGCGAACCGAGTACGGCAGATTGCCGACATAAAGTTTGTTGCCCATGAAGGGACTCCTCTAAAACAAATAACAAAAGCGATGGGGTCCCGAAAGCACAACAAATCTTCAAACGTACCGCTGTAGCGCGCGAAACTGACCGATCACCTAACCTGTGTGGATGGCAATCCACATGCGCATATTATGCGTCCGGCTCAAATAAAACAAGCAAGCATAGTTACTGGCTATGCAGGCCGAACCCGCGCAAACAGTGCCTTTGCCGCCGGTTTTACTTTCGCAGCCTGAGACCGTGGGACTGTTTGTTGACGGGTTTCGCATCCGAGTTTTGGGTCAAAAAATACCGATTTTCGGGCGATCGCCAATAAGTTTGCGCATACTTGCATGGAAAGACTTGATGTAGAGCCGATTTTTAAAATCCAAACCGTCAAACGCAGAGGTTTACGTTTACATACAAAAGGACATGGCGCTTTAATTCGGCGTTATGGATCATCTGACCCGCCATGTAGCGGGGGGGGGGGGGGGAAG
>Ga0308009_10000708_pt1 | contig 22471 bp, 17 predicted proteins | sample Neamet127_FD_203134 | JGI IMG/M metagenome (GOLD analysis project Ga0308009, IMG submission 203134) | Marine microbial communities from water near the shore, Antarctic Ocean - #127 | ecosystem: Environmental > Aquatic > Marine > Unclassified | place: Southern Ocean | collected 2014-07-24
GGAAGGCCGTGCTCGGGTAAAGATTGATGAATTTTTAGAAAACGACTCATTCTTTGAAGTTCAAGCTACGCTCTTGGAAGAAAGCGAAGGCGATGCTGATACGGTTACGGCACTAGTCCGCACTATATCGTCTGAGTTCGAGCGGTATGCTAAAATTAAAAAGAATGTTCCAGAGGAGGCGCTTTCGGCCATCGGTGAAACTCGCAGCCCGAGCAAATTGGCTGACTTGGCCTCTGGTCATTTGGGTGTGGAAGTAGAGCAAAAGCAGGAGCTTTTGGAAACGCTGGTTGTCGCAGAAAGGTTAGAAAAAGTTTATGGTCTGATGCAAGGCGAAATGTCTGTGCTGAAGGTCGAGAAGAAGATCAAAACTCGCGTAAAATCTCAGATGGAAAAGACCCAACGTGAATACTATTTGAATGAGCAAATGAAAGCTATTCAGAAAGAATTAGGCGATGGTGAGGAAGGCGAAGGCGAATTGGCCGAGTTGGAAGCAAAAATTGCTGATACTAAGTTTAGTAAAGAAGCAAAAGAAAAAGTAGCCGCAGAGTTGAAAAAGCTCAAAAATATGTCGCCTATGTCGGCTGAAGCTACTGTGGTGCGCAATTACCTTGATTGGATGTTGTCTATTCCATGGGGAGTGCGCAGTCGGGTTAAGAAGGATTTAAACAAGGCGCAAAAGTCTTTAGATGATGACCACTATGGCTTGGATAAGGTCAAGGAGCGGATCGTGGAATATCTTGCGGTGCAGCAACGCTCGCGCAAACTGAAAGGTCCCATAATGTGTTTGGTGGGCCCTCCGGGGGTTGGAAAAACCTCCCTAGGAAAATCTGTAGCCAACGCGACTGGCCGCGAATTCATTCGTATTTCTTTAGGTGGCGTGCGTGATGAAAGCGAAATCCGAGGACACCGGCGCACTTACATTGGTTCAATGCCTGGTAAAATAATCCAGGCTTTGAAAAAAGCTAAAACAACCAACCCACTGATTTTGCTTGATGAGATCGATAAGATGGGACAAGACTTCCGCGGTGACCCTGCGTCAGCGATGTTGGAGGTGTTGGATCCCGAGCAAAACTCAACGTTTGCTGACCACTATCTCGAGGTTGAATATGATCTGTCGGATGTTATGTTTTTGACCACTTCAAATAGCTATAATATGCCTAGTCCCCTGTTGGATCGTATGGAGATCATTCCTCTAGCGGGTTATACTGAAGAGGAGAAGGCCGAGATTGCGCATCGACATCTGATCCCAAAACAAGTAAAAAATCATGGCTTAAAAGTGGGCGAATTTTCACTTCAGCCTGAGGCGTTGCAAGAGATCATCCGCACCTACACTCGTGAAGCTGGTGTGCGGAACCTTGAACGTGAAATTGGCAAATTGGCACGCAAAGCAGTGACCATGATTGTGAAGAAAGAGGTCAGTTCTGTGGCGGTGACCACTAATAATCTTGATGATTATCTCGGTGTTAAAAAATACCGTTACGGTTTAGCAGAGGATGATCATCAGGTCGGTGTTGTCACTGGGCTGGCCTACACCAGCGTGGGCGGTGATTTGTTGCATATTGAAGCTCTGCGTTTGCCCGGTAAAGGCCGGATGAAAACCACCGGTACTTTAGGTGATGTCATGAAAGAAAGTATTGAAGCTGCCAGTTCTTATGTCCGCTCTATTTCTCCTGAAATTGGGGTGAAGCCACCAAGGTTTGACAAGATGGACATACACGTTCACGTGCCCGAGGGCGCCACACCAAAAGATGGTCCTTCTGCGGGCCTTGCGATGGTCACCTCCATCGTGTCGGTTTTGACTGGTATTGCGGTGCGCAAAGATCTTGCGATGACTGGCGAAGTAACCTTGCGTGGGAATGCCTTGCCCATAGGGGGTTTGAAAGAGAAGCTTTTGGCGGCTTTGCGCGGGGGTGTTACAACTGTTCTGATCCCTGCAGAGAATGAGAAAGATTTGCGTGATCTGCCCGAAAGTGTGTTGAACGGATTAGAAATTATTCCGGTGAGTCATGTTTCTGAAGTATTAAAACATGCGTTGATTTCGTCGCCTGTGCCAATTGATTGGGATGAGGCGGCGGAAGAAGCAGCGGCTGCTGCCTTAGCGGCAGAGCAACGTGGGGTGGCCAGCTTGACGGCGCATTAAGCAGTGTCGTTTTAGATAAAATAGAAAACGCTCGTACTACTAGTGCGAGCGTTTTTTCTGCTGCTTGGATTTGGTTTTTCACGCAAACCTATGCTTGGCTGTGGCTACATAGCCCGAATAGAAGGCAATATTGGGATAATCCCATCGCAAACATACGTCAAATTCTCTGATCTGCTAATTTTGCGACATGGAGAAATTGAATGGAATGTTGCTGGTATAATGTAGGGCCATCTCGACAACCCTTTGACACCAAAAGGCCTGCATCAAGCGGAGCAGCAAAACCAAGTATTGCTCTAATTTGATTTGTGAGGTTACAGTTTTATTAGTAGTTAACAAAAACGGGCCATTGATACTGCCAAAATCGTATTGGTAGGCATCTGCGATCAGATGGAGACGTCTACCGATCTGATAGAGATATACATGGGCGGCTAGTCTGAAAAAACCTAATGAAAATAGTGCAGGAAGGCCAAGTGTCTTCGGATAACTGCACTGTGAAAGCCTTATAAGATTGGGCACCAGGTGGTGCCGGCATCGAAAGGCTTTACTCGTGCTGTGCGGCTTTTCTGGCTAAACTTAAGGGGCACGGGGTTATTATTACGTACGGGATAACTTCGCGCTGTTTTCGTTTGAATGCTCTGGGTTGGGGGTTGGACCGACTGGAGAATTTGCCTAGTGGGCAGGGAGTGCAGGTTGGTAAACATGAACTGTTGTGAAAAACAGAAAAAAACTCTTGCCCCCTCTCGCTAGCCGATCTATATCGCGGCTACAGGGTCGTTAGCTCAGTTGGTAGAGCGCTTCGTTTACACCGAAGATGTCGGGAGTTCGAGCCTCTCACGACCCACCATTCCTCCCCCTTACTTGAGTTACTGAGAAATTCTGTTTCAGTTTATTTCTTCTCGTTGCAGGAGCATTACTCATGTGAGATAACTGCATATCTCTTTGGCCACAGGAATATCTGAAATGACTGACTTTTTGACTCGCAGAACTACCATGGTTGATACACAAATTAGGCCAGCTGATGTGACAAAATTCCCAATAATTGATGCAATGCTTCGAGTGCGGCGCGAAATGTTTGTTCCAGATGAGCAGCGCGAAACGGCTTATGCGGATGCAATTTTGGACTTGGGGCAAGGCCGAAGCGTTCTTGAGCCCCGCACATTTGGCAAAATGTTAGATGCAGTTAATATACAAGGCAACGAGCTAGTATTGGACTTGGGATGTGGGCTGGGCTATTCCGCCGCAGTAATTGGAAAATTCTCTGAAGCCGTTGTTGCAATTGAAGAAAATATGGAAATGGCTGTAGAGGCAGAAAAAATACTGGCTTCTGAAGGCTGTTTGAATGTGGCCGTTGTTCAGGGTAAATTGGTTGAAGGCGCGATGCAACACGCCCCATTTGACGTAATTGTTATCGAGGGTGCGGTTGAAGAAATTCCTGCTGGGCTAGTTTCTCAATTAGCGGAAGGTGGCCGTATTGTTGCTGTTTTTAGTCAAAGTGGTCAGGGCGTCGTCCGTGTTGGATATAAAGCTGACGGACGCATTTCGTGGCGTTTTGCCTGTAACGCTTTCGCGCCTGTGCTGTCGGGTTTTGAGAAGGCGAACGCCTTCGCACTTTGACTGATGTGAGATGATTCTTTTACTTAGGGGTATACGCAATGTTTGGGCAAAAATTTTCTGAGTTTAGCTGTATTTTGGTTTTACTCTTTTTTATACCTAGTTTTGGTGCTGCGGACACCCTCCGCGATAGCCTGCGCAACGCCTATCAAAATAGTGGGTTGTTAGTACAAAATCGCGCTTTGTTAAGAGCTGCAGATGAAAAGGTTGCTGGGGCTGTTGCGGCTTTACGTCCAGTCATCAGCTGGAGTTCAAAATACTCATATAGTTCATCAGGTGTAGGTTCTCCCAACGTTTTGACCACAAGCATTAAAGCTTCTTGGCTGTTATATGATTTTGGTCAATCAGAGCTAAAGATTGATGCGGTAAAAGAAACAGTTTTAGCAACACGTGAGGCTCTTGTATCAATTGAACAAGATGTGTTGCTTCGGGCTGTAACAGCCCATATGAAATATCGCCGTGCAGTTGAATTTGTCTCCCTGCGCTCTGCGAATGTCGATCTGATCGTTCAGGAATTGCGCGCGGCACAAGGTCGCTTTGAAGTGGGCGAAGTGACACGTACTGATTTGGCACTTGCGGAGGCGCGTTTGGCCAGTGCCGGTGCAGGGTTTGCGGCGGCAGAAGGCGATTTAGCCAAAGCTGCCGCTGAGTTTCAAGCGATTGTTGGGCAGAAGCCCAATAATCTTATTACGCCTGAAAACCTGCCTGATTTGCCGCAGGTTGTGGATGCAGCCATAGCCATGGCGCGGGCTAATCATCCGGCTTTGAAGCGGATGAAGCATGCGGTTGCGGTTACTGAATTGAATTTGAAAATTTCTCAACTGGCCAATCAGTTTACTGTGACAAGTGCCGCAGGTTTGACCGACACAGATTCTACAAGTGGTTTAGCACGCAGCTTTAGTGTGACCGCTGGAGGCCCAATTTATAGTGGTGGGTCAATTGCATCAGCCTCTCGTGCAGCAATGGCGCAACGGGATGGCGCACGGGCTGAACTGCATGTGACGCGCTTGAATATTGACCAATTGGTAAGGAATTCTTTTGTTCTGCTTGATGTAGCTCGTGCTAGTGGTGAGGCGATAGACCGTCAAATTCAAGCTGCCAGCGTGGCGTTTCGTGGTGTACGCGAAGAAGCTTCACTTGGCGCACGCACCACTCTAGATGTGTTAAACGCAGAGCAAGAACTGCTGGATGCCCGTGTAAGTCGCATTTCGGCCAGCATTGATGAGCAAATTGCTTCGTATACAGTTCTAGCGTCGATGGGTAAACTAACGGCTATTTCATTAAATTTGGGAGTAAAAACCTACGATCCAAATGAATATTATAATTTAGTGGAAACGGCTCCTATTGCGAGAAGTAAGCAGGGTGCGGCTCTAGATCGGGTCCTCAAGGGTTTAGCTGGTAATTAATTCGGATTTTGCAACTTGGGGCTGAATTTACTGCTAGTATTTTGACAGACTGAAAGGGTCAGACATGGGAGAAGAGAGTGTATATCCAAAGCCTGATGTATTAGTTTTAGAAAAGCGCTGGTTGATGGTATCACAAAATCCTGAGAAATTACAAAACTTGTTGGTTCTGAAGCGTGACCAACTTGTACCACAACCCAAAAAGCAAAAGCCACTGGTGTTGGTGCCTGCATCTCCGACAAACACTTCCAAAGTAAAATTGCAAAGAAACGCTAATCAAGATGGTCCTAGCGGCGCTACTGTAGAACATCGAATTTCAGCAGTTCCGTCTACTGCCGAAGCCTCGGTATCTGGGTATGATTTGAGTGGAGCGCAAACTTGCCCGCCCAATACATTCGTTGGGGTGCCTGAAAAGGAATATATTCAGGTTATCTCATCTCTGCGTAAAGCCATGGCTGGCAGCCTTAGTGATGATACTTCCAAAACTGTAAAGTCTAGGATTAGTGGGGAAATTTCTGAAAATACTGTACCGACTTCTAAGGACTAGCCCGCGCTATAGCTCTATCTCGCTCGCAAGTGATAGTAGCCCATCAACGTCCATATGCCGCTCAACGAACACAGCCAATTTATCCAATGTCTCGTGAACTGTGGTGTCATATGATGTTAGTTGTGAGCTCGTACCAAGATCTGCCAAGACCTCCTTTCGAAACCCGTCGGATGCAAAAAGACCATGCAAGTAGCAACCGCGCACTCGCTGATCAGGTGACATGGCTCCCTCTGGTCGATCTGCTAAGTGCAACCAAGGGTTCTGACAATCTGGGCCAGAAGTTTCACCCAGATGGATTTCATAACCATGCACAGGGGTTTGGTTGGCAACTGTATGCGCTGCGGTCAATGATATGTTCTTTTTTGGAGTCATTGTGGTCTCAATATCTAAATACCCTAACCCTTCAACTGAGCACGGTGCGCCTTCAATGCCTTCAGGATCATGTATTTTACGCCCCAACATCTGATAACCACCGCATATCCCAAAAATCTTTCCACCACGCCTGTGATGGGCCCTAAGGTCGATATCCCAGCTATTAGCTCTGAAGTTTTCTAAGTCGTTTATGGTTGATTTGCTACCGGGCAAGATGATCAAAGCGGCGTCTCCTGGCAGTGGCAGGCCTTGCTCAATGATATCCACGGTCACATTCGGTTCTGCTACTAGTGGGTCTAAATCATCAAAATTAGCAATACGGCCGAGGCGGGGTACGGCAATCTTGACCTCACCGCCGGGCCGTGTAGCGATATCCATAACGTCTTCTGCGGGTAACTTCCACGCATCTGCGAACCATGGCAACACGCCAAGGTTGCGCCAGCCGGTACCTTGCGCGATAGCCGTGATGCCATCGTCAAAGAGCGTGACATCACCGCGAAATTTATTGATTGCAAAGCCCGTAATCCGGTCGCGATCTTCGGATGATAAGACAACATGGGTGCCAACCATCTGCGCAATCACGCCGCCGCGATCAATATCGCCAATTAAAACTACTGGTACACTTGCGGCCTCGGCAAAGCCCATATTGGCAATATCATTGGCACGCAGATTGATTTCTGCTGGGCTACCGGCGCCCTCAATAATTACGTAATCAACAGTTTTTGCCAAGCGGTGAAAAGAGTCTAATACCTTTGGCATCAATCGTGGTTTAAGTTTGGAGTATTCTCTTGCCTTGACCGTTGCCATACGCTGACCTTGAACGATCACCTGCGCGCCGATATCTGTCTCTGGCTTGAGCAGTACGGGGTTCATATCGACGATGGCCGCTCGGTTACAGGCCATGGCTTGCAGCGCCTGCGCGCGGCCAATTTCACCACCATCAATTGTTACAGCCGCATTGTTTGACATGTTTTGCGGCTTGAACGGGGCTACCGAATAACCGCGTTTGACCAAGGCGCGGCAGATACCTGCTACCAGCATTGATTTCCCAACGTTTGATCCAGCACCTTGAATCATTATTGCTTTGGTCATCAACCATTCTCCCTATGTCTTGCATACTGGACGCCGACTAAAAAAACACCTTGAATGTGTTGGGCTATTTAATTTTTATATTAAATATTAGATTTCTCAGGAGATTAAATGAAAAACGCGCCCAAAAGGGCGCGTTTTAGAAATTTAAAGAATGGAAATAGTTTAAGCGGCTTCTGCCTGCTGACGCCGTTCGCTTTCTTCGCGGCTCAGAGCCACGGATGTGCGGATACCCTTACCAACAAAATCCATTAAGCCAGATACAACACGCTCATTTGGATCAATTCCTGCGCAAGACAGAACTTCCCGGCCATCGCGAGAGCGTGCCCAGCGAGCAATTTGCTCAGGACCATTGCCATATTTCTTGTCATCCGCGATCGCGTCATCTAATGCTGCCAAAACAACAGCTGCAAATAGTTTACGGGCGCGGTTGCCCTGTTCGTTGTTAAAGGCATTACCGTCTACGAAATCTTTCATCGCGTGTCCTTTTTATTCTTACTCTTGAACTTCCTGATGTTAGTCTCTTATGCAGCATCAAAAGTGATTCGGGTGGTCTCTTTTGACATGGCTGCCATGCGCTGAGTGCATGGCTCAATATAAGTATTCTCAACGCCTGAAGCCTTGAAACACTGTCATGCGTTCGATACAATCACAGCTAAGCCAATTTTCACCTTTTGCCCAAGGCTCTACAAATGCCAAAGATTAATGGAAACGAAATACGCATTGGAAATGTGCTAGAGCACAATAGTGGTTTGTGGAGCGCCGTTAAGGTTGACCATGTAAAACCAGGTAAGGGCGGTGCCTTTGCTCAGGTCGAAATGCGTAATCTACGTAATGGCTCGAAACTTAATGAGCGGTTTCGCTCTGCCGATAAGGTGGAGAAGGTGCGTTTGGAGCAAAAAGATCAACAGTTTTTGTACGAAAACGATGGTATGTTGGTTTTTATGGATATGGAAACCTATGATCAGATTGAGTTGCCGGCGGAATTGCTGGGCGATCGTCGGCCATTCTTGCAAGACGGTATGACTATACAAATCGAGTATCATGAAGAAGAAGCGCTTCATGCCTCTTTGCCGCAAAAGGTAACCTGCATGATTGTGGAGACAGAGCCTGTAGTTAAAGGGCAGACCGCAGCCAATTCTTTTAAGCCCGCAGTATTGGACAATGGCATCAAGGTAATGGTGCCCCCTTTTGTTGGGCAAGACGAGATGATCATCGTTGACACAATTTCGATGGAATACACCGAACGCGCTTAGATCGTAATGACAGCATCTCCGGCCGTCATGCGCTCGGTAATGCGATCAAAGCGCAGATAAGCTAAAGCGAGGCCGCCGTGCTGTGTATAGATCACACCAGCGGGTTTTTCGCCGGCCATGATTGTGGTGCCCGGCGTTGTAGCACCGGTTACCTTAACTTGGCGGAGGCCTTTGCGCAGCTCAGTTTTATGCTTCATCCGAGCCACAATTTCCTGGCCTACATAGCAACCTTTTTTGAAATCAACGCCATTAAGGCGTTCAAAATCCATTTCTAAGATGAAGCGATCTGGCGCCAGTTCAATGCCAGTTTCAGGAATGATGTGTTCTACGCGGAGGGCTGCCCAATCTATTATATTATTATCCTGTGCGCCGTACGCTCTCCAGCCCATGGCAGGGGTTCTGGGATCTGGAAACGCACCATTGGGAATAGGTCCCAGACCGCAGTTTACAGGGCAGTCAATTAGCGTAATTTTTACTTTGGCGCGCAGCTGGTAAATGCTCAGGCGTGAAAGGAGGGTAGGCTGGACCATCTGGACCACATCAATCAAGATGTCGTCTTCGCCTACGAGTACGAAAAAATCAGCAAGGAATTTTCCCTGCGGTGTCAACAAAGCTGCATAGTGCAGACCTTTGCTCGAAATATCATTTGTCACCAAGTTTTGAAGAAAGCTAATACGATCTTCGCCGGTTACTTGAAGTATGCCTCGGGGGTGTTCGGGCTGGGCCATGGACTGTTCCTTCCGGTCTTCCTTCCATATAATATGTTTTCACAGCAAAGCCAGAGGTCTCATGTCTGCACCCATCTCAATTGTAATACCGACGCTCGATTCAGCCCGCACACTACCAGCGACACTGCTGTCGTTGATGGAGGGGTTAGACGCGGGTTTGATTTGTGAGGTTGTAGTATCTGATGGGGGATCAAAAGATGCGACACAGAGCATTGCCGAGGCTTGGGGTGCAGAGGTCGTGGAGGGGCCTTCCTCGCGTGGTGGGCAGTTGCGTCGCGGTGTGGCGCTTTCGCGTGGGATTTGGGTGCTCATATTACATTCTGATACAGTCTTGCAGGCTGGGTGGGCCCTGGAAGTACAGCAGCGGATGGACCGAGGGCCACAGTGTTTTTCCCTGGCCTTTAATGCATCGGGTATTGCTGCTAGACTGGTGGCCGCATGGGCCAATCTACGTACCGATCTTCTATGTTTGCCGTACGGTGACCAAGGCCTCCTGTTGCGCCGCATAGACTATGACGAGGCAGGCGGCTATCCTGATCAGCCATTGATGGAGGATGTGGCCTTGGTGTGGGCGCTTACGCCTCGGGTTAGGCGGATGCAGTCGCATGCTTTTACAAGTGCGGCAAAATATCAACAGCAGGGCTGGATGCGCCGCGGGGGCAGAAACTTGATCTTACTGGCAAGGTATTTGGCGGGAGTAAAGTCAGAAGATCTAGCGCGAGCCTACCTGCCGTCTGATCCACCAAACTGAAGGCGGCACAGGTCCGAATAGTACCCCCTGGCAGCGATTAATTTTTCATGGGTTCCGCGCTCAACAATACGGCCTTTGTCCATGACAATAATCTGATCTGCGGCCATAATAGTTGAGAGCCTATGGGCGATCACCAATGTTGTGCGGTCTTGAGAAAGCTTTTCCAAAGCATTTTGCACCAAGACTTCAGATTTCGTGTCCAAGGCTGACGTGGCTTCATCCAAAAGCAAAATGGGCGTGTCGCGTAGTAAGGCCCGTGCGATGGCTACTCTTTGTCGTTGTCCTCCGGATAAGTTTGAGCCGCGTGGACCGACCTCGGTATCCATACCATTGGGCATTGAGGGTAGAAAATCAGCGATATGGGCCGCTGAGATAACTCCTTCAAGCTTCTCTGTGTTCACATCCAAGGCATCTAGGATGATATTGTCTCCAAGGGTTTCATCAAACAATAAACTGTCTTGAGACACGACTGATATACAAGCCCGCAGGGCTCTGGGATCAACTTCAGCATTCGACACGCCTGAGACTGTGATCTCGCCTGAGTTGTGAGCGTAAAGCCGCGTAAGGGCATTAAATATAGTTGTTTTACCAGCGCCGGACGCGCCAACTAATGCGGTTGTTTTGCCAGCAGAGGCCACGAATGAAATGTTATCCAATACCTGTATATCGCTGAAGCTAAGGCTTACATTTTTAAACTCAATATCACCAGTTGTAGAGAATGGCTTTGGTGCCTCTGGACCCAGAAGTTTTGGTTTTTGATCAAAAATATCCTGCATCCTTTGGATGGATACTGAGGCTGCATTTATTAGGCCTGTGATACCTGCAAGTCTTCGTAGTGGCTCAAATGCCAAACCAAGAGCGCTGAAAAAGGCCATAAACTGGCCAATAGATTTAGCACCACTGATTATTTCATAACCACCATAAATGATAACGCCTGCAAAGCCGATGCCGCTCATGATATCTACCAATGAAGGGATCACGGCCGTGCCAAATAGGGTTTTGACCTCAACCTTAATTTGTCTTTGGGTCAATGTTCGATAGCGGTTGGTGTAATAGCTCTCAAGGCCGTTGAGCTTGATTGTGCTTACCCCGTGAAGCGCCTCATTCAACCGCGTTGCCATATTTGCGGCCACGTCACGGGCTTTTACCGCCTGTTTACGGGTGTAGCGCTGCGCGATCAAGGAAGGCCCCAAAAGTAGTGGCGCACCCATAAGCGCCACAAGGGTCCAGAGCCAATCGATAGATAGCATGACTGCAAACAAGGAGATCAAGCCGATGAAATCACGTGCTGCACCACGTACGAGGAGTTCCCAAATAGTGCCTACTGACTGCACATCGCCATTCACACGTTCCATTAAATAGCCCGGGGCATGCCGCGAAAAGAAACCCAAATCTAAACGCAAAATATGACCTAAAAGGTCATTTTGTAGGTCGGCTACGGATTCCTTAGCAATTTTGGTCATCAACACGCGGTGCACCACAGACAAGATGCCGCGTGCAAGAAATAATCCAAACACAATGGCTCCAACGTTCCAGAGTTGGGCGTAGCTGCCACCTTCGAAAACACCGTCAAACAGGGGCTGCATCATCCAAGCCAAGCCACCGATCATACTGCCTTCAATCATCATGAGGACAACAATGAGGCCTAAAATCCAAATATGACGGCGCAGGTAGCCCTGCCAGAGCCAGGCAAATAGTTTGCGCTGATTAATATATTTTGCAGATGTTGATTTAATATCCATAATCGCCTGTTAGTGTTTTGTCCGCGCTGCTGCAAGGGATGGCTGGTTGACCTAGCTGCAAACCACGAATACCGATACTGTAATCTTATCATAGGTATTACATTATGTCTCTTTCTCAAGGCCGCCAATATCTGGCAATCCCTGGTCCGTCGGTTATGCCCGACCGTGTCCTACAGGCTATGCATCAACCGTGTCCAAATATTTACGAAGGTGGGTTGATTGAGATGACCCATAGTTTGATCCCAGATTTAAAATATGTGGCCGGAACGGTGGGCCATGCTGTGATTTATATCGCAAATGGCCACGGGGCTTGGGAGGCAGCAGTTTCAAATGTCTTGGCGGCTGGTGATACGGTTTTGGTACTCGCAACGGGCCGTTTCTGTGTGGGCTGGGGGGAAATGGCCAGCAGCTTGGGCGTAAACGTTGAGACCATGGACTTTGGCGGTCAGGATGCCATCGATGTGAACCGAGTTCAGGATCATTTGCGTGCTGATACCAGTGGACGGATTAAAGCTGTGATGGCTGTGCATGTGGATACTTCAACCTCGGTGCGTAATAATATTTCCGCCTTGCGCGAAGCGATGGATGCCAGCGGTCATGGTGCACTGTTGATGGTGGACTGCATCGCCAGCCTCGGCTGTGACGAATTTAGAATGGATGACTGGGGCGTCGATATTATGGTCTCTGCCTGCCAAAAAGGCTTGATGACCCCTCCGGGTATTGCCTTTGTGTTTTTCTCAGAAAAAGCTGCAGAGACACGTAACAATATGGAACGTGTCAGCGCGTATTGGGATTGGAACCCGCGGGTAGGACCTGAACTTTATTATCAATACTTCTGTGGAACAGCCCCCACCCAGCATTTGTTAGGTCTCCGGGAAGCTTTGGATATGATCCGCGAAGAAAAACTACCTCATATTTGGCAGCGCCATGAAACTTTGGCCAACGCGGTTTGGGCGGCCTGCTCAGCTTGGGGCCAAGGTGGGCCGTTGCTGATGAACATTTCTGATCCAGCTTTAAGGAGCCGTGCGGTGACCGCATTGGCTATTGGCGCCCCTGACGGTAAAAGATTGCGGCGCTGGACCGAATATCAGGCAGGGGTAACGCTCGGTATTGGCCTCAATATGGGGACACCTGAAGATCCAAAAGCAGATGGTTTTTTCCGCATAGGCCACATGGGCCATGTGAATGCACAGATGATTATGGGAACTCTTGGCTCTATTCAGGCAGGTTTGATCGCTTTGGGTATCCCGCATGGTGCGGGTGGGCTGGATGCTGCAGCGCAGGCTTTGGCAAGTCAGGTACCATCTTAACTTCTCTGTGCATCCTCTAGCGCAAGTGGTAGGGCTTCTGCAAAGGCACCCATTGAGGCGTCATCTCCGCAAGACACTCGAATGCACCTGTCCATTGGGGCCACGGCTGGCATACGGATAAAGATGCCACTGGACACTAAATGGCTCAGCACGGCTCGTGCGAATTCCCCATCTCTTCCACAGTCAATGGCTACAAAGTTAGCGGCAGAGGGCAGGGCGCTTAGACCGTTAGCCTGCGCAATTTCGGTGATCCGTTGGCGACTCTGTGCGACTTTTCCCAAAACTGACTTGAAATATGCTTGATCTGCGAGGGCCGCAAAGGCGCCAGCCTGCGAAATACGTGATACTCCAAAATGATTGCGCAGTTTGTCAAAGGCGGTAATTAAGTATTTTGGTCCAATAGCGTAACCTACTCTTGCACCTGCCATTCCGTAGGCTTTGGAGAAGGTCCGCATTCGGATCACATTTTCAGTCTCTGGACGCAATGCTGGTGCAGTTCCCGCAGGCGCCAGTTCCACATAGGCCTCATCGAGCACAAGTAGGGTTGTTTTGGGCAAGGCATCCATCAAATTCTGTACCGTATCGGCGCTATGCCAACTGCCCATCGGATTGTCAGGATTGGAAAAATAAACCATTTTGGCCCCAACCTCTTGGGCTTTGGCAATGAGTGCTGACGGATCTTCATGGTCCGTCTTGTAGGGTACCATATGCAAAGTGCCACCAAAGCCTGATACGTGGAAATTAAACGTTGGATAACTACCTTTAGACGTCACTACTGCGGTGCCTGGCTCCACTATTAAACGCATAAGATATGACAGCAGTCCATCTATCCCTTCGCCAATCATAATATGACTGGGGTCAATTCCGTGATGCACAGCAAGTGCCTGGCGAAGATCATAGTTTTCTGGATCGCCGTATTTCCAGACCTCACTTGCAGCTTGCCCCATAGCTATAATAGCGCGGGGAGATGGGCCAAAGACGCTTTCATTAGCCCCCAAACGCGCTATAAATTCCCGACCCATCGCTCGCTCCTGAGTTTCTGGCCCCACGAAAGGTACAGTAGAGGGCAGGGTTTCGGCCAATGGAGTGAGTGCAATCTTGGTCATAGGGGTGCTCCTTGGGCGGTATGTCGGATCCTAATTTCTAATATTAAACAATTTCCGCCAGTCGCGCTAACGCCTCTGACAGCTTTTGCTCTTCTTCTTCACGGGCAGCCAAATTGGCCTGAGTTTCCGCCAAGACTTCCGGCGGAGCAGAGGCTGCGAATTTTGGGTTACCTAGCCTGCCTCGCAATCCGCCAAGTTCTTTGGCCAATTTACCCATATTCTTTTCTAAACGCGCTTTTTCAGCGGCAACGTCGATGATATCGGCTAATGGTAGGCCGAAGGTGGCATGGGGTGCAGAAACTGTAATAGCGCCCTTTGGCATCTCTACGGCGATGGTTACTTCTGTGATCCGGGCCATTTGCTGGATTTGTGCCATATTGGCCGCCAAGGCTGCGCTGCCGGCTGCATCGTTTTGTACCTGTACCAAAGGCACTTTGGCCCCTGCTGGCACATTCATTTGCGCACGAGCAGACCGGATTGCATCTATTAGCGCAATTGCCCAGCTGATCTCGGCTGCGGCGGCCTCATCGACCAGTTCGTGCCCGTAGCTTGGCCAGTCTTGGTGCACCAACATTTTGTCGCGCGGCGCAGTGATGCTCCAAAGCTCCTCAGTGATAAAGGGCATAATTGGGTGAAGCTGCGTCATACTTTGCTCGAGCACCCAAGCTAGAGTAGTCTGGGTTTCCAATCGGCCTGCATCTCCGCTGGAATGATCGCCTTTTAGGATAGGTTTAGACAACTCCAGATACCTGTCGCAGACTGAGCCCCAAACGAACGCATATAGTGCCGAGGCAGCATCGTTGAACCGATAACCATCAAGTGCTGCATCCACAGCCACCCGAACTCGTCCCACTTCTCCAATAATCCATTTGTTTAAGGCTAGCGCAGGAACTGGCGTTGCATCGCTGCGGTGCTGGAATGCCTCGTTATATTCCGCAAATGAGCATGCGTTCCACAGCTTTGTACCAAAATTACGATAACCCGCAATCCGTTGCATATCCAGCTTCAACACCCCACCGAGAGATGCCATAGACGCATTGGTGAAGCGCAAGGCATCGGCGCCGAATTCGTCAATGATCTCCAAAGGATCTACCACGTTTCCGGTAGATTTACTCATTTTTTTGCCTTTGGCATCGCGCACCAGACCATGAAGGTAAATGGTGTTGAACGGTACCTTATCCACTACGGCCAGTTGCATCATCATCATGCGTGCCACCCAGAAAAACAAGATATCAGAACCTGTAATCAAATCGGCGGTGGGAAAAAACCGTTGCAGAATATCATTTTTAGCATCAACTTCAGCGTCCCCAGTCCAGCCTAATGTGCCGATTGGCCACAGTCCGGACGAAAACCAAGTGTCGAGTACGTCGGGATCACGGGTTAGGACAGCATTAGGGCCAGCTTGTTTTTGTGCCTCGGCTTCGGTAGCGGCGCAGTATTGTGTCCCGGTATCGTCAAACCATACTGGAATTTGATGGCCCCACCATAATTGCCGTGAAATGCACCAAGGCTCAATATTTTCTAGCCAGTGATAATAAACCTTCTTTTCCGACTCTGGAAGTACTTTGACCGTGCCATCACGTACCGCTGCTAAAGCGGGCTCAACGATTTTGGTGGTGTCCACGAACCATTGATCGGTTAGCATGGGTTCGATAACCACTTTGGAGCGGTCACCGAAAGGCTGCATTATAGGCTTGTTTTCAATCTTCGGGCGCTGTTCGGTGGTCTCCACACCTTCTGCGTCCGTAACAGTGAAAGTTTCCATAACGGCCAGCCCTTCGGCGGTGATATCAGCCACGATCCTCTTGCGAGCTTCAAAGCGTTCCATGCCACGGTACTCTTCGGGCACCAGGTTCATTGCAGCGATTTTGGCCACGTCAAAGCTTTCCTCGCCATTGGCGATACGCTGCGCGGTCGCGGCTTGCTCCACGTAGGACAGGCCATCGGCGCGCATACTGGCTTTGGTGTCCATGAGATTATACATCGGAATACCGCCGCGCTTGGCGACTTGGTAGTCGTTAAAATCATGTGCGCCAGTAATTTTTACCGCACCCGATCCAAAATCTTTATCTGGGTATTCATCTGTGATTATTGGAATTAAGCGACGCTGGGCCCGAGGCCCCACTGGGATTTCACATAGCATTCCAATGATTGGCGCGTAACGCTCATCCGATGGGTGAACAGCGACAGCCCCATCACCCAATATAGTCTCAGGTCGGGTGGTTGCGATGGAGATATAATCTCGCTGCTCTTCAAGCGTGATTGCTCCGTCTTCGTCTTTTTCGATATAAGTATAGGTGGCCCCGCCAGCCAGTGGGTATTTGAAATGCCACATGTGCCCGGCTACTTCGATATTCTCCACTTCCAAATCAGAAATGGCTGTCTCAAAGTGTGGATCCCAATTGACCAGACGTTTGCCACGATAAATGAGGCCCTTGTTATACATCTCAACAAAAACTTTAATCACAGCATCATGAAAGTTAGGGCTGTTTTCATGGCCTACGCGGGTATCCCCTTGCGCACCGGCCATGGTGAAGGCGGTCCTTTCCCAATCACAAGAGGCGCCAAGCCGCTTGAGTTGGTTCACAATCGTGCCGCCAGAGTGTTCTTTCCATTCCCAAATTTTTTCTAGGAATTTTTCACGGCCCAATTCGACACGTCCAGGTTGCTGGGTCTCTGCCAATTGGCGTTCCACAACCATCTGAGTTGCAATGCCCGCGTGATCGGTTCCGGCTTGCCAAAGGGTGTCGAAACCACGCATTCGGTGCCAGCGCACAAGAATATCTTGCAGTGTGTTATTGAAGGCATGGCCCATATGCAGCACGCCGGTCACATTTGGTGGAGGTATCATAATGCAGTAGCTCGAAGCCCCAGGCTTAGAGTTTGCGCCTGCGGTAAAGCAGCCTGCAGTTTCCCAAGCCTTGTAAAGTCGACCTTCTGCTTCTGCCGCGTTGAATTTTTCCATAGCCATTTGATAGGTACCCTTCGAATTTATACTCGAATACCCATTTCTATAAGCGAGTAAAAGCCCTTGGTTTTGAACGAAGGCTGTTAACCCGTCATAGGTTCCCGCGCACCAGGACGAATGACCGCTTTATCATAGGCTTGACGCGCAAAAACCTCTTGCACTCGGGACTCAAAATGACTGATCGGTAAGGTATCATACTCCGGATCAAAGCTGTTTTGGTCCCATCGTCCACAAAAGTTTTGACAATCGTCAAAATAAATATGCCCGCGATAGATTTCGCGTTTGTTCGGATTGCCTCCCACATGTTGCCCGTAGTAGACCATTTGGAAGTCTCCGTGCTTTTCTATAACCCAGCTGCATTGTTCCCGCACAAAGGGGCGCAAAATTGTGGCTGCATATTCATCGTGGTTGTAGGGGGCGAAAATGTCGCCAATATCATGCAAAAGGGTGGAGACAATCCAGTCGGTATCTGCCCCATCGCGTTCAGCCCTCGTGGCTGATTGTAATGAATGGTCCAGCCGAGTGATTTGATATCCAGATAAGCCCTCATCAAGCTCTACCAACGCTTTGAGTAGCCTGCTAGCTGTGCCTTTGGCGTGTGAGACTTCATGATCTGTTAAGAACGCGTAATCTGCAGCGTCACCATCTGTCATGGCACGAAATTTTACATGGTCCATTATGAGTACATCGCTGTGTTGCCCTTAGCTCCAGCCATCATGACTTGTGCTTGGTCTTCCCGAATTTTCTCGTAGCTTAAGAGATCGTCCGGATGAAACAAGCCCTTTGGTGGTGCGCAGAGTATGAAGTTCCCTCTGTCACAGTTGCCGCGCATTGGCACCCCATAATCACGGACTTCATTAGGCTTTTTAACATGGGGGCTAATATAACGGATTACCACGCCAATTCTGCGGTCGTGTGTGGTATTTGGGCCCGATCCATGGATCATCAATCCGTGATGCAGGCTCAACTCTCCTGTGCTCAAAGCACCGCAGGTTTTTTCTTGTTCGGCCACATCTACTTTGATCTCTTGGCCGCGTGAGAGAAGGTTAAGCTCGTCAAAGCTGTCTTCATGGGGAATGATTGTGGTTTTATGACTACTTTTGACGAACTCCATGCAGCCACTTTGTTTGCTGGCGGGCGAAAGGGCCAGCCAGGCGGTAACAATGCCATCAATCTCACCCAAACCCCAGTACGCTAAATCCTGATGCATAGTTACCAAATGTTTTGTTTGAGGTTCTTTGATTAAAAACTCTGTCGAATAAAGCATGATATCAGGGCCTAAAACACCCTCAATCACATCCAAAATTGCAGGGTGGGCTGCGATGTCGTGGGCGATCGGCATTACGATATGGGCGTTAACCCGTTTGTACACGTTTAAAGGCCGTGACAGGCCATTATCGAGCCAGTCAGTCTCAATAGTTTCTAGTTCGTTGCGCCACGCTTTGGATTGCTCAAATGAAATGGCCGGAATTGGAAAGAGGTACCCATCATCCCAATATTGCTGTTTTTGTTCTACGTTAAGGTAATTTTTATTATTAGGACAATGCATCAGAACCTCTATATTATCCGTGAATTTGGCCATAGCTTAAAGCGACGGTCTCGCCAGAAACCGACATAGTTAAAAAAATGTTCTATTCGCTGGACAGTGTAGGTGTGGTTGATAGTGTTTGTGTGCAAATAGGAGCATCTTGCGTGGAAAAATTTGGAAAGAGCCAATCTGTTGAACGGCGTGAAGACGATCGGTTTTTAACTGGTTTAGGACAATATGTTGATGACACTACGCCTGAAGGCGCTCTGCATGGCTACGTGTTTCGCTCGCCCTATGCACATGGGATGATTGCCTCCTTGGATGTTGAGGCTGCTCAAGCGGCGGCGGGTGTGCATTTAGTGCTCACAGCGAAAACCTTGGAGACGGCTGGCGTTAATTCCAAGATGGAAGCTAGCCTACTGAAAAACCAAGATGGCCGAATGGCACCCAACACGGACCGGTTTTTATTGGCAAAAGACAAGGTGCGGTTTGTGGGTGAACCCGTGGCTATGGTCTTTGCGCAGAGTTTGGGGCAAGCGCGTGCTGCGGCAGAGATGATCTTACTCGAGATTGACGATCTTCCGGTACACATGGATCTTCAAACTGGTGGGGTGGCATTGCATGAAGCGGCGCCAGATAATGTGGCCTTTGATTGGGCTATGGGGGATGTCGCTCAAATGGAGGCAGCTAAATCAAAAGCAGCCCATGTGCTGAGCTTTGAGATTGCCGACAACCGGATCATCTGCAATTCTATGGAACCCCGCGGATGTTGGGCCAATATGGAAGAGGGTCGGTTGCACCTTTGCGTTAATGGTCAAGGTGTTTGGTCGCAAAAAACGCAATTGGCAAATATGTTTGATCTGCCTGAGACTGAGATTCGTGTAACCAACCCCGATGTGGGCGGTGGTTTTGGAATGAAGGGTATGAGCTATCCGGAATACTTCCTGACAGCCCAAGCTACCCGCATGCTCAATAGGCCCGTTAGGTGGATGTCGGATAGATCTGAAGCGATGCTGTCAGACAATGCGGGGCGTGATTTAACTTCCACCGCCACGTTGGCGCTGAATTCTGATTTGAAAATTATCGGCTATGAAGTACAATCCATCGCCAATATGGGCGCTTATTCTGGCCAATTTGCCCAACCCATCCAAACTCAGTTATTTTCCAAAGTGCTGACTGGGCTTTATGATATTCCAGTGGCGTATTTGCAGGTAACCGGGGTCTATACTAACACAACCCAAGTAGATGCCTATCGTGGCGCTGGGCGGCCTGAAGCTATCTATGTCTTAGAGCGCGCCATGGATTATGCCGCGCGTGCGTTGAAGGTGAATCCTTGGGACTTCAGGCGCTTAAACTTCATTCCGCAAGAAGGTTTTCCGTATAAAACTGCGAGCAAGGTCAGCTATGATGTTGGAGATTTTCATAGTGTTTTGGATAAGGTTGTCGAGAAATGTGATCTTGCAAGTTTTGCTGCGCGCCAGGCGGAAAGTGCCGCAAAAGGCCTGCTGCGCGGCATGGGCCTGTGTTGCTATATTGAAAGTATTCTTGGCGATCCTACTGAAACCTCCCGTGTGGTGTTTAATGAGGATGGCAGCGTAGACCTGTTTGTGGGTACCCAGTCAAATGGACAAGGCCACGAGACCGTTTATGCTCAATATCTAGCTGATCAAACTGGCCTACCAGTCGAGATGATCCATGTCATCCAAGGTGATAGTGACAAAATCCCAACAGGTGGTGGTACAGGTGGTTCTCGCTCAACTACAGTGCAAAATACTGCTACATTGGCTTTGGTTGGGGTGTTGGTCCAGCGGTATGCAGCGTTCTTAGCCCAACGCCATAGTTCACCCGTGAGCTCTGTCAGCTTTGATGATGAGGTATTTAGGATCGAGGGTTCTAATGTTGTGTTCAGCCTTATGGATGTGGCAGACTTAGCCCGGGCTGAGGGAGAATTAGGACTGCTTGATATGACACAATCCGCAACGCTTGATGATCTTAGCTTTCCAAACGGCGCTCATGTGGCTGAAGTTGAGATTGATCCTGAAACTGGGCAAGCTAACGTTGTGCGATACGTGATTGTCGATGATTTTGGATATTTGCTAAATCCAATGTTGGTGGAAGGGCAGGTGCATGGTGGAGTAGTGCAGGGTCTGGGTCAAGCTATGATGGAGCATGTGGTCTATGATGAAAACGGCCAGCTTTTGACCGCAAGCTTTATGGACTATGGTATGCCGCGTGCTGGCGATGTGCCAATGTTTGATTTTAATTCGGTTGTGGTGCCCTCCACCGCAAATCCAATTGGGATGAAGGGCTGTGGAGAAGCGGGTACCATTGGATCCATGGCTGCAGTTTCTAACGCGGTGATGGATGCTTTGGCGGGACGTGGCGTTACACGGGCTGATATGCCTTTTACGCCCCAGCGAGTTTGGTCGATGCTGCAAGCGGCAGCGTAGGCTGGAATGTATCCTTAGTGATGGCTGTGTTGAAAAATTAAAAAGCCGCCAAAGCTTTAACTTCCTGCGTCAACTGAAGCGGTAAAGCTTTTTATATTGCAAAAGGAACTTCGTAATGTCTTTGATCCCGGTGAGGGCAAGGACGGTACTTTATCCTTTAAAAGGTTTGTGATGTCAGCTAATTTTTATGATAATGCAAGTGGTTGAACCTGTGGCATAGATTTTACCATCCTCCACCCCACGGATTTCCCCGGCCGCAACGCCTGTAGACCGGCCGACATGCTGCACCCAGCCACGAGCAGCCACTTTCATTCCGATGGGAATGCTTCGAGTGATATTTACCTTATATTCAAGAGTGGTATACATGCTTCCCTTGGGAACTTTGGTCATTACGGCGCAGGCCATGCAGCTATCCAAAACTGTACCATACCAACCACCATGCAATGTACCCATAGGGTTGGTATGATCAAATTCTGGTGTACCACTAAAGGTGATCTCACCGTCCAACACTTCTACCAGATCATAATTTAAGACCCTAGCAATAGGTGGACGGGGAATTATGCCGTCACGAATTGCCAACATGAACTCAAGGCCTGACAACGAGAGCAATTTTGCGCGGTCGGGTAGGTCAGAGATCGAGGTCGCATCTGGCATTTGGTGTCCCTTAATTAGTTGTTCATTCTAGCGCGCCGCTTCGTAGGCTTCAAGCAACTTGAGGCCGGCTATTATTTGAGACCTTGCCAATAGCGGTATAAATTCCGGCCACAACGGTTTCGCGGTTCATAGATCAGAGGGCCTGTCCTAGGCCGCTGACATATTGAAACTAACACAAGCTGCTTTATCTCTTCAAATCAGAGGCCTAGAGAATTAAGTGGTATTGACTTATTTGTTCGGCGTACCAAGCCTTTAAAGCTTTCGGTAGCTGGAATCCGGATGCTTAAACTGGCGGATCGAGTTCTGCCGTAAATTGATGCGACCGAAGAAGAATTTCGTGCGTACTATCTAGAAAGACTGGGTGCTTGCACATTGCAATTGAATGCCATGCTCGTTTTGTATGGTTATTACCCATGTTGGATGCGTTTCGCAAAGCCTTGCCTGATGTTGATATTCGTCCAGGTTTGGTCCTTGATGCATTGCCCGCGTTAGCTCGTGAAGAGGTGGATCTGATGGTGTCGTTCGAACTTGAGCAACACCCTAATTTAGAATTCTCGCCCTTGTTTGATTATGAGCTTATTTTTGTTGCTTCAAGTCAACATGTACTGGTACAAAAGAAATGGATTAGAGCGCAGGATTTTCGTAATAAAATTTTGATTACCTACCTGATAGATAGATCTCGACTCAATATTTTTTCTTAGCTTTTGGTGCCTGCAAAGGTTGAGCCAACCGCTATTCGTTAGGCTGAGCTTACAGTGGTGATCTTACTTTTGGTTGCGTCAAATCGCGGCGCTGCGGTGTTGCCGGATTGGGTGA
>Ga0308009_10000709_pt1 | contig 22463 bp, 22 predicted proteins | sample Neamet127_FD_203134 | JGI IMG/M metagenome (GOLD analysis project Ga0308009, IMG submission 203134) | Marine microbial communities from water near the shore, Antarctic Ocean - #127 | ecosystem: Environmental > Aquatic > Marine > Unclassified | place: Southern Ocean | collected 2014-07-24
GGTGGGAAAATACTGCGGAATGAAACACGCGCACTGAATTCGTGCAGTCATTCCGGACTGAGCCTGTCCCGGACTCGATCCGGAATCCGGGATCCATGCAGCATGGACCATCGACTCGGGTTTGCGTGACATGGATTGCGGGTCAGGCCCGCAATGACAGGCCCGAAGATATTGTCTAAAGCCCCGTTTCCGGAGAACCCATGAATACCTCTGCTTCCCTCGCTTTCAAGCCCCAGTCGCTGCTGATGGGCCTGCTGCTGACCTTCGGGACGGCGCAGGCGCAGCTCAGTTCCCCCTTGCCACCGGGTAGCAGCAAACCCACTGCGCCAGCGGCTGCAGCCGGCACAGGTTTGCCAGCCGGGAAGGGTGCCGGTGTGCATGGCGCCAACAGCCCGTTTGCGCCCTTGGCCCCGCGCGATGACGTGCTGGCCTGGTCGGTGCTGACCGACGTCAAGACCAAAAACGAGAAAAACCGCATTCTGCCGGTATTCAATGCCAGCCAACTCGGCATGAACGGCAAAACCCAGCGCATCCAGGGTTTCATGATGCCGCTGGAGCCGGGCAAGAAGCAGCGCCACTTCCTGCTGTCGTCGGTGCCTTTGAGCTGCTCCTTCTGTGTGCCGGGCGGGCCGGAGAGTATGGTCGAGGTCAAAACCAAAACCCCGGTCGAGTACAGCATGGAGGCCGTGGTGGTTGAAGGCCGCCTGCAGGTGCTGCATGACGACCCCTATGGTCTGTACTACCGCATCAACGATGCGGTGACGGTGAAGTAAACACCCATGGGGCTCAGTCGCATGGCACGGCACGCGGCCTGGGGCTTCCTGGCCCTGGCGCTGCTGCTCGCGCCCCTGCTGGGCCTGATGCACGGCGTGGTGCACGGCGCCGGTGGCGCGCTTCAAGCGGCGCATGCGCATGCCCCTGACGGCGGCAGCCATGCGCATGAACGTGCCGACGCCCATGGCTGGCTGGCGGATCTGTTTTCGGCCCATGCCGATGATTCTGATTGCCGCGTGTATGACCAGCGTTGCCACAGTGAGGTACCCGCAGCACCGCCTGCGCTTGTGCTGCCGGTCGCGCTCTCTTCTATTGTTTTCCACTTTCTAGAGGGCGACGTACTCGCCCGCCGGGCCGCGCTGTTTGAAGCGCGCGGTCCGCCCCTGACTCGCTGAATCTTTCCCCGAAGCTCTCCAGACTGGGCTGCGCCCTGTCTGGGGTTTCCTTTCCCGATTCAACGAGTCCCTATGAAAAAATCATTTCCCCGCAGCGCCGTTGGCGCAATGACCCTGTTCGCGCTCGGCTGCCCGCTGGCGCAGGCGCAAACGGCTGCACCTTCCCTGAAAGAAATCACCGTGACCGGCAACCCGCTGGGCGCGACCGACCTGATTGCGCCGGCTACGCAATATTCGGGCGACGGCCTGCTGTTGCGTTCAAAAACCACACTCGGTGAAACGCTGGACGGCACGCCCGGTGTCAGCAGCACCTACTTCGGGCCCAATGCGAGCCGCCCCATCATCCGCGGGCTGGACGGCGACCGCATCCGCATCCTGGCCAATGGCGGCGGATCGATGGACGTGTCCAGCCTCAGCTACGACCACGCGGTGATCAGCGACCCCTTGAGCATTGAGCGCATCGAGGTACTGCGCGGCCCCGGTGCGCTGCTTTACGGCGGCAGTGCGGTAGGCGGTGTGGTCAATGTGATTGACAACCGCATTCCGCGCGAAGCGCAGTTTGACGAAAAAGGCGGCATCAGCGGGAAGGTTGATGTCAATGCCGCCACCGGCAACTCGGAACGCGGCAAGGGTGTGTTGCTCGAAGGCGGAAACAACCGGTACGCCTTGCATGTGGACGCCTTCGACCGCCAGACCAGCGATGTGAGGGTGCCCCGCAACCTGGCCTGCAGCAAGACCGCAGTCACCACGACCGCCAGGCGCATCTGCAATTCCGCCAGCGATGTCAGCGGCGGGGCAGTGGGTGGATCGGTGTTTTTTGCTGACGGTTATCTGGGTGCATCGGCCAGCACCTACCGCAGCAGCTACGGCACGGTGGCGGAAGACAAGGTCACGATTGGCGTGAAGTCCGACCGTTATGCGCTGGAGGGTGAAGTCCGCAATCTGGCCGGGCCGCTGCAAAGCATCAAGGCGCACTACAGCCAGACGGATTATCGACACACCGAGTTTGAAGGCTCCCGGCCCGGCACGGTTTTTACCAACAAAGGCAGTGACTTCAGGCTGGAAGCGCGTCACGCCAAGGTCGGCAACATCGACGGCGTGCTGGGGATGCAAACCGAATCCAACCGCTTTTCTGCGGTTGGCACCGAAGCTTTTGCGCCCTTCAGCAAGACCTCCCAGTCGGCCTTGTTTGCCTACGAAGAGTTGGGGACGGGCTGGGGCAAGCTCAGTCTGGGCGGGCGGCTGGAATCGGTCACCGTCGAGTCTTTTGGCAACCCGCGTGTGGCGCGTTTCACACCAGCCAAAAAGGACTTCACGCCCGGCAGCTATGCGTTGGGAGCGTTGTGGAACGCCGCGCCCGGTTGGCAGCTCACCAGCAACCTGGCCTACACGGAACGGGCGCCCAAAGACTACGAGCTGTTTGCCGATGGTCCGCATATCGCCACTGCGGCCTATGAGTTTGGCAACACCAACCTGGCCAAGGAGCAGTCCAGCAACCTCGACTTGGGCGCGGCCTGGAAGTCGGGTGGACACAGTTTCAAGGTCAATACCTATGTGAGCCGTTTCAAGAATTACATTGCCCTCAACCAGACACCGGGCGTGAGGCGCAATGCCGAAGACGGCGAGATCAATCCGACCGAAGACCCCGGTAACGCGGGGTTCACCGCGTCCGGCGCGGCATTCAGGCCGCTTGCCGAGTTCCGGTATCAACAGGTGCGGGCTCGCTTCACCGGCGTCGAGGCCAGCGGCAATGTCCGATTGCTGGAAGGCGCCTCGCAAGTGGATCTGGCGCTGCGCGGCGACGTGGTGCGCGCCACCAACCTGAACAATGGCCAGCCGCTGCCGCGCATCGCGCCCTGGCGTGTCGGCGCGTCGCTGATCTGGGCCAGCGGTCCCTGGGGCGCGAGCGCCGGCTTCGACCACAACGCCGCGCAAAAACGCGTACCCGCCGCACCGACCGGCGTGACGGGCGCCTACACGCTGTGGAACACGGCGGCGACTTACCGCGTGAAAGCCGGCGCAGCCAGCCTGCTGTGGTACGCCCGGCTCGACAACCTCACCGACAAGCTGGCCTACAGTGCGACTTCGGTGCTGACCAGCACAGCGTTTCCGAAAGCGCCTTTGCCGGGGCGCAGCCTGAAGGTTGGGTTGCAGGCGAGTTTCTAGAGGGTTGTTGTTGCGTCACGCTGCGGCTCGGGCTTGCGTCGGGCAGTAGTTTCAACTCCCCACTCCCAACCCCCGCCCTGCCCTCGCCCCGCTGGGCGAGAGAAGGGAGCCTCATGTGGCCGCGTGTGTTGCGCTCGCGTGCAAACATGACGTCCTGTTGGGATTCCCGTGCATGAAGCGCTTCGCGCTTCATGCACTCCGGATTTTTCCCCGCATGGGTTTTTGTTTCCCCACCCGTCGGGCTGGGCCGAGGAGCGCAGATGGAGGCGGCGTCAAGGGCGGCAGTTGTTTGAGCGAAGCGAGTTCTGCCGAGCCCCGCCGGAATCAAGCACCGCAGGTTGCCTGAAGCGAAGCGGAAGGACCCACACCATCGGGTCGCCTTTTTCTTTGCTTACTTTCTTTTTGGCGACCAAAAAGAAAGTGAGTTGTCGCCGGGCAACCCCTGGCTAGTTGGCAAGCCTGAAACGTCGAGGCAAGGACGGCTTCGACGAGCTCAGCCCGAACGGCAGGGGCGGGCGACTGGATGCACACCGATGTGTCCCCTTGCGCTGCATCAGCAAAAGCAGCCAATCCTTCCCGGATAATCGACTTCAAACACCGGGAGACGACCGTGACGGATGCCGACCAGCCGCTTGCCCTGCTCAATGCCGACCTCAGTCCGTCCAGCAGCCTGCTGACCAATCTGCGCCAGGAGTTGATGCGGTATCCGCCGTTTGCGCAGATGCTGGCCGGCGATGTTGATTTTTTCCTCAGCCATTCCCGCGAGAATTACTACGGGCCCGGTGAACTGCTGATCACCCCCGACAGCGGTCTGGTGCAGAACCTCATTTTTATCCGTCAGGGCGCGGTGATCGGCGAGCGCGGTCTGGCTGAGCTGTCGGGCGGTGCTTTCCACTACGAACCCGGCGAGTTGTTTCCGGTCAGTGCTGCTGTTGCTCAACGTGCCGTCACGGCCAGCTACCGTGCCGTGGCTGACACCTTTGTGCTGGCCTTGCCGCTGGACGCCATGCACGCGCTGGCGGTGCTGAGCCCACCCTTTGCCGACTTTTTGAACCGGCGCATCCTGAAGTTTCTGGACCTGTCGCGGCGCGCCTTGCAGGTGGCCTATGCCTCGCAGGCGCTGGCCGAGCAGTCGCTGGAGACGCCGCTGGGCGAAGTTGTGCGGCAGGCGCCGGTGACTTGCCCACCCGAAACACCGCTGCGCGAGGCGCTGGCGCAGATGTATCAGCAGCGCATAGGCTCCATGTTGGTGACCGATACGCAGCAGCGGCCGCTGGGCATCCTCACGCGTTACGACATCCTGGGCAAGGTCACGCTGCCGGGACTGCCCCTGGACACCCCGATCTCGCAGGTAATGGTCCAGCCGGTGCTGTCGCTGAGCCACGAACACACAGCGCTCGACGCGGCGCTGCTGATGAGCAAACACGGCATTCGCCATGTGCCGGTGACGCGCGATGGCGCGGTGATTGGCATGGTCTCCGAGCGTGATCTGTTCGCGATGCAGCGCCTGAGTTTGAAGCAGGTTAGCACCTCAATCCGCTCGGCCGCCGACGTGGAAACGCTCAAACTGGTGGCGCAGGACATACGCCGTTTTGCGCACACTTTGCTGGGCCAGGGCGTGCACGCGCGCCAGCTCACTGCACTGATCAGCCATCTCAATGACGTGCTGACCGCGCGCCTGCTGGAGATCAAGTCGGAAGAGTACGGCATGGATTTGACACGCATCTGCTGGCTGGCGCTGGGTTCCGAGGGGCGCAGCGAGCAGACCATCGCGACCGACCAGGACAATGCGCTGATCCTGCCGGACGACACGACGCCGGAGCAGCGGGGCGCCGCGTTGCGCTTCGCCCGCGAGGTCAATCTGGCGCTGGACGCCTGTGGCTATCCGCTGTGCCGTGGCGGCATCATGGCCGGCGAGCCGTCCTGCTGCCTGACGCTGCGCCAGTGGCGCGAGCGTTTTGCCCACTGGATAGAACACGGCGCGCCGCAGGACCTGCTGCATGCCAGCATCTACTTCGACTTTCGCGCGCTGGCGGGTGACAACCGACTGGCCGATGGCCTGCGCCGCGAGGTCAGCGAGGCGGCGCATCGCGCACCGCGTTTCATCAAGCAATTGGCGCTCAATGCGCTGAGCCACAGCGCGCCGCTGAATTGGACCGGCAGCATCGCCGTCGACGACGCGGGGCTGATCGACCTCAAGCTGCAGGGCGCGGCGATTTTTGTCGATGTGGCGCGGATTTATTCGCTGAGCCACGGCGTCGCCGCCACCAGCACACGCGAGCGTCTGGAGGCCGTCGGCCCGCTGCTCGGCGTGGCCGCCCCCCAGTACCAGGCCTGGGTCAGCGGCTTTGAGTTTTTGCAGACCGTGCGCCTGCGCATCCAGCTCGAAGGCACGGCCCCGCCGCAACAACCGAATCACCTGGAAGTCGCGCGCCTGAACGACATCGACAGGCGCATCCTGCGCGAGTCGTTTCGGGTCGCGCGCTCGCTGCAGCAGCGTTTGCAGCTGGACTACGAGCGATGAGCTGGAGCGACCGTTTGCGTGGCTGGTTTGGCGCGTCGTTTGCCGTGGACGAGCTTCGCTGGGTCGTGCTTGATGTCGAGACCAGCGGGCTGAATCCGCAGCGCGACCAGTTGCTGGCGATTGCCGCGATTGCCGTTCGCGTGGACTGGCCGACCAGGCGCCTGAGCATCACACCGGGCGACAGCTTTGAGGTGGTGCTGCGGCAGTCCGAAGTGGCCAGCGCGAAAGACAACATCCTGCTGCACGGCATCGGCCTGCAGCGCCAGCGCGACGGCGAACCCATGGCGCAGGGGCTGCGTGCCTTCACCCGTTTTGTCGGCAACTCACCGCTGCTGGCTTTTCATGCGCCTTTCGATGAGGCCATGATCGGACGCTTTGTGCTGGCGCACTTGGGCGCCGCGCTGCCCAACCGCTGGGTCGACATTGAGCAGCTATGCGCGGTGACGCACGAGAAGGTCAGAGCCCGCGCGCTCGACGAGTGGTTGGCGCACTTTGGTATCGTGTGCGCCAACCGGCACCAGGCCGCCGCCGATACGCTGGCCGAATGCGAGTTGCTGCTGCGCATCTGGCCGCAGATGGCCGGGCAGTGCGCGGGCTGGCGCGATGTCGAAAAACTCGCGGCCCAGCAGCGCTGGATTGCCCGGGCTTGATGCGGTTGGGTCCTGACACTTGGCAAGCGGGGGGCCTACCTCATGGGCTGCGAAATTTTCCTGGCTTCCTCGACCTGGTACTCGAAATAACGCTGGAAACTGAACACGATGCTGGACATCAGGGCAATGGTGCCAAACAGCAGTGCAAACACAATCGCGCCCATGGTCAGCCAGTTGGTCCGGCCCGGTGCCGCATCCGGCGCCGCTGCGGCGTTGTGCCGGGTATTCCATTTTTCAGGCGCCATCAGGCCGTAATAAATCGCCGTTAGCGCCGTGCCGGCCAGCGTGAAGCCGAGCAGCGGTATCAGTGCCCACGCGAGCTGGTCGTCCTGTCCGTACATCCGCACCCTTTCGACACCCCACCAGCCCAGTGCGGCAGCTATCGGGTGCAGCCAGGCGAGCATGTCGCCCACGCCGTAAAGGTACAGGCGGTGAATGCCCAATTGGCCACCGGCCAAAGCCAGCCAGGCCGCCAGGGTCTTGTTCTTGGTTTTCATGAAATCCGTCAGGGTGAGGAGGAAGGAGGCGAGGCTTCTACGAAGCCGGTCGGTGGCTCGGTGTCGCCGGCCCCCAGTGTTTTTTGCATGATCACAATATCACGCCAGGCACCGAACTTCCAGCCGCAGGATTCCACAATGCCAACCTGCGTGAAGCCCAGGGCGCGATGCAGCCCGACCGAGCTGGCGTTGGCCGAGTCGCCGATGATGGCCATGATCTTGCGGATGCCTGCACTTTCGCAGCGCGCCAGCAGTTCTGACAGCAGGGCGCGGCCGATACCCTTGCCACCCGCGTCGGGCGCGAGATAGATCGAGTCTTCCACCGAATAGCGGTAGGCTGGCCGCGGCTTGAACCAGTTGCCGTAGGCAAAACCGACGACGGCGCCGGCCTCTTCGGCAACCAGGTAAGGCAGGCCTTTGGACAGGACATCGGCGCGACGCGTGCCCATGTCGGCTGCGCCGGGCGGCTCGGTTTCAAAGGTGCCGGTGCCGTGCAGCACATGGTGCGCATAAATGGCAGTGATGGCGGGGAGGTCGTCTTCGCGGCTGGGGCGTATCAGGGGCATGAAGGGCTCAGAAAAGAAGGCCGGAAGGCCAATGGAAGGAAATTGCGGAGCGCGGGTTATAATCTGTGGCTTTGCAGCATTTCGCTGGCCGGGTGCCATGTCGTGTGTCTCAATCGCTGCAGGAACATTTTGGGGTGATATTTTTCACCCCGCCACCCGAAGGATAAATCATGGTCGTCATTCGACTCTCGCGCGGCGGTTCTAAACACCGTCCTTTTTTCAATATCGTTGTGGCTGACAAACGTGTCCGCCGCGATGGCCGTTTCATCGAGCGCATTGGTTTTTACAACCCGATCGCCAAAGGTGGCGAAGAAGGCCTGCGCATTGAGCAGGACCGTCTGACCCACTGGCTCGGCGTTGGCGCACAAGCCTCGCCCACTGTCGAGCGCCTGGTCAAGCAGGGCGCTGCTGCAGCCCCCAAAGCCGCCTGATTTCCCCGGTTGCCAGATGCTTCCGGGCTTAGAGTCCTTGGGTCTGCCTGAGGACGCCATCGAAGTCGGGCGCATTCTTGATGCCTGGGGCGTCAAGGGCTGGGTCAAAATCCTGCCGCACAGCGCCTCCTCCGAGGCGCTTTTTTCTTCCGTCCGATGGTTTCTGCAGCCGCCCGAAGCCAAACACCGGCCCGGCTTTGACGCTTTTGCCGGCACGGTCATCCTGAACGTCAACGAATCCAAAACCCATTCAGACTCCGTCGTCGCCAAGTTCGAGGGCATCGACGACCGCACGCCGGCCGAAGCCCTGCGCGGCGCGCGGATTTTTGTGCCACGCAGCGCTTTTCCGAAAGCCGGCAAGGACGAGTATTACTGGGTGGACCTGCTGGGCTTGAACGTCATCAACCGCGAAGGCGTGGCATTGGGCTGCGTGCGCGACCTGATGGCCACCGGCCCGCATTCGGTGCTGTGTGTCGAATACACCGACGAAGGCCAGACGCTGGAGCGCATGATTCCCTTTGTGGCCGCGTATGTCGACGCGGTAGATCTGACTGGCAAGACCATCACGGTGGACTGGCAGCCTGACTATTAGGCCTTCCGGCTAGCCTCCGTGGCGCAGAATACACAGCCATGCGTTTTGACGTCATCACCCTGTTCCCCGAGCTTTTTACCCCGCTTCTGACCAGCGGCGTGACGCGACGCGCCTACGAATCCGGTCTGGTCGAGGTCAAGCTCCGGAACCCGCGCGAATTTGCCGAAGGCAACTACCGCCGCGTCGATGACCGGTCCTTCGGTGGCGGTCCTGGCATGGTCATGATGGCTGAACCGCTGGCGCGTTGCCTGGACGCCGTTCGCGCTGACCGCGCGGAAGTTGAAGGCTCACGCGCTCCGGTGGTGCTGTTTTCGCCGATAGGCCGCGTGCTGGATCACACTGGCGTCGAAGGCTGGTCAGCCAGCGCCGGCGCCGTTTTGATCTGCGGCCGCTACGAGGGCCTGGACCAGCGTTTTATCGACAGTTTTGTGGATCAGCAGATCAGCCTCGGTGACTTCGTGTTGTCCGGCGGTGAAATCGCCGCCATGGCACTGCTGGACGCTGTGGCGCGCCTGCAACCCGGCGTGCTCAACGACGAAGGCAGCCACCAGCTCGACAGTTTCAACCCGGCGCTGGACGGTTTGCTCGATTGCCCGCATTACACCCGGCCGGAGACTTGGCGCGAGCAGGGCGTGCCGGATACCTTGTTGTCGGGAAACCACGCGCACATCGAGCGCTGGCGCCGCGAACAGCGGCTGATCCTGACGCGTCAGCACCGCCCTGAACTGGTGGAGGCCGCGCGAAAGGCGGGCAGCTTGACGGTTGCGGACGAGGCATTTCTCGCGGCTTTGGGCAAAAAAACCGCTGCAGGTCCCTGACGTTTCCAGAAATTCAGATTTTCGGGATGAAGTGCGAGGCGCCCGGAGCACTAGCCGCCGGAATGTACTTCCCGTACATGAGGATTGCGAGCACCGCGCAACGACGCAATTCGCGCGAAAGATGGATTTATGGAAATGTCATATAATCGTGGGCTTTTCGGTCCTCTGGCGGCCACTGCAACCATGTTGATCCTTCCCAAGAGAATCCCTGGATTTGCGGTCTTTAGTGCAGCGCGTGTATGAACGAAAAAGTGAGATGGAATAAATCATGAATCTGATCCAAACCCTTGAGCAGGAAGAAATTGCCCGCTTGAACAAGACCATTCCCGTGTACGCCCCAGGCGACACTGTGATCGTCAGCGTCAATGTGGTTGAAGGTACACGCAAGCGTGTGCAGGCGTTTGAAGGCGTCGTGATTGCCAAGCGCAACCGCGGCCTGAACTCCAGCTTCATCGTGCGCAAGATCTCCAATGGCGAAGGCGTCGAGCGGACCTTCCAGGTCTACAGCCCGCTGATCGCCAAGATCGAAGTCAAACGCCGTGGTGATGTGCGCCGCGCCAAGCTGTACTACCTGCGTGATCGCAGCGGCAAGTCGGCACGTATCAAGGAAAAACTGGGCGCGAAAGCTGCATAAAAGCGGCCTGGACCCTGAAAAAGCCGCTCTCTGGAGCGGTTTTTTTATGCCTGCTACGCTTGGTTTCGCATGACATTTACCAAACCGTTGCCTACATTCGATCCGCGGACCATTCCGGTCATCGGGGTGGATACGCATTTGTCGGGGGTGCCGGCACAGGCGCTGACGCCAGCGGCTTTGCGCCAGCGCTTTCGTCACCCGCCGCTCTGGACGCCGGAGCACAGTGTCGAGAAAAAATTTTCCAATCGGGAGCCGGCACTTGCTGCCGTGCTGATCCCCCTGGTCATGCGTGACGAGCTCACGCTGCTGTTGACAGAGCGTGCCGGCAACATGTCCACCCATTCCGGCCAGGTCGCATTCCCCGGCGGCAAGACCGACGACACCGATCACGACGCGGTGGACACCGCCTTGCGCGAAGCCCACGAAGAGATCGGCCTGACGCGTGAACACGTCGAAGTGTTGGGCATTCTTCCGACCTACGTCACTGGCACCGCTTACATCATCACGCCAGTGGTGGCGCTGGTGCAGCCGGGTTTTGCCTTGCAGCCCAACCCCTCCGAGGTGGCCGATGTTTTCGAAGTGCCGCTGCATTACCTGATGAACCCGGCGAACCACCAGCGCCATGAATTCGAGTTCGACGGCGCCATCCGGCAGTGGCTGTCCATGCCTTACACCGGACCGGTGGACAGCGCGGGCAGCAAGGAGCGCTACATCTGGGGCGCAACCGCCGGCATGCTGCGCAATCTCTACCGCTTTCTGAGTGCGTGATCACAGCATGATGTGCTGGTGCATGTCACCCGTTATGATTTGGCATGAGTTTTTTTGCCGTTTTGTTCGCACTCATCATTGAACAGGCCAGACCGCTGGCCCGCGGCAACTTCATTCACGCGAGTTTGCGCCGCTGGGCGCGCTGGGCCAGTCGCAGCCTGGACGCGGGCAAGCCGGTGCACGGCTGGGTGGCCTGGGGCATGGCGGTGCTGGCACCAGCGCTGCTTACGCTGGCTATCCACTGGCTGCTCTGGAGCGTCAATGTGGCCCTGGCTTTTGTCTGGGGCGTGGCTGTGCTGTATGTCACGCTGGGTTTTCGCCAGTTCAGCCACTACTTCACCGACATCCGCGACGCGCTCGACGAGGGTGACGAGGCAACTGCCCGTGAATTGCTCGCGCAGTGGCGGCAGGTCGATGCCAGCGAACTGCCGCGCAGCGAAATCGTCCGCCATGTGATCGAGTATTCGGTGCTGGCCGCGCACCGCCATGTGTTTGGCGTGCTGGCCTGGTTCTCGGTGCTGGCCGCGCTGGGCCTCGGCCCTGCCGGCGCCGTGTTGTACCGCCTGAGCGAGTTCGTGTCACGTTACTGGGCGCACAAAAGCCGTTCCGCAGGCGAGGGCGCGAGTCCGGCGCTGCAACGGGCGGCGGCGCGCGCCTGGCAGGTGATCGACTATGTGCCGGCGCGCCTGACTTCGCTGGGGTTCGCGGTAGTCGGCAGCTTTGAAGATGCCATCGATGGCTGGCGAAACTATGCGCAGCGACAGCCAGCCGGTCCGGAAAACCACAACGACGGCGTGATTCTCGCGGCCACCTCAGGTGCGGTCAATGTTCGATTGGGCGGTGAGGCGCTGAAGGCCGCATTTGCCCCCGATGCCTCGCAGGGTTTCCAGGCCAACGGCCCCGATCAGCCCGCACCAGAGGTGACGGAGAGCACGCCCGGCCGCGAACCCGAGGTGGCGCATCTGCGCAGTATTGTCGGCCTGGTATGGCGCTCGGTGGTGCTCTGGATGGCGCTGCTGGCGCTGCTGACGCTGGCGCGTCTGCTGGGCTGAAGCGCCGCTTTTTCCTGCAGCGCTCAATAACGCGGCGCCTGCGACAATTCGGCAAACAGTTCGCTATACAAACGATAGCGGCTTGCGCTTATTCTGCCTGGGCTGGAGGCTGATTTGGCTTCGGAAATCACGCCGCAGCCGGGTTCGTGCAGGTGTGTGCAGTTGTAGAACTTGCAGTCCTGCGCATGCACCTTGAGGTCAGGCATGTAGTTGGCCAGGTGCATGGGGTCAATGTGGTGCAGGCCGAACTCCTGGAAACCCGGCGAGTCGATCAGCGCGCTGCTGCGCTCCGCGTCGATCCAGTACAAGGTGGTGCTGGTGGTCGTGTGTTTGCCTGAGTTCAGCGCCTGCGAGATCTCAGCCGTCAGCACCTGCGCGTTCGGCACCAGCAGGTTGGTCAGGCTGCTTTTGCCGGCACCTGACGGACCCAGCACCAGAGTTTTTTTGCCGCGCAACAAGGCCAGCAGTTGCTGGTATTGCGCGTCGTTGGCCACCGGCGTATCGGTTGTTGGCTTGATCGCGAGTGGTAGCACCTGGTAACCCATCGCGCGATAAGACGCCAGCTTGGTCCAGGCGCGGCCGAAGGGTTCGGCCAGATCGCTTTTGTTCAGCGCGATGATGGGTGTGATGCGTTCGGCTTCGGCGGCGATCAGCGCACGCGTGAGCTGGCTTTCGGAAAACTCGGGTTCGGCCGCGATGAGGATCAGCACCTGGTCGAGGTTGGCCGCAAACGATTTGGTTCGCATCTCGTCCTGCCGGTAAAACAGGTTGCTGCGCGCCTCGACCTTTTCAACCGTGCCTTCGTCCTGCGAAGGCAGCCACTGAACGCGGTCGCCAACCACGGCCTGGCTTTTCTTGCCGCGCGGGTGGCAGATCAGGCGTTGGCCGTCGGGCGTCTCCACCAGGCAATGCCGGCCGAATCCTGCGACCACCAGGCCGGGCAGAGTCCCGGCAGAAGAAACAGTGGTCAAGCCAGCAGCGCGTCAACTTTGGACGCGCAGAAAAAGTCGCTGACTGAAATACCTTGCACGTCATGCGTGTTGAAACGCACCGTGCATTTGCCGTAACTCAGCGCCAGGTCGGGGTGGTGATCCTCGGCGTTGGCGATGAAGGCCACGGCATTCACAAAGGCGATGGTCTCGTAATAGTTCTTGAAACTGAAGGTTTTTTCGAGTGAGCCGTCAATCAACCGCCAGCCCAGCGCCTGCTCGCCGTTGAGCTGGCTCAGTTGGGTCACGATTTCGGTGGCGCTCAGCGCACGGCGGTTCTGGTGGATGGGGTTCATGCAGACGCTCCGGTGCTGACACCCAGGCGGGCCAGGCGTTCGGAGGCCGGCGGATGCGAATAGTAAAACTTCACGAACAAGGGGTCTGGCGTCAGTGTGCTGGCGTTGTCCTGATACAGCTTGAGCAGTGCGCTCTGCAAATCCTTGCCGTCGGTCTGGGCGATCGCGTAGGCGTCGGCCTCGAACTCGTGCTTGCGCGAGAACAGCGCAAAGACAGGCGAGATGAAAAAACTGAAGACCGGCACGACCAGCAGGAAAAGCAGCAGTGCCAGTGCGTCGTTGCTGCCGCTCAGATTCGGGCGGACGCCGAGGCCGGTATAAAACCAAATTTGCGTGGACAGCCAGCCCAGCAGCGCAAAGCCGGCCAGGCTCATGGCAAACATCGAAACAATGCGCTTGATAATGTGTTTGTGCTTGAAGTGACCGAGTTCATGGGCCAGCACGGCATCCACCTCGTCGGGGTTGAGCTGTTTGAGCAGGGTGTCGTAAAACACAACGCGTTTGGACGCGCCGAAACCGGTGAAATAGGCGTTGGCGTGGGCTGATCGCTTGCTGCCGTCCATGACAAACAATCCCTTGGCCGCGAACCCGCAGCGCTGCATCAACGCCGTCACCCGGGCCTTGAGGGTTTCGTCTTCCAGCGGCTGAAACTTGTTGAACAGCGGCGCAATCACCGTCGGGTAGAGCACCAGGATCAGCAGGTTAAAGACCATCCAGGCGCCCCAGGCCCAGAGCCACCACCAGACGCCGGTGCTGCCCATCAGCCACAGGATCAGCGCCACGATGGGCAGGCCAATCAGCACACCGACCAACGTGGACTTGAGCAGGTCGCCAAGCCACAGTTTGAAGGTCATCTTGTTGAAGCCGAAACGCTCTTCGATGCGGAAGGTGCTGTACAGCGTGAAGGGCAGGTCCAGCAGGCCACTGACCAGGCCGAAAACCGCGAGCAGCGCCAGTTGCGGCACCAGGCTGCCATAGGCGCCAAGACCGGAGCCGGCCAGTGCCTGGTTCAGTACATCGATGCCGCCCAGCAGCGTCCAGCCCAGCAGCACGGCGGCGCCATAAGCGAGTTCCAGCAGCCCGAAACGGGCCTTGGTGATGGTGTAGTCGGCGGCCTTCTGGTGCGAGGCCAGCGTGATGGTGGCGGCAAACGCCGCAGGCACGACATCGCGGTGGCGCGCCACATGGCGGATCTGCCGCGACGCAAGGTAGAGCTTGATAAGCAGCCCCAGCACCAGAACGGCCGAGAACAGCGCGGTGAAGGTCAGTGAATGGTCAGTCATGGCTCGAAGTTTAGGCGATCAGCGAGAATCACAAGATGTCCGATACAGAACCCCTGCTTAAAAAATCTGACCAGAACCTGGTCTGGCTCGACTGCGAGATGACCGGGCTGGACCCGGACAAGGAGCGCATCATTGAAATCGCTGTTGTGGTGACCGGCCCGCAACTGACGCCGCGCATCGAGGGCCCGGTGCTGGTGATTCACCAGACCGATGAGTTGCTGGACAAGATGGACAACTGGAACAAGGGCACGCACGGCCGCAGCGGTTTGATTGACAAGGTCAAGACCAGTTCGGTGACCGAGGAGGATGCCGAAAAGCAGGTGCTGGCTTTTCTGGCCAAGTACCTTCCCAAGGGCACGTCGCCGCTGTGTGGTAACACCATCAGCCAGGACCGGCGTTTCCTGGTCAAGTACATGCCCAAGCTGGAAGCGTTTCTTCACTACCGCAACATTGATGTGAGCACCTTCAAGGAGCTGGCCAAACGCTGGCGGCCCGAGGTCTTCAGCGCGTTCAAGAAGCAGCAAAGCCACACTGCGCTGGCCGATGTGCACGAATCGATTGACGAGCTGGAACACTACCGCATTCATTTTCTGAAGTAATATTGGTCCGTAGCCCATGCTGGATATGGGTTATTTGCTATTAAAAATGGAGCATATGGCGCCTGCATGCAAACGAGTTGGGCCATTCGAAAGGTCTTTTTGATAACAGGGACTGGTAGAAACCCGCGAGCCATGGCATAATCGAGGGCTTGATGGATGCACAGGGGTGCACCGCATTTGTACATCTACCTCACACTTTTGGGCTCTACCAACAGAGCCATCGCCTCAAGACCGGTTGGCCGGAACTTGAGCCGAATTATTCGTTTGATGGTTGATGTTTTATTAACCATGAACGAAGCCTTCCGCTACGCGGCAGGTGCTAGTTTCTTGTTCGCCCGCCCACACCACAAGCGTGGCAGCGCGGACAAGTGTTTAGTGAGAAAAACATGACTGACTCTTTTGAGGCTCGCGGCGATTCTTTGGCCGAAGCAAACACCGACATCGTTTCCGATATGGAAATCAACGTACTTCCTGATTTTTCTGATGCGCCTGCCGCAGCAGAATCGTCGCTGGACGCCATCGCTCCCGAGCCCAACGGCTTCGTGAAGCTGGGCCTGGCCAAGGAATTGCTGCAAGCCGTGGCCGACATGGGTTTCACCCAGCCGACCGCCGTGCAGATGGCCACCATTCCCAAAGCCATGCAGGCGCTGGACCAGGAAGCCAAAAACGACCCCAAGGCAAAATTTACCGACCTGCTGGTCTCCAGCCAGACCGGCAGCGGCAAGACTGCCGCCTTCCTGTTGCCCGTGCTGCACACCCTGCTCAAGCAGCAGGAAGAGGCCGAGCGCAGCGAACGCGCTGAATTTGAGCGCCTGTCGCTTGAGGCGGTTGCCCGCGGCGAGCCGCCATTGAAGAAACCCAAACGCAAGGATCCGACCAATGCGCGCAACTTCAAGGCCGCCACCCCCGGCGCCCTGATCCTGTGCCCGACCCGCGAGCTGGCCCAGCAGGTCTGCGCCGACGCGATTGACCTGGTGCGCCATTGCCGCGGCCTGCGCATCGCCAACGTCGTTGGGGGTATTCCTTATCAGTTGCAAATTGCCAAGCTGCAAAACGCCGACCTGGTGGTGGCCACGCCCGGCCGCTTGCTGGACCTGCAGCGCAGCATGCAGATCAAACTTGATCAGGTGCAATTTCTCGTCGTTGACGAAGCCGACCGCATGCTGGACCTCGGCTTTGCCGACGACCTGACCGAAGTCAACCAACTCACCATCGAGCGCAAGCAGACCATGATGTTCAGCGCCACCTTTGCGCCGCGCATCATGCAACTGGCCACGCGCGTGATGCGCCAGCCGCAGCGTGTCGAGATCGACTCGCCGCATGAAAAGCACGCATCGATCACGCAGTCCCTGCTGTGGGCCGACAACATGAGCCACAAGCGCAAGCTGCTGGACCATTCGCTGCGCGACACGACCATGAACCAGTCCATCGTGTTTGCCTGCACCCAGGTTGAATGTGACGGCCTGGCCAACGATCTGGTGCAAGAGGGCTTCAGCGCCGTGGCGCTGCATGGCGCGCTGGGCCAGGGCCTGCGCAACCGCCGTCTCATGGCTTTCCGTGATGGCCGCGTGCAGATTCTGGTGGCGACCGACGTCGCAGCCCGCGGCCTGGATGTGCCGACCATCACCCACGTGATCAACTACGGCCTGCCGATGAAAGCCGAAGACTATGTGCACCGCATTGGCCGCACTGGTCGTGCTGGCCGCGAAGGCCAGGCGATCACGATTGCCGAGTTCCGCGACCGCCGCAAGATCCAGGACATCGAGCACTACACCCAGCAAAACCTCAAGCCCAGCGTGATCGTCGGTCTGGAGCCACAGCAGCGTTTTGCCCCGACCTCGGAGCGTCCGCGCGGCAATTTTGGCGGCGACCGCAATGACCGCGCCCCCCGCAGCTTCGGCGGCGGCGGTGGTGGCCGTTTCGGCAACGACCGTGCGCCTTCCGGCGGTTTCGGTGGTGGCGCTGGCGGCGGATATGCCGGCAAGAAGCCTGCCTTTGGCGACCGCGGTGCTGACCGTGGTGGTTTCGGCGGCAACCGTGACGACCGTGGTGGCGCGCCTTTCCAGGGACGTCCTGCACCGCAGGGTGGTTATGCAGACCGTTCCGGTTTCAACGACCGTGGCCCGCGCCGTGATGACCGTGGCGGCTTCGGCGGCGGGAATGGCAACAGCGGCGGTTTTGCCCAGCGCGATGACCGGAGTGGTGATCGCGGTGGTTTCGGCGGTGGCCGTTCGGAAGGTTTTGCCTCCGCACCGCGCGGCGACTTCGCCGACCGCAAACCGGCGTTCGCCAAGCCGGCCGGCAAGGTGTTTGTGCCGCGTGACGCCCACAAACGTCCGGCTCGCCCCGCACGTTGATTCGTGTCGGCCACAAAAAAACCCGCAGCTTGCGGGTTTTTTTATGACCGCTTGTCTGCCTCAGTCCATACCGTTGCGGCTGGCCAACTCGACAAACAGGCCCGAGTGGTCCAGATCGCTGAGGCCGTGGCTGATGCCCTCGGCGTAAAGCTGCTCGAACAAGGTGGTGACCGGTGCGTCAAAACCGATCTCCTCGGCGGTCGCCAGCGCATTGCGCATGTCTTTCAGCTGGATCGCCATGCGGGCGCGCGGTGCAAAGTCGCGTTCCACCATGCGTTCGCCATGTACCTGCAGGATGCGGCTGTCGGCAAAGCCGCCGGTGATCGCTTCCCTGACCTTGGCCATGTCGGCGCCGCCCTTGGCGGCAAACAGCAAGGCTTCGGCCACCGCGCCTATGGTGATGCCCACAATCATCTGGTTGGCGAGTTTGGTGAGTTGCCCCGCGCCGTGGGAGCCGACGTGGGTGGCGCGCCCGAAGATGCGAAAGACGGGCAGGGCGCGTTCAAATTCCGCTTCCTTGCCACCGGCCATGATGACCAGCGTGCCCTGGTCGGCGCCGCCGGTGCCGCCGGAAACTGGCGCGTCGATGTGGGCGATGCCCATGGCGCCCAGGCGCGCCGCGTGGTCGCGGGCCTCGCGCGGCTTGATCGAGGCCATGTCGATGAACAGCGCGCCCGGCTTCATCGCAGTGGCCACGTCCTGCGCAAACAACACGTCGTCCACCACCGCACCGTTTTCCAGCATACCGACAACGATGTCGGCATCCTTCACTGCGGCTGCGGCCTGTGTGTGGACCGTGGCACCCAGCGGGGTCAGCGAGGCCGCCTTGGCGGGTGTGCGGTTCCACACTTGCAGGCCGTGGCCGGCTTCGCAGAGCCGTCTGGCCATGGGAAGCCCCATGCTGCCGGTGCCCAAAAAGGCGATGCGCAGGGAGGATGTTGTTGTGTCAGGGAGGCTCATGGGTGTCCGAAAAATGGTGTTGCCACCATCATGCGGCACGCAGCAGCTAGAAGGCTGTCAGGCAGCTTTCTTCATGGCCGGAGCGAACATGTTCTCCATCTCGTGGCGCACCTTGTACGCAGCGGTGGAGGTGTCCATGGCGACATCGGCCCAGCTCAGGCTTTGGCCTTTTTTGACGGCGCGTATGACCTTGACGTTGTGCGCCAGGCCCAGCGGCAGGCCGCCCATCTTCATGGACGTATCAGCCGGCAGCAGCTTGCCCCAGACGGTGTAGCCACCTTCCCCGTCCAGCATGTCGCCGGGTTTCAGGTCGCGTTTGGCGGTGGCCACCACGTCTGCATTCCAGCAGGTCGCCACACCGGTCGGCTCGCCGCGCAGCGCCACGCTGGCCACTGACACGCCGACTTCAAGACCGATCAGATGCCAGCGTTTGTACAGCGTGAAGTAACGCCCGCTCGGGTCGGTGTGCGCGTTGTACTCTTCAAAACAATTCTTGATGTAGTCAGTCTCGGCCTCGACCGTGACCCAGACGCCCATGCGGATGTCGTAGGGAATCTTGCGGCCGTTGGCTTCCAGCGAGGAGATCACCTCTACCATGCCCTTGCGTTCGAGCACACCGCCTTCGCTGATCGGGCGCGTGACATACGGAATGTCTTCGACGCTGGCCGGCGGATACAGCAGGCCGTTGGACGGCACCGTCAGACCGGTGGCGTTGGCCACGGCGGTCGATTCAATCGAGGGTTTGGAGCCGTCGAGAAAACTGTTGAACATCTTCGGATTCAGACCGCCACGCTCTGCCTGCTCGGGCGTGAGGCCGTAGTTGGCCCAGACGGTGTCGGGCGTGGATTCTGAAAAATGCGGCAGCCATTTGTGGCCACGGCCCGCCGCCACCACCGGGAAGCCGCAGGTGCGGGCCCAGTCCACCAGGTCGCAGATCAGCGCCGGCTGGTCGCCAAAAGCCAGTGAATAAACGACACCCGCTTCGGTGGCCTTGCGCGCCAGCAGCGGGCCGCAAAAGGCATCGGCTTCCACCGTGACATTGACCACATGTTTGCCATGCGCAAAGGCCTGCAGGCAATGTTCGACCGCTGCCACCGGGTTGCCGGTGCACTCAACGATGATGTCGATCTGCGGATGTGTGACGACGGCTTTCCAGTCCTCGGTGATCCAGGTTGCTCCTGTTTTGATAGCTGCTTGCGCTGATTCTGCCTGGGTCAAGGCCGGATTCCATCCCACACGGGCAAGATTGGTGCGGGCAGCCGCAGGGGACAGGTCGGCAATCGCGACCAGATGCACACCCGGCGTTTTCGGGATCTGCGCGAGGTACATGGAGCCGAATTTGCCCGCGCCGATCAGGCCGATGCGAATCGGATTGTTGTCGGCCGCGCGTTGCTGGAGTTTGGTATAGAGGTTCATTGGGTTTGGGCCTAACTAAGACAACGGAGAAGAATTTTCACAAAGAGATCAAAGAGGTAAGGAGGAAGAAAAAAATCATATTGCTATTCCTCCTTGACCTCCTGATCTCCTTGTTCAAATATATTTTGTGAATTTAGGCTGCCAGTTTGAATTCATTGCTAGACGTTTGCAGCGCGCTGGCCGGCACGCCGTCTTTCCACGGCAGGTCCACCGGATAGTCCTTGACCAGGCAGTCGTCGGGCAGGCATTCAATCGGCGCGAAGTCGCGATGCGCGATGTATTCGGGCCGCTTGTGGCGCCGGATGTGGTTGCTGACCGCGCACAGGCTCAGGTAGACACTCACGCGGTTGAAAGGCGACAGGTTGCTGCCCGAAGCGTGCACCAGGCAGGAATGGAACAGGATCATTGAGCCGGCCGGGCCTTTGGGGCTGACGATGCCACCCTGCTTGCCGCCGGCCCGCTGCACCAGTTGGCGGATCAAATCGTTGTCCACCGTCCACAGCGGGTAGCTGGTGGTGGTCAGGTCGTGTTTGGCATCCACCACGCCTTTTTTGTGGCTGCCGGGGATGAACATCAGCGGGCCGTTGTGCTCGGTCACGTCGTCCAGAAAAATCGCGACGTTCATCGCGCGTTCGGTCGGCATCATGTCGTCGTTGAGCCAGGTGCCATAGTCCTGATGCCATTGCCAGACATCGCCCTCGAAGGCCATCTTGCCGTTGATCTTGAACTGGTGCATGTAGAGCTTTTCACCAAGCAGGTCTTCCACCGGTTCGATCATGCGCGGGTGCCGGCCCAGTTTTGCAAAGGGTTCGCTGTACATGTGCGCGGCAAAGTTGGTGCGCACCGCATCTTTGCCTTTTTCGCGCACGTTGTAGTCTTCGCGCCGGCTGTAGAGCTCGGGCACGGCGTCGTTGAGGGTCTGGGTTTCTTCGGGCGTGAACAGGCCGGGGAAAAACAGATAGCCTTCGCGGTCGAATTCGGCGAGTTGCTCGGGGCTCAGTTTCATTTTTTGTCTCCTGGGGTGGTCGTGGTGTGTTTTCAGGCGGGCAGGGCGGTGGGGGTGAAAGCAGGCTGAAGCGCACGGCTCAGCAGGCCGGCCAGGTTGCGGCTGGCGTCTTCGCCATGTTCGCGGATCAAGGTTTCGGCGGTCAGCGCATCGCCCGCAGCAATGGCGTTGGCGATGGTTTCGTGTTCGTCCCAAATCGATTCGCGCATGGTCGACACCTGCAGCACCGCACCCATGGCGCGGCGGATGTGGTGCCAGTGCAGTTGCGCGCTCTGGGCAATCAGCGGGTTGCCGGATGCCGCATAAATGGCGCCGTGAAACTCTGCGTCGGCGGCCATCATGGCTTTGACATCGTTGCTGCGTGCGGCGGCGCGGCCCTGGCTGATCAGCGCCGGGTCGATCCGGAAACGGACCTGTGCCGCAAGCCGGGCTGCCAGTGCGTCAAGCGCGCTGCGAACCTGGTAAATCTGCATCAGCCAGCCCACCTCCAGCGGTGCGACCAGCACACCGCGGCCTGGGGCGTCCAGCACAAAGCCGTCTTTCTTGAGCAGCCGCAAGGCCTGCAGCACCGGCTGGCGCGATACCGCCAGTTGTTCGGCAATGTCTTCCTGCATGATGCGTGCGCCAGGCGCTAGCGAACCTTCGCTGATGGCGTCGAGCAGGCTGCGGTAGACCTGGTCGACCAGGTCGGGTGTGGATTCGATTTTGACAAGTTGGGGGTGCATAATTCGTACTCTGTATACAGAATACTTTGACCATGTTGGGTTGCGATAGCGGGTTTACCCGGACCTGATGCCGGTTGGTCCTGACTGTGCCAACATGAGGCCATTCATTTTTCAGGAGCCACCCATGAGCCATTCCGATCCTGCCTGGCTGGACCGCATGTACAACAATCGCGCGCTGGTGCCTGACCATGCGGCGTATTTCACCCGCTGGGCCGAAACCTCCGCGCAGGCACGCATCAGCCATCCGTGCACGCTGGACATCGCTTACGGCCAAAGCGCTGGCGAAAAGCTCGATGTTTTTCCGGCTGCGCAGGCCGCCCCAGGCGGCGCGCCAGTGGTGGTTTTTGTGCACGGCGGTTATTGGCGCTCGCTCGACAAGTCCGATCATTCGTTTGTAGCGCCGCCATTGACTGCAGCGGGTGCCTGTGTGGTGCTGCCGAACTACGACCTGTGCCCGGCGGTGACGATTCCCGACATCACGCTGCAAATGGTCAAGGCATTGGCCTGGACCTGGCACAACGCCGCGCGTTTTGGCGGCGACCCGAGGCGCATCACCGTCATCGGGCATTCGGCGGGCGGGCACCTCGCGGCCATGCTGCTGGCTTGCCTGTGGCCTCGTGTTGCCCCAGACCTGCCCGCTGATCTGGTGAAAAACGCACTGTCGATTTCCGGCCTGTATGAGCTGGAATCGGTCATGCACACACCGTTTCTCAAAGACTCGCTGCGGCTGACGCCCGAGCAGGTGGCGCAGGCCAGCCCGGCCTGGCTGCCAGCGCCAAAAAGCGGCGTGTTCTACACCGTGGCCGGTGCCGATGAAAGCGCCGAGTTTTTGCGCCACAACCGGTTGATTCAAAAAGCCTGGGGCAAAAAAACCGTGCCCGTGTGTGAAGAGCTGCCGGGGTTACATCACTTCAGCGTGCTGGATGCGCTGGTTGATCCGGCGCATCGACTGCATCAGTTGGCGC
>Ga0308009_10000711_pt1 | contig 22399 bp, 18 predicted proteins | sample Neamet127_FD_203134 | JGI IMG/M metagenome (GOLD analysis project Ga0308009, IMG submission 203134) | Marine microbial communities from water near the shore, Antarctic Ocean - #127 | ecosystem: Environmental > Aquatic > Marine > Unclassified | place: Southern Ocean | collected 2014-07-24
GCTTTCAGTAGGCTGGATTCACCGCTGCTGCTGGCCTGTGGTAGCTGTTCGTGAGAAGAGTGAGATTCACTCATTGAGTAGATAGCCTTGCTGGTATGATTGATGCCAAGAAGAGATTATCGCGCTATTGCTGCCAATCAGCAATAAGTTGAGTATTGTTAAGGGCTTAGAGAAAGCGCCTCATATTCTCTACTATTGACATCAGACAGTGAAAACGGCATAGTGTCGCGCTCTGAATTCAGGGATGCAGCACAGCAATAATCATCCTCATTCAATCGAATTTAACGAAATAACCGACTAGAAAATAAAAATCTAGTGCAATAAGGAGCTCCAATTGGCTAATTCTTTACAAGCCCGCAAGCGTGCAAGACAGAGTGAAGTTCGGCGTCGTCACAATGCATCTTTCCGATCCATGGTACGTACTCAAATCAAGAAAGTAGATGCAGCCATCGAAGGCGGTGATCACACTAAGGCCGTTGAAGCCTACAACACTATGGTACCTGTCATCGACCGCATGGCAGATAGAGGAATTATTCATAAGAATAAGGCTTCTCGTCACAAGAGCCGATTAAATACTGCAGTAAAGGCACTGAAATAAACTAATTCCAGGCCCCAAAAAACCGGCTGAAGCCGGTTTTTTTATGCCAAGAATTTGAGCTCTACATACCAATGCAGATTGGCTAGTCGTCCAGAATTAAATTGTCGCGATGAATGATTTCTTCCTCGCCAGCATAGCCGAGAAGGTTTTCAATATTATCGCTACTCTGCCCTTTAATCTTTTCGATCTCATTGCTATCGTAATTCACTAAGCCTCGTGCGATTTCTACACCAGCCTCATCTAGACAGGAGACAACTTCTCCCCGTGCAAACTGGCCTGCCAGCGAAGTGATACCAACGGCCAAGAGGCTGCGGCCAGAATCCTTCAGCACCTTTACAGCACCGGCATCCAGTACCAGACTACCTTTTACAGTAAGCTGGCTAGCCAGCCATTGTTTCTTAGCAGTAACCGGCTCGCTATCGGCGTACAGCAATGTGCCGATTTCTTCGCCTTCAAGCAGCCTAGAGAGAATCTGCTGTTCGCGCCCATTCGCGATCAGCGTGTTGGTTCCTGATCGGGACGCAAGCTTAGCGGCTGATATTTTAGTCACCATACCGCCCCTACCTAGGCTGCTGCCTTTCCCTGCCATCGCGCTCAGGCTACCATCGGTAGCTGACGCGTTAGCAACTAGCTTCGCAGAGGGTTTACTGCGTGGATCGGCATCGAACAAACCGTCCTGATCGGTGAGGATCAGCATCATATCGGCATTAATAAGGTTCGCAACTAGCGCTGCCAGCGTATCGTTATCACCAAAGCACAACTCAGCGGTAGCAACCGTATCGTTCTCGTTCACTACAGGGATAACTCCCATCTCTAACAAGGTGGTCAACGTGCTGCGCGCGTTTAAATAACGTGTTCTATCAGAGAGGTCGTCATGACTGAGCAAGATTTGTGCGGCATGCACACCGTGTCGCATGAAACAGCTTTCATAGGCCTGAATCAAGCCCATCTGTCCAACTGCAGCTGCGGCTTGCTGCAATTGAACCTGCTTAGGACGAGATTTTAAATCGAGTCGAGCGACCCCTTCTGCCACTGCACCAGAAGACACCAGCACAACCTGTATGCCCAACTTCTGCATAGCAACGAGTTGACCCGCCCAGTCTTCGATCGCGCTCAGGTCTAGCCCGCGGCCATTATTGGTTACTAGCGAGCTACCAACTTTGACTACCCAGCGCTTTGATTGTTTTATCGATTCTCGCATCAAGGCGTGCTCATTCTTCCCAATCACCATCTAATAATTCATCGTCTACTAGGTCATCGTCTTGTAGCTTCGCAGATTTAGTACTCTCTATGGTCCGCCGGATCTCGAAGGCCATCGCTGCCTCCTTCTCCAACAGCAGTGCTTGGTAGTCCTCGTCCTCGAGAAGCCTCGCCCTATGGGATTCGATGGAGCGCATAAGATCCTCACACATATCATTACAGCCAAGTTTATTTAGCGCCGACACCTCATAGATATCACCCTCCCACGAGAGCCGCTCACGTAGGCCTTGTCTCAATTTTTCTAAGAGCTCGGAATCTAGAAGGTCCACCTTGTTAATGACCAGCCAGCGCTCCTTCTGAGCAAGCGTCGGGCTAAACTTTTCCAGCTCCGTGATAATCTTTTCCGCATTGTCGATTGGATTACTGCCATCCGCCGGCAAGGCATCGACTAGATGCACTAGCAGACGAGTTCGGGATAAATGCTTCAGGAATCGAAATCCAAGCCCCGCACCTTCCGAGGCGCCCTCGATAAGTCCTGGAATATCTGCCATCACGAAGCTGCGTTCCATTCCCAGGCTAATTACGCCGAGATTGGGCACTAGAGTTGTAAACGGATAGTCAGCGACCTTTGGGGTGGCTGCGGACACGGAGCGGATGAGTGTCGATTTACCCGCGTTAGGGAATCCGAGCAGACCTACATCAGCCATGAGGCGAAGCTGAAGCTGCAGCTTTCGCATCTCCCCTGACTTGCCCTTCGTCGTTTTGCGCGGCGCTCTATTGGTACTAGATTTAAAGCGGATGTTGCCCATACCGTGAAAACCACCCTTAGCTACCATGACTGGCTGGTCTGGCACGTTGAGGTCAGCAATCAGCTCCTCAGTATTCACGTCTATAACTGTGGTGCCTAGCGGCACCCTAACCAACAGATCGTCTCCACCGCGACCGGTACAATGCCTACCCTGCCCAGGCGCGCCTGACTGCGCTCGATAAACAGGCTGAAAGCGGAAATCCACCAAGGTATTCAGAGAGGCATCGGCCTGCATGAAAACACTACCGCCGTCGCCGCCATCCCCACCATCAGGGCCTCCGCGCTCGACATATTTCTCACGCCGAAAGCTTAAGGCACCGCTTCCTCCGTTGCCTGCTTCGGCTACAATTTCTGCTTCGTCTACAAATTTCACGATGTGCTCATTTTATGGTTTACCAGATCCGCCCGCCGAAGCGATACCGCATTAAGTGATGAGTGTTTCATAAACAAAAAAGCCCCGTCGAACGACGAGGCTTTTTAGTAACGAACTGCTTTACTAGGCTACTTCGATGCTCACGAATTTTCGGTTGTGAGGGCCTTTAACAGCAAACTTCACAACACCATCAGCCTTGGCGAACAAGGTGTGGTCTTTGCCACAACCTACGTTCTCACCCGGATGGAAACGAGTGCCGCGCTGACGCACAATAATATTTCCTGCGATGGCAACTTCGCCACCATACTTCTTTACACCTAGTCGTTTCGATTCCGAATCACGACCGTTATTAGTACTACCACCTGCTTTCTTATGTGCCATTACCTAACTCCGAGCCTTAAGCTGTAATTCCAGTAATCTTAACTTCTGTAAACCACTGGCGATGACCCTGTTGCTTACGCGAATGCTTACGACGATTAAACTTGATAATCGTAACCTTGTTGGCTCGACCCTGCTTAACGACTTCTGCAGTGACCTTGCTGCCTTCGACATAGGGCGTACCAATCTTCACAGACTCGCCTTCGCCAACCATCAGAATATTATCGAAACTTACTTCTTCACCAGTAGCGGCTTCCAATTTCTCAAGACGAAGAATTTCACCTTCTTCAACTCTGTGTTGCTTGCCACCACTCTTAATAACCGCGTACATAATTCTCTCCGATACCGCCTTTTGAATGAGAAATTTACCCATTCCTATAGGGGCCGGCATTTTACGGGAACGATCTCTTCGAAGCAAGCAGATTTACCTTTCATCGCTAGGGAAGAAATATCAGGAAGGGCCCGTATTTAGTCGCTCTGCGTATTTGGGCCCGCGCTGTCGGTCAAAAGCCTTTATCTGCAGGTCTAGCCCGCTTGACAGCACCCATTTCGCTCCCTAGCATGCGTGCTCACACAGACTCCCATCAATTGAGAACTGCTTCCAGCCAACAGCAGGAAAATTAGCAGTAAAAGTGACTATGTATCAGCAAATTCGATCAGTTGTCGAAGACGACTTTAAGGCCGTAGATAAATACATAGTAGACCAGCTCTACTCTAATGTGCCGCTCGTTGAAAATATTGGCCACTATATCGTTGAGGCTGGCGGCAAGCGCCTGCGCCCCCTCCTTGTTCTCCTCGCCGCAAAAGCCTGCAAAATCGACAATCAGCAACATGTATCTCTAGCTTCGGTGATCGAATTCATCCATACCGCCACTTTGTTGCATGATGACGTCGTCGACATGTCGTCCTTACGACGCGGGCGACCAACAGTTAACGAACATTGGAATAACCCCTCAAGCGTCCTAGTGGGCGATTTCATCTACTCTAGGGCATTCCAGATACTGGTGACGCTCGGCAACATGAAAATCATGGAAATCATCGCCGACACCACCAATAAGATCGCAGAGGGCGAGGTTTTGCAGCTAATCAGCAAGGACAACCCGAATCCAACCGAACAGAACTACATGGAAGTTATTCAGAATAAGACGGCGATCTTGTTCCAAGCCGCGGGGCAGTGTGGAGCGATCCTATCAAACGCCTCCAGCGACGAAGAACTGGCTCTGAAGAATTTTGGCATGCACCTCGGCACTACCTATCAACTAATCGATGATGTGCTGGACTATGCCGGAGACAGCGATGCCCTAGGCAAGAATATTGGTGACGACCTAGCCGAAGGAAAGCCAACGCTTCCACTCATCTACGCCCTAGAACATGGCAGCGAAGAACAAGCTCAGGTGATTAGGCAAGCACTCGCCGATGAAGAGCTGCAAGCCGAGAGGCTGAATCAAGTAATCGAGATCGTGCAGAATTGCGGCGCGCTGGATTACTCTCGTAAGCTCGCCAAGTCAGAGTCCGATAAAGCACTTGCCTGCCTCGACGTGCTGCCTCCCTCAGAGTATCGAGATGCCCTGAGCACGATGGTCAATTTCTCCAATTCCCGCAGCACCTAACCTCACAATTACGCAGCCCTACTATCCAATTTCGTGCTATAAATTGCCGCAAGGAAAACCCGCTTGAATGTGACGAAATTCGTGCTGGCCAGTCATTGCAAAATATTAGCTAGAACCAGGAGAACACCCTTGATTGATCTGTCGCAACTACCGACTCCCGAACCCGTCATGGAAACCATTGCCGATGTAGAGGCATTTGAGAAAACCCCGCTAACTGAGCAATTTCCCTACACCGACAGCTACAATTTGATAAAAGACAGCGCGGATCGCTTTGGGGATAAAGCCGCACTGGAGTTTTTATTACAGGGACTGCCCGATGAACCTGCACAAACAATCAGCTTCGCCGAGTTAGGAGCACAGGTTACACGCACAGCGAACCTACTAAATGAGCTTGGCGTAACTGCAGATGAAGCTGTCTCCATTATCCTGCCGATATTGCCACAGACTCATTTTGCTATTTGGGGCGCCCAAGCAGCCGGCATCTCCAATCCAATCAACCCTATGCTAGAAGCAGAGCACATTGCCGAAATTATTACAGCGGCCAATGCCAAGATTGTCATCTGCCTCGCGCAATCCCAGCATAGTGACATCAATGAAAAAGTGCGTGCCGCAGTATCCGGGTGCGCTGGTGTGACCACACTGCTGGAAGTTAATATAGCGGGCCTGTGCAATCCAGAATCTGCAGAGCTGTCTAAGGAAAATTTCGACATCCTAGATTTTGACTCGTCTATCGCAAAAATGAATGGCACATCGCTAACCACGGGTAGAAAGTTCTCAGCCGACCAAAAGGCCGCCTACTTCCATACGGGTGGCACAACTGGCCGACCCAAGCTGGCTCAACTGACGCACGGCAACATGGCATTCTTAGGGCAGTTGATGCAAGTTTATACAGCGCACATGGAACGGCATACCGTGCTTTGTGGACTGCCGCTGTTTCATATTTATGGCTGCATTATTCAAGGTGTCGCTGCCTTCGCGGTAGGCTATCGCATCGTATTAATGACCCCTAGTGGATTTCGCTCACCGATAGCGATGAAGAACTTTTGGAACCACGTCGAGCGTTTCCAGGTAAAGCAATTCTCAGCCGTTCCAACTGTACTCATGGCACTGGCAGATATTCCGGTAGGCAATGCAGACATCAGCAGCCTGACCAATATCAATTCGGGTGCTGCCCCCCTCTCACTGCCATTCGAGCTTACCTTCGAAAAGAATTTTGGCGTAGAGGTAGGCAACGGTTATGGCATGACCGAAACTACTGCGCTAATTTCACGCGCTCCACTTATTCAACCACCCGGCAGCGTTGGCATGCGCGTACCCTACTCAGAGATTCGCATTACCCACCTAGATGGAACTACAGTCATTAAAGACTGCCCGTTAGGTGAAAGCGGCGTGATCTTGGTCAAAGGCCCACAGGTATTTGAAGGCTATAAGAGCAATGTCGATAATGCCTCCGCCTGGGTCGAGGATGGCTGGTTCAATACCGGTGATATTGGCTACATGGATGCCGAAGGTTTCCTCTATCTTTCGGGACGCGCCAAAGACCTCATTATACGCAGTGGCCACAACATCGATCCAGAACTGATCGAAGAACCTCTTAATGTACACGCCGACGTAGTGACATCCATCGCAATAGGATTGCCCGACCCCTATGCGGGCGAACTACCCATGGCCTACGTGGTGAAGGTAGCTAATAGCGATGTAACCGAGCAAGAACTTATCGATCATTGCGCTAGCGCAATGTCCGAACGCGCGGCGATTCCAAAAAGAATCGAGTTTATAGATGCAATGCCGCTCACCGCTGTCGGTAAAATATTTCGACCGACTCTACGTCAAAAAATTTCAGAACAAGTCATGCGTGAATTACTAGCCAAAAAATCGCTAGATGTGACTATTACGAGTGAAATTCAGAAGAAGCGAGGACTGGTTCTCAGTATCGATGTAGCCGACAAGACTAAGATTGACGAAGTTAAGAAACTTGTCGAGGGATACATATTTACGAGTGAAATTAACTAAATTCTATGCTGGAGAAGCGAGCATGAATATTAAGACAGGCACTATGCCAGCTGGACTTATCACCTGCGTATTGCTACTGCTATTTCTAGCCTCTTGCACGGCTACAGGCTTGACGCGAGGAACACCTATCGAACGTAGGCAGGCTATTCAAGACATGCGCCAGGAAGTACTCACACAACTCTATTCAGTCAAGCCCGACACAAGAGCACAGATAGCAAGTGCGAGTGGCTATGCGGTATTTTCCAACGCCAATATAAATCTTATCTTAGCCAGTTTTGGTGGGGGTATTGGCATAGTTCGATCCAACGGTAGCGACACTTATATGCGCATGGGTGAAGTTGGCATCGGCATAGGTGCAGGCGTGAAAGACTTTCGCGCCATCTTCGTCTTCCACAATAATGACGCACTGGAACGCTTCATGGATGTAGGCATATCGATTGGTGGACAGGCAGATGCGGCGGCAAAGGCAGGAGATTTAGGCGGCTCTGTAAGTGGAGAAGCGATCCTAGATAATGTGACGGTATATCAATTGACTCAAAGTGGCCTAGCTCTTCAAGCCACTATCAAGGGCACGCGTTACTGGCAAGACGCTGACTTGAACTAAAAATCAGCAGCAGTCTGGACAGCACCTAGTTGCGGCTTTTTCTAGATCCCTGTGCGAATACACTAAAGCCGGGGCTTGAGTCGCGCAGGATAGTAGACGAATCAATAACCTTTACCTTGTTATTACCCGGTTGATAGATATTGTCATGCAATGACAAAATTCTCCCAGCCGTATCCGCCCAACACCGCGCCTCAGGCTTATTCCCCAATCGCAAATAAGTACCAGCAAGCGCGTAGTAAAAATCCGGCTGTTCTTCTTTTAGACTTCCTGCTCTTTGAAATGACTTGCGCGCCTCGTTGAAATCTTCTGCGTCAAATTCCATACTACCTTGTGAAAATTGATTCGTTTGCCTAGAAGATTTCTGGCTGTAGATATGAAAATTATCACTGCGTACTTCGATCCAGCGATCTCTGAGTATCTGCTCTTGTGCAGAGCTCGAGGATGAGAGCAACGACAGCACCAACAGTAAACTTGGAGGGATTACTGATAGTTGACGAAACATGCTAATTCACCGGACTAACGAGGAGAATTCCAGCATATTACTCTAGCATGTCAAAGCTCAGGGCTTAAAGGAAAACCACAAGCCCGCCCCAGGCCCTCTATGAGAGGGCTACATGGCTGGATAATTCGGCCCACCACTGCCTTCCGGAACTACCCAATGGATATTCTGCGAAGGATCCTTGATATCACAGGTCTTACAATGCACGCAGTTCTGGCCGTTAATCTGAAATCTCTTACTCCCACCTTCCTCTTCAACAACCTCATACACACCTGCAGGGCAATAGCGCTGAGCCGGCTCATCATAGAGCGGTAAGTTGTGCCCGATGGGGATAGCCGAGTCTTTCAACTGCAGATGGCAGGGTTGGTCTTCGGCGTGATTCGTATTCGATAGAAATACCGAAGACAACTTATCGAAACTAATCTTACCATCGGCTTTGGGGTAAGAAATTTTTGGGCTCTCTGCCGCCGGTGTCATCTGCGCATAGTCATGTGACTTATCATGAAATGTGAGCGGGAACTTGCCGAAGAAAATATTCTGCTCAATAAAAGTTAGTGCACTGCCCAGCCAAAAACCGAACTTGTGAAAGCCCGAGCTAAAGTTTCGAGTTTTGTGCAACTCATCGAAAAGCTCGGAATTTGCGAAACGCACCGTGTAATCAACCAGCTCCTTCTCTGACGATTCGGCGCTCAGCGCCTCGAACAAGGTTTCTGCCGCGATGATCCCGGACTTCATGGCGGTATGACTGCCTTTTAGCTTAGCGGCGTTCATCGTACCCGCGTCGCAACCGATAAGCAGCCCACCGGGGAATGTCATCTTAGGCAACGAGTTTAGGCCACCTTTTATCAGCGCTCTAGCGCCATAGCTTAACCTCTTGCCACCTTTTATATATTGCTTGATGGTTGGGTGCTGCTTGAATTTCTGAAACTCATCGAAGGGGCTAATGTGTGGATTTTTATATCCGAGGTCCACGATGAGACCCAGGGATACCTGATTGCCTTCTAGGTGATAAAGGAATCCGCCACTAGTCGCAGCAAAACTATCCTTGATCATAGGATAGCCTGCCGTATGCACAGCTAGGCCTTCCTTATGCTGCTCCTGCGGAATTTCCCAAACCTCCTTGAGGCCAAGGCCATAGTGCTGCGGGTCGCTATCTTGGTCGAGTTGAAATTTACTGATTAATTCCTTACCCAAGTGACCCCGACAGCCCTCGGCCAGTATCGTGTACTTTGCATGAAACTCGAATCCGGGCTCAAAGGAAGCCTTCTGATCACCATTAGCATCGACGCCCATGTCTCCAGTCGCAACTCCTTTAACACTGCCATCTTCATTGTAGAGAATTTCAGCGGCAGCAAAGCCGGGAAAGACTTCCGCGCCTAGCTCCATCGCCTGTTCGGCCAGCCAGCGGCAGAGACTGCCTAAAGAAATAATGTAGTTCCCATCGTTGTGCATCGACCTCGGAACCAATAGTCCCGGGAACTTGAAGGACTTCTCAGCAGAGGGTAAATAGTAGACATCGTCTCCTGTTACCGCCGTATTTAAAGGAGCTCCCCTTTCCTGCCAATCTGGAAACAATTCATTCAATGCCGAAGGTTCGAATACCGCGCCCGACAGGATATGCGCTCCTACCTCTGAGCCCTTCTCGAGTACGCAGACCGAAAGTTCAGTCTCCGCTTCCTTCGCCATCTGCAAAAGCCGACACGCCGTGGACAATCCTGCTGGCCCACCACCTACAATGACTACATCGACTTCCATGGATTCACGTTGCATTTAAAACCTCTGGTCTACCTAAAGACCTATCCAAGCTATTTAGATTTTTCGGCAGGCTCCAGTATTCCTTCTGGGACCCGCTTCGTTCGCAGGGGGCCATTATCCTCAATTCCCGGAACAAGCGCAAAGCAGGACTTATCTGGGCACATTACAAAATGTCACAAACAAGACCACATAGCCGATTCTTTAACTTGTCGATTATGTGCATACTTACGCCCAATTTCGCGTGGCTAATTCTGCGCAATTCGACATTCAGAGTTAGTAAAAATATCCCTCGGAGTCTTGTATGTGCTGTAGTTCAGCCTCGAATCGTGTTCTTTCACTCATTCTTCTACTAAGCGGCGCTATATTCTCCACATCCGCGCTAGCACAAGAGCCCGCGACTAACGACTCAACTGTCACCTACCCCGCGGAATTCTTCGCTCAATACGAGCCCTTCTCGGTAAACGATATGCTCGATCGCATTCCTGGCATCAGCGTGGCACGCGGTGATGCTGGCGGAGGAAATGGCGGCCCCGGCAGCTCTAGCGGCTCTAGTCGACGAGGTTTAGGCCTTGGCGGTGACCAGATTCTAATCAACGGTCGACGCACGACCGGTAAGGAAAACGAAGGTAATAGCCAACTCAGCCGGATTCCGGCAAATCAAGTTCAATATATCGAGATCATCCGTGGCACCTCCGGCGAACTCGATGTTCGCGGGGGCAGCCAGGTCATCAATATCGTACTACTGGAAGCCGAAAGCAGTTCCTCGATCGCCTACGAGATCAATGCCGACTATCTTCATGACGGCGAGTTAAAACCCGGCGGGAAGGTTTCACTCACGGGACAGCGCGGCGCATTGGACTATCTTTTTAGCGCCGAATCCGAGCCCCGATGGGAAAGACGCAAAGGATTTGAAAATAGCTTCTTGGCCGACGGAACTCCAAACGACAATATCAGCCGAGTTACAACCACTGATTTGCAGCCATTAGTGTTCAGCGCGAATCTCGGCTACGAATTCGGTGAAAACGATATTTCCCATATCAACGCACAATATGAAGACAGAGATGCTCCTTTTACCGATGAAAGAACAATCTTTAACTTTGTGGGCGTGCCCAGAAAAGACACGGTGCAATTCGATGACACCAATAATACCAGTGAATTCTGGGAGATCGGCGGTGACTACGAGCACACCTTCGCCAACAATGCGCGTTGGAAAACCCTCTTTATCGTAAACAAGAAAGAAGACGACAGCCTGCGCGAGCGCTTCGATATTGGCGCCACGACTCGCGAGAAAGATTTATTCCTCTCGAACTTCAACCGCTATCAAGAGCGAATTATTCGCAGCTCCTACTCCATCGCCTTTGCTGGTAGCCAGAATTTAGAATTTGGCATAGAGCGAGCAGAAACGATTCTCGATTCTTCTCTACAACTGGGCTTGTTGTCCGGTTCCGGAATTGCATCTCAGCTCTTTGGCGGACTGCCGGAAGTAAACAATGCGAGTGCAACGGTAGAAGAGCTTCGCGACGAATCGTTCATCATTCATAACTGGCAAATCAATAACCGCATGTCGTTTGAGAGTACTTTGATTCTGGAGACTTCAGAGATTTCGCAATCTGGAGATGTGAGCAAAAAACGCGACTTCGATTTCATCAGGCCGAAGGTAGACTACCGCTTCGATATAACACCATCGCTACAATTGCGCGCGACCGTAGAGAGAGATGTCTCGCAGTTAAGCTTTAATGACTTCACCGCAAACACCAACTCAGGCGATGACGACCAGAATACGATCGCTGGAAATCCTGAATTGCGACAGGAGCAGTCCTGGCGTTACGATCTGAATCTGGAGTACCGCTTCAACGACGACAACGGTGTTGTAAGCTCGAACATCTACTACCACGACCTCGAAGACGTAATCGATCGGGTCGATGTTTCAACACTGACAACTATTCAGTCTGCCAACGGTAATATCGGTGACGGTGAGCGCTACGGACTAAGTCTTAACGGTAGTCTTAGATTGAGTGTTATGGACCAACCCGGAATATTGGTTACTGCCGGACTAGATCTAGAAAGCTCAAGCGTTACCGACCCTTTCCTTGGCATCGATAGGCGCCTCAATCGTCAGGGCAGAGGTAGCTACAGTCTAGGGTTTAGGCACGACATGCCAGCACGAGATATAAACTACGGGTTTACCTACAATAACAGCATCCTGGACGGCCGAAAGGTGTTCGACATCGACAGAATCGAATCCTATAACTCAGACGCGTTCTCGATCTTGTTCTTAGAGTATCAAGGCTGGGAAGGGATGACTTTGCGATTCGAAGCAACCAACCCCCATGAGAGTGAGCGCTGTCGTGTTCGCCTTCGTTATAACGATGGTACGATCGCATCGGGTGTACTAAGCGAGATAGAAGATTCATGCAGCCACACGGGTGAGAAGTACGCTATCAAGATACGCGGTACTTTTTAAAAATCTGGGCAAAAACTCAAACTAGCAGATTGTTATGGCAATCTACTAAAGCTCTTGGGAACAAGGTCGATAGCCATTAACTTGGCGAGTGTAAAACTCCTCGAAAAACGCTGAAATATGGCACTTTTACAACCTTTATTGCACAATTTGTCACAGTATTGCAGATTCCCCATCAGTATAATCTAGCCCCGTTAGAGCAGTAACTACGATCTATTCAAAGACTTTCTAATACCTCGAACCGGCTAGTTGATCACCAGAGTTATTCTGGACAGAAAGATTTGGCGTGAAACCCGATAGACTTATGGAATATTACAATGACACGGCGTCTTTCTCTGCCTGAAAAACTTATCAGACTTAGCCTTCTTGGCCTCACTATAGCAGGAGCGAATCAAGGCTTTGCGCAGCAAGTCGAGCCACAGGCCATCGACGAATCTACAGTAGTGTATGAGGCAGGTTTCTTTACTCAATATTCTCCAGTGTCCGTCAACGACATGATCGATCGCATTCCTGGAATCAGTCTTGCACTAAACGGCAACAGGAATAATCGCGGCAAAAGTCGCGGCCTAGGTTCCGGCGAAGGCGAAATTCTCATCAACGGTCAACGCACGACCGGCAAAAACAATGAGGGACGCAGTCAGTTGAGCCGTATCGCTGCCGATCAGGTCGACTACATTGAAATTATACGTGGCACCTCCGACGATATGGATATACGTGGCGGCGGTCAGGTCGTTAACGTCGTACTACTCGATGCGCAGTCGCGCTCCAGCATCTCCGCCGAGCTCAATATGGACCGCCTCCACGACGGCACAGTCGATCCAGGCGCTAAGCTTTCTTATACCGGTCAGAATGGCGCATTTAACTACCTATTCCATATCGAAGCCGAACCGCGTTACGAGAACCGGTTTACCAATGAATTTAGCGTTGATCCAGATGGCGAGTTACTGGAGACCCGATCCCAGGACAATTTGCGCAATCAAACTGAGTACGAGACCAGCTTCAATCTTGGCTACCAGTTTGAGAAGAGCATGGTGCAATTCAATGGCCTCTTCGCAGAGAACAATCCGCCAACAGATATAACGCGAACCATCAACGACTATACCACCGGCACCTTGATCACGACCAAAGAACACGAAAACGAGATACGCGAACGTAACAATTGGGAGATCGGTGGCGACTACGAATACAGCTTCGACAGTGGCAGTAAGTACCGCTTCCTATTTATTGTGAACGATAGAAACTTTACCTATACACGAGATCGCTTCGACGTATTTGCCGACTCAGAAGAAAAGGATCTCTTCCTGTTCTCTGCCGGCCGCGACCGCGAACGTATAGGTCGCACCTCCTATACGTTTGATCTAGGCAGTAACCAAGGAATGGAAATTGGTTTCGAGGGCGCCCAGACAATACGCGACTCAGACCTTCGCTTGGGCTTGCCAGGCACAGGCATCACCTCAGTCGCCCACGGTGGACTCGTACCACAATCCGTCAACAATGCGAGCTCCACAGTAGAGGAAGTACGATTCGAGAACTTTGCCATCCACAATTGGCAAATCAACGCCCGCATGTCCTTAGAAAGCTCATTGATCTATGAGACGTCAACGATTACCCAGGCCGGAGACGTCACCAACGAAAGAGATTTTTCTTTTGTGCGCCCCAAACTCGACTACCGCTTCGACATCACTCAATCCCTGCAACTTCGCACGACAATTGAGAAGACTGTTTCACAATTGAGCTTCTACGATTTCAGCGCCAGCACCGACAACTCAGATGACGATCAAAATACACAGGCTGGCAATCCCGAAATTGCGCAGGAGCAGGCTTGGAACTATGAAATGAATTTGGAGTATCGCCTACCCAATAGTATTGGCGTACTCAATACCGAACTCTATTACCGAGACTTGACCGATGTTATCGATCGCATTGATATTTCTCCCAGCGCTACCGACCTACAGTCGGCAAGGGGCAATATTGGAGACGGTAAACGCTATGGTGCTAACTTCGATGCGAGCACACGTCTGGGCTACCTCGGCGTTCCTAACGCCCTGCTCACACTCGGATTGAGCCTACAAGACTCGCAGGTAACAGACCCCTTCCTCGGCACACAGCGGCGCCTACGTAGAAACGGTCGCTGGTTCGGGCGAGCTAATTTTCGACACGACATTACTGAATACAATTTTAGTTATGGCTTCAGCTACTTTAATTTCGCACGCGACGGTAGTGGGCTGACGCAAATAGACATCAACGATACAGAGACCGATATTGGCGAATATGGCCTAAACTTCTTCGCCGAAAAACAAGCCTTCAACGGAGTCACTTTTCGCTTCGACATACAGAACGCCAACAACCAAATCCGCTGCAGAGAAAGGGTTCGCTTTGTTGGTACGACTGCCGCCGGAATTGTAGAAGAAGTTGAAGACTCCTGTAACGGCACCGGCGTAAAGTATGCCTTAAAAATTAGACAGACATTTTAGGGCACTCTACCCTCAAAATTGGTTCGAAAAAAAAAGACAGCATCGCTGCCTTTTTTCGAAATGTTTTCCTACTTAATGTCTACTGAGCAGGATCAGTGCACATAGAAAACCAACGATGTGAACAGAACCAGTACTAGACTGCCTTCCAGTACGCTCACCCAAACCTTTGCCCTAGGGGTAAGACTTCTTACATACCTATCCATCGGTACAGTTATCTGTGTGTATCTATGATTTGCCATATTTCCCACCCTCCATACGTTAGATGGTGGCGGTTTCTGTGTATTTCTGATCAAAGTAGCCAGGCTACTGATAAATGATTGCATCAGTGTTACAAAACTTGGCAAAAAACTTATCTCTAAGTCAAAGATGCCGCTCACAGACAGTTTGGATGCAGGCCCTGCAAGAGTGGGAAACCAGAACGAGAGATTCGTAAGATCAAAAGGGAGTTTTGAAGCTAACGCCGCTAGCCAGGCGAGCAGCGCGTTACGATGTACTCGTTAATTAGCAGCAACCTTGGTAAATACCATCATGTGCTGCCAAGGCAGAAAGCCTAGCGTGTCAGTCCATTCCAGACCGAAAACACCCATTTCTTTTACTACCTGCTCTTCTGTCATCTTGTGCAACGGCCGAATAGGCACCGAGTCGTCTTCACCGCGGTATTCCAGCAGGAATATGCGACCTCCAACTCTAAGCGCTTCGTTGATCCCATTTATCATCTCGAAGGGGTGATCGAACTCGTGATAGGCATCGACCATGATTGCAGCATCGATAGAATTAGGTGGCAAGTTTGGATCATCCACCGTGCCCATAACACCTTCGATATTAGTCACGCCGTCCGCAGCCTTGCGCTGGTCTATGATTGCCAGCATCTCCGGTTGAATATCCACCGCCAGCACCTTGCCTTCGGGTACCAGTTTCGCGATCCTAAAAGAGAAATAGCCTGAGCCAGCGCCGATATCAGCAACCACGTGATCTGGATCCAAGCCCATGTTCGCGACTACCTCATCAGGCATCTCTTCCTGAATACGACCCGGACGGTTCAGCCAACCTGCAGCCTGATGCCCCATCACGAAAGAAATTTCACGACCCATGTAGAACTTACCAATACCCGTCGTTCTGCGCTCTGGGGCTACTTCATACCCCGGAAACTCGGCCGCTTGCACGGGCGTGATGTAGAAAAGGGTCGAGGCGAGAATAGGCAGTATGCCGAGTCGTAACTGTCTAGCTGAAATCATGGGCTGACCTTTGTATTTTACTGTACTGGGCCGACTAGCCTCAGAAACAGGAGCGTGTCCGCAGAGCGGAGAATATTGGGATTGTAAATCAGCACTGTGCGGCAAACAAGAAGCCCGGCAGCTTGTGAAATGCCCCGGGCTTGTGGATTCAATCTGCTATGAGAGCTTCAGAGTAGCCTTAACAGACTCTTCCCGCTGCCTTTGCACTTGGGGGAAAAGCTGCTGTCAGTAACCTTGCCGGCGCCTTTACAGACATTACAGGCATCTTGATAGGGCTTTTTCAAAATAGAAGTTAGCTCATTCAGACCTTGTTTCGATACGTTCTTATTTTCAGCCAAAGTCATCACGTAAATTCTCTTGCAGTACAGTCTGTTAAAGCACGTGACTAAAATCTTTAGAACATTTTAGTCTCAATGTGGTTGGCATCTCATTTAACAGAGAGTATGCAGAAGTAGCGTGACGAAATACGTTAACCACCTCACAAAAATAAGCATGGGTGTAAAATTTATCTACAGGTAAATATCTCTATAAATTAGTTGCTTATGTTAATATTTCAGCTCAAATTTAAGAACATTCTCACATAATGGAAGCAAAGTATGACGCAGGTTTTAAAAGGAATTCGGGTACTAGATTTTGGTCGTTACATCGCAGGGCCCTACTGTGGCACGCTCTTAGGGGATATGGGGGCCGAAGTTATTCGAATTGAAAAGATCGATGGCAGTGAGGATCGGTTCCTGTCCCCGATCAGCGATAAGGGCGACGGAAGCCTATTCATGCAGCTGGCACGCAATAAAAAGTGCCTGACACTCAATCCGATGAAGCCCGAGGGACGCGAAATCGTCAAAAAGCTGGTGAAGACCGCCGACGTGGTCATTGCGAACCTTCCACCGGACACACTCGAAGCGATGGGCCTTGATTACGAGAGCCTTAAGGCTACCAAGCCAGATATTATCCTCACTACAGTCTCTGCCTTCGGCCGCGGCGGCCCCTATGCAAACCGCGTCGGCTTCGACGGCCTAGGTCAGGCCATGTCGGGCGCCATGTATATGTCAGGCACACCAGACCAGCCGGTCAAGGCCTACCCCCCGTATATCGATTTCGGCACTGCCAGCTTATCGGCTTTCGGCACTATGGCTGCCTTGTTCGAGAGGCAGAAGACCGGTAAAGGTCAGATGGTAGAGGGCTCTCTTTTTAACACCGCACTTACTATGATGAACGGCACCGCTATCGAGCAGAATGCCATTCAGCTTAATCGCGTGGCAACCCTCAACCGCTCGCAGACCTCAGGGCCTGCCGACACTTTCAAGACGAGAGATGGCTGGGTATTAGTGCAGTCAGTTGGTGGACCTTTATTTAAACGCTGGACCGATCTAATGGGCGAAGACCATTGGATAACTGATCCGCGCTTTAAGGACGACATTTCTCGAGGCGACAACGGCGAATTGATCAGCGAAAGAACCGCGGCCTGGTGTGCCCAGAGAACTTCGAAGGAAGTACTCGCAGAAATGGAAGCAGCAAGATTGCCAGCAGGCCCAGTACTCTCGCCTCAGGAAGTGCTAGATGACCCGCATGTTGCCGCGAAGGGCTTGTTCCAACTCGTGGAATATCCTGGTCTGGACAAGCCAGCCCCATTGATGAAGACACCTGTCGAGCTATCGGAAACACCGGGCGAAATCCGCACGCGCCCGCCCACACTCGGCGAGCACACTGACGAAATCATGCAGGAGCTTGGCTATAGCGAAAGTGAAATCGCAGAGCTGAGAGAGAAACGAGTCGTCTAGTCTTATGATCGCGCAAGGGCTATTAATACAAATAGCCCAAAGATCAGTTAGGGCCTACCAATTATTCTTTGGGCAAGGCATAGACAATAATGCTCCCGGTTCGTTGCGACTCCGTGCCAGTTCTAAAAGTTAGCATCGCATTGCCAGAATTAGTGGCTATGTACTGCCTCCCTTCAACCTCATAGGTCACAATACCACCACCCACTGGAGCACCGGTATTGACGCTATGTAAGATGTCTCCCGAGCCGGCATCCATTAGCAGAAGGTTGCCAGTAAGCTCGCCACTTATCACCAAGCCGCCAGCCGTTGTTGTTACACCCGATACCATAGGAGTAGGCGAATGATAACGCCACTTAACGTCTCCTGACTCTGCGTCTATCGCAGTGAGCCAACCCGTCTGCACTCCCTCATCTGGGAGCACGCTCCCTCCCATAAATAACTGACCCGGAATGTATTCCACATCCTCTGCCGCCGTGAACCGCGCACAGTAGTCTATCGATGGTGTTATCAATAATTTCTCACCTGGGTGATAAGCAGGCCCACTCCAAAGCACGCCTCCGTAGACACCAGGACAGGCGAAGACACCTTCTTGAGTTACGGGCACTTCAGCATTTAGTATCGTAGTAACAGGAGTCTCATACAGAATCTCGTGCGTCTGCTTGTCCAGGCCGCGTAGGATCCCGTCCTTGCCTACAGTCGCAACGAAGTCACGAGACACGTTATTGCGTCCCGCCTTCAATACCGGACTAACTTGAGTCAAATCCCAGTCGTGATCGTCATTTGGCACGAGTGCCTTATGCCAGTTAAGCTCGCCCGTGTGCACGTCGAGCGCGACGATGTTATTGGTGTAGAGATTTTCCCCTGGACGCAGATAAGCAGGCAAATCTGGCGCAGGATTGGTAACCGCCGCGTATAGCTCGCCTAGCTCCATATCCATGCTTAAAGGTGTCCAGACAGCACCGCCACCGAGTGGGATGTTCTCCGGGTTACCCCAAGTCTCTCCGCCGCCTGCAGCTGCCTCCGGTACGGTTTGGAATTTCCAAAGCTCTTCACCATCGTGAATTGAGAAAGCACCGACCCAGCCCGAAATCGCGTTCTCACTACCCGCCGGACCGATCAGTATCATGTCTTCATAGATCATCGGCGGCATGGTAAATGTTTCACCCAACCAAGGATCGGCGACCTGTCGCGCCCACAGAAGATTCCCATTGGCCGAATCGAGGGCCAGTAGATAACCATCCGCTGTGCCTCGAACTACGTAGCCATCCCTGATCGCGACGCCACGGTTGTTTCCCCATACCATGCGGTCCTTGGGCTCCCAATCGTAAGTCCATATCTTCTGACAAGTGGCGGCATTAATAGCTGCCGTATGGGTCGCATTGGTCACATACATCGTGCCCTGATAGACGATGGGACCGTTTTGCATAGTCGCATTGGTATTCAGTTGATAGGCGCAGACTTGTTGTAGATTATTTGCGTTGGACGTGTCGATCTCGACTAACTCGGAATAACGCGTACCCTGATAATTCTGATTGTGATAGAGCCAGTCCTGCGAGTTATCTGCAGCCGCCAGCAACTCGTCGAACGATGGCCCAGTGCCGCTCGGTTCGATTCCGTACACACCTTCGATAAAAGTCGCTGCGCTATCCAACACTTCGTCACCCCTTGAAAGAGGTATAGCACTTAGGTAGCCGTAGTCATCCTTTAACTCTTCACTGCCTTGCAATACATTGTTGCTGCCGAGGATAAAAGCAAGGACATCTAACCCCTGCGCGTCGCTCAGACTGCCCGGCTGACTCGGCGGCATAGATGTGACAATAAGGTTAAATAACTCGCCAACACTAGCCCCTAGCCGAGACCAACTCTTACGAAAAGTCGCGCCGACTAATTCCGGGGCCGCCGCACTATCCAGATCCACACCATGACAGAGCGAACATCGTTGTTGATACAAAGCCTCTCCTGATTCGAACTGCGCCTCAGTAAAAGTGCTGGACGCCGGCGCATCGGCCGCATATCCAATCCCAGAAAAGAAAACAGAAAACAACAACCCAGCAGCGAGTCCGATTTTGGGGTTACAAACTAGGGTGTCCATCATTATTCCTTTTAGGCTAAGAGCTCGCTATTTTTTATTTGAAACTAACAAAGATCCTCAGGGATTATTCAGCAACTCCACAGCTGCCGTGTACATCGCTTCGACTCCAGCCTTGACTGAATTAGGATCGATACGAAAGAAAGCAGAATGATGCGGTGGCGCGTTAATACTGCCCGCAATTATCTGGCGCATCAGGTCAGGCGGCGTGCCGCCGACAGAAAAGAATACACCAGGCACCTTATGCTCGGTCTGCGTGAAGTAAGCAAAATCCTCCGCTCCCATACCGGGACGTTGCGAGGTCAAGAGCGGATCGTAACCCAGCTGCTCTTCCCACGCCGGCAGCACCTTATTTACTGCATCGCTATTATTGACATTGGTCGGCGTGCTTTCGAATCCCATCCTAACCACCGGCAGCAAGTCATCTGGCAGACCATTGAGCCTACCGATATTGGCCGCCATATCGCGAATTCTTGCAAGCACCTCGTTTCTGGTTTCCTCTGAGTCCGCACGCACAGTCAATTGCAGGTCCACCTCATTTGAAATTATATTGTGCTTACTGCCGCCCTGAAACGAACCTACGGTAATTACTGCCGGAGCGAGAGGATTGATCTGGCGACTAATTATGCCCTGCAAGGCGATCACCAATTGAGAAGACACATAGATCGGATCGATGGTCTGATGAGGATAAGCTCCGTGACCGCCGATGCCTCTCACCTTAATATCCACGCTGTCTGAACTGGACTGCACGATGCCTTCCCGCACTGTGACTAGCCCCGAAGGCGCGCCCGAACTCACATGTAAACCTATCGCATAGTCAGGCACGCCGAATCGCTGATAAAGGCCATCTTCCAGCATCGCCTTCGCGCCATTGATGATTTCTTCTGCAGGCTGTCCAACCAACATCACGGTCCCGCTCCACTTGTCCATGTTATCCATCAGCATCTTTGCCGTGCCAACAAGGCTGGCCATATGCATATCGTGGCCGCAGGCGTGCATGACCGGCACATCTTCACCGCTCATGTTTATCTGCCGGTTTCGCGACGCATAGCTAAGCCCGCTATCTTCTAAAATGGGCAAGCCATCCATGTCGGCGCGCACCAATACAAGAGGTCCCAACCCATTACGAATCATGCCAACCAAACCAGTTCCCCCCACTCCCTCAGTTACCTCGATACCCAAACCTCGAAGTTCAGCCGCAAGCCGAGCTGCCGTCTCCTGCTCGAGAAAACCCAGTTCAGGATTCTGATGAAACCAGAGAAACAATTCGGAAAGGTGTGATTCGTAGTAGGCGTCAATATCGCTCTTCAGAGCCTCATCCGCCGCTTGAGCTGACTGACTAATGGCGAATACTGAGAGCATCACAGCCAATGAGCGCGCGAGCCAAGTTACATTACTTGAAATTTTGAAGGATAAGGTACGAGAGTTAGACGACGGCATATAATTTGATTCCATTGCAGTGCTAGCGCACTGCTTGATCCAGTATTCGTCGACAGAGACTAATAGACCCGCTCCTCGAATGAAAGGGGTTTTAACGCGTAAGCTTCAGTGTCAATTTCAGGGTTTTTACATGGCCTCGACTGGCCCTCTCTAGAAAGTACTTCTATTGGAGAAAATTGCCCCAATTGCTGTCGCGACCAACCATACACATAGGCTATGCTTCTTCTATGCTTTTCCTATCACACTTACAACCAAGGCCTATTCCCATGAGTCGAAATTTATTGAGCCTCCTGCTACTAACCATTATCGCGACTCCTATCGCGCCCTTAACCACGCTCATAGCTGCCGAGGCCGGCTTTACTATGCCAACCTCGCTCAGCGCAGCTGACTTTCCTGACGACGTTCATTTGGACTCACTGGCCAGACTGCCCCAGGTTCAAAGAGCTGATTTGGATGCTGCTGGCAGGGAAGCCTTCGATACCTATGTCAGCCCCGGCACGGGATACGGATCTGGACTACGCGGGCCGATAGGCGCCTGGATGAATAGCCCAGAATTAGCGCAGGCAATGTTCGACGTACGCCTGCGAGTCCGTTATGAGTCCGACCGCGATCAGCGCCTAACAGAGCTAGCGATCATCTCCACGGCGCGTGAGATCAACAATCAATATGAATACACAGCACATGAACCATTAGCGATAGCAGCAGGGTTAGAGCAGAGCATTATCGATATTGTACGCTTCAGAAGATCCGTCGAAGACAATCAAGCCATACCAGGCTTTGGGGAAACAGAACAGGTAATTGTAAAATTCGCGCGCGAGGTAATCAGCGAGGAAAGAGTGAGTTCGGAAACCTTTGCTCGAGCTATCGACATTTTCGGTGAACAAGGCGTGATGGATCTGAGCGGTCTAATCGGTTACTACAGCTTCGTGGCAATCACCCTAAAAGCCTTCGATGTGCAACGACCAGCTGGCAGCGATCTGCTCTTGCCCGTAAGAATCGAATAAACCCGCACTATTTATAGTGAGTTGAGAAACTCCATCATGGCAGCGTTGGTCTCAGCAGGCGCTTCCTGCTGAACCCA
>Ga0308009_10000712_pt1 | contig 22399 bp, 16 predicted proteins | sample Neamet127_FD_203134 | JGI IMG/M metagenome (GOLD analysis project Ga0308009, IMG submission 203134) | Marine microbial communities from water near the shore, Antarctic Ocean - #127 | ecosystem: Environmental > Aquatic > Marine > Unclassified | place: Southern Ocean | collected 2014-07-24
CAACCACCATATACAACAGTACCTCCAGCAGAGGACTAACTATAAATGATTAAATTATTAAGCGGTCCAGAGTTGGCCGATCAATGGCATGTAATAAAACCTAAGATTGAAGAGGCAATGATACATGGCAGTGGTCTTATTACAAGTCATGGTTTATTCCTGCAATGTTTAGGTGCAGTCGCGCAATGTTGGATTAGGGATAAAGGTGGTGTTTGTATAACACGATTTGAAGAAATAGAAGGGAGAAAACAGTTAGCTGTTGTTGCCTGTACATCTCCGGGATGGTTCACACATGGACCTGAATCACTGGAGGAACTAGAAGAGTTCGCACGAGCCACTGACTGCATAAGAACTGTGGTGTATGGACGTAAAGGTTGGGCAAGAGCCCTTAAGAAATATGGATATCATGAGCCGTTTGTAACGCTCATCAAGGAGGTTTAATTATGGGTGGTGGCGGAAGCACAACAACAAGTACGTCTGGTTTACCTGACTGGGCTGTGCCCTTTGTAAAGGATGCACTTCAAACATCTACTGACTTATATAAAGTTGGTGGTATGAATTACGTAGAGGGTATGTCACCTGAACAGGTAGATGCACTTAAGAAAACCAAACAACTATCAGATACTGGTGGCGTCTATGATAAAATAGCACAAGATAGCTATGAAGCCACTGAAGCATATCGTAATGCAGCCTCAGGAACTGGGCTATTTGGTGCTGATGCATTGGGTAGGCAGACTGAAGCTATGAAATCAAGTATAGGAACTGCCGTTGGTGACATCATGGGTCAGCAGCAGGGTCAATTCTCACGATCAGGTAATTTAGGTGGTGCAAGAGCACAAGCAGCTAACAGTCAAGCAGCTATGAGAGTAGGTGGTGAAATGGCAGCTAATGAATTAGCATCAAGGCGTCAAGCAGCAATGTCTGGAGCTGGTGGTGTATTAAGTGCTGGTGGTAATTTACAAAGTCAATTCGGAACTGGTGCTACAGCACTTGGTGGAGTTGGTTCAGCTATTCAACAACAGAAACAAAATGAGGGTGACTCTGCATACCAAGGTGTTCAACGTCTATTTGGACTATATGGTTCTCCTGCAATAGGATCTCAAACTACACAGACTGGTGGAGGTAAGTAATGAAACGTATCATTCAAGGTTACCAAAGCGGTGGCTATGTACAAAGATATAATGAGGGAGACAGTGTTTCAGCTGCAGGATTTGGTACCAACACTGGGTTACCTGAAGGTGGTAACGCATCTTCAGCTATCACAAGTTACCTAAAAGGTCCACTGGGTATTGACATATCTTATGACCCTAACGCTAAACAACAAGGTGATATCTTTAACGAACTAGCTGCAAAACGAAGAGCATTAGCTGCATCATTAGGTGGCACTGCTATGTCTGCATCTAATCAGCAACAAGTTTTAGATGATTCTGATAAGACATTTGCTAGTGCTAAAGCATCTGGTGGAAGTTTAGGTAACTACACTACTTATGGTGGACATAAAGATGTTGCTCACGCTACTATAGATAAAGCTTTTGCGGATTATGGAAAATCCATTAGTGATGGAACAGCTAAGAAAGAAGATAATCCGGGATTTAACCAAGAGGTTGCTGATGCTAATAAAAACAAGATAGCTACTTGGACTAATTCAAATGGAGATAGTGTTTCTAAAACTTATAGTCAGTTAACTTCAGATGATTTTAAAGGTGTTAGTACTGCAGATCAATATCGATTAATGGCAAATAGTATGCAAGGTAATGGTATCAGTGATATCGGTGGTGGGTACAATCAAAGTGATTCTACTAGTACTCTAAAAGATATCTATGGTAATGTTACAAGTAGTCTTAACAATGCTATGCAAGGCAAGGGTATATTTAGTTACCTACCTACAGCTCAATTAGTTAAGAAAATAGCACCACCTATTAGCACTTACGATCCAGTCCCAGTGACAACACCTGTTAGAACTTACACTCCACCCTCAGTGACACTGAGCTCAGTGACACCACCAAATCTGTACAGTTCTGTACCAGCGGTATCACAACCAAGAAGAACTTCTACTGATAGGGCTAATGACCAAGCTCAACAAGCCCACCACGAACGGAAACATGCGGATAGAGAAAATGCTTATAGTAAAAAAACTGGAATGACTCATGGATACACTGTGGGTAATACGGGTGGTGAAGTTTATCAAAACACTATTGGTAATAACCCAATGTATAAAGGTCCACTTAGTTTAAACATGGGTGGTGTGTCTATAGCAAACTCACAAAAAGTAGATGAGGAACAACAAATGGTTGCACCATTACGTGCCCCACAGATAACTCAACAACCACAAGGTTCTCTTGGTATGCTTGGTGATCTTGTTAAAGGTAAAGTTATAAACAAAGGTGCTGATATGGCTGTAGATGGTGTAAAGAAAGCAGCTTTAAAAATGGGTGTCTCACAGATACCGGGGGTTGGTCCCTTCCTTGCGATGCTACTATAGATAGGAGAATACAATGATCGATAGAACAGACCCAACAAATAGGGATACTGTACCTGCGATGCTTACCCCCGGAGAATTTGTTCTTAATAAGGAAGCATCCAATATGTTTGCCCCTACTATAGAGCAAATGAATAATGCGGGATTACAGCAACGTGCAATGAAAAACATGGGTGGTGGTATTCCCCCTCAATATTTAAACTTAGGTGGTGAAACCAGTGGTCGAGGTAGGATATCTACTGAACAGTCTGAAGCTACACCTTGGATACAGAATCTTGAAAATCGTGAAGGCTTTCGAGACTACGTGTATATAGATAGCGAAGGACATGCCACTATAGGTACTGGTCACAAACTCCCAGCTAGTTTTAAAAAATATGCATGGGATGGTAAAAGCGAAAGTACAAAGCATAAGCCATACAGTAAAGCTGAGTTAGATCAGATGCTCCTAGATGATTTAAGTACTGCTAGATCTGCTGCAGAAAAGAACTTTTCTAACTGGAATGAATTACCAGAGCCTGTTCAAAATGGGTTGACTAACATGGCATTTCAACTTGGTGGGAAAGGTCAATCTAAATTTGAAAAGATGAGAGAAGCTGTTGAAGCAGGTGACTACTCTAGGGCTGCTTTTGAGGCCAATGATAGTAAGTGGGCTGAACAAACTAATGTTCGTTCTGAAGACTTGGTTAATGTTTTCTTAGCTCAAAATCCAGTTCAATCTAATTTCGATGTCCCAAGGCCCGGACAAGGGTTTGGTGTTGAAGCATTTGGCACAGGTAACTCTTTAAATAATCCACGCCCTTCAAGTGATCAATCTGCTGAGTTGGTAATTCCAACACAAGATCCTAGCATCAGAGGGGTGGTCCCTGAAGTAATTCAAACTAGCTTTTTACCCAATTCACCCCCTGAACAGTCAGAACCAAACCAATATAGGTCTGTACCAACAGAACCAAACCAGTATAAGTCTGTACCAACTATCGAATCAGTTCCACCCCAACCAGAACAATCTTTTGGGCAAGCATTTGCTTCAGGTAGAGCTGCTCATGGTGGTGGTGGCGGCGTGTTTAGTTACAAAGGTCAAGAATATAGTACAAACATAGCGGAAGAAGAAGAACAAAACCGTATGATGGCAAGTCAACCAACAATGACTGCTAACATGGGTGGGGATGTTCAGCATCTTAACCTAGGGGATTACGTTAAAAGTCTATTTGGTGGTGGACAACCTGATGATGAAGAACTTTTGTCTCAGTCGTCTCAAAGCATTGATCAAATGGCCCGTAAGAAACTCCAAGATGATGTTGACAATTCAATATTTTCAAGGAATGAAAGGGATGCATTGACTAAATTTGATCAAGGCATGCTAAATGTAAATAGAAATGCAGTTCCTCCACCTAGACAAATGGGTCTATCTCCCGGAGAAATGGCTAATCAAACGACACTTGAATCCACTGTGCCTCCAACTGTAGCTGTACCCCCAAATGGATCGGCTCTTAATACATCTTTAAGAAAATTCTTTGAGCCTGTTGGTAATGTTATGGATAACAACCCTTTAAAGGATGCAATTGCAGCAGGTAATGGAGATCTTGAAGCACAGAAAAGGTTAGAGGCTGCTAACCAAGTTGTCCCGCAAGTTAACTCTCCTCCTGCACCTCCTCCAGCAAACTATAGCTTGTTAGATGCAAATCAATTATCTTTCCTTGCGGGTCAAGGTGATGATGATGCAATTGCACAAGAGTTAATAAATGAAAGAAAACGCCTTAGCGAACAAGACGAGATGTCTTCTTTACCACCAGATCCGATTGACTTAACTACTCCTATACTTGCCAAAGTAGATGTGTTAGAGAAAAATACTTTCTCTGCTGCAAACACTGTTGAGAATACGGAGAGAGAACTGAATAGGGTAACACAAATTGCTAGTACTCTTGGGCCAAATTTTGGTTTTATTGATGATGATATTGCATCTATTGAACGACAACTGGTGAAAGATAGAGAAGCTTTAGATGCTGCAAGGCAAGCGGAACAGATTGCAACATCCGAAGCAGATCAGACTTTAAGATCACAAAATCTTGTACGTCCAGAAGTCATTGCAGTAAAAGGTCTACCAGCAACTAATCTTGAACCTAATAGGGATACATTAACTAAGACTGGGGCTAGTCGAAAGACTCCCGCTCAGATAGTGGCAGATTTAGAATTAGATAATACTGAAGCTAAAAATCTTGATGTTGATGAGACCCCTGATCCAGATCCTATTGAAGATACTGGTAAGGGTATTGCAAACTCTGATCCTAAAGCTTTTTCAAATGCTAAAAGTATTCTTAAGGATATATTTGGAGATCTTTTTGACCCTAAAGAGTTAACAAGGGCTGCTATTATGTATTTAGGTGGTCGTGCTACTGGTATGAATGGTAATCAAGCCCTCGCATTCTCAGGTAAACAATATATTGCTCGTACAGATGCTAAGGCAAACAACTTTCAAACAGTTGCAATGAAAGCTGTACATACTAAAAAAAGTCTGTCTATCTATAAGAAGACTATGGACCCTACAGATCTTATCCTTAAGTCTGTTGCACCTATATCAACTGGTGATTTTCAACAGTATTATAATCGTATAACAGGAGCTCCTATTAATGCCCAGAAAAAGAAAGTGGGTAAGGAATACTTTTGGTTTGATGGTAATGAGCAAATGAATATGCAGGAGGTAACTAAAGATGCAAGGATGGCTAAAGGAACTAAGGAAAACAGGGAGTATAGTACCTCTGTTAGGAAAGGCTTTAGTGATTTAGTAGGTGAGTTAGATTCTTTAAATTCCTCTGAAGGTGAGGGGAACAAGAAGGGAACTCCAATATTAAAGATAGCTGCTAAGAATACTGCAGATGCAGCATATGTGTTTATGCAAAAGAATGGTGTCGGAGAAGAAGCAATGTCTGATATTATTGAACAGGTTTATAAAGAAGCCCTTGTAGATCAGAAAGCAGGTCAAAATATAGGATCACTTGAGTCTTACTTTAGAAGAGCTTGGGTTGAAACTCAGACACAAGATGCGGTTAACTTCCAACTACCATCTGGTGAACCAGTTGCTGTGGATAAAATTAAGAATTTCTTAGGTACTATACGTAATGTGGCTAAGAAAAGGGGTAATGATGAATTAGGTGCTCGAAATGATACTCAACTTTCTGCATTTTTAATGGAAACCCCTGCTTATAAGTTCTATAACTCTCCTGCTTTATCTGAAGAAGACAGAAAAAGATATATCAAGGATGGTAACAATGCTGGTATCAGTGGACTTATGCAATATATGATTACTGAACTGTCTAAAGACACCTCGTCCTAGTAGAAAACATAAAAACAAGGAGATATGTAATGGGAATACTTGATGATATTGATGCTTATAAACCTAATACTTTAATTGGCACCAATACACATTTCATTGATGGTGACACACTGGAGAATCCAGATGGTCCTAATTATCGACTTCGTGGATATGATGCTGCCGAGGTTTCTAAAATTTTAAAAACTGGTGAAGTAAAGGAAGGTACTGCTGGTGGTTCTAATACCACTGGCATTATCTCCAACCTTGCAAATGAACAGGGGTTTACTAATATAAGACCTGTGTTTAACCCTGATGGGTCACCTATGATGGACACTCGTGGTGGTCGTCAAATGGTAGATCTTATTAACGACAAGGGAGAAAATTTCTCAAGTATGTTAATGAGTTCTGGTGCTATGGATACTACAGAGTTTTCTACAGACTCTGATAGGATCAGGAAGGTTCAAGCTCAAGGTGATAGGGAAAGGGCTATATACCAAGGTACTTATAAGCCATCGGCATTTGATAAGGCCGCTGCACAGATTGAGAATGCAGAGCTTGAAGCTGGTGCTAAATCATTAGGGTTTAAAAGAACACTTGCTAATGAGAAGGAACGTGCATCATACATTAGTTACTTTATGGAATCACAGGGCATGTCAAGGAGACAAGCTGAGAGTGAGATGAACAAGTATTTCAATAGGGATGTAGATGTTTTCAATCAAGGTGTTAGTTTAAATAATAAATCACTAAACCCAATGTCAGATTCTTGGGAACAGGGTTGGATCAGTGTTGGTGAAAGTGCCTTTGGTGTTGCCAACATGCTAGGTTCCGCTACTGGTAGCGAGGGTTTAGAGTCTTGGGGTCAAGATGGTGTTGATAGGCAGAACAGTAAGATGCAACAGTATGGTTACACTATAAATAGCTATACTGATGTTGACAGTATTGGATCTGCCTTCGAATATTTAGGTAACAACATGGCTCTGTCACTGCCTTACATGGCAGCTACAGCAGCCGCAACTGTTGCAGCACCTGTTACCTTTGGAGCTTCCTACACACTACCAGTGGGGCTCTACGCAGGTCAGACTTGGAATGACATGGAGGGGGACAACGATAATAAGTCTGCCACAATAGCCATTGGATCTGGTATAGCTCAAGCTGTACTAGATAGATTAGGTCTTAGGGGATTAGGTGGACTGGGTAAGAACCCAACAACTGTTCTCCAAGAAGCTGCAAACTCTCTGGCTAAATCTAGAGGTATAGCATTACCTGAAGCTAAGTCTATTGTTAAAGGCGAAGCAGACATAGCTATTGCTGCATTTGCACAAGAAGCTCAGACCATAGCTAAGAAACAGTTAACTGCTAAGAGCTCAGCTAAACGTGTGTTAGGGACTGTTGGTGTAGGTTCTGTTAGTGAAGGACTAACTGAGGTTGGTCAGGAAGCTATTGGATATCTTTCTGCTGTTGCAGGATCTGATAAAGTCTTTGACATGGAAGAGTTTGAAGAGCGTCTTGGTAATGCAGCTATTGCTGGTGCCTCATTGGGTGCTACATTCAGTGTTCCGGGAACTGTAAAAGATCAAATAACATGGATGGATGCAGCTGTAAAGTATGGTGAACCTGCTACCCCAAGGGAAGTAGAGAAGTATCGGGACATAGAGATAGAAAAGTATGGCACAGTTCGTACAATAACACAGGGTCTTGATCAGACTAAGGCAGAGATACCTAAGAAAGGTATCGTAGGCCCCTCAATATCTGAAAGGAGTGTGAAACATAAAGCTTTAGAATCAACTAAATCTTTTAGAGAACGGGCAAGTAACGAGGTTATGAATATATCTCAACTTTGGAGAGCATCTGTTACCAACGCTATACCTAAAAGTATATTGAATAGGTCTGCATCTGCACGACTACTAGCATCTTCATTAGGTGGTACATTGACACCTCTTCATGGGGGGTCTGGTTTAGAGGCTGCACAACATCATTTGGTAACCTCATATAGAAATCAATTGGTTGATCCTAAAAAATTCTATGAAGAGATGGGACTTAAAAGTCTAGTGGGGTTACACAGTTCTAAGAAGAAGGCCGCTATAAGTGACAGGGTATATAGTGTATTACGTAAAGCTACTGACCCTAAGTCAGGGCAATTTGATGCTAACCTTATCCCAGAAGATACTGTAAATAGGGCTCAGATTGCAATGTTAGGTAATCAACTAATAGCTCTTGGAAAGGTTTTAAGATATGATCAAATGAATGCTGGTGCAAAGATGGGAGACATAACTAATTACTTACATAGGTTTAAATCTATAAGTAAAGCAGCTGTTCTTGCTAACCCAGACAAATTTAAATCATTGTTGGTGTCTAAGTTTGGAATCACACCAACTGAAGCTTTAGAAATAACCGATAAGGTTATAGATAATCCAGAGATTAACAGTCTTGGTGAAGCTATGCAGTCTAATATTGGATCTCTAAACCCATCATCTCAGAAGAAAAGAACAATGAACTTGTCAGAAACTGAGGGGTTTGAAGACTTCTATGAGAGTGATATATTTGCCAATGTAACTAACGCATCTAAATCTGCCGCAAGGTACACAACTCAAATGCAGTATGTTGGAAAGGATGGTGAGATAATTTCTCAACTACTTAACAATATGAAAGCTGAAGGTCTATCAGAGGAAGAGGTTAACAAAGTGGCTAGGGATGTTCAAGATATCCTTGAAGCCGTATCGGGTAACTACAGTAGACCTAAAACTCAAGCTGGTAAAAAGGCTATGCGGTTCCAAAAGAGTGCTATGTTTTGGATGACACTCTCTGCACTACCTCTTGCTACGTTTTCATCATTGCCTGAGTTAGCTATGACACAAGGTGCTCTCACTAAGGATCAGATATTTGGAAACAATGGTAGTATTAAGACAGCTGTTCGTGAATTTACTTCTGCATTTATCCCAAAACTTAAGAAAGTTGAGGAGTCAATTGATGATAGTCTCTTTGATAATGAAGGTCGTAGGGATGGCAGGGCTATCTTACGGGATACTGGTTTCTTTGCACAAGACGTTGGTGCTGCAACTGTAGCTGGTGTAAGTGAAGTTAACGACAACAGAAGGACAGCTATGGAAGCTTTCTTTAAAGTCACTGGCTTAACTGCATGGACAGACTACATGAGAGCTATACGTGGAGCTATGGCTTTTGATTTCATATCTATAAACACTAAGTTAATGAATGTTAGGGATGAGTTTGGGGATAAGGTTTACATAAGAGAAACCCAAGATGCTGAACAAAAGCTTAGGTCTTTAGGTATCCCAGTGGAACAGTTTGTGGATATACATACTCGAATTGAAAGAGATGGGTATAGTACTATATCACCTGCTGAAAAGAAACTATGGGACACTTCAATTAAAGAAGCTACATTTAACTTCATCAATCAAGCAGTGGCACTTCCCGGAGCAGCTAATCGTCCTTTGATCTATCAAGATCCAAGGTTCGCTTTGTTCACACAGTTCCAAGGCTTTATATCTACATTTACTGCAAATCAATTACCACGCATGTGGAATGATTACATAGCTCGTGGCACTCCTACTATGCGTTATAACACATTTGTTATGATGAGTACTATGATAGCCCTTGGGTTTTTCTCACAGTCTATGAAAGATCTAATTAAATTTGATGATGATGAAGATAATGAAGGAACATTTGGTAATCCCTATTTGGATAAGCCAGAGTACATTCGCCGTGGTGTCATGGCTTCTGGTCTGTTTGGTACAGGCGAGAGGGTTATTGATATGTTTGCACCTATCTATGGACAAAGATCCAAGGGTGTCGGAGATTGGATATACAACCAAGCTACTGGTGAGAGCCCTACTTTAGGGTATGTTGGTAGGATTGGTGATGCTGGTATGAATTTAGTTAAGGGTGATGTTGAACGCGCTGTATATCAGGGCCTCAAGTCTGCGCCTTTAATTGGGCCACTAACCGATGACAATAAAAGGGCAGCTAGTTTTATAACTGGCGGTGGCTGGAATTATAAGGAGAAAGATTAATGGCGATACCAATAATACGTGGGGCTAAAGCCGATCTCATTAAACCATCTGAGACATTGATATCAGAAGGTATACAAGGGGAGCTTCAGTCTACTGCGGCTACACCACAACCTCAGGCTAATATGTCTATACTACAATCAATATCTGAAGCTACACCTGAGAGCCTTGCCCCTGTTGTGGGCGAGGCTTCAACACAACCTGTGGAGATGGCAGCACTGGACCCAGTACAAGGGGTAGAATTGTCAGAACCTGTGTTTGCAGATTTAAATGCCTTTGAAGACAATCGTTTTGATGTTGTTGATATGAAGACTCGTAATATTAACGAAGGTAATCCTGATACATCTGTAGGTTTTAAAAGACTTGATGGATCTAAGATACCCCCTCGTATATATAATCTTAATCCAAACAACTCTGAAGTTTATTCTGATGCTGGCATAAGAAGCAGATCAGGTACTATGGTTGCTCATGTTAATGCAGGTAGGCTTGGTATAAACCTATCTGGATTAGGGACACCAGCTTATCAGGGTAAGTCAAACCCAGATGCATTAACTGGACCAGCCTTGTCTGAAGAGATTCAGAAATACAAAGAGGGGGATATACTAGCAGCTATTAGTAGGTCAGATGCTGTCATTGAGAATGAACAAGGTTTTAAATTACCATCTCCACTGTACACTGGTATAGCTTCTGCTGTAACTGAGAACGTGATGATGAATGCTTTTGGTGGTCAAACTGCAGACACAGATGCATTACAAGAAGCTATGGGGGAGTCTTCTTTAGTTCCTAATCTTAAGGATAAAGTTAATCCAACTGTTACTCACGCTTCTGGTAATAAAATGTTGGGGCAGCAGATACACCTAGAGTACTCCCGTATGCAGAAAAAGGTACTTGAAAGTCAAGGAGTTCCTACTAGTGATCCTCGTATGGTAACATTATCTTCTCCAACTCAGATCCCTACAAGGGAAGCTGAGACTTTAGGTGCTGCATTTAAACACTTGTGGGCTGAAACTAACCCACACATGGTTACTCGTGGTGTTGACACTGTTACAAAACAGATAACATATGCCCTTACACCTGAAGGTGAAGCAGTGCTTGACTTAGGTTCTTTAGAAAGGAAAAAGCTTTTCCCAAGACAAATAGTTCGTCCAGCTAAAACATACTCTAAGATACAAGGCACTGATGTTCAAAAGAATGTAGCTCGTGCCACATCTGGTGCCAAGAAAGGCCAGAAGATGGGTAAGGTTCTTGAGGAGGCTATGCAAAATCTAGGTTCTGTTGCACATGTGGTTGATAAAACTCGTCTAAAAATCATACTATCAACTACCCTTCCATCATTAACTTCAGGTGAGTTTGAATCGTTTGGTGCTGAGATAAATGGTATTGGTCAAACTAAAATGGATAGGTTTAATGCAAGCGAAACTCAACAGAAGAAAAAGTTTAAAGCTAATCCAGAACTTAGGAACACTGAAGATGAGTATGTACCTTCTGAAAACATGGCTATGTTACAGGATAAATTAGCTAATGAGATAAGATCAATGTCTCAGGAATTGGATAGTGCTAACTTTTTAACTTGGAACATACAAGGGTTTCAAGGAAGATTGACCCCACAGCAGTCTTATTTTAACCTAACTACATCCAAGACTGTTAGGTTTGCAACCAGAAATGCTGTACCTGCTACTATAAAACCTGGGAATAGGCAAGAGAAAAACATAAGACAAATGTATGCAATGATACTTATTCCAAAGACTGTTATTAAAAATGTAACAGGTGAGGAAACTGTAGTAAATGAAGCTGGAGATTCTTATCTACCTGCACAAAGGGATTACCTTTTGCGTCAGAAAGAAGGCGAGCTTTACTCTTATGGTAAAAGATTAGAAGCAGCTTTACAAATGTCGGATGCAGAGTTTGAGTCTATAACTACAGCAATAAAAAATGGTGTTGCATTAGACAATCCAAGTTTCCCGAAGGTAACTGGACTTAACCTTGATCCTAATAATGAACTAGATGCTAAACTTATAGGTCTTATAAGAGACAACAAAGATGATGGTCCTCTTTTCATAGATACAGCTATTGATTTCTCTAAGTATGTAGATTTTAAAAACCAATACAAATCAACTAAAGATAAGTCACTTACATTTAACTCTTATGTTAATGCTTATATAGATGGTAAGACTAATGGTCCTGCCAGTAATGCTATGCAATTAGGTAATTCTGACACAGCTTTTATGACAGGAGTACTCAGACGTAGCAGGGTATCTAACCTAGATGAAGGTGATATGCGCGATAAGTTGATGGATTTAGCATCTGATAGCATAGACAATGGTTGGGAAGGTTTAACTTCAGAGAATTATACACCCATGAACAATGTAGCTAGGCAGGTGTTTGCTAATCGTGACTTGGCTAAGCTTGTTATTATGACCTATGGTTATGGTAAAGAGATTGAAAGTTTTAATGCAAACATCGATGAGGTCATTGAGCTTATTAACGAAAGGAAAATTCGTGAAGAGGCTGAAGGAATGGGAGTCAACACCTTTGCTCATGATATCGCTCTACTTGAAGCAACTGTTTCTCGAAATGAGTTAGCTAACATGTTAACTGGAAGGTATGCTCAGTCTGTAGAAGGCGTTCTTGGAGATGAGACAATTGAAGCTCGGTCTATTATGAGATCAGCTGCCGCTTTACATGCAGCTATGAATGAACCTTTTATAATTAAAGGTCCAACAGGTATGGACATACACATAGGTGGTGAGTCATCTACTGGGTATTTAAATGCTGATCTTAGTACTTATAGACTAAGCCCAATGGACTCTGATGTTTTCCAAACAACAACTGTTGCATCTTATAACACAGAACCTACAGCCGCAGCAGCTAGGACAAGAGGGGATCAATCTATTCCCGGAGAACATGCCTATGGTGGGTCAGTTGTAGCACCTATTCAAGCTATAGATGCTGCGACAGTTGCCATGACTGCTTCTGGTTCGTCTTGGGATAAGTTAACAAGGGCATCAAAAGGTAGCCCTTACTTGCACACTATTTACGATGCATTTAAAATGGATGCTAATGGGTATGATGTTGTACTGGAAGAGGTTAATAACAACTGGATGAAGGCCACAATGGACTGGAGCTATCTTGAGCAAGCCAAGGCATCATTAGCTGAAGCCACTGAAAGGTACAATGAAAAGATGAAGGGTCGTAAACCTACAGATAAGATCACAGATAATGAAAGTGCTTACATGGGTTGGTTATTAACAGTAGTTGTTAACCCTAATACTGGTAAAAGATCTATGGTAAACATGAGAAACAGACTAGGTAAGTTCACAGATCTACGTAACGATGATAAGTACAAGACTGCTACTCGTGAGATTGAGTCTCGGTTTTCAAAGTCGATGGCAAGTGTTGGCTTTGATGTTAACAATCCACCATCTGAGTTTACTGTTGCCCAACTAAAACAATTTAAAGGCACATTAAGTACTGTACTAAATTCAGATAGTCGTTTAAATAAAATGATTAGTGAAACCAATAACAATAAGAAGAAGTTAAAGGACATGATCATGAAGACAGGTTACAAGTTGGAGAATGGTAAACGTATTGTTCTTCAGTACTTCGGACATTAAAAAAATAAAGCCCCCAAGGATATCATAGAGATATCTCTGGGGGCTTTTTAATTTTAAAGCATTCCTCGTTTAGCAAGTAACTCTCGGTACTCTTTTAATTGATCTTGCTTACGTTGTCTAGCTTTCTTATCATCAATGACACCACTGGCAAGATCTTCAGCGATACCAAGGTCTATTACACGAGGCATTAGATCCTTTGTGAAAGCCAACTCTTCAGCCAGATTATCATGGGTCAGTGGGTTATTGTTCCAATCGGTAATGAACTCATCGTCATCTACCTGCACACCTCTGAGTGCTAAATGATTGTATGATTTACGCGAAGAAGTAGTCACTATTTTCAATCTCCTTTATATCTAGGGTGCCAAGTGTGGGCTGTTCCACATCGTCTTCGGCATCTGTTATGAAGTTACGTATGACTTCAAAGTAATTATCATAGTCATACATACGTATGAATACTTGTTTAGTTAAGTCTAGTAGTTTATCAACATCACTAGCGTGTGTGCTAAAACTATCATGTACAGCCGCAAAGCAACCATCCCATTCAGATATCACAAGGGCCATGTGACTGGCATCCATAGAGTGTATGTAATTAGGTGACATACCACACACAAACCCTCTACGATCAGGCATACGTGTTGGTACTAAGGCTACGTGCGTAACCTGTCCAGTCTTATTACCATACCCTTTGATCCTACCTCTGGCTTTCCTGTCTTGCATTATCCATTTCTCATAGATAACATCAAACCCTGAAGGGGTACTCCACTCAATCCTATCATCACCTTTGCCATGTTTAAGATCTGTAGTGTACTCTTTTAACTTGATAACTACATCATTCAGTTCTTCTAGATCCTCATCGGTCTTGAAGTTCTTCTTCATTAGTTCATCACGTTTCTTAGAGAACTCTCTGTACTCAGCATTAGCTTCGTAACCATCAGAGTCTACCTTAACATGTGTACCTAGTTGATACATAGCTAAGTTCTGTAGATAACTCATGGTAGATAGAGGTCCGGGACATACCTTATCGATTGCTTTGATAAGGAGTTTAGATAGTTTAGTACAGTCATCCTGTGTTATTCCATACTCTGTGTGGTAGTCCTCTGATTTACAATCAAAGAACATGTTCTCAGCTATCTTCTTAGCACCAGCAGAGTATGCCCTAGTCATTGACCCTCGCTTAGAGATACCCTTTCGGATATGCTTCATGGGCATTAAGGCTATAATAGAATTCAACCTGTCATCTTTACACAGGTTAATCATTTCTTTGGCAGTCTGCACATAGAAATCTTTCTGTATATCTACAGGGATCAACCCCACTAAGTCACCAGTCTGTTCATCTTTAGAGATGGCCCCTAAGTGTTGCCATCCATTATTACTACCATCAATTGGGATAGGTAACGATGTCATGTGTATCCTGTTGTCTTTGAATGCACAGTCAAAATCATACCACTCCACACAAGCAGCTAAGAAAGATACCTTCTTTTCAGCTGAGTCAGAGAACTCTTGGTGCTTACCCGCATCTATGATCTCAGACATGTATTCATTAGTCCAAGATATACGATCCTCAAGTGTCATCTTGTCAACTGATATGTTATCCAAGCCTTCACTTTTTAGGTACTCTCTATAGTCTTCATTGCACCAATCTGGTATCTCATCAATGTTGTAAGACATATTAAACACAGACGCAGTGTGTATAGCTAACCACTGTAACCCACTTTCTGTCATGGGCTTAGCATGTTGAAACTTAAACAGTCCCCTTGCTAGATCAGATCCTTGAAAGTTCATAAAGCTTTCACAGTAGTAGAACCTACCTCTGTAGTCTACATCTAGGTACTGATAGAACTCATCTAACTCAGACAGCTTACGTGCCTTTTCAGATATGAATGCCCACTCTACCATCTTGCTTCTACGTTTAAGCTCTTTGGCATCGTTGTCCTCTACTGGATCTTGAGATACAAATAGATCTTTATTATTAACCATAGCCTCATACACAGGTGTGTTGATTACCCATGCTGTTTGCTGTAGTTTGTTTAAAGCTTGTATCCAAGGAGCATAAGGATTTAAGGGATCATTCTCTAGCCTTCCCTTTATTATTGGTCGATTAACTCCATTGATCTGTTGGAACATTTTAGTTATGTCCACAGGTCTTTCAGTGGTTGTTGCAGCAAGTGGGAAGCTTACTCCCTTAGCTGGTATAACACCTAGCTCAAACCACCTAGGGGCAGCTGACACAACGTGACAACTGTTCCTTGTTTTAGCATAGGATAACTCAATGAAGTTAAGATTATACAGTGCCTCTATAAACAGGTCACCTATAGACACTTGAGAGCCCCAAGGTAGGGGCTCCCGATCTAACTCTCTTCCAATACTCTGACCTATCTTCGTTGAAGCGTTGGTCAATGTAGTAGTACCTGATGGGCTGGAGCTAGTATCTTTTGTAAATTGCATTTGCAGAATTGCAATAGCTTTAAGAACGTAATCTTCCATACGTTCACTGTAGTCTATCGATAACCTTAGCAAGAGACCCGCTACGTGGGGTCTTCGTCTTGCAGGACTTACCCCATCTACTCTCTTTACGAGGTAGTTAACTATCTCTTCAACTGCTGACATGTAATCTCCTATGTCGTTACGTAATCAAACCCCTCCTCTTTAGCTACGAGTCGGGTAGTCTTAGTGTCATAAGATGCACTACCTGCATCACCTGTTTGTCCAGTGAATCTAGACTTGAGAACCCTGAAGGTAACTGTGTTACGTTCATAATCATCAACAGCTACTAGGTTCCTAGAGAATGCGATGATGTCAAATGAGATCTGTTTAATAGAACCAGAGCCTTTGATGTCATCGATGGATGCAATGTTACCATCCTCAAAGGCTTTACCACCCTGTGCTTTACGCAAGTGTGAGATCAACCCCAGCCATATGTTATGCCTCTTAACAATCTTAAGTAAGTCTGACATAAATTTATCGATAGCTTCGTTACCAGACAACCCATCACTACCTTCTGATACAGCAATGGTGATGTGATCTAGTACCAAGTACTTGCAACCCATGAGGGCCATGTACTCTATCTTATCTATCAGGCTATCGTCACCTACTGATCCTTGGTGGTCGAGGAGTACAAGTCTCTCATCTCCAAATACTTCATCAAAACCTCGTCTAAGTTCGTCTTCAGGCGGAGGTGTATCCTCATTAAGAGGCTTCTTGATAGCCATCCCAATGAATTTCTCTGCCGTATCTCCAACGCTTTCTTCCAAACTGATAAGCCCAATACGATCTTTTGTTTTTGTGAGAAGATCCAAGATAATCTCTTTGATAACAGTAGACTTACCACTGCCAGTTCCAGAAGTGAATAGAGTAATCTCACCATGTCTAATTCCTTTTAGTTTCTTGTTCAAACCACTGAGACAATCAGGGTAAGGAACACACTCTACGTTTTGACGTTGCTTGAATTGGTTCCAGATAGGTTCACCTGTAACAATACCAGATGGGTTCCAACTCTGTGCATTCCATATGCATTCAATCAGAGTCTTCCAACCATGCTTCATAAGCGTATCATTGGCATCCTTCTCAGGCAGCTTAGCTATCTTAGCTTTTCCCGGTTTAATCATCTTACCTAGGAAGTCAGCCATCTTCTTACCAGCTTCATCCTGATCCATCATGATCACTACAGTTTTAAAACTATTGATCCAATCCCTTTGAGCAAGAGGCACAGAGGTAGAAGATGCAGAAGGGACACCAACCACAGCATAGGTACGTCCGTATTTTTCTTGGTATGCTTGGGCAACCGACATGGTGTCGATGGCTCCTTCACAGATGACCAACGTAAATCCTGAAGTTGCTTGTCGTTGTCCGAATAATTCGACATTTTTAAAGTCTCCATAAACACGGAAGTCTTTTGGTAACTTACGTTCTTGATAGGCTGTAACGTCACCATCAACTGTCCAAGGATAGTAATGAGCTAGGGGTTTACCATTGGTATCCACAGACATCTTTACTTTAAAGTGGTCCACAATCTTATGTGAGATACCACGAGATGTCATAGGGTAGCTACGATAGGTTCCTATCTCTCCCAGAATTGGGCTTGATAACATATCATCTATGTCGTCATCGTCTATTAAATTATTCATGTTACTACTTTCTTTAAACACAGTCTTCCCACATGAGAAGCAGTGTGTTCTTGGGTTGTCATCATTATAAATATGGTTAGCATCTGAGCTACCACAACTTTCACAATTAGTCTTCAATTGAAATCCCTTTCTTCTTTCAGATCCCTATTATAGTTTCGTTTCTTTCGAGTCTTGGAGTGCTTCGACTCCCACTTCGAGTTCTTCTGTTTGTGTAACTCGGACCCAGAGATACTCTCTTCCTCGTTTGACTCTATCTCGTTGTAAGATGATACCTTGGACAGTTTTGTCATTGAACTCCTCAAATATGTTTTGGTATGTATCTAGTAATGGTTTAATTATGTTGTCTAAGTCTGAGGCTTTATTAGATAACCCAGCATAGACAATGAAATGAACAGGGCTGTTACCATAGGGCCACTCTTCGCCCATTAGTATCGTTGCCATCTCTTCTTGAAACCTCTTATAGTCAGCTGTCTTGTAGGTTGTCCTTCCCTTTCTCACAAACATCTTGTTTGCTGATAATGGTTTGATCTGGAATAGCTGCTCCATTTCTACGCTCCGCTGTTCTAATGGCATGACAATTGTGACACACCACTTCTGTTTTAAACACCTCATCAAGCACTGCACCTATATCCCTGTCTTGTGAGATCATTCGAGAAACATTGTGTAGCTTCTCGAACTGAGGTAAATGATCAAATGCAAGTGCATCTGGGTGCTTGTTGTATCCACAATCAGTACACCCTATATCAGTTTTAAGAAGCCCTATGAACTTCCGCTTCTGCTTTCGACTTATGCTGGCTAATTTGTTCTTTAATGTCATCTAACTCTTCCCAAGATGTTATCATTGTTAATAGGCGCTTAGAGATGTCTGGATCTCCTGCCCTGTTTGTTCTCCATGCTGCACGTACTCGGTTCCACCTACGTTCCATAGGTACACCATGCAGTATTCTTTCTGCCTTCTTAGGGCCAACTCCTTTAATTCCCGGAATGTTATCCGATCTATCACCAGTTAGACACTGAAGCATAAGCTTAAGGTTAGCAGTGTCATCGTTGATCTCTTGTATTTCTTTCTTCACAAAGTTATAGTGAGTCCCAGGAATTTGTAGTAGATCTTTATCAATACCTGCAACTGTGTACTCTTGACCTACCTCTCTGCACTCGGATGCCCATATACTAACAAGGTCATCCGCTTCCATATCATCTGCTTCAATGGCTTCGTACTTATCAACCATGTATTTATGGCCGTAGTTCAATGCTTCTTTTACATCTGCATCTAGATCCTTTCTTGTTGACTTGTAGTTGGGGTAAATATCCTTTCGGAAATTACCCCTTCCTTTGATTGCCACTAGGAAACTATCAGACCCACAGTTCTGTTGGATCTCTCTCATAGTGTGATCGATACCTACTCGTATATCCTTTTGCTTCTTTGTGACACAAGCCATGCGAAAGTATATTGAGTCTGAATCTACTAGTATTACTGCGTTATCAGTGAACATCTGCGTAACTCTCTCCGATTACATAATCACCACCATCCATACATGTTACACCGAACAGTTCTGGACCAGCAGCGAAAGATTCTTTTAGTATTTCCCCAACACGCTTAGCGTCATCAGGGTGTGATTGAAATGCCATCTCATCATGGTAGAACAAACGAGGTTCAGCACGTAGTTTCTCTTCCTTAATCTTATCCCATGCCCACATCAGTGCAGCCTTACAGGTCACACCTTCAGCGGCTTGAAGTAAGTAGTTCAAAGTCTGATGACCAGAACCACAGAAGACTGGGCGTCCATCAAGTGCAGGGAACCATCCATCACCTTGGTTGTGTGATGTTTTGTTCCAGATACCTAATAGTTTCTTCTTGAGTTCTTCCAAACCCTTTATGCCCTTTGAGAAGTTAGCACGAGACTTACGCCCTGCCTCACTGTTAGCTTTACCTGTCAGGACTTGACCCAGTTTAGCATCACCTGCACCGAAAAGATAAGCATAAAGATATCCCTTGGCTACACCTCGGCTACAGCCAAGTGCATCTGCATTACGCTGATGTTGATCACCATAGCGTACCTCATTAGTGAAGTCGTCATTGCCAACGTAATGGCATAGCCCACGCAACTGATTACCAGCTGAGTCAGCACCAACAATTACTGTTCCCGGATCAGGCTTAAGCATTCCACGAATCTCTTTACCCCAAGGAGTTTCAATTCCCGGAAGGTTAGCAATAACTTCGTGACGGACCCTGAAGGTAGGAGTACCAATAGTCCACATGTTACCATGAAGTCTCTTATCATCTGTAATCTCCACTCGTTCTACCCAACCTTCCATGAGAGAAGCCTTGTGGCGCAGTACATAGTACTCATCTACCATAAGACCAACCTCACCAAGTTTAGATAGTGATGATGTTGTAAGTTTAGGGCCAGTAGTTATCCACTCGCGTCCTACTTTCTTTCTGTTGTATTCGTCTGGCTTCCATCCGATTGTTGTAAGCCAATCCTTAACCGCTTCTTGTGATCCCAGTTTAGCTTGTTCCTTAGTTGTTCGTTGGAACTTGAAAGCTGGTCCCGCGAGATGGGTGTCTTCGATGCTGACTTTCGTTTCAAAATATTCACTAAGCAGCTTGGCAGTTGTCGCGGTGTATGTACCATTCTTTTTATACTTAGGAGTCTTAGGTTCTTTATCTATGAACACAACCTTAGTACCCATCTGGGGTTCGATTATGTTTGAGATCTCAGCCATGCGTTGTTGCATAGTACCTAGTAGTTCCTTAGCCTCCTCCATGTCAAAGTACCAGCCCTTGTTCTTGCAGTATGCGTTGAACTTGGCTGTCTCATGTTCTGCTTTCATACCCAGTTTAATCTTAGGGTTAAACGTAGCTACCTTCTTGTATTCTGTTAGCAACTCATTGTACACATCTACATTCACTCGTACATCTTGTACACAGTAACGTAACATCTCACGAGAGTAAGCATCCCAACCATCTTCATATGTTATTTTACTGTTGCCTAGGTGTTCACCCCAACCAGCAAGACCATGACGATGGTTACGTTTGTACCTAAGAACCTGAGACATAACCCACGTATCATGTAGTCGCTTCTCATTGAGGGTAGTACCGCACAGCTTGTCCATTACCACATTATCAAAACCAATGATGTTATGGCCTACCAGAAGCTCTGCGTTCTGTAGTAGTGAAGCACCATCAGAGATGGAGCCATGTAAGTTATCGTGATCAGAGAATTTGTAAATCTGATTTGTATCTAAGTTCTGTGCAACAATCATCCAGATAGTATCAGGAGTAAGACCATTACATTCTATATCATAACATAGGCGCATATTGCGTCCTTTCTTTACTTGTTTAAGTACATTTTTAAATCGTTGTATCCACCTATCAGTTCATCATTATAATAAATGATAGGCACTGTGTTCATTAGTGAGCGTTTCATTATGTTTTTACCTATTCCAATTTGCAGGTCAATGGCATACTCTGTAAAACCTTTACCAGTTTCCCTTAGTAACTCCTTAGCCCTAATGCAAAAGGGACAGTTAGCTATGCAATAGATTTCATACATTGTTCTTGTACTCCCATAATATCTTATTGAGTTTAGCCAACTCATCTTCTAATTTATATATTTGACGCTGTAGGTTTTCTATTTCACCGCACATGCTCATCCTCTCTCCTCTCCTTTATACTTACAGCGTCATCAACGCATCCCATGATACAGGGAATAGTTTTACCATACGATCACTGATCTGATTGGCAACACTTTGAGTTTCCACTTGCGTATCTTTAGAGCATCTAAGTTTACACATGTCGGCAAAAGCATCTAGACTGCCGCTCCAGTACCATTCTGTTACAAGGTTGAGTGGTAAGACAGATCTTGCTTGTTCCTCACAGACACCCATAGTCAGTAGATACTTATACTGTTTGGCAGCTTCTATGCCAGACTGTTGTATTACTGCATCTAACATGTGGTTATCTATAGGTTTACCTGACCCTTGTTTCTTATCCGAGATGGATTCCCTTAGTGTGGGTATGAAATACTGTGGTTCATCTGCAACATATCTCCTTGATATCTCATTCCAACGTAAAAACTTGTGCTTAACTAGTTGTCGTGCTACATAAACACTTGACTTTACATGAAAAGATGCAAAGGCATGTCCGAATGGTGATGTGTGTTTGTGTTTAGCCAAGTATTTTATTAGCTTTATATCTTTATCTTTCAGACAACCTTCGTTACCTATGCCACGCATATCAAAACCACGCCACTCACTCTTTTTACCATAGCTAACTCGTGCTGCATTAACAACTGACAGGTCAGTACCCATAGCATCTATGAATGTAACCTCACTGTCACGTATACATCGTTGGGTGACACTTTCAACTATCATTATCTATCCTTTCTAAGAAAATCCTGACACATGCAACTTGAGCATTGTCAGTTGTAACCATTATTTTAGCAGTTTCCATTATAGCTGAACATCTTTTCAGACTTCCATAGTTTCCTAATTGAAATACATCCACACCCATTCCCGGTACAGCGTTTACCCATAAGAGTACCCACATTGTAACCATAATTTATCCTCCTGTTAGCGTTCAGCTTTTAATTTATCCTCTGGTTTACTAAGTATGTTACCATCCCTGACTGTCCTGTGGAAGTCGATGATTCCCCTAGCTACCTCTTCGATTTGATTACGATGTAACCCAATGTCTTGCAGTTGATGATCATGCAGTTTGTGTAGTTCTCTTACTGTAGCGTTCATGTTAGCACGTTTACGAAGTGTTTCTGCTATGTTTCTAATCAAGCTCATATAGAACCTCTCCTATTCTTTTGTTGGCATATCCCATGTACTCACTGCTCAAA
>Ga0308009_10000715_pt1 | contig 22328 bp, 26 predicted proteins | sample Neamet127_FD_203134 | JGI IMG/M metagenome (GOLD analysis project Ga0308009, IMG submission 203134) | Marine microbial communities from water near the shore, Antarctic Ocean - #127 | ecosystem: Environmental > Aquatic > Marine > Unclassified | place: Southern Ocean | collected 2014-07-24
GTGGCCGTGCTGATCGACATCACCCGGCTTGTGATCGGGATGATCGTGGTGCTGGCCCGGCACGTCTTTCTTGCCAGACGTGTCGCCGTGGCCGTGCTGATCGACATCACCCGGTTTGTGATCGGGATGATCGTGGTGCTGGCCGGTTTTCGTATTTGACATGGTCGTTCTCCTCCAGTGATGAATGGTCAAGTAAAACGGCCTCGAGCGGTTTTGGTTCCACGGCTGGATCCGCGGAGTCCATCGAGTTGGTCCAGGCTTCAGCCCGACACCCGTTCGGGAACATCAACAAACAGGCGGTAAAGCAGGTCCATGAGCCTTGAACTGATATCATCCATCAACCTGTGGGAAATGCTGTCCCATGTGGTCAGCCTTGTTGTCGCGTATGTGCTCGCGCTCCCAATCGGCTGGAACCGCGAACGCGAGGAACGCAGCGCCGGCATCCGCACCTTTCCGCTTGTCGCAATGGCCGCCTGCGGCTTCGTGCTGGTGGCGATCGGCGTCCTGGGCGCAACTTCACCCGGTCAGGCGCGCATCTTGGAGGGACTGATCACCGGCGTCGGCTTCATCGGCGGCGGCGCGATTCTGAAGCACGGGACCCAGGCCCTGGGAACGGCGACGGCCGCAAGCCTGTGGGCGACAGGCGCCCTCGGGGCAGCGGTCGGCTACGGCCTTTACGATATCGCCGTGATCCTGAGCGTGGCCACTTACGTGACTTTGCGCTATCTTGCCCCGATCAAGGATTCCGTGCGCGACGCAGATGCCAAAGGAGACCGGCAGGAGCCTTGATGAATGGGTGAGGTCGTCTGCACACTTCATCCCCCATGCGCCAAGGCAAAGGGGAAAGTGGGTTGCACGACAATCGCGTCAGAATGGCACCTGCGCTCCGGCCAGGAGTGGCATGGCAGGCGTTCGTCCGCTCCGCTCCAACTCCCAGCAGACGGACCACGCTTGGCCATGCCGCACCAAGACCAGATAGTTGCGCTCCGCCGTGTAGATTTGCCGATGCCCCGGCAGCGGTTTCAGGCAGACCGGCTGGCCGGACAAGGGGTTCTCGCCGAATGCCGCAAGCAGGCCCAGGATACGGGGGTAGATTGGCGAAGGCGGCGGATGCGCTATCCCCGATGCCACGATCTGGTGCAGGATCGACCCGTCCCTGAACGGCATCTCAGCGCGCGTCGCCAGATGTATCTCGCCCGAGAGCACCGCGACCGGATTTCGCCCCTCGGTCGCGCGCCGCTCCAGGGTCTCGAGCATCCGCTGCCATTCCGCACGGTGCGACCGGCTTTGCCATTGATCGCGCAGGTCGTCCTCGTATTTCTGAACGCGCGGAAAGACATCCAGAAATTTTTCAACCCAGCTCAGCCGCGGGCCGAGTATGGGCACGCTCGACATGATGAATATCTGGTCGCCCGGGTCGGTCTCTGCCAGCCCCCGCTCGAATGCGGCCCATCCCGCCCCTCCCATCACCCGCGTCGGCCGGCGCTCCGAGCGGAGATCGGGTGCGATGACGGAAAATTGCGGGAAGCGGGCGATGTGGGTCAGGCTTTGTCGTTGGCCCAGTTCCCATCCAAACGGCGGTGCCGCATCGGTTGCGCCGAACTGGAACAGCATGAACATGCGTCGTGCAATACCGAACAGACCGGCCCCGACCGGGCTGTCGAGCAGCTTTTCCGGCAGGCTGCCCCAGCCATCGAAGATGTCATGGTCGTCCCACATCATGAGCGACGGCACCCGCGCACCCAGACAGGCGAATTCCGGCTGGGCGTAGAGCGTCAGATAGCGGTGGAAATAGTAGTCTTCCGCGGCCCTGCGCATGTCGGCGGTGAACGGCTGGTCTCCCTTTTGCGACAAGGCGCTGGCCGCCCATCGCGACAGGCCCGGATGCGACCTGACGACCTCGTCGGCATAAAGCTGATCGCCGCCGTGCAGGAGGAGGCTGAAGGGCGCGCCGTCATGTTCGCGGGCCAGACGTCGCCACATCGCGTTGCGCTCGGCCGCCGGCCGATCGGCGTCGCCGTGCTCTTGCCCGTTGCACGAGACATAGGCGATCCGCATATCCCCCGAAAAGTCGGCGGCCACCCGGAATTCGGCATCGCCGAGGCGGTAGGTCGCGTTCGCGCGCGCCGGCAGGCTGAAGTCGTATCGCCAGACGCTGCGGCCGGATTGGGAATGCAGCATCAACGGGGCGACCTGCGGACCATCGGCCGGGACCAGAAGGGGCGGCGCCAGTTGGTCCGGGGCAACAAAGACGGCGGACAGCCGACACTGATCTCCATCGGCCCCCCGAGCGAACAGGATCGGGCCGACAGTTTCGTGAAGGGTGTTCAATCCGGGCCCCATGACCGTCCGGCGCGCCGCGGGCGTGTTATCCTGCGTGACCTCGGCAGCAGTCTTCTGGAAACCGGGGGCGATATCAATGCCGACGCCCCGACATAAGCCTGCCGATGTTCGGAAGCATGAAGCCGGCAACCACGAGAAGAAGCGCGCCGATTGCCCAGACGACCACGATGGTCGGCTTCAGCACCACGCCCAGCAAAGCGATGACCTGTCCCAAAAGGCCGCCGGCGTTCACAGTGTCGAGGATGGTGCCCACCTCCTTGCCGCCTGCGGCGGTTGCGATGGCCTTTCCTCCGTCAACCAGAAGGCCGGCACTCGACGCCACCCAGGCAAGAACGGGATCGACCAGCGAATACCCGATCCAGGCAAGCAGCGACCACAGGACAAGGCCACCAAGGACGACCGCCAGTGGCAGTTTCCGCGGAAGGCGCGGAGGCGCATCGTACTGCGTCGGCTCACCTCTCATCTCTCGCACCCGGTCATCCCTCGGCACGTCGTTGTAGCGATACCCGCGGTCATCATGGCCATGTCTTCCCATCTCGGTCTCCAATCTTTGGCTGCCGACAGCGTCCTGCCGTTGAATTTAAGTGCCCCGCTGTCGCCTTCCGTTGCTTCGCGGCACGCCGCTGCGGGGCCGCCCCGAGCGCAACATCGTCAATCAAGGTGCAGCCCGAGGAGTGGTCGCATGCGGACTTGGGCCGCCTTGAAACTGATATGGGTCCTCTAGCGACTAGAGGTTCAAGAGCAGACGCGAAGTTTTGTGCCGAGTCCGGGACCCTCACGCCATCTGCTCTCGTGCAAGGGCGCGCCGAGTCGTCCATAGGGTGATGGCGGCCGCGCGATCATCGACCTTGATGTCGACCGTGACTGTCAGGCCTGAGGCGCTGTCAGCGACACATCCGGCGTCAGCGTCACCGCAAGCCCGCCGGTCGCGGCATCGACCCGCCGCGACACGAAACTGACGTGGCCGCTCCGCACCATGCTCTTTCGAAACCTGTAGTCCTACGTGGAAAGTGGATGCCTGAGCCACGCGGCATCAGACCAGCCTACTGTGCCATTTCGGTCTCCGGGTGGCGGTGGTCGGTTGCGCAAAGCGAGTGATTGCCCAGAACCTCGATCACCTTGCAGTCGGCGATCTTCCCGCCCGCGCATTGCACGACCATGCGTTCAAGTTCCGCCTTCAGCGCGGTCAGGCGGGCGAGGCGGCTTTCCACCTCGACCAGCTGCGCCCTTGCGATGGCATCGGCGGCGGCACACGACTGATCCGGTCTGTCCGACAGGCTTAGAAGATCGCGAATCGCTTCCAGCGTGAAGCCCAGATCGCGCGCATGCCGGATGAAGGCCAGCCGCTCCTGCGCCTTGCGGCTGTAAAGACGCTGGTTGCCTGCGCTGCGTTCGGCTTCGGGAAGCAGGCCGATCTGCTCATAGTAACGGATCGTCGGAACCTTCACCCCGGCAGCCTCGCCCAGTTTTCCGATGGTCAGCATCAGATTCCCCTTGAAGCTATAGCTGCTAGAGAGATTAGGTTAGCGAATCAATAATGGCAACTGCCCCGGTTCGGGCGGGGGAGAAATCATGTCTGACAAGAGAAGCGATACTGTGGGTGCAACTGTCGAATGGACCGTAACCGGAATGGATTGCGCCTCCTGCGCGACAAAGATCAAGAACGCCGTCGGGCGACTGCCGGGGGTCAGTGGCGTGAACGTGGCGATCATGTCCGAGCGGCTGAAGCTGACGCTGGCCGAGGGCACGACGCCGCGCGACAAGATCGAAGGTGCGGTGCGCTCGCTCGGTTATCAGATCGAACCCCGCAAGGCGGGCGCGAAGAAGGATTTCGTGCTGCCGGGTGCGGTTCCCGAGGATGACCACGACGAGGCCGAGGGTCACAGCCACGATGACGGCCATGACCACGACCATGACCACAGCGGGCATGACCACAGCGGGCATGACCATGCGGGGCACGACCATTCCGGGCACGATCATGCGGGCCATGACCACGGTCCGAAGGTCGCCACCGCCGCAAAGGCTTCTGCGCGCGACGATTCTGGCCATGGCAGCCCCGGCCATGTGCATGACGACGCCGCCGACCGGGGCAAACGCTGGTATCAGACCGCCAAAGGCAAGCATGTCATCATCACCGCCGTGCTGCTCGCCGCCGCCTGGACTGTCGAACTCGTCGCGCCGCAGATCGGCAGATGGGCCTTCGTCGCCGCCATCCTGATCGGGGTGGCACCCACAGCGCAACGCGCCCTGGCGGCCCTGCGGATGGGCCAGCCCTTCACCATCGAAAGCCTTCTAACCTTTGCCGCCATCGGTGCCCTGTTCATCGACGCGGCGGAAGAGGCGGCGCTGGTGGTGTTCCTGTTCGCCGTCGGCGAGGTCCTGGAGGGCGTGGCCGCCGGCAAGGCACGCGACGGCATTCGGGCGCTGGCCAACCTGGTGCCCAAGACGGCGCAACTGGTCGAGAACGGCAAGACCCGCGAAGTGCCCGCCGCCAGCCTGTCCGTGGGCCAGACCGTCATGGTGCGCCCCGGCGACCGTATTCCGGCGGATGGCGAAATCATCGAGGGCAATTCGGGCGTGGATGAAAGCCCGGTTACCGGCGAAAGCATCCCCAAGAACCGCGGCCCGGGCGATCCGGTCTTTGCCGGGTCGATCAACACCGAGGCGGTGTTGCAGGTCAAGGTCACCAAGGATGCCGAAGACAATACCATCGCCCGGATCATCCGGCTGGTGGAGGAAGCCGAAGAGGCGCGCGCGCCGACCGAACGGTTCATCGAACGGTTCAGCCGCTGGTACATGCCCGCCATCGTCGCCGTCGCGGCGCTGGTGATCCTTGTGCCACCCCTTGCTTTCGGCCAACCTTGGGACACCTGGATCTATCGTGGCCTGGCGCTGCTGCTGATCGGCTGCCCCTGTGCGCTGGTCATCTCGGTGCCCGCCTCCATCGCCTCGGCTTTGTCCACCGGCGCGCGGCGCGGGATGCTGATGAAGGGTGGCGCGGTCATCGAGGCCGCCTCCAAGGTCAGCCGCATCGCGTTTGACAAGACCGGCACGCTGACGCACGGGCGGCCCCGCATCACCGATGTGGTGACCTTCGGCACCACGACCGAGGCCGATCTGCTTTCCGTGGCGGCGGGCGTCGAAACCGGGTCGAGCCACCCACTGGCCATCGCCATCCTGAACAAGGCCAAAGAGGCGGGCGTGACCGCGCTGCCATCGCGCGATGCCAAGGCGCTGATGGGCAAGGGCGTGGTTGCCACCGTCGGCGATGCATCGGCCTGGGTCGCCTCGCCGCGCTATGCGATGGACAACGGCGGGCTGGACGGCGTGGGTCTGCGGCAGGCCACGGTCTTTGAAGAAGAAGGCAAGACCGCCGTTGCCGTCTTCCGCGACAAGACGCCGCTGGGTCTGATCGCGATGCGGGACGAGCCGCGCGCCGATGCGACCGACGCCATCCGCCAGTTGCGGGCGATGGGGATCACTTCCGTCATGCTGACCGGCGACAACCCGCGCACCGCCGCGGCGATTGCCGGTGGTCTGGGGATGGAGTTCCAGGCCGACATGATGCCCGAGGACAAGCTCAACTTCATCAAGACGATGAGCGAGCAGGGCGGCGTGATGATGATCGGCGACGGCATCAACGACGCGCCGGCGCTGAAGCAGTCATCGGTCGGCGTGGCGATGGGGTCGGGCACCGATGTGGCGCTGGAAACCGCAGATGCCGCGATCCTGCGCGACCGGGTGACGGATGTTCCCGCGACGATCCGCCTGTCGCGCGCGGCGATGGCCAACATCCGCCAGAACGTGACGATCGCGCTGGGGTTGAAGGCCGTGTTCCTCGTGACTTCGGTGCTTGGGCTGACCGGCCTGTGGATCGCGATCCTGGCCGACACCGGGGCGACGGTGCTGGTGACGATCAACGCGCTGCGCCTGCTGCGGTTCAACCCTGAACGCGAAAGCTGAGCCGATGGCCGAGGCGCACTCTCACGGCGGCGATGTCGGGTCCGGCAACATCGGCCGGGTCCGCGTCGTCTTCTGGCTGACCGCCAGCTATGCCGTGGTGCAGGCGGTGGGGGGCTGGTTTTCGGGCTCGCTGGCGCTGATCGCCGACTCTGGGCACATGGTGTCGGACGCGGCGGCGCTGCTGCTGGCGCTGATCGCCTACCGCGTGGCGGCGCGGGCGGCGGATTCGACGCGCACCTACGGCTTTCACCGCGTTCGGGTGCTGGCGGCGCTGGCCAACGGGGCCTCGCTGTTGCTGCTGGTCGCCTGGATCACGTCCGAGGCGGTCGGGCGGATCGGCAGCCCGGTGGAGATATTGGCCGGACCGATGCTGGCGGTGGCCTGCGTCGGGCTTTTGGTGAACGTCGCCGGGGCGTGGTATCTGTCGCGCGGCGACAAGCGCGACACCAACCTGAAAGGCGCTTTCCTGCATGTGATCGGTGACCTGCTGGGGTCGGTGGGGGCCATCGCCGCTGCCATCGGCATCATGCTGACCGGCTGGCTGATCCTAGATCCGCTGCTGTCGGTGCTGGTGGCGGCGCTTGTGGTGCGCTCGGCCTGGTCGCTGGTGTCGGACTCGCTGCGGGTCCTGTTGCAGGCAGTGCCGCAGGGGGTCGATGCGCGCGACGCCGAGGCCGATCTGGCCACCCTGCCGGGGGTCGCCTCTGCGGGGCATTTCCACGCCTGGGTGCTGACCGACAACTCGACCGTCGCGACGGTGCATGTGACCGCAGCGCCCGGTGCCGACCCGCTGGGCCTGCCTGAACTTGTCGTGAAGCGGCTTCACGACCGCTACGACATCGACCATGTAACGGTGCAGGTTGACCCGTCTGACACGGGAATCGTGGCGCATGACGCCAGGACTGCAACATCGGCAATTTGAGGATCAACGGAAATGCCCGACCAACCTGTGAAGCTGCGCGAACCGGGCGGACCGCAAGGCGGCATGCTGTGCCCGCAATGCGGTGTGGATCTCGTGATGTCCGACCGTCAGGGCATCGAGATCGACTATTGCCCCAAATGCCGGGGCGTGTGGCTTGACCGGGGCGAGTTGGACAAGATCATCGAGCGCAGCCTTGGCCCGGCGCCATCGGCCCCGCCGCCTGCACGCCCCGAAGCGGCGCCGCCCGTGCAATACCGCCGCGATGACGGATATGGCGGTGGGCATGGTGGCGGGCATGGCGGGGGTGGCCATGGATCATCGTCGTCGCACGGGGGCGGTCACGGCCGGGACGGCTATCGTCGGCGCAAGTCCTGGCTGGGAGAGTTGTTCGACTGATGCCCGCCTGTCCGTCCAAACCGGTCGCCTTCACCCGGGCACGCCGTGTCATGCCGGCCCTTGGCGAATGGCGTGTCGCGTCGCGCCGCGTCGGATCAGCCACCCAGGGTCACCTGCGATGATCTCGGCGGCTGGCTGGGCCGCGCTGGCCCTACTTTTCGGCTATCTGGCGCTGTTCTTCTGGGGCAGCGCGCTGGCCGCGCAGTCGGCGGGGCGTCCGGTCTGGCTTTTCGCGCGCGCCACGGGGCGCAACCGGCTTGCCGCCATCGGGTTCCGCGCGGCCTTTGCGCTGGCATTCTTCGGCCCGCTTGTCTGGCTCGGCATGCCGGTGCTGCACAAGCTCGATCCGTTTTGGACCGAAGGGCACACGGTCATTGCCGGTCTGGCCGGGGTGTTTGTCGCCGGGCTCGGCGCGATGGTGGCCTTTGCCGCGCAGATGTCGATGGGATCGTCCTGGCGCGTCGGCGTGGCGGGGGGCGAAACCGGCGATCTCGTCTCGGGCGGACTATACCGCTTCAGCCGCAACCCGACCTTCGTCGGGCAGGCGGCGCTGCTGGCAGGTGTCGCCCTCGCGGTTCCCGCCATCCCGACGCTGTTGGCCCCGCTGCTGTTTTTGTGGTCCGCCCGCACGCAGGTCCGGTCTGAAGAAGTGGCGCTTCGCGCAGCTCTAGGGCCCGCGCATGACCGCTACGCCACATCGGTGCCACACTGGATCAGCATCAATCGAAAGGCCGCACGATGTCCAGAACCGTGCTGATCGTCCTGATGGCCGCCGCAGTCGTGGCCGATCAGGCGACCAAGGCGGCCGCGCTGTCGCTGCTGTCGCAAGGGACTGCGGTGCCGGTTTTCCCGGGCTTCAACCTGGTCCTCGGCTTCAACGAAGGCGCGAGCTTCGGGCTGGGGTCCGGTGTCATGGCCGGCAAGCCGCTGCTGATGGTGGCGCTGACCGGGGCGGTCACATTGTTCCTCGCCGTCATGGCCTTTCGGGCGCAGCACCCGCTGGAGCGGGCAGGCTTCGCGCTGGTGGTGGGCGGGGCGCTTGGCAACATCATCGACCGGCTGCGACAAGGTGCCGTGACCGATTTCCTTGACGTTTACTGGCGCGACTGGCGCTGGCCCACCTTCAATGGTGCCGATATTGCAATCACTCTGGGCGCGGTGCTGATCCTCGCCGCCTCGCTTCCCCTTCGCCGCCGCAAGGAGCCGGTTCTTGACCAAGACTGACGACGCCACCCTGTCGCGCGACGACATCGCCCTGACCGCCGCCTTCCTGATTGCGCTGGCGGCCACGCTGGGCGCGCTGTTCATCGGCGAAGTGCTGGGCCAGATGCCCTGCACGCTGTGCTGGTATCAGCGCATCGCCATGTTCCCGCTGGTGCCGATCCTTGGCTTGTCGCTGTGGCGCGGCGACGGGATGGCCCGGCGCTATGGCCTGCCGATTGCGCTGGCCGGGCTTGCGCTGGCGGCATGGCATTCCGGGCTTTATGCTGGCATCCTGCCCGCGCCTGTGGTGCCCTGCACGCAGAACGGCCCGGCCTGCACCGGCCCGGCCCAGATGATCCTTGGCCTGCCGATCCCTTACCTCTCGCTGACCGCATTCGCCGCGATCAGCGCCAGTCTTGTCATGTCGAAAGGACCCAGACCATGAACCGCCGCAGCCTTCTTCTTGGTGCCTCCGCCCTTGGGCTGGTGGTTTTTGCCGGGGGCGCCGTGCTCGTGTCGCGCCGCAACGCCGCCGACCGTGCCGCCGCGCAGGCCGCCGCCGATGTTGACGCCGAAGATACCAGCGATACCGACGCCACCCTGGTCCGGGCCAATTCGCCGGTCCTCGGCCCGGCGGATGCACCGGTCACGCTGGTCGAATTCTTTGACCCCTCCTGCGAGGCCTGCCGCTATTTTCACCCGATCCTCAAGCGTCTGCGCGCCACGTTCCAGACCGAGCTGCGCATCGTGATGCGCTACACGATGTTCCACCAGGGGTCGGACGAGGCGGTCCGCATCCTCGAGACGGCGCGGATTCAGGATCTGTTCGAGCCGGTGCTGAATGCGCTGCTTGAGCGGCAGCCGGAATGGGCGCGGGACGGCGCGCCGAACCTGGACCTGGCCTGGCAGATCGCGGGAGAGGCCGGGCTGGACCTGGACACGGCGATGGTGGACCGCGCTTTGCCGGGGATCGTGGCGATCATCAACCAGGACAACGCCGACGTGCAGACCATGGGCGTGAATGCCACGCCGACCTTCTTTATCAACGGCCGGCGGCTGGTGGATGCCAGCGAAGAAGTTCTGTACCAGGCGGTCCGCACCGAACTGGGGCAGGGCTGACTCCGGCGTCGCGGACCGCTGCGGGTCTGGCAGACGGGACAGAGTCGGCCGGGACCGATCCGGTCGCCGCGCGTCCTTCGGTCAAGCCGGTGACTATTGGTCGGGCCTGATCGCGATGGGCGCCGTTTCTTTGGTCGTCGGGTACTGCTGCAGACCGTCTGCCATCAAACGTCCGATGGTCGGGCAGGCGGACAGAGGCAGGCCGACAAAAGCGGGCCGATGCGCCGCCGGATCGCCAAGGTCAGCCTGGCCATAGGGAACCGTGGCGCGTGGCGTTCAGTTTCGCGCGACGAAAGCGGCGAACAGTTCGAGTGTCTGCTCGCTCAGATGGTGTTCGATGCCTTCGGAGTCCCGCTTGGCGGTCTCTGCATCAAGCCCGAGACTGAGCAGGAACCGCAGCACGATCTCGTGCCAGTGGCGACATTCCCTGGCCAGCGCCCTGCCCTGTTCGGTCAGGAATATCGAGCGATACTTGGCCCGGGTAATCAGGCCGTCGCGGGCAAGACGGCCAAGCGTCTTGGCAACCGTCGGCGCGGTGACACCCATCCGGGCGGCGATGTCGACCGGCCTCGCCTCGCCGTGTGAATGGATCAGTTCTGCAATCAGCTCGACATAGTCTTCGGCCAGCTCGTTGCGCCGCGCCGCGCGCACCCCGCAATCCGCCCCTTCCGAGGCGATGATCGGCCGCAAGGCGCTGATCGCCACCGCCATCGCCCTGGTGATATCCGGGCTGATCCTCGGGGTGATCTGGTCGGGCCGGATCGGCATCGACGATCTGGAGGTGTTCCACATCATGGACATGGCTCCCGGAAAACCGGCCCCCTAACATTTCGCGCCAAGACTATGGTGCCCGCCCGGGGAAGCTCCATTGATGCCTGCCGACGACAACACTGCGGTTGATCCAAGCCGGGCCGGATGTCGCCGCTCACGGGTTGGTGCGCTGGCGCTGTGTTGATTTGCGCGACAGGCTGGCCGAGCGCTTCGCGGTCACCCTTTCAGCGCGGTCGGTGGCGCGCCTGCTCAACAAGCGCGGCTGTGACTGAAGGCATTGGCATTGCAGCCCCCATGCTGAAAGCCAGACCCCCGCTCTGGACCTTTCCGGCGCTGACGTTGTTGGCGGGTGGCCCGGCAATCCTCGGGATATGGACCGGCAGCCTTGGCTACGCGCCACAATGGACGGCGCTGGCCTTGGCCATCGGCGCAGGGGCCATCCTGCAGGTCATCGTCGAGGTCACGTCCTATCTGATGCGCCAGAACACCGACCGTCATGCCACCTTGTTCTCACCTGCGGTGGTAACCGGATTTCTCGGCGGGATCGCGTTCATGTATGTGACGGCGGCGATCATCAAGATCTGAAAACGCGCCAATGCGGCAGCCGCTTGTCTGGCTGTCGCCCCTTTGAACGGCTTTCCGCTCATATATTCGCGATCAAGAGAAAATGGGCTTGCACCTCAAGCCACTAGAGCCTTTAGCAAACACTTCAACAAGAGAGTGTGCGATCATTCATGCGTCTGACAATGCTTCAAAAAATTCTGTGGGGTGCGGCAGGGCTGGCAACAGTTGCCTGGCTTGGCTGGATCATTCCGCAGGCAAACACCAAAGCCGGTATCACTTTCGATGAAGCAAGTGTTTTTCGTCCGGAATTCTCGCTTGCCGATGCCAGCGGAACGCTCCGTTCAAATGCCGATTTCAGCGGCAAGTTCCTTCTGGTGTTTTTCGGCTTCACCAACTGCCCCGATGTCTGCCCGACAACCTTGTCCGAAGTGGCGCAGGTGATGGACGACCTCGGCCCGGACTCCGCCCGCGTGCAACCCCTGTTCATCTCCGTCGATCCTGAACGGGACCGCAAGCTGGGGCTGGCCGACTTCACAGCGGCATTCCACACCGCGATCATTGGTCTTGCCGGAACCGAGGCAGAGACACGGGCCGCGGCCGACAGCTTCAAGATCTACTACGAACGCGAAACCGACCCCGCCGGTCCGGACGGCTACACCATGTCGCACAGTCCCGCGCTCTATTTGATCGGACCGGAGGGCGACTGGTTGGGACAGTTCAGCTATGGCACCTCTGCTGCCGTGATCCTGGCCGACCTTCAGTCGAGATTGTGAACCCGATGAAACACCTGATCCCCGCCCTGCTTGTCCTGATGGCCGCAACGCCGGCGCTGGCCTGCGAAACCTATACTGTCGGCGATCTGACCATTGAACACGCCTGGTCACGGGCGACCATCGGGGCCGGCCGCCCCGCTGTATTCTATGTCGAGATCACCAACGCGGGCAGCGTGGACGATGCGCTGGTCAGCATCGCCTCGCCCGCCGCTGCCAGCCCGATGCTGCACGAAACCGTCGTCACCGACGGCATCGCCTCGATGCCGCATGCCATGTCGATCCCGGTCCCTGCGGGCCAGACCCTCAACCTCGCGCCCGGTGGCTACCACGGCATGCTGATGGGGCTGACGACCGCGCTGAATGAAGGGGACAGTTTCCCCATGACCCTGACGTTTCAGAAGGCGGGCGATGTGACCGTCAACGTCGAGGTTCTGTCCCTGCGCGCGGAGGGGCCGGATTGCGTACACGCCGGGCAGTGATCCTCGGCCTTGGCGGGGCAGTCGGGTCCGTGGCCTTCATGGTGGGTCTCGGTGCATGGCGGACTCGGGACATTGTGCCGACCGATCCGAGGTTACCCCTGCCAGTGACGGCGATGGATTGGAGCCTGACCGACCATCGTGGTGCGACCGTGACGCCTGCGAACTGGATCGGGCGGCCAGTGATGGCGTTCTTCGGCTTCACCTTCTGTCCCGACGTCTGCCCGACCACGCTGAATGACATCTCGGATTGGCTCGAGGCGCTTGGTACGGAAGTCGAGCGGCTAACTGTGGTGCTGATCTCGGTCGATCCCGAACGCGACACGCCCGCCGTTCTTGCCGACTACCTCTCCAACTTCGATCCGCGCATTGTCGGTCTGACCGGATCGCTGTCCGAAGTTCAGAAAGCCGCCGCGGGTTTTCGGGCCATGTTCGAAAAGCTGCCGCGGGACGGCGACTACACGATGAACCACACGGCGGGGGTATTCCTGTATCATGCGGATGGCCGCTTTGCCTCGATCATCGATTTCCACGAAGACCGCCGTTTCGCGATACCGAAAATCCGCCGTATCCTGACCTGACCCGCAAGGAGCTCCCAAATGCCGATTCTGAATCGCCGAACATTGCTCATGTCCACTGCGTCTCTTGCGCTCACCGCGTCCTTTCCTGTGCGAGCCGAAACCTTGCCGCCAATCCATGTCGCCAAGGGCACAGGGTGCGAATGCTGCAGCGCGTGGGTGGACCATCTACGGGCCGAAGGGTTTTCGGTGACAGAGGAAGAACTCTACGGAATGCTGCTGATCAACTACAAACTCTTCAACGGTATTCCGCAACGCATGACTTCCTGCCACACCGGCAAGATCGATGGCTACATGATCGAGGGCCATGTGCCCGCCGCAGATATCCGCCGCCTGCTGCAAGACCGCCCCGATGCCATCGGCCTGGCCGTTACGGGGATGCCCTATGGCTCGCCTGGCATGGGGGACGAAACCGCGCGCGAGGCTTACGACGTTTTCCTCATCGCGCGCGATGGGACCACTTCCGTGTTCACGTCCTACCCGGCAGCCTGAGTTTCACACAGCTGCGCTCCTTTGCGTGGTTGATGCACGTTGTTTTCTTCAGAAGTCCGTCTCCACGTACACCCCCGAGCAGTCATAAGCGACTGCCGCTGCAGTTGCCCCGTTGTTCATGAACAGCCGGGGCGACAGGAACTGCGTGTTGGTGGGCAGGTCGGCGGTGATCTCCTGCTCGAACACCGCGCCCGAAACCTCTTCGACCACCCGCACCCAGACCGAGCTGCCATTGGGCGGTGCCGCGATGTAGAGGGTCAGCACGCCGCCGGTGGCGATGGCGAAACTCGCCCCCATGTCGGTCAGCGTGGGTGCGCCGGTGCCGTCGTTTGCGACCAGCTGCCAGCGGGTGTGGGTGCCGCGCTGAAATCCGATGCCGATGCAGTTGATGGCGGCGGCCAGCGCCAGCGTGGTGGCGAGCGCGGCGGTCGATCCGTAAAGCCCGAAGAAGCCCATGCCGGTCGCCTGCAGCGTCGTGAGCGAAATCCGCGTCACGAAGGTCCAGCCGCCCAGTCCCGCCGCATTGCCTCGCCAGCAGGCCCAACCCGCAGAACGCTGTTCGGCTGCAGAGTCCACCACCGCAGCTGAAGTCAGACGCCAGCGCCGGATGCTGGCAGCAAGGTTGGTTGCGGCCAGCGTGGGGGTGGATACGGTCCCGACTGAGGTGATGGGCAGGCCTTCCGTGGTGATCGTGGTCGTGACGGACGGCGACCAGTTGGCGATCCGGTTGACCCCGAAGTGGGGTTGCAGCGGGAAGTCCCGGCCGGAGGGGCGCATGACGTCGATCCATGGCGCGCCTACCCGGTTGCGGGCATAGACGGCCGCCTTGCCGGAGGGCGGAGGGGATGGAGCGGCACTGAGCCCCGGCAGGATGGTGGGTTGCGGCAGTTCCACCTGGCCATTGGTGCGGTCGATCCTCAAGGCATCAAAGAAGGCCGAACCATCCGGGCTGACCTTGAAGCTGAAATCGTCGTTGCCCAAGAGGCCGATCAGCGCCCGCGCCGAGAACCCGGTCTTGAAGGCGAAGGCCGCATCGTTCCCGGCGGCCGCCTTGTTGACCGTCGCCTCGATCCCGGCCCCAGCGTTGTTCAGCAGCACTGCGGGGGTGTTCATCGACAGCCGGTTGGTGCTGTCCGCCGCCGCCCCGCCGAGGCCCAGAAGCTGGGCGGTCAAGTTGGCTTGGGGCATGCCGACCTGCGTGACGGCATTGGCGAAGGTGACCGTGGGCGTGTTCACCACCGTGGTGCCCCCGGCCCCTGGCGTCGCCGAGCCGATGTTGACGACGGTGGTCGATCCGGATGCGCCGCCGGTGCCGAGGTTCACGGTCTTGGTCACGCCGGTCGTCGTGGCCCCGGTCCCGATGCCATACGTGGCGGTCGTCGTCGCCGTGCCGATGCTGGCCGATGCCGCCGAGACCGTGACGGTGCCTGAGGCGGTCAGCGTGCCGGAGAAGGTCTTGTTGCCGGTGAAGGTCTGGGTGCCCGCGAGGATCGCCAGTTCCGACGAGGTGTTGGGCAGTGTAAAGGTCCGGGTCGTGCCGGTCGTGATCCCCGACAGCGAGAACAGCGCCTTCTTCGTCGGATCGGCGTCGTTGACGAGGCTGAAGATCGCGTCAGACACATCCTGCGGCACGCCGACCGGGTCCCAGGCACTTCCATTCCAGACGACAAAGACCTGCTCGGCCGCGATCCAGACCAGCCAGCCGGGGCGTGGCACCAGGCGCATCCAGACGCCATCGACCCAGAAGGCCACGTTCAGATCCCACCCCGCCCAGAGGCCCGTCGCGCCCGATGCCACGAGGTGGCGGTCGCCATCGGCGGGGCTGGCTGGCGGCGTGGTGCGCGTGCGGTCGAGGACCGACAGCTGCACCATGGAATCGAGCAGGCGCAGGGCCTCGTTGTGGGTGACATGCTTCTGGGCTTGGGCCGCCAGCAGGTATGGCAGGCCAAGGTGGGTGGAGGTGTCGGACATGACGGGCCTTCAGAACTGGAGGGTGACGGTGGCGGGATCGCCGCGACCGAGGCGGTTCGAGAGCTGGTAGATGCGGATCGCCAGTGTCTGGTCGGGGCCGAACGGCGCACCCCAGTCGGCGGTCTGCTGGGCAGCAGTGTAGAGGACGGAGGTCGTGCTGCTGGTCAGCGTGCGCTTGACGCCAGCCCCGTCGAGGATCTGGACGTCGTAGCTTTCCAGGTCTTCGGCCAGCGGCACCTCGACCTGTTCCCAGGCATCGGCCACCAGCGCGCGCGTCCGGCGCGTCCAGCGGATCGTCAGATCGCCCGGGCTGCGCGCCGTGCGCCACGGTTGAGCGACATGGACCGGGGCGAAGGGCACGAGGCCGCGACCGGCTGGCATGAAGGCGAGCGCGGTGTAGCTGGCGTCGCTGACGGCGCGCGCCGCGGGGCCGATACGCCAGTTCCACGGCAGACCGAGATCGGCCTCGGCAATGGGCAGCGGCGCAAGGGCGGAATCCAGCACCACCACTCGTGCCCCTACCGGGGTGGGATTGCCCATCGCGGCTTCGGTGCCACGCTGGCCCCGCAGAAGCCGGGTCAGACGATAACGGCCGGGGGCGATCAGTTCGGCGGCACCCGCCTGCACGATTTCCCAGACGCCTGGTGCTGCTTCCACTGCCAGCGCGTTGGCGCCGCCGAACAGCGTCAGATCAGTGACGCTTTCCAGAGTGCCGGAGGCGAGATCGAAGACCAGCACATTACCGAGATCGAAGCGAGAGGTCGGGCCCGGATAGAGGTCCGACACCAGCGTGCCGATCCGCGCGCGGCTGCCGAAGGTGGTCAGCAAGGCAAACCCATCCGCCCCCGGGCTCCGGAACACCGCCATCTCGCCCGGCCATGGAACCGCATGGGCCGCGACCATCGGCCGATGCGCGGGCTGGTCTTCGGACAGTTGCGGAAGGTCGAGCAGGACGACATCGGGCGCGCCGAAAACCACGGATCGGGTCAACGTGGACGGGCGCGGATCGCCGGGCGGCAGATCATAGGCGGCACGGTCCTGGCGGACGGCCTCGATGCCCCGGCCATCGGAATCGGCGATGGACACCAGACGCAACTCGATCTCACGGCCATCATGCACCAGCCGGATCACGTCGGCCGGGTCGAGCGCCAGCCGTGACGGCGGCAGGCGGAAGGTGGCGCTTTCGCGGCCGATCCAGGCTTCCATCAGCGTGCGGCGGCAACGGCGTTCGGCCTCCTCGGGCGGGATTGCCATCGGGAAGGACTCGTACGCGATGCGGGTGGTGTCGACGGTGATGCGGCGGGCTTCGACCAGCGCCGCGTCATAATCCTCATCGGCGCGGGCCACCTGCCACTTCAGCGCCTGCGGCAGTTCGGTTTCCTGCGCGCGGACCAGTTCCAGCGCCTCGCCCTCGCGCGATGCCACGAGGTCGTCATGTGCCAAGGTCAGAACGGACGCCCGCCCGCGCATGACGAAGCGGATCATGCCTTCGGTCTCGATGGCATCGAACCCAAAATGTCGCGCCAAAGTGCTGATCGAGGATCTCGGGGCTTCCAGCGCCGTGATGGCATAGCCCTCGACGGCCCCCCAGAGGCCAGTAACATCGATCAGGGCTTCCGGCATCCCGGCGCGCAGGCACAGGTGACGCACGAGGGCCGCCAGCGATACCGCTCCCAGCCGCCCTGTCAGCCAGTGGCCCAGCCGCCAGTTCGGCCCATCGGTCCAGACATCGGTCAGTTCGGGGAAGAATGGATAGGGCCGCGCGTCCCATGTCCAGGCGGCGCATTCGGGCACATGCACCATGCGGCCGCCATAGATGCTCGAGGTCGGGTTGTGGGCAGGGTCGCCCCAATGCAGGTAGCTCGCTTCCAGATAGGCACGCTGGATCGCATCGTCGCGCCAGCCGCGCGAAAAAAACGGCGTGAAGCTTTCGGACGACTTCGGGTCGAAGAAGACATTGGGCTGGTTCGTACCCCGGTCGATGGCGGGGCAGCCCAGTTCGGTGAAACGGATGGGTTTCGATTGCGGCACCCAAGCGGTCGGCGTTCCGATCTCCACTCCGCCCGGCCGGTTGAAATGCGGGTTCTGCCACCAGGCGCGGATATCCTTGGGGCGGAAGACCCACGGCTTGCCCGCCGCGCCATCCGTGATGGGCGTTCGGATCTGCGCGGACCGGTCAGCGGCACTGGCGTAGAACCAGTCGAACCCTTCGCCCCCGGCGATGTTCGCCTGGAGGTAGGCGCGGTCATGGATCGCGGGCCAGCCTTCCAAGGCATCAGCATGGTCGAAACCGTCGCGCCAATCCGACAGCGGCAGATAGTTGTCGATGCCTACGAAGTCGATGTTGATGTCCGACCAGAGCGTGTCGAGGTGGAAATAGACGTCGTCGCTGCCGTCTTGCGGATGGTGGCCGAAGTATTCCGACCAGTCGGCGGCATAGCCGATCTTGGTGTCCGCGCCGAGGATGCTGCGCACGTCGGCCGCGAGGCTCTGGAAGGCGGTGACGGCGGGATAGGTGCTGGCCCCCGAGCGTATGGTGGTCAGGCCGGGCATCTCAGTGCCGATCAGGAAGGCATCGACCCCACCCGCTGCTGCGCAGAGGTGCGCATAGTGCAGCACCATGCGGCGCAGACCCCAGTCGCTGGGCGAGCCGGTGAAGCTGACAGTCTCGCTAGACACGCTGAAATTCCCCGGCGTCGCCGCCCCGAACAGCGCCGACACTTGCGTCGCGGCCGTGCCGGTCTTGTCCACCGTTCCGGCAAAGCCAGCCGCCGGGGAACAGGTGATCCGCCCCCGCCAAGGGAAGGCGGGCTGGCCCGGCGTAGAGGCATTGGCGCTGTAGGGGTTCGGCAGGGTGTTGCCGGGCGGCACGTCCATCAGCAGGAACGGATAGAAGGTGACGCGCAGCCCACGCGCCTTCATCTCCTGGATCGCCTGCACCACCGCGAAATCCGCCGGCGTGCCGCCATAGACCGGCCGATCCTCGGCATCACGGCTGACGAGGTGGGCGCTGGCCCGGCTGACGCCGTTTACCGACCAATTGGCGGGCGTGGTGGCCTTGGAGGCAACCTCGACGCCGGGCTTCACCTTGCAGGATCCCGCGCGCAGGTCATTGCCGAACCAAGCCACGACCAGACTGACGCTCTCGACCGCTGGGGCCATGGCCTGCAGCCGGTCCAGCGCCACCACGATGTCGGGCTGGTCGGGCAGCGCGTTCAGGTTCTCGGCCACGGTGGCACCACCGCTGCCCTTGCGGATGGCGTTGGTGGCATAGGTGAACTCGCCCGAGGCCGGGATCAGGGTGACGGCGCGGGTCAAGCCTTCGGCGGTGTCTGCATCTGCCAGCGGGCGGAAGACTTCGAACGACAGTTGCGGCAGGCGGTTGCCGAAGGAGGCCAGCGCCAGATCCTCGAACACGATGTAAGCTGTGCCGCGATAGGCGGGTGTATTGGCGGCCCCCATCTTGGCTGCGATGAACGGATCGGGCGTTTGCACCTCGCTGCCGGGATACCAGCGCCAGGTCACGCCGGTCATGTCCATCGCCTTGCCATCGGCCCAGACGCGGCCGATGCCGGTGACCGGGCCCTCGCACAGCGCCACGGCGAAGCTGGCATAGTATAGGTATTCGGTGGTCTTGACCTTGCCGCCCCCGCCGCCCTTGCCACCGCCTTGGGTGGTGGTCTTGGTCTCCTCACTGAAATCGGTGGCCCAGATGATGTTGCCGCCGATGCGCATCCGGCCATACAGGCGCGGGATCACCGCCCCTTCGGTGGCCGAGGTGATGCGCAGCGTGTCGAGCCGCGCGCCCTCGATCCGTTGGGTCGGAGCCAGCGACGACACGATCCAGCTGTCGACCACCGAGCCCACGGTCGAGCCGATGAAGCCGCCGATGGCCGCACCGGAAAAGCCGAGGATCGCGCCGCCAAAGGCCCCGCCGATGGCAGTGCCGACAGCGCCGAGGACGAGCGTGGCCATGAAAAACTCTCAGCGTTGGGGAAAGAGGAAGGCGAAGGCGATGCGCCGTCGCCATTTTGGGGTCAGCGGTTCCTCGATGACACCAAGGCGCTCGTAGGCGTGCAGGAAGGTGTCGGGGCCGGTCAGGATGCCGACATGCTTGGCAATGGCACGCGGCATCATGCGGAAGAGGATCAGCGCGCCGGGTGGGGCGTCGCAGGGTGCGATCTCCGGCATCATCCGTCGCGCACCTTCGGCCAGCACCTCGCGCGGACCGCTTTCGCCCCAGTCCCGACTGTAGGGCGGGATCGGGAAGGGTTCAGGCCCGACGACTTCACGCCAGACACCTCGGGCAAGACCAAGGCAATCACAGCCGACGCCCTTGAGGCTGGCTTGATCGTGGTAGGGCGTGCCGAGCCAGGACCGCGCGATGGCAATGACCCTGTCGGGATCGACCGTAATCACAGCACAGCCCCCTCGTGGCCGCCATCGGTGGTGGCATAGCGCAGGACGGCATCCTGGCCGGGGATGTTGGGGAAGCCCCGGAAGTTGGCGACATTGGCGAACTTCGTTCCGCAGGTCGTGATGCGCTTGTCGCACCCGGCTCGGATCGTGAAGGTGTCCGACCCGGCGATGGCGCGCACCGGGGCTTCCAGCAAGGTCAGGATGGCGACGCCATCGACAAGGTCATGTGCCAGCACCTCGGCCCGCCGCCCGGCATTGACCCCGCTCGTCCAGTCGAGGGTGCCGAAGGTGAACCAGCCGGACGTGAAACCGCCAAGCCCCGAGGCCGTGAAGGCGCGGTCGCGCAGCAGGTCAATGATCGCGCCGGTGCCCTTGAACGCCGGGGCTTCGAGATTGACGCCACAACGCGCATCGCCAAGGGCGGCATCGCAGGTCGCCTGAAACGTCCGACCAACGGTCTGACCGAGGACATGGGCCAGCGATCGCACCTCCGCGACGAAGGCGAGCCGTCCGCGCCGGATCTGGCCAATGGCCCCGCGCCGCATCATGAGGCGTTGGCCTGTGCTGGCCCAGTTCACCCGCCAGACCTCGACGGCCGCATTGTCCCAGCGGCCGTCGAGGATGTCGGTCTCGGTAATCCGGTCGGATGACAGCACGCCTTGGGCATCCTGCGCATCGACGGAAAGGTCGGAACCGGAGCGCACTTCGGAGGCGGCAAAGCCACTCTCCGGCTCGAAATCGGTGCCGTCAAACGTCAGTGTCTGATCATGGTCGGTGAAGCCGAGCGTCACCCCATCGGCCCGCACGATCCGCCAGCACCAGGCCAGCGTAGTCGTCCCTTCGTCGAGATGGGCCTGAAGCGCGGGGGAGAGCGTCTTCACTTCCGCCCCCAGCCCCGCCACAGCGCGACCGAGGCCAGCGCCGAGGAAACCACGCCCCCGGCCGTGCCGGTCAGGGCGTAGAGGTTGAAGGGACGCAGATCGAAGCTGCCGGTCATCAGATCGAAATCCGCAAGCCCGGCCATGGCCAGCCCGGAGGCAGCAAGACAGGCCAGATAGACCAGCCCGCGTGCAAGGTTCCAGTTCATGATGTTGCCTTTCCTGTGAGAAATTCCATCAGCTGCTGCCACCACGAAGGGGCGGCAGGCGGTTCGGTCGGTACCGGCAGCGGCACGGGCAAAGGCACCGGTTGGCTCGTCGGGCGCAGCAGGGTCAGCGCCTCGGTCTCGGTCAGTCGCCGAATGGGCCGTGAGAAATCCACCCGGCCGTTGCGATCCACCGCCCAGACCGGGATGGTGCCGGTCGGATAACGGCCATCGCGGAACAGATCGCGCTCGGCTTCTCGGCGCGACCGGATCGCGGCGGGCCGGAGCCAGCCCATGAAGGCTTGCGCGGCAGCGGCGCGGTTGCCCGCGTTCAGGTGGCGGGTCAGCGATGCCTTGGCGATGCCACCAGTATTGTAGTGGAAGCTGACCAGCGCATCGAACTCGTGCGGCTCTAGCGGCACCTTCACCGCGCGCAGCACTTCCGCCTCGTAGGCGACGATGTCGGCGCGGAAGAGCCGGAACGACTCGCGGATCCCCGCATCCAGATCGGCGGGCATGCCGCGCGGCATCCTTGCCAGATTGGGCGGCCCCGCCGAGTCAGTGTGGCCGATGCCGAAGGTCCAGACGTTTTTGACATCAAGGTAGGGTCCGGGCACGAGTCCTTCGTGCCGGACAAGGGCCATCAGGCCCCGATCGGTCATGTGCATGGTGTTACCCGAAGATGGAGGACAGGATCAGGATCAGCGCGGCGACCAGTAGGCCGATGCGCAGGCGATGGCTGAAGGCCTGTGCCGGATCGGCCGCATCGCATCGGATGGCGCGCGCTAGGCGCAGAAGTTCATGCATCGGGGTTGTCTCCCTTGCCGCTCCGCAGGCGGGCGAGGACGACCTCGATGAAAGCTGGGCCGAAGACGCCGACGAGATAGGCGGCCGAACCGGCAGCCCCCCCGGCCGGGATTGCCTGCGATGGCAGGCCGAGCCAGGCGGTAATGATGGCCATCGACAGACTGCCCATCCCGGCCGCGATCAGGCCGCCGAGCAGAATGTGGCGCAGGGCATCGCGAAGCCTCATCCGCGTGGTCAGAGCGTTGGTCGCCCCGCCCAGAGCGCCCCAGGCCGCAAGGATCACGGCGGTAGAGGTTGCCAGATCGCGCAGCACCGCTGCGACGAACCCCGTTTCTTCGTTCATCGCCGGATCTCCAGCAGCGGAATGGATATGATCGACCCGAGCCGCTCGAGGTCGAGGGTGACGTCGAGCATGTCGGTGTCGAAGCGGACAGGGACGTCGAACTC
>Ga0308009_10000717_pt1 | contig 22321 bp, 24 predicted proteins | sample Neamet127_FD_203134 | JGI IMG/M metagenome (GOLD analysis project Ga0308009, IMG submission 203134) | Marine microbial communities from water near the shore, Antarctic Ocean - #127 | ecosystem: Environmental > Aquatic > Marine > Unclassified | place: Southern Ocean | collected 2014-07-24
ATGCACAAAGGTCGCAAGCAGCGGGTCGCCCGGCACGTCGCGCGTCAGGATCACATCGCGCACACCCGGCATGGCCAGCGCGGCGCGGGCGTCCACACCGCGCAGCCACCCGTGCGCTACGGTGGAGAGGATGGGCGCGGCATGCAGGGTGCCGCGCACCTCGGCAATGTCGTCCACATAGGTCGCGGCGCCGGCCACCTGGGCGCGCGCGCTTTCGTGTTTGTGCGAGCGACCTGCCGCGCCGCGTGTGGGTGCAGCCGGTCCGGGCGGCGGCGTCACCGGCGGCACCGCGAGCTGTGGCCCGGACGGATTGTCGGCGCGGCTGACCGGGCCTTCGTTGTGGGGCTGTTCGCGGACGTTCACGGCGTCACCTCTTCGAGCACAAAGGATTCGAGGTTGATCTGCTGCAGTCCCTGGCTTTCCAACCAGAGACGCTGCAGCAAATTGCCCAGTACCTCGCGGCGGTAGGCGCCCGAGGCGCGCATGTCCGAGATCGGTGAAAACTCGGCGCGCAGCGTGGCGGTGGCCTGCTGCACGGTTTGCAGCGTCCAAGGCTGGCCGGTGAGGGCGGCTTCGGTCTGCGTTGCGCGTACCGGCGTGGCGGCGACACCGCCTGCGCCTATCGACGCCTTCACAACCTTGCCGTCTTCCACATGCAGATTCACCGCCAGGCAAACGGCCGAGATGTCGTCGTCGTAACGCTTGGAGATCTTGTAGACGCGTAGGAATTCGTGAAGCTGTGGGCCGCCCCTCACCCCAGCCCTCTCCCCAGAGAGGCGAGGGAGTGGGAGTACTCCCTCCTTTATCCCCTCTCCCCCTGGGAGAGGGTTAGGGTGAGGGCTCCCCGGCCGCGGCACCTTGATCCACGCCAGCACCTCGTCCGCAGCCATGACGTTTTGGCGATAGCCGGTATAGAGCAGCTCCAGCGGCATCTCACGGTGGCCCCGCACACTCATCAGCACCACGCTGGCACCGAGTGCAATCAACAGCGGCATCGAGTCGCCAATCGGCGAGCCGTTGGCCACGTTGCCGCCCAGCGTGCCGGCATTGCGCACCGGCAGGCCTGCAAAACGTGCGGCAAAGGTTTGCAGTTGCGGCCGCTCAGCCACCAGCGCGGCAAAAGCGTCGCTGAGTGTGACGGCGGCGCCTATGGCGATGTGATGCGGGTAGTGCTCCACCTGCCTGAGTTCTTGCACCTGGGTGATGTCCAGCACCTGGTCGAACTGCTTGTGCATCTTGGTGACCCACAGGCCCACGTCGGTGCAGCCGGCAACAAGCTGGGCCTGCGGATGGGCGGCGCGGGCTTTCAACAGCGCGGCCAGTGTGCGTGGGGACTTATAAGCCAAATCGGCCTCCAGCCCATGACTGGCGGGCGCAAGCAGCTCCAGTTTTGATAGCAAATCGGCTTCATCAAGCTTGACGGCAGGCAGTGAGGCCATCTGCTGCGCGGCATCCAGAATCGGCCGGTAGCCGGTACAGCGGCACAGGTTGCCCGATAACTCCTCCTGTGCCAGGTCGCGCGTGATAGTCCGTCCGCAAGCAACATGGTTTTGGTACATCCCGAACAAACTCATGACAAAACCGGGGGTGCAAAAGCCGCATTGCGAGCCGTGGCACTGGACCATCGCCTCCTGCGCCGGGTGCAGGCTGCCGTCGGCGGCAGCCAAATCTTCCACCGTCCACAGCGCCTGGCCGTCGAGCGAATGCGCCAGCTTGATGCAGCTGTTGACGGCCCGGTAAGCCATGCGCCCGCCCTCGGCCTGGCCGACCACGACGGTGCAGGCACCGCAGTCGCCTTCGCCGCAACCTTCCTTGGTGCCGGTGAGTCCGAGATCTTCGCGCAGCACCTCCAGCAGCGTGCGGCTGGGTGGTACATTGGCGAGCGAGACCACCTGGCCACCCTTGACGAATTGAATGGTTTTAAGAGGCGATTGCATGTCCATGTTTCCTAGGGTAAACCCAATCGTTCAGAGCCGGTATACCCATCGCCATATCAGAGCGATGTGCAAAAAGGTATGAAAGACCAGGCCTTATTCGACAAGATAGACCTCCATCTCATAAGGGTCTTGAACATCGTGCTGACCGAACGCAGCGTTTCACGCGCCGCCATCCGCTTGGGAATGTACCAACCCGCCGTCAGCGCGGCGCTCAAGCGCTTGCGTGAGTTGGCCGGAGACCCGCTGCTGGTGCGTTCGGGCGCCGGCATGGTGCCCACCGACGCCGGACTGCGCATGATCGAACCCTCTGCCAGCATTTTGCGTGCCGCCGAAGTGATGTTCAGCGATGCGCGCGGGTTTGACCCCGCCACCGCCACCCACACCTTCAGCCTGGCCTGCAGCGACTACATGGACCCGCTGTTCCTGCCGCAACTGGTGGCGCAGATCAAACACCAGGCGCCGCTGTGCCAGATCGACATCCACGCGCTGTCTGGCGAGTCCGACTACCGCGCGCGTCTGGCCCAGGGCGAGTTTGATCTGGTGGTGGGCAACTGGCCGGCGCCGCCCGACGACCTGCACATGGCGCGGCTGTTTGCTGACGAGGTGGTTTGCCTGGTCGCCAGCAAGCACCCGGTCATGCGCCGTGGCTGGGACAGTGCCACCTGGCTCGTCGCCGAACACATTGCGCCCACGCCCACCCACCCTGGCGCCAAGGGCGTGATCGATATGCACCTCGATGGGCTGGGCCTGCAGCGCAACATCACCGCGCGATGCCCGCATTTCGGCCTGATCCCGGCCATGGTGGCTTCCAGCCTGCTGGTGCTGACGACGGGCCGGCAGTATTGCGAGCGCTTCACCGACACGCTGGCAGTGAAGGTGTTGCCTTGCCCGATCGCCTTTCCGCAAATGGTGTATTACCAGCTCTGGCATGAACGCACCCACGCCTCGGCATCGGCCAAATGGTTGCGCGAGCGGGTCAGGGCGGTGGCTGCGGCGCTACGACAAAAATGAGAACAACAGCAGCAGCAGAGGCCTGTCATTGCGGGCATGACCCGCAATCCATGGTGGCGTACAAGCGGCGGTGGACGATGCGGGATGGATCCCGGATCAGGTCCGGGATGACAGTCAAAAAGAAGAGAGAGACAAAGCAGTGACCCCAAGACTCCAACTCACCGGCATCACCAAAGCCTATCCGGCGGTGCTTGCCAACAGCCAGGTGTCGTTGACGGTCCAGCCCGGCGAAATTCATGCCGTGCTCGGAGAAAACGGCGCCGGTAAATCCACGCTGATGAAAATCATCTATGGCGCTGTCAAACCCGATGCCGGCACGGTGCGCATGGATGGACGGGACGTGGTGGTGCGCAACCCGCAAGAAGCACGCGCACTCGGCATCGCCATGGTGTTCCAGCACTTCAGCCTGTTTGACACCCTGACTGTGGCCGAAAACGTCTGGCTGGGCCTGGACAAAAGCCTCAGTCTGGCCGAGGTGTCGCGGCGCATCGAGACCACCACGCGCGAATACGGCCTGCAACTCGATCCAATGCGGCCGGTGCACACGCTGGGCGTCGGTGAGCGCCAGCGCGTGGAAATTGTGCGCTCGCTGCTGACCAATCCCAAGCTGCTGATTCTGGATGAGCCGACCTCGGTGCTGACACCCCAGGCGGTGGAAAACCTGTTTGTTACGCTGCGCCAGCTGGCTGCAAGCGGTTGCAGCATTTTGTACATCAGCCACAAGCTGCATGAGATCCGCGAACTGTGCACCGCCTGCACCGTGCTGCGTGCCGGCAAGGTCACCGGCGTCTGCGACCCGCGCCAGGAGTCCAATGCCTCGTTGAGCCGTCTCATGATTGGCGCCGAGCCGCCGGCACTGGAACATAGAGAGGTGGCGCTGGGCGCGACCGTGCTCGATGTGCGCGATTTGAGCTTGAGCCGCGAAGACCAGTTTGGCGTGGACTTGCAGCAGATTGCACTGCAGGTGCGGGCCGGTGAGGTGGTGGGTATCGCAGGCGTCTCGGGCAACGGGCAGAAAGAGCTGCTGTACGCGCTGTCCGGCGAAGACACGCGCGCGCCAGCAGCGGCCATCCAGGTTGCGGGGCAGGGTGCGGGCCGGTTGAATCCGGCGCAGCGCCGCGCGCTCGGCCTGCATTTTGTGCCTGAAGAACGGCTGGGTCGCGGTGCTGTGCCGGCGTTGAGCCTGGCGCACAACCTGCTGCTCACGCGCAAGAATGCGGTCGGACGCGGCGGCTGGTTGCAACTGCGTACGCTGCGCGCGCAGGCGGCGGCCATCATAGAGCGCTTCAAGGTCAAGGCTGGCGGGCCGGGAGCGGCCGCGCAATCCTTGTCGGGCGGCAACTTGCAGAAGTTCATCGTCGGCCGCGAGATCGCGGCGAACCCGGCGCTGCTGATCGTCTCGCAACCGACCTGGGGCGTGGACGTGGGCGCGGCCGCGCAAATCCGCGGTGAAATCTTGAAGCTGGCGGGCAGCGGCTGCGCCGTGCTGGTGGTCAGCGAGGAGCTGGAAGAACTGTTTGACATTTGCGACCGGTTGTACGTGATGGCCAAGGGCCAGATCTCTCCGTCGCTGCCGCGTGCCGAGGCCACGGTGGGGCTGGTGGGGCAGTGGATGAGCGGGCTGTGGAACGACAAGTCATCGGGGGCCAGCCATGCTCAGGCTTGAAGCGCGCCCCCAACCCTCCAAGCTGTGGAGTTTCGCCTCACCCGTGCTGGCGCTGGCGATCACCGTGCTGATCGGCGTTCTTTTGTTTGCGGCGCTCGGCAAAGATCCGGTGCGCGGCCTGCAGATATTCTTCTGGGAGCCGATCAAGTCGCCGTATGCGCTGGGCGAGCTGATGGTCAAGGCCACACCACTGCTGATCATTGCGCTGGGTCTGGCCGTTTGTTTCCGCTCCAACGTCTGGAACATCGGTGCCGAGGGCCAGTTTGTCATTGGCGCGGTGGCCGCGGGCGGTGTTGCGCTGCTGGCCGACAAAACGACAGGCCCATGGATTGTGCCGGCCATCATCATTGCCGGTGTGCTGGGCGGCATGGTCTGGGCCGGCATCACCGCCTTGCTGCGCGACCGCTTCAATGCCAATGAAATTCTGGTCAGCCTGATGCTGGTCTATGTGGCCGACATGGTGCTGAGCTATCTGGTGTTCGGCCCCTGGAAGGATCCGCAGGGCTATAACTTTCCGCAGACCAAAACCTTTGAGGCGGTCACGCAGATCCCGCGCCTGATGAGCGGTTCGCGTGTCAGCATCGGCCTGCTGATCGCCCTGGCCGGCGCGGCGGCTCTGTGGATATTCCTGTTTCGTACCTACGCCGGATTCGCCCAGCAGGTCGGTGGCCTGGCCCCCAGCGCCGCGCGATATGCCGGCTTTTCATCGCGCAAGGCGCTGTGGGTGGCACTCTTGACTTCGGGTGGCGCGGCCGGGTTGGCCGGTGCGCTGGAGGTGGCCGGGCCCATCGGTCAGCTCACGCCGTATGTGCCGGCTGGTTATGGTTTTGCCGCCATCATCGTGGCTTTTGTTGGTCGTCTGCATCCGGCCGGCATGGTGTTCTCGGCGATTTTGATGAGCATGTTTTACATCGGCGGGGAGCTGGCGCAGTCGCGCCTGGGCCTGCCCAAATCATTGACCGGCGTGTTCCAGGGCCTGCTGCTGTTCAGCCTGCTGGCCTGCGACACCCTGATTGCTTATCGCGTCACCTGGCGCAAGGGAGCACGCTGATGGACGCCACCGCATTGCTGCTGGCCGCGACGCTGAGCGCGGGCACCGTGCTGGCGATTGCCGCGCTGGGCCTGCTGATCAACGAAAAGGCCGGCATCGTCAACCTCGGCGCCGAAGGCATGATGCTGTGCGCCGCCATTGCCGGTTTTGCCACCGTGGTGCACACCGGCAATAGCTGGCTGGGTTTTGCCGCCGGCATGGCCGCCGGCGCCTTGCTGGCCGCGATCTTCGGCGTGCTGGTGATCTGGCTGAACACCAACCAGTACGCGACCGGGCTGGCGCTCAGCCTGTTCGGCGCGGGATTTTCGGCCTTTGCCGGCATCCGTTATGTGCAGGAAAAACTGCCCGAGCAGGCGCAGCATGTGATTCCCTGGCTCGGTGATTTGCCTTTTGTCGGACCGGCGCTGTTTCGCCAGCACCCCATGGTCTATATCGCCATGGCGCTGACGGCCGGCCTGATCTGGTTTTTGTACCGCACGCGTGCCGGCCTGGTGTTGCGCTCGGTCGGCGAAAGTCCGGAATCGGCCCATGCGCTCGGTTACCCGGTGCGGCGTATCCGGCTGGCGGCCGTGGTGGCTGGCGGTGCGCTGTGCGGCTTGGCCGGCGCTTATGTCTCGGTCGTCTACACGCCGCTGTGGGTCGAAGGCATGATCGCCGGCAAGGGCTGGATTGCGCTGGCGCTGACCACCTTTGCAACCTGGCGCCCGGCACGGGTGTTGCTTGGAGCCTACCTGTTTGGTGGCGTGACCATGCTGCAGTTTCATCTGCAGGCCCTGGGGGTGGATGTGCCGCCCCAGTTCCTGACGATGTTGCCCTACCTGGCCACCATCGTGGTGCTGGTGCTGATCTCGCGCAACCCGCGCTGGATCCGACTGAACATGCCGACATCGATTGGAAAACCTTTTTACCCCGGTTCATAATCAGATTTTTTAACCGTCGCAACAGGAGACGACATGACTGACTTGCAAAAACGCTCACTGCTCAAGCTGGCTGCCCTTTCGGCCGTCGCATCTGCCGCCCTCATTGGTTGCGGCAAAAAGGAAGAACCCGCACCGGCGCCGGTGCCTGCCCCGGTGGCAGCCGCACCGGCCAAGCCCGAGCCGCTGAAAATCGCCTTTGCCTACATCGGCCCGGTTGGTGACGGCGGCTGGACCTTTGCGCACGACAACGGCCGCAAGGCCATCGAGAAGGAATTTGGCGACAAGGTGGTCACCAGTTATGTCGAGAAGGTGCCCGAATCGGCCGACGCCGAACGCGTCATCCGCGACATGGCCGGCCAGGGCAACAAACTGATCTTCGGCACGACCTTCGGCTACATGGAGCCGATGCTGAAAGTGGCTAATGACACCAAGGGCGTGAAGTTCGAGCATGCCACCGGCTACAAAACCGCCGAAAACATGCGCACCTACGACAGCCGCACCTACGAAGGCGCCTACATGGCTGGTGTGATCGCCGGCAAGATGAGCAAGACCGGCACGCTGGGCGTGGTCGGCTCCATCCCGATTCCCGAGGTGGTGCGCAACATCAACGCTTTCACGCTGGGCGCGCAGTCGGTCAACCCCAAGGTCAAGACCAAGGTGGTGTGGGTCAACGAATGGTTCAACCCGCCCAAGGAAACCGAAGCTGCAACCTCGCTGATCAACGGCGGCGCCGACGTGTTGTTCCAGAACACCGACTCGTCGGCCGTGCTGCAGACTGCCGAGAAGATGAACAAGCGCGCCTTCGGCTGGGATTCGGACATGACAGCCTACGGTCCCAAGGCCCACCTCGGTTCTGCCGTGATCAACTGGGGCCCGTACTACATCAAGGCCGTCAAGGACGCGCTGGATGGCACCTGGACCACCGGCCAGGCCTGGTGGGGCGTCAAGGAAGGCGCCATCGACATGGTGTCGATGGCCGCCGACGTGCCGGACGACACCAAGAAGCGTGTGGACGAAATCAAGGCCGGCCTGAAGGACGGCAGCTTCTCGATCTGGAAAGGCCCGATCATGGACAACACCGGCAAGGAATTGATCGCCAAAGACGTGGTGGCCGACGACAAGTTTCTCGGCGGCCTGAAGTCTTACGTCAAGGGCGTGGAAGGCAAAGTGCCGGGCAACTGAGTGCTTGCTCCCTCCCCCTCTCCTTCTGGGAGAGGGTTGGGGTGAGGGACCCAGGCTGCCTTCGCGCAGCCTTTTTGTTTTTTGGAGTTCACATGTACCGCGTGCCCGACATCTCTCCCGATCGTTTGCCAGCCTTATTGCAGGCCATGCCCAAGGCGGAGCTGCATATCCATATCGAAGGCTCGCTAGAGCCCGAGCTGATTTTTGCGCTGGCCCAACGCAACGGCGTCAAGCTGCCCTATGCCAGCGTGGCAGAACTGCGCAGCGCCTACGCCTTCACCAACCTGCAGAGCTTCCTGGACATCTATTACGCTGGCGCCAGCGTGCTGATCCAGGAGCAGGATTTTTACGACATGGCGCACGCTTATTTCGTCAAAGCTGCGGCCGACAACGTGGTTCATGCCGAGCTGTTTTTCGATCCGCAGACCCATACAGCGCGCGGTGTGGCCATGCAAACGGTGATCCAGGGTCTGCACCGCGCCTGCGTCGATGCGCAGGCCGAACTGGGTGTCAGCGCCTCACTGATTTTGTGTTTCCTGCGTCACCTGAGCGAAGAAGAGGCCTTCGAAACCCTGGAGCAGGCGCTGCCCTGGCGCGACAAGTTCATCGGTGTCGGGCTGGACTCCGGCGAGGTCGGCAACCCGCCCGAAAAGTTTGCGCGGGTGTTTGCGCGCTGCCGCGAGCTGGGTCTGCACCTGGTTGCGCATGCGGGCGAGGAGGGACCGCCCGCCTACATCTGGACCGCGCTGGACGTTCTCAAGGTCGAACGCATCGACCACGGCGTGCAGGCCATCCGGGACCCGGCGCTGATGCAGCGGCTGGCGCAGGACCGCGTTGCGCTGACGGTGTGTCCGCTGTCCAACCTCAAGCTCTGCGTGTTTCCCGATCTGGCGCAGCACAACCTGCGCCAGTTGCTGGACGCCGGGCTGGCCGTCACCATCAACTCGGACGATCCGGCTTACTTCGGCGGTTACATGAACGACAACTTCACGCAGACCTTTGCGGCGGTCGGCATGGATGCGGGACACGCTTACACGTTGGCGCGCAACAGCTTTACAGCGAGTTTTATCGACGAGGTGGCGCGAGACCGGTACGTCGGGCGACTGAAAGCCTGCTTCGAGTCGTTTCGCTGAAAACCGCTCAGGGCTTGGCGTCTTTGTTGACCCAGGGGTCACTGGAGCCGGTTCGCGGTTTGGGCAATCCGATCACGGTCCTGACCGCCTCCATCAGCGCATCGGCTTCGAAAGGCTTGGTGATGTAACCGTCGGCGCCGCCGGCCAGGCCCTTGATCACGGCTTCGCGTGTGGCCTTTCCGGTCAGCATGATGACGGGTACGTTTTTCAGCGCCGGGTGCTGGCGCAGCCGCAGCAGAATGTCAAAACCGTCGGCATCCGGCAGCACCACGTCCAGCAAAATCAGGTCAGGAACCGGCTGCTTGCGAAACTCGGCGACCACCTCCGAGCGGTTGCTTGCCAGGCGGACATGAAAGCCTTCGAATGCCAAATAGCTCTGGATGAATTTGGCGAGCATGGGTTCGTCGTCCACCACAATCGCCGAGAGCACCTCGCCCGGTGCCAGCGTGCGTGCGGGACCGCGCGGGCGCGCAATGCTGACGTAGTAGCCAGCTTTGGTGAGCGAAGCGGCCCCCGCATCGGCCTCGTTTTCGGCTTGGCTCAAGGCCATTCTGTTGAGCTGAATCTGGAACTGCGCGGCAAAAGGGTCGACCTCTGCCAGTGTGAGCATGCCCCGTGTCAGCAGGCGCTGGCACGCCGATGTGAACGCCACATGTGAAACCGCCGGCATACCCGCTTCGATTTGCGCGAGCGTCAACACCCCGTCTATCCGGACCAGCAATTCAATTTCGTCCGGTGCCAGGGTGGTCGCGTTGCCATGTAGCTCCTGATGCCCTGCGGGAGTCAGTGCGTAAATACTGCTGTTTTGCATTGTCTCGGGCTCTCCTGGAGGATGGCTGGGTAGTCGCTGATTATCGTCGGTGAAGCGTCTCTGCCTATTGGGGGCTGTTACGCCTTGCAACATCCGACTATGATATTCCGCATTCACCGCAAACCCTATGAAACGCCTGATTTTGCCCCTTGTCCTGCTCTGCATGAGTGCGAGTGCCTCGGCCCAGTGGACACCGGTGATTGTTGACGAAATGGTCATCACCTATATTGACCGCAATACCTTGCGAGGGGCCCGCGACAAAAGCGGCATGGTCCGGATGTGGTGGCTGATGGACTACCAACTGGTGCAGATCGCCGATGAAAAAGGCTACTTCTCCCGGCTTCATCACAGCGAATTCGATTGCAAGGGTCAGCGCATGCGCCTGCTGTCGGTGGCACTGCTGTCCGGGCGCATGGGCCTCGGCGATGTCGTCTTTGAAGACCCGGAACCGCGCAAATGGACGCCGGTGCAGGATCAGACGTTTCAGGACGCGCTCCGGGATATTGCCTGTATCAATTACTGACCCCCACGGTTGCTCACTGCGTGTAGCGCCCGAGGCCTTGCAGGCCGCGGCTCGCGAGACGCTTCGCCTCTGTCGCCTGTCCAAGTCTGCTCAAGCAGACTTGGAGCCGCAGGCTCCAGCCCCTCGGGGGGCGCTGCGGCTGCGGCCCGGCGAAGCCGGTTCCGCGGCCCTGCTTGAAAATACTGGTCTCCGTGTTCGTCTTGCTCCCTCTCCTTCTTGGAGAGGGCTGGGGTGAGGGCCGTTAGTTCCGGAAACCCCATGGTTTCCCACGTTCGCTGGCTGGTGTTGCCTGAGCGGTTAAAATCACTGTCACCCGCATGCTGTCCCGGCGCGCTGGTGTTTTCATTTTACGGGGCCATGTAGAGGACCACCATGTATAAAAACCTCGTTGCCGCGCTCGCGGCCGCCTGTTTTATTTCACCCGTTTTCCCCCAATCCACGGCGCCTGTGAAGGCGCCGTTGAAGATCGGCTTTGTCTATGTCGCGCCCGTCACCGACGCCGGCTGGGTGCGCCAGCATGAGGAGGGGCGCAAGGCCGTCGAGGTCGCGCTCGGCGCCAAGGTCACAAGCACCTATGTCGAGAATGTGGCCGAAGGTGCGGATGCCGAACGAGTGATCCGCGACCTCGCCCAGCAGGGCCATCAGTTGATTTTCACGCCCAGCTTCGGCTACATGGAGCCCACGCTCAAGGTTGCCAGAGACTTTCCCGATGTGAAGTTCGAGTCCATCACCGGCTACAAGACCGCCGCCAACGTGGCTGTTGCCAATGTGCGTTATTACGAGGGCCGTTACCTGGCCGGCATCGCTGCCGGCCGCCTGGCCAGCAGCGCCGGGTATGTCGCGGGTTTTCCGATTCCCGAGGTGATCCAGGGCATCAACGCCTTCACCCTGGGCATGCGTTCGGTCAATCCGGCGGCCGAGGTCAAGGTGGTCTGGCTGGGCGCCTGGTTCGACCCGCCGCGTGAGCGCGAAGCGGCGATGACGCTGTTCAATCAGGGCGTGGAGCTGATCGCTTTTCACACCGGCTCCACCGCTGTCATGGCTGCTGCGCAGGAGCGCGGCAAACTCGCGATTGCCTACCACTCGGACATGCGCAGGGTCGCGCCCGACGCCCAGGTGCTGGCCGTGACGCACCAGTGGGGAGACTATTACACCCGGCGCGCGCAAGCGGTGCTGGACGGCAGCTGGAAAAGCGCGGCGCTGTGGGGCGGGGTGAAGGAGGGCATGATTCGCGTCGACAGCTTTGGCCCGAAAGTGCCGAAAAAGATCGCCGACGAAGTGCTGGCAGGCCAGAAAGACATTGCCGCCGGCAAGTTGCATCCGTTTCGGGCGCGCACCGCGCTGCTGGACAACGAGGGCCGCGAAGTGCTGGCTGCCGGAAAAACGCTGTCGGACGAGCAGATTTTGGGCATGAACTTTCTGGTGCAGGGTGTGTTGGGCAAGCTGGCCAAACAAGCTGGCCGCACACCATGAGCTATCAGGTCAAGGAGATTTTCTATACGCTGCAGGGTGAGGGGGCCAACGCGGGTCGGCCAGCGGTTTTCTGCCGCTTTGCCGGTTGCAACCTGTGGTCGGGGCGTGCGCAGGACCGCAGCACGGCTATTTGCCGGTTCTGCGACACGGACTTTGTCGGCACGAACGGAAGCCTGGGCGGCAAGTTCGCCGGGGCGGAAGAACTTGCGCGCCGAATCGAAGCCTTGTGGCCGGTAGGCGCCGGACAACGCTTCGTGGTGATGACCGGTGGTGAGCCCCTGCTTCAGCTGGATGCCGCATTGATTGACGCCTTGCATGCACGGGACTTTGCCATCGCGGTGGAAACCAATGGCACCCTCGCTGCGCCGGCCGGTATCGACTGGCTGTGCGTCAGCCCCAAGGCCGGTGCACCCTGGGTGCAGCGCGAGGGCCAGGAGCTCAAGGTGGTGTGGCCGCAGCCGCAACTGGCGCTTGACGAGCTGGAGGCGGCAAGTTTCACCCATCGTTACCTGCAGCCCATGGACAATCCCGAGCGGCAGCGCAACACCGAAGCCTGCATCCAGCTGTGCCTGGCGCGGCCGGCCTGGCGGCTCAGCCTGCAGACCCACAAGATCACCGGCATACGCTAATGAACTACACCATCAGCCAGAAATTTTTCTTTGACGCGGCACACACGCTCAAGCGCGAGATCGAGGCCGACAGCAGCCGCCGCGTGCACGGCCACACCTACGATGCGGAAGTGTTTCTGAGCGGGTTGCCTGATCCGCAGACCGGCATGGTGATGGACTTGGGCGGGGTGCGGCGCGAGGTCGAGCTGCTGCGCGGGAAACTGGACCACCATTTGCTCGACGACGTGGCCGGCCTGGGCCCGCCCACGCTGGAAAACCTGTGCCGCTTTATTCTTGAAAATCTGCAGCTGCGCCTGCCCGCCCTGAGTGCCGTGCGTGTCTGGCGCGAGTCGGTGGGGGACAGTTGCACACTGAGCCTATAGTGCCTATAGGCTCGGGCTTATGAACTAGGCCGGCTGCTGCAGTATTCTTGCAAACATGAAAGCCTGGCGCGCCTCCCTTCTTTATTTTCCCGAGCCCGCGCAGGCGGTGCTGGAGACCGACGGCCTGTTGGTGGTCGGCCCGGACAGCGCCGGACGCCAGGTGGTGCAGGCTGCAGGCAGCTACAGCGCTCTGGCGCCACGCTTTCCCGACCTGGACATCACCCACTTGCCGGGCCGCATCATCGCGCCTGGTTTTGTGGACATGCACATCCACTACCCGCAGCTCGACGTGATCGGCTCGCCCGCCGAAGGCCTGCTGCCCTGGCTGGAAAACTACACCTTTCCGCATGAAAGCCGTTTTTCCGATGTCGCGCACAACAGCGAAGCAGCCACCTTCTTCGTGGACGAGCTGCTGCGCCACGGCGTGACGACAGCGCTGGCTTTTGCAACCTCGCACCCGGCATCGGTCAACGCGCTGCTTGGCGAAGCCCAGCGCCGCAAGCTGCGTTTGATTGCCGGCAAGGTGCTGCAGGACCAGCATTCGCCAGACGGCGTGCGCGATGAAACCGAACAAAGCCTGCGCGACACCGAGGCACTGATCACGCGCTGGCACGGCGTGGACCGGCTCGGTTACGCGATCACGCCGCGTTTTGTGCCGAGTTGCAGCGAGGTGCAGTTGCGCGGCGCCGGCGAGCTGGCCGCGCGTTATGCCGATGTGTGGATCCAGTCGCATGTGGCCGAAAACAAGGACGAGGTCGCCTGGGTGCGGAAGCTGTATCCGCAAGCGCGCAGCTACCTCAGCGTGTACGAGCAGTTCGGCCTGCTGCGCCCGCGCGCCGTCTATGCGCACTGCATCCACATCGACGACGAGGACCGGGCGCTGATGCGCGGTACCGGCACGGCGGCGGCCGTCAGCCCGACCAGCAACCTGTTTCTGGGCAGTGGCTTTTTCGATTACCGGGCTGCGGACCGGACCGGTTTTCTGTACGGCCTGGCCAGCGACGTCGGCGGCGGCACCAGCTTCAGCCCCTTCCACACCATGCTGGCGGCCTACTACGTGGGCCGCGAAGGACAGACCAAGGCCGGCGTGTCGCTGAGCCCGCAGCAACTGTGGTGGCAACACACCGGAGGCGCGGCGCGCGCGCTGGGCCTCGAAGGTGTGGTCGGCAACCTGCTGCCCGGCTGCGAGGCTGATTTTGTGGTGCTCAACCCGCAGGCAACGCCGCTGCTGGGACGCAAGACGGCGCAGGCCGCCAGCCTGGACGAGCTGCTGTTTGCACTGATCGTGCTGGGGGATGACCGGGTCATCGAAAAGGCGGTGATTTCGCAGGCAGACCCGGTTTAAGCCGTATATTGCGGATCAAATCGGCCTCTGGCCCATGCCCAGTATGAATAGTTAGCTATCAAATAAATAGCAGCTTGCGCTGGAGCCGGCGCCTTTCCGGGCTTGCCTACAATCTAGTTCAACTGAGGAAACCAGCGCAATGAGCATCAAAAGCGACAAATGGATACGCCGCATGGCCGAGACCACCGGCATGATCGAGCCTTTCGAGCCAGGTCAGATCCGCGAAAGCGAAGGCAAAAAAATCATCAGCTACGGCACCAGCAGCTATGGCTACGACATCCGTTGCGCGCCCGAGTTCAAGGTCTTCACCAACATCCACAGCACCGTGGTCGATCCGAAAAACTTCGATGAAAAAAGTTTTGTCGACTTCCACGGCGACAGTTGCATCATTCCGCCCAACAGCTTCGCGCTGGCCCGCACGATGGAGTACTTTCGCATCCCGCGCAACGTGCTGACCATCTGCCTGGGCAAAAGCACCTACGCCCGCTGCGGCATCATCGTCAACGTCACGCCATTTGAGCCCGAGTGGGAGGGTTATGTGACGCTGGAGTTTTCCAACACCACGCCGCTGCCCGCCAAAATTTACGCGGGTGAAGGTTGCGCCCAGGTCTTGTTCTTCGAAAGCGACAAGGACGACGTCTGCGAGGTCAGCTACAAGGACCGCGGCGGGAAATACCAGGGGCAGGTCGGGGTGACGCTGCCGAAGGCATGAGCCTGATTGCCGGCGATGCATTTAGCGGACCCTGTCGTAAACTCGTGAGTGCCATGAAACCTTCCGATCTTCTGCGTCTGCATCGTGACCAGGTGCGAGCCATCGCGCTGCGTCATCGTGTTGCCAGCGTGAAGGTGTTCGGTTCGGTATTACATGGAAACGATGCCGATGGCAGCGATCTGGATCTGCTTGTAGAGCCCACGGGGCAGACCACCATGTTCGATATCGGAGGCATCCAGTTCGAGGTGTCTGAGCTGCTGGATATCCAGGTGGATGTGTTGACCCCCCGGGCGTTGCCTGAATCATTTCGGGCCCAGGTGCTGGCAGAGGCGAAGGCGCTGTGAACGCGGAACTGCGCGTTCAGGATTTTCTGGGGCACATTCTCCAGGCCATCACCCGCATTGAGACTTTTGTAGCGGGCAGATTGAGGCCGGTTTCATGGACGACCTGAAGACGCAGGACGCGGTGATCCGGAATATGGAAGTGATAGGCGAGGCATGCAGCAATATTCTCAGACTTGCGCCGGAATTTGCGCAAGCCCATCCGGAAGTGCCATGGGGCAGCGCCATAGGCAATCGCAATGCACTGTCCCACGGTTACTTTTCTGTTGATATCCGCTTGATTTGGGCGACGATACAAGATGACCTGCCTGCACTTAAAGCTAGCGTCAAGCGCCTGACCGGCGAGTCTGGCTAATCAACCGTGGCCGGTTCTGTCCGGCTTACTTCACCAGCAGCACCGGAATGTCAGCATCCGTCACCACACGCTGCGCCACACTGCCCATCACCGCACGACCGAGCAGGCCGTGACCGTGGGTGCCCATGACGATCATGTGCGTTTTTTCGCGCTTGGCCGCACGCAGAATTTCGGCGGTGGGCGCACCCACCACCGCCAATGTTTTGAATGCCATCTCGTGGCGCTTGAGAAAGCGTTCGATGGGCGCGAGCACCTTTTGTGATTCCTCCGCATGGTAGGCGGCGACTTCGGCGGATCCGAGCATGGACTTAACGCGTCCCGGCACCGGTGCCTGCACATTGAGCACAAGCACTTCACCGTCAGGGCCCGCCAGGCTGTCATGGGTAACCAGAAAAGCCAACGCTTTTTTGGTGTATTTGCTGCCATCGGCGGCGAACAGAATTTTCATGAGTTTTCCTGGGTCGTAAAGTGTTCAGCGTAACACCAGTACAGGCACGCTGCTGTGCGTGAGAACATGCTGGGTCTCGCTGCCCAGCAGCAAGCGTTTGATGCCCTTGCGTCCATGCGAGGCCATGACGATCAGGTCACATTTGTGTTTTTTGGCCGCAGCCATGATGGACTCGGCCACAAAGTCGGAGCGCGTGATCACGGTCTTGACCTTGACACCTGCGGCCTGTGCGGCTTTTTCGACGACGTTCACGATGGCCTGGCCGTCCTCGGCCCACTTTTTCTCGATGCGGCCGACGTCGTCGCTGGAGATGGACACGCCGCCCTCAAAATAGCTCATGGGGTAACGCGGAACCACATTGAGCGCCACCAGGCTGGCGCCTGTGGCTGCCGCGAGATCAATCGCGCTGCGCACGGCTTTTTTCGAGAGAGTGGAACCGTCGGTGGTGACAAGAATGCGCTGGTACATGACTGACTCCTTGTGAACGAGCTGATGCGGTCCCCAGCTTAATCCAGCGCGCATGTCCTGCTTTGATCCATGTCAAATCAGGAGGTGTTTGTGCTGGTTAGCCTTGGGCATGCCCACTGCCCTTGCTTTTCCAGGTGACAAAACGGCCGCCGCATGGGCCGGGGGCGCATCGCACCGGTCGACGCTCGACGACCCTGCGGAATGGACAGGCTTCAGCCGCCCCGTGGCTGGGCGCGATGGCTGGTGGGAGTCCTACCTGTCGATCAACGGCATGTACTGCGCGACCTGCTCGCTCTCCGTGGAGCAGGCGCTGTGCGGGCTGCCTGGCGTGGAGGGTGTGCAGGTCAACGGGGCCACAGCCACGGCTCGGCTGATTTGGCAGGACGGCATCAGCCGCCCCTCGGCCTGGGTGGGTGTCCTGCAGCGCGCCGGTTACGGCGCCCTGCCTGCCGGAGACATGTTGTCGGCGGCGCCGCGCCTGCAGGCACAACGCCTGCTGCTCTGGCGCTGGCTGGTGGCCGGGTTCTGCATGATGCAGGTGATGATGTATGCAACGCCAGCCTATGTGGCCGCGCCCGGCGAGATCGCGCCGGACATGCAGGCGCTGCTGCGCTGGGCCTCGTGGGTGCTGACCCTGCCGGTCATCGTGTTTTCCTGCACGCCGTTTTTCTCGTCGGCGCTGCGCGACCTGCGCCACTGGCGTATCGGTATGGATGTGCCGGTGGCGCTCGGCATCCTGATCGCCTTCGGCGCCAGTTCGGCTGCTACTTTCGATTCGTCCTCGTCCTGGGCCACAGAGGTATGGTACGACTCGGTCACCATGTTTGTGTTCTTCCTGCTGTCGGGCCGGCTGCTCGAGCAGCGCCTGCGTGAGCGCACCGCAGGCTCGCTTGAGGCGTTGATGCGGCGTCTGCCGGACAGCGTGGAGCGGCAAGGAGCCGCCGGCGGCTTCGAGCGCGTGGCGGTGCGGCGCCTGCTTGCCGGCGACCTGATCCGGGTGCTGCCCGGCGAGGTGATCCCCGCCGACGGCCAGGTGACGGCTGGTGAAAGTCGCGTTGATGAAGCTCTGCTGACCGGCGAATCCACACCGTTGCTGCGCGCGGCGGGCAGCGCCGTGATTGCCGGCAGCCACAACCTGACCGGCATGCTGCTGGTGCGGGTGGGCTGTGCCGGGCGCGACACGCGTTATGCCGCGATGGTGGCCTTGATGGAGCAGGCTTCGGTGCAAAAACCCGCGCTGGCGCAGATCGCTGACCGCATCGCCAGCCCTTTTCTGTTGCTCGTGCTGCTGGCCAGCGCCGGGGCGGCGCTCTGGTGGTGGCCGGTCGATCCGGCACACGCCATCAGCGTGGCGGTGGCGGTGCTGATCGTCACCTGCCCCTGCGCGCTATCGTTGGCCACGCCGGCCGCCACGCTGGCGGCTGCCGGTGCGCTGGCACGCCGCGGCGTGATGGTGCGCCGACTGCAGGCCTTTGAAGCTTGCGCGGCCGTGGATACGGTGGTGTTCGACAAAACCGGAACGCTGACCGATGACCGGATGAAAGTGGTGCGGGTGTTTGTGCCTGCCGACGTGGATGCCACCGCCATGGGGACGCTGGCGGCGGCGCTGGGCGGGCAGTCGTTGCATCCCTTGTCGCGCGCGATGGCAGACAGTTATGCCGCAGGCGAGGTTCTCGTCACAGAGGTCGAAGAAGTGGCGGGGGGCGGCGTGCGGGGCCGTGTGTGGCTAGCCGACGGTGGCGCGCCGCGAACCCTGTTTCTCGGCTCGGCGGCGTTTTGCGGTTTTCATGGGGCTGCGCGGCAGTTCCGTGGACCGCAGGTGCATCTGGCCGATGCGCAGCATTGGCTGGCCAGCTTCGAGCTGGACGAGGGCCTGCGGCCGGACGCGGCGGCTACCGCCCGCGCGCTGCTTGCGCACGGCTGCCAGGTCGAACTGCTGTCGGGCGACCAGCAGGGCGCGGTCACGCGTCTGGGCGCGCGCGCGGGCATCACACACTGCTTTGGCGAGCATTCTCCAGAAGACAAGCTGGCCCATGTGCAGCAGCTGCAGCAGGCAGGCCGTCGTGTGCTCATGGTCGGCGACGGCATGAATGACGGGCCGGTGCTGGCCTGTGCGGATGTGTCGATTGCCATGGGACAGGCGGTGCCGCTGGCGCAGGCAAAGTCCGACTTTGTGGTGCTGGGCGGCCAGCTGTCGGCGGTGTCCGCGCTGCTGCAGCTGGCGCGCCGCACCCGCCGTGTCGTGCGCCAGAACCTGACCTGGGCCGCGCTGTACAACGCTGTCTGCGTGCCGCTGGCCGTCGCCGGCCTGATGCCGCCGTGGCTCGCCGGTCTGGGCATGGCCGCCAGTTCGCTGCTGGTGGTGCTCAATTCCGCACGGTTGTCGCGCACGCCTTCCGGAGACTGAATGGACATCCTCTTTTTGCTGATTCCCTTGTCCGTGGTGCTGGCGCTGCTGATCATGGTCGCGCTCGGCTGGGCAGTGTGGCGCGGCCAGTTCGAGTCGCTGGAGCCCGAAGGCGAGCGCATTCTGGATGCGGATTGACGTGCATCAAGTCGCAGGCCATCTGCGGCACAGACACTTGGAGCGTCAAGAAAAGGTGCTTCATGAACGATCAAACAATTCCAGCGGCGATGTACCACGATACCGCTGTCCGGCAATTTGCCCTGATGTCGGTGGTCTGGGGGGTGGTTGGCATGCTGGTCGGCGTCATCATCGCCTCGCAACTGGCTTGGCCTGAACTCAACTTCGGTATTCCCTGGCTCAGCTACGGCAGGCTGCGGCCGCTGCACACCAATGCGGTGATTTTTGCCTTTGGCGGCTGTGCGCTGATGGCCACCAGCCTGCATGTGGTGCAGCGCACTTGCCAGGTGCGGCTGTTCGCGCCGGCGCTGGCGTCGTTTGTGTTCTGGGGCTGGCAGGCCGTGATTGTTGCCGCTGTCATCAGCCTGCCGCTGGGGTATACCTCCGGCAAGGAATATGCCGAACTCGAGTGGCCCATCGACATCCTGATCACACTGGTCTGGGTGGCTTACGCCATTGTGTTTTTCGGCACCATCGGCACCCGCAAGGTGCGCCACATCTACGTGGCCAACTGGTTTTATGCGTCCTTCATCATCGCGGTGGCGCTGCTGCACATCGTCAACAGCGCCGCGATTCCCGCCGGCTGGATGAAAAGTTACTCCGCGTATGCCGGCGTGCAGGACGCGATGGTGCAGTGGTGGTACGGGCACAATGCCGTCGGCTTTCTGCTGACCGCCGGTTTTCTCGGGATGATGTATTACTACATCCCCAAGCAAGCCGGCCGCCCGGTGTATTCCTACCGGCTGTCCATCGTCCACTTCTGGGCGCTGATCTTTACCTACATGTGGGCCGGCCCGCACCACCTGCACTACACCGCCTTGCCAGACTGGACCCAGTCCATTGGCATGGTGTTCTCGCTGATTTTGCTGGCGCCCAGCTGGGGCGGCATGATCAACGGCATCATGACGCTGTCGGGCGCCTGGCACAAGCTGCGCACCGACCCCATCCTGCGTTTCCTGATCGTGGCCTTGTCGTTCTACGGCATGGCCACCTTCGAGGGACCGATGATGTCGATCAAGACCGTCAACGCACTGAGCCACTACACCGACTGGACCGTGGGCCATGTGCATGCTGGTGCCCTGGGCTGGGTCGGGCTGATCACCATGGGATCGCTCTACTACCTGATCCCGCGCATGTATGGCCGCACCACCATGTACAGCATCAAGGCCATCGAGTTCCATTTCTGGATGTCCACCATCGGCATCGTGTTGTACATCGCCGCGATGTGGATCGCCGGCGTGATGCAGGGCTTGATGTGGCGCTCGGTCAATGGCGATGGCACCTTGACCTACACCTTTGTGGAAAGCGTGAAAGCCACCTACCCCTATTACGTGGTACGCCTGCTGGGCGGCCTGCTGTACCTGGGCGGCATGCTGGTCATGGCCTGGAACGTCTGGATGACAGTGCTGTCCGGCAAGACGGTTGATGCGCCTATCCCAATGCCTACCGCCGTGGCCGCCTGAGGAAAATAACATGAGCAACCCCCCGAAACCAAAAACCGGCTTCTCTCACGAAAAGATCGAAACCAACAATCTCTTGATGATTGTGCTGATCTTGCTCGTTCTCGCCGTTGGCGGCCTGGTAGAAATTGTCCCGCTGTTTTTTCAGAAATCGACCACGCAGCCGATCACCGGCATGTTGCCGCCGACCTCGCTGCAGGTACTGGGGCGCGACATCTACGTGCGGGAGGGTTGCTACAACTGTCACTCGCAGATGATCCGGCCGTTTCGCGCCGAGACACTGCGTTATGGCCACTACTCGGTCGCCGGTGAGTTCGTCTACGACCATCCCTTTCAGTGGGGCAGCAAGCGCACCGGACCGGACCTGCACCGCGTCGGCGGCAAGTACAGCGACGAGTGGCAGCGCCTGCACCTGATCAATCCGCGTGACCTCGTGCCCGAGTCCAACATGCCGGCTTACCCATGGCTGGAAAAGGCGCCACTCAGCGGTGCTGAGGCTGCTACCCACATGCGCGCGCTGCGCAAGGTGGGCGTACCTTTCACCGACGAACAGATTGCAGCCGCACCCGCCGACATCAAGGGCAAGACCGAGATGGATGCGCTGGTCGCCTACCTGCAATCGCTCGGCCTCGCGCTGAAATAGGAGCCCGACATGGACATCACCACCTTGCGCATCGCGGCCACCCTGGTCTCGTTTGTCACCTTCATCGGCATCCTCGTCTGGGCTTATTCGCGCCGTAACACGCCGCGCTTCGATGAAGCCGCCCGCTTGCCTTTTGAACAGGATTGAGCAGCACCATGAGCGATTTTTTCAATGACTTCTGGTCGTATTACGTGGCCGTGCTGTCGCTGGCCAGCATCCTGGCCTGCGGACTGTTGCTGTGGTTGACAGCGCGCGTGCGCGCCACACCGAGCGCCGACAACACCACCGGCCATGTCTGGGACGAAGATCTGCGCGAAGCCAACAACCCGATGCCGCGCTGGTGGATGGGCCTGTTCGTGCTGACCATTGTGTTCAGTCTCGGCTACCTGGTGGCTTACCCCGGGCTGGGCAGCTACGAAGGCGAGCTGGGATGGAGCACGAGCAGCGAGTACGCCAAGGACATGGCCACTGCCAACCGCGAGCTCGAACCGGTTTACGCCGCCTACACGGCCTTGCCGACTGAAAAAGTGGCAGACGATCCCAAGGCCATGGCCATCGGCGAGCGGCTGTTTCTGAACAACTGCGCGCAGTGCCACGGCTCCGACGGCCGCGGCAGCAAGGGTTTTCCGAACCTGACCGACAGCGACTGGCTGTATGGCGGCTCCGCTGAAAAAATCAGCGAGACCATCCATAAGGGCCGCATCGGCGTGATGCCGCCCATGGCCGCTGCCGTGGGCACGCCCGATGATGTGAAGAACCTCGCGAACTATGTGCTGAGCCTGTCGGGCAGTCCGCATGACTCGCTGCGTGCCGGTCTGGGCAAGAGCAAGTTCAGCGCCTGCGCAGCCTGCCACGGCGTCGCCGGTGCAGGCAACCCGGCACTGGGCGCGCCCAACCTGAGCGACAAGGTGTGGCTGCATGGTTATGGCCAGGAGGCCATCATCGCCATGATCAATACCGGCAAGACCAACCAGATGCCGGCGCAGCAGGGCCGGCTCACCGATGCGCAGATCCATGTGCTGACCGCTTATGTCTGGGGCCTGCCGGGCAGGCAGACGCCGGTCCGCTGACCGCGACCCTGACCGATTCCATGTCCGACGCGAAGCCGCTGCCACGCAAGATCATTCCCATCGCCGTGGTGCCGGCCGAAGGGGAGGGCGGCAGCGCCCTGTATGCGGCGCATCGCAAGATTTACCCGCGCACTGTCCGCGGCCTGTTTGCACGCTGGCGCTGGGCCATGGTGTTCCTGACGCAGCTGGTGTTTTAC
>Ga0308009_10000723_pt1 | contig 22248 bp, 24 predicted proteins | sample Neamet127_FD_203134 | JGI IMG/M metagenome (GOLD analysis project Ga0308009, IMG submission 203134) | Marine microbial communities from water near the shore, Antarctic Ocean - #127 | ecosystem: Environmental > Aquatic > Marine > Unclassified | place: Southern Ocean | collected 2014-07-24
GCGAAGTGCCATGAGTTTGCAAGGTTTGAAGCTTTAATGGCCTCAATTCTTGCAATATCTATGCCGCTCTACCACCCCGCTAACCCTCATCAATACTGGAGTTAGGGGGTTTCTCAGGGACGACTAGGTAATTGCAAGAAAAAGCGTCCGGCAAAACCTAGGAGTTGATAAACGAAATGACGGATTGGACTTCGTCAATAGTGCTCACAAACCACTCATCTCCAGGGGCATCTTCTTTCCAACGGCCTCTTGCCTTGAGAACTGCGTGGATGGCATCCTCAAGCTGCGCAACCCGCTTGACCTGCCATCTCCCGAGAATTTCCGGTTTCTCAAAAAATCCAGCGCCTCTGCATTGTCCAAACACGCGAGTTTCAACCTCGGCGGCGGTGGTAAGCCCAATTTTTATCGGGAACGCTTCTCCAATTTTTTTGATTGCCGGGAAGGTGAAAGCATATATCCAACCGTCAAACTCAATATCGACTTGTGCCTCGATTGCGTCGTCGACATCTTCAGCAGCTTCTTGCGTAAACTCCGTATCTGACTTCAGTCGATACATTCCCGACTGACCCAACCAAACAAATGGTGATTCCGAACCGCGCTTTGCACGAAGTGAGGCGAAAAACCGGATGGCTCCACCAACTTGGTGCATTTTTCCCTCGGTATCGCGGGCAGGATAAGTAAGACCCATTTGATACTCACTCAAGTACCGGCTTAAGACTCTTGTGATCACTGGATTCAGCTTGAAAGGTTCGCCAGACAGTGCTTCTGGTTCCAGAGCGAGTTCCGGTAGAAGGTGATAACGAGCAAATTTGTAGCAGAACGATGCATTGGGCTCGAATTCAATGGGTAGAGGTTTCATTTGATGTGCCTAATTTCAATTAATAGAAGCTGTATGGCTCAAGACCTGACAAATCTGCACTGACGAAGTGATTGCGAGGTCTTTCGGTCGACATTTCGGTCGTTAGCGCGTGGTGAAACTGGCTGAGGTGGCCTCAGTAACGCGAGCTACCGCCCCGCCCCAAACACCTGCACCCAGTACACCCCCGACCGGCTCTGCGGGTTCACCTCAAACGCCGCTCCCGTTTCCTGGAAGCTGGGCGCCATGATGCTGGCGCAATGCCCCGGGCTGTTGAGCCAGCCTTGCACCGCGAGGTCGGCCGTCATCTGGCCGGCGGCGATGTTTTCGCCGATGCTGCGCCAGCGGTAGCCGGCGCGCGTGGCGCGCACGTCCACCGTGCTGCCGTCGCGCGCGGTGTGGCTGAAGTAGTTGTGGCGTGCCATGTCGGCAGCGTGGCCGGCGGCGACTTCGCTCAGCCGTGGGTGGCGCCGCAGCGGCGGCACCGCTGGAAAGGCCTCGTCGCCGCAGCGCCGCGGCTGGGCGCGTGCGGCGTTGACGAGTGTGAGGATGCGCGCTTCGATCTGTTGACCGTCGGAGGCCTGCGGCGCCACGAAAGGTTCGGCCAGCACCACCCAGGTCTGGTTGCCGCGCTGGTGGAAGCCGGCGTCGACCAGGTTGGGCGCCATCACCGTGGCGCAGGACGTCGTCAGGACCCTGGGTGTCAGTGCCGCGGGACCGGTGATGCCGCCCACCGTGATTTTGACGGCACGTATCCGGCGGTAACCGGCGGCCTGGAGCGCGTCCTCGAGTTTGGCACCGCCGGAGATCATCATGGCCGCGCGCGTCAGGGCCGGGTCTTCGCGCAGCGCCGGCGCCCGCGCGGGGCCGGCGCCGCAGCCCTGTTGCCGGATGTTGTTGATCGCGCGCAGCAAGGCGGGGTGGTCCGGCAGGGGTGGCGTTTGTGCATGGGCGGGCAGGCAAAGCGCCAGCAGGCCGGCGGCGGTGAGGGCCGCCAGGCGGCGAGCCATGGGGTTTGCCCGTGCGGGGCGAGCTAAGTTCATTGGCCCATGATAGCCAGCCCGCAATGCCGGCCTGGCGCAGTCCGCCGCCAGCCTCGCATACTCCTGATTTGATAGCTGCCCACGCTTGCCGGACAAGGGCGTGAGGCCTTTTTTGCCCTGAACAGGCAGCGCGATGCCGGCGTTCAATTCACTTCGTACCGGCGGACCAGCGGCCCGAAGCGGCACAGACGGTGGCCGGCGCGCCATGCAAGCGGAGCTGACTCTCATCCAGCAGCGCGGCGCTTGCCGGATCGGTGTCGAAGCGGATGCCCAGCGCGTGGGCGATCTGTATATCCTCGATGGGCAATTCCCAGCTCAGGAAGACCTGGCTGCAGTCGCGCCCGGGGCCGAAGGATGCCGCATCGAAACCACTGCCGCCGCGTTCGATCACGGCGTGCGGCTGGCCGGTATCGAAAATCACCACCGTGCCGCGGCTGATCGGGATGCGCCTGCCCGCCGCCGGGAAATGTATGTCCAGGCCCTTGTCCTCGCTCAGGAACAGGTTGCAAAACGCCATGCCGCCGTACTGATCGCCGTCATGGTGGTAGTTCGCGCCGCGGCAGGCCATCAGCGCGACGTCCGCGGTGCACAGCAGCTCCTGCAGGCCCAGGCTGCGCGTCCAGTCCGCCACCGCTTGCACACAGAGTTTGTAGTCGGGCCAGCGCATGCGCGCGCGTGGCAGCGACAAGGGCTCGACCTCACCGGCTTCGAGTTGCAACTGCTGCGCGATCTCGCGTTCCCAGTCGGTGGTCAGCGGGGCGGGAGGCGTGGGCACCACCAGGTTGCCGGACAGGATGGTGTCGCTGACGCTGCGGCTGCGGATGACATCCCCGCTCCAGAAATAGCAGGCGAGTTCGTCCTGCACGCGCGGCAGTGATGGCAGGGGGCTCATGGTGGCAGTGTAGTCAGGCGGAGACAGCCGGTCGGGGGAGGGTGTGGGTGGCGACGGGTTTGAAAGTTATAGTCATCCCACCAGGGGCCGCGCCTGGGCTTGCAGGCAGAACGAACAAACACAGACGGCGACTTTGTCTGGTTTGTTATACCCAGTCCTTTGTATTGCATCGCGAGATAGGTCCATGATTTCAAACACTTTCTTCAGTGATAGTTGCCGGTGTTATCTGACTGGCCGCCATGTTATTCCGCAGTTTTGCGGGATATATCAAAGTTAGGTCTCATGAGCCCAGCGTCTATCTCCGCTCTTGTTGAAGAGTCTCTGCTGGGACCGCGCGAGGTTTACGGCCACGAGGCGGCGGAAGGCGCGGCACACGTGTCTTCGATTAGGACGCGCTTTGTTGAGCGGCGGATCATGCCTGAGCTAAGGCCGGTCTTTGTCGAGGCACACATCACCCACCTGGTTGGTCTGCCAGAAGGCGAGCATGTTGTGTACTTCGTTACGCAGGATGATCCGCAGAGCGTTTTCTTTGACCCGCATACAGAGTCATTTGGTTGCGCCTGGGGTCCCGAAGCAGGCTCAGGCAGATTCGTGGACTTGGGCTTCAGGAGTTTTGATGTTCTCGCAATGGCTTCAGCTTGAGACCCGTCGCATGAGACTTAACATGTCAATCGACACGGACCCACGGCAACAAGAGGCGGCTCCGCCGCGCGTGCTGTGGTCCGGTCATTTCCGACGTTAGAGATCAGGATGCAGCGCTACACGAAAGCGGCACTCGCCCTCTTGGGCGTCCTGGTGCTCGGCTGGGTCGCTGTAAAGCTTGTCTATGAGCCATTCATGACCAGGCAGGTGATTGCACTGATGGCGGAGGAATCGCGCAAGATCGAGGCCTTCAATGCTGTTGGGAGGGTTGAAACCTACGATTCCTTGAGCGCTCTTCTTCAAAAGGGCTGTTTTCGCGAAGCGGCCCAGCTCGTCGAGATTCAGCAGAGCCTCCTGCTGAGTGGTATCGCGCACGACATGGAGCGGAGCCGTGAGGTCACTAAGGTTGTTGTCGACCGAAATGCGCAGATAGCCGGCCGGGCGCGTGCCGAGGCTACTAACCGAAACCCACCTCGGGGCTATACGCCGTGCCGCTGATCCCTAACTTGGCAGTCGACACGGACGTCCTCGCGGCGCGTCTTTGCGTGCTTTTGGCCCGCCGGGCACTTCTACGTTAGATTGCAGGGAGAAGCCGTGAGCCCATCGAAGATTGCATCCCTAAGCTTCCTTTCCATCGCAGCAGGGTGGCTTGTTCTGATCCCACTGCTCACGACGATCTCTGTCGCGCGAGCACCTGCCATCGAAGCTGTCTTAGAGGGAGTGTGTCCAGTCTTGTATGTCCCGCTTGTTCGTTCAATCGAAGAGCCGTTGCACCGACTCGGGCCGGACATGTATTGGCCAGTCGTTGGGTGGAAAGACAAAACAACAGGCCTCGACATTGAGACGGCCTCTCGAAAGGAGGGCCCAACACTGTGCAGCGTGGTGGAGTCGAAGGCCAGATCTATCAAGTGGAAAGTGCGTGACGGGAGACTCACCCCCACGGTCCGAGTTGACTATACGGCATTGCTCCTCCTCTGCCTGCTACCTGCGGCACTCTTGGCGGGTGTTGGCTTTCTGTTTGGCAGAAGTAGAGCTGCAACCTAACTCAAACGTTGGTCGTCACATTCAAGTACCGCCTGTGTTCAACGTATGCGATACGTTACCCTTTCAGCAAACCAAAATTGGGAGAATCCGTGAAGTCGTCGAGAAGAAACCATTTGCAGATCAGCGTCGCAACCATCGCAGCATTCGCCTTTACTGTCATGCCTCTTGGCATTCAAGCAGCTACTGCGAGCGAGTTAGTGGGCAACTGGACGGTTGAAAACTCCACTGAAAATCACGAGCTTGAAGGGGTCAAATCTCTCATCATCAATGTCGACGATAGTGCGATTAAGGATTACAAGTCGTCTAAGTTCGCAAAGAAGTGGAACCTATCTAAGGGCAAGCTGGTGCTCGTCGATGAACCCGGCACTACCCCGGGTCCCGCAGAAGAGTTCGTCGTCGACTTCGCAGATCCCGGCAAGAGGCAACTCCGCCTGAAAAATCCGCGTTCAAGCCATGCAAAAGAAATCAGGCTGGTCAAAGGCGGTTAGGCCCCGGCCAGCTCGGCACGCTAGTGACATCCAACAAGTCAGCCCACACGGACATGCAACCTCAGGTTGCCGTGTCGCGGCAAGTGTTGCATGCCAGTGGCCTCCAACCTTGGGCAACCCAATGAAGCTCACACAGATCAGAACACTCCAACACAGCTGCAAGGCGGCCTTCGTGATCGCGATGGCCTGCTTCGTTTTGCTTGGGGTTCAAGCTCTGCTCTTTTCGGATTCTTTCGGTACGGTGGCACTGACGGGTGCACTGGCCAGCTTCTTTACTGCGCTCTTTTTGCTTGGTGCCATTGCCTCTGCCAAGTGTCCCTCGTGCAAGCGCTTTTTTGTGGGCTCTACGGTCGAAGATGGTGTCCCGACGGCCTCCCTGTTCACCGTGGACTGCATGTATTGTGCTTATCCGACGCAAGGTATGCCGTCTGCGGAAGAGACACATTGAGAAATACCATGAGTACGTCATCCATCCTGTGGGGCGTGTTGTTTGGTTCCATCGGCGCCGGCTACGCGCTGTACGGCAAGAAGCAGCGCGCGCTGCTTCCATTTCTGTGTGGCCTTGCGCTGATGCTGTTTCCGTACTTCGTCCACAACACTTACCTCCTCGTGGCCGTGGGCGCAGCGCTGGCGGCGGCTCCGTTCATCTTCCGGTGAAACACCACGGCCCGCGCCAATGGCGAGGGCGCATCGGTATATTCCTGCCATGGCAACAGCAAGCAATACCAGTGGCAGCCTGCCCAGCCGCCTCCTGCGGCGAGGCCGCGAAGAACGCCTGACCCAGGCCGCGGGTGGCCTCACGTTTGCAGTCATGGTGTCGCTGGTGCCGCTGCTGGCGGTGAGTTTTGCGCTGTTTGCGCGGGTGCCGGCGCTGCGGGCTGTCGGTGAATCGATCCGCGAGCATTTGCTGCGCGGCCTGTTGCCGGCCGATATCGCGCGCACCGTGCTCAAGCACCTGGCGCAGTTCACCGGCAATGCCGGCGGGCTCACACAACTCGGATTTGCGTTGTTGCTGGTGTCGGCCTTCATGCTGCTGCTCAGCGTCGAGAACACGCTCAACCGGATCTGGCAGGTCAAGAAACCGCGCACCATCCCGCGCCGGCTGGCCCTGTGCGCGGTCCTGCTGCTGGCCGGGCCGGTGGTGATCGGTGCCAGTCTGTGGGCCGCGTCTTATTTGCTGGCGATGTCCAGTGGCATGCTGGGCTCGCGGCCCGGCTGGTTGCCGCATGCGCTGAATGTCGGCCCGCTGTTGCTGAGCATCGCCGGCTTCAGCTGCCTGTTCCGCTTTGTGCCGCACACCGCCGTGCGCTGGCGTGATGCGATTGCCGGCGGCCTGCTGGCCGGCGCTGCGTTTGAACTCGGCAAACACGGGTTTGCGATTTACCTCGCGAAGGTACCGAGTTACCGCACGATTTACGGCGCGTTTGCGCCGCTGCTGGCTTTCCTGGTGTGGGTGTATTACTCGTGGCTGGTCACGCTGGCCGCGGCGCTGCTCAGCGCCAGCCTGCCGCGCGGCAAGGGCCAGGCGGCGCGGCGGCCGGCGCGGGCCTGAGCCGGCCCTCCGATCCGCTACCTGGCGGTCCCGAACACCTGTACCCAGTAGATGCCGGCGCTGCTGCTGTTGTTGACGGCAAAAGCGGTCGCCATCTCGGTGTAGTCAGGCGACATCAGGTTGGTGCAATGTTCCTGGCTGCCGAGCCAGTCCTGCACCGCGGCTTCGACCTGGGTGTGGCCGGCGGCGATGTTCTCGCCGATGGCACGCCAGCGGTAGCCGCCGCTGGTGGCGCGTTCTTCCACGTGGCTGCCATCGCGGCCGGCGTGGTCGAAGTAGTCGTGGCGAGCCATGTCTGTGGCGTGGGCGGCGGCGATGGGCAGCAGCCTGGCGCTCAAGCGCAGCGGGCGCGTCGCGGCGAAGGACATGCTGCCGCAGCTGCGCGGCGTGGCGCGGGCCTGGTTGACCAGGGCCAGCACACGCGACTGCACCTCGTCGGCCTGCGCCGCAGTGGGTGGCAGGAAGGGGAGAGCCACCACGATCCAGGTCCGGGCGGCCTCCCGGTGAAAACCGGCTTCGGTCAAATCGGCCTGGGTCAGCACACTGCATGAGCTGCCCAGCGTGTTTCGTGTTAGCAGGGTGGCGCCCGCACCGCGCAGGATGACCTGCGCGCCGCTCACCGCGCGGTAACCGGCGGCTTTCATGGCCTCGTCCAGCGTGTCACCAGCGGCCAGGCGGGCGGCGGCGGCCGACAGCGCAGCGTTCTCGCGCAGGGGTGGCAACTTGCCGGTCTGCCCCTCGCAGCCTTGCTGCCGCACGGTGTTGATGTCGCGCAGCAGGCCGGTTGGACTGGCGCCGTCCGACTGAGCATGCGCCTGCCCGGTGGCGGCCAGCAGGACCAGCGCCAGGCCCCTGGCGGCCTTACGCCATGTTTCAATTGTTTTCAGCGGAGAGCAGGCAGAGTTCATGGGCCATGGTAGCGGCTTGCCATGGCCCGGCGCGCCGCAGGGTTGATTCGGGCCTGGTCTGCTATCGAATCAATAGCTGCTCATGCACGCTTGCTGAGGGCTACAGCCCTGTTTTGTTCAGGAAGTAACTCGGCGACTGGCCCATGGCGGACTTGAACATCGCTGAAAACGCGCTGTCGCTGGCGTAACCGCTGGCGGCGGCCACCTGGCTGACCGGCGTGCCGCGCGCCAGCAGCGGCAGCGCATGCGCCAGGATGGCCTGCTGGCGCCACTGCTGGTAGCTGGTGCCGAGTTCGTCGCGGAACAGGCGCGCCATGGTGCGTTCGCTGGCGCCCATGTCGGCCGACCATTCGGCCAGCGTGGCGCGCTCGGAGGGCGCGCGCAACACCGCCTCGCACAGGGCGCGCAGGCGCTTGTCGCCACGGTCGGCATGCGGCATGGGGACGCCCAGCGGCTGGGTGTCGGCCTGGCTGATCTCGTCGACCAGCAGGGCGCTGAGCATGGCCTCGCGCGCGGCGCTCAGGCCGGAGCCCTCGTGGGCGTCGAGTGAGTGGACCATTTCCCGCAGCAGCGGCGAGACCACAATCACCCGGCAACCTTGCCAGCCGGAAGGCGTGGCGTCGGCATGCAGGTACAAGGTGCGGAACTCCGCCGCCTCCAGCACGTTGATGGCGTGCAGGGCGCCCGGTGCGATCCACACGGCGCGCGAGGGCGGCACGATGTAGGTGACTTCGTCCGGCGTGGCGGCCGTCACCTGCAGGATGCCGCTGGCGCAGTAGGCCAGTTGCGCCCAGCCATGGCGGTGCGGCTCGAAGTGGGTATCCGCCGGCAGGCTGCGCGCGCGCACACGCACCGGCCGCTGGCGGCTGGGGATGAAAGCGTCTATGCCGTCCACCGACTGGATCGGCAAAGACTTGCGGGCAGGAAGCGTGCGGGGCATGGTTGTGCGGATTTGGCCGAAATTCGCTAAATCCTGTCTTTCTGTCGCATTCAGGAAAAGGAGGCCCGATATTACGATAGCGCCATGAGCCTGACCAGTACCCTGAATCCGCCGCCCCTCAACCCTGTCAGCCTGCGCCAGGACGCCGGCGTGATCGGCCTGGTGGGCCTGGCGCACATGATCAGCCACTTCAGCCAGTTGTTGCTGGCGCCGCTGTTCCCCTGGCTCAAGGAAGAGTTCGCGGTGAGTTATGCGCAACTCGGCTTCCTGATGACCATCTTCTTCGTGGTGTCCTGCGCGGTGCAGGCGCTGTCGGGTTTTGTCGTGGACCGTTTCGGGCCGCGGCCCATCCTGTTCACCGGCCTGAGCCTGCTGGGCCTGGCGGCCTTCGGTTACGCAGCCAGCACCAGCTACTGGATGCTGGCGGCCTGCGCCGTGCTGGCTGGCATCGGCAACGGCGTGTTCCATCCGGTGGACTACACCCTGATCAACCGCAAGGTCAGCGCGCCGCGCCTGGGCCATGCCTACAGCTTTCACGGCATCAGCGGCAGCCTGGGCTGGGCGCTGGCACCGGCCCTGCTGGTGCCGCTGGCCCTGTTGTTCTCGTGGCGCGTGGCGCTGATGGCTGCGGGTGTTCTGGCCTTCGCGGTGCTGGCCGTGCTGATGCTCAACGGCCGCAAGTTCGACCTGCCGGCCGTGGCGGCCAAACCGGCCGGGCCGCAGGCGCAGGCCGAGAGCAGCTTCGCCTTCCTGCGCATCCCGGCAGTGTGGATGTGTTTTGTGTTTTTCTTCCTGTACGCGGTGATCATCAGCGTGGTGCAGGCCTTTGCCCCCGAGGCGGCCCGGCAACTTCATGGCGTGCCGGTGGCGCTGGCGGCGATGTGCCTGACGGTGTACATGGTGTGCAGCGCGGGGGGCATGGTGTTGGGCGGCTTTCTGGCCTCGGATGCGGCGCGCAGTGAGCGTGTGGTCGGCATCGGCTTCGGCATCGCCGCCGGGGTGGCGCTGCTGATTGGCTTCGGTCCGGTGCCTGCGCTGGCGGTGCCGGCGCTGTTCGGCGTGATGGGTTTTGCCACCGGTATTTCCGGCCCCTCGCGGGACCTGCTGGTGAAGAAGTCCACGCCTGAAAACGCCACCGGCCGCGTTTACGGCATTGTGTATTCGGGGCTGGACATCGGTCAGGCGATCGCGCCGCTGTTCTTCGGCACACTGATGGACCATGGCCAATACCGCGGTGTCTGGCTGGGCCTGATAGCCACCCAGGGCCTGCTGGTGCTGAGTGCCTTCAATGTGCGCAAGGTGCGCCGTACGGTGCGGTCGCACGCAGTTCGGCCTGGGGCCGCAACGCGCTAGCGAAACGGCCGGCTCAGGAAACGCGAACCTTCCAGTCCGAAGCGCCAGGGCTGCGCCACCGCTTTTGAAATGCCGATGCGGGGCCCGCTGATCACGCGCTGGCGCCCGCTGGCCGGCAGCAACTCAAAAGGAGGCGTATCCATCTTCAAACCGTTGTGCGCGTGGGTGATGCCCAGTGCCTGGCCAACGCGCCCCGGTCCGGCGCAGAGCAGGCGCAGCTCGTCGAGTCCGCGCCGCTCACGCATACTGTCCAGCCCGGCCAGTGGCTCGATGGCGCGTATCAGCACCCCGGCGCCGTGGCCTTCTTCGCGGCAGACGATGTTCAGGCACCAGTGGATGCCGTAGGAACGGTAGACATAGGCATGCGCCGGCGGGCCGAACATGGCGGCATTGCGCGCAGTCGGCCCGGCGAAGCTGTGCGAGGCCGGGTCCTCGCGGTCGTAGGCCTCGGTTTCGACAATGATCCCGCCCACGCCGTCCACCAGCAGCGTGGCGCCTATCAGTTGCCGCGCCACGCTGGCTGAAGCGGCCAGGAAGTCGATGGGGGTGCTGCCCACGTCCTCAATCCGGCGGTGCCGCAAGGGCTTCGGGCTGGCGCCGCTTTTCGCTGACCAGCACATACAGGCCAGAAGCGATCAGCAGCGCGATGCCGAACCAGGCCAGCGTGTTCGGCACCTCGCCCCAGACCGCATAACCCAGCACCAGCGCAAACAGCAGGCCGCTGTAACGAAAAGGCGCGACCAGCGTCATCTCGCCGTGGCGCATGCTGTTGATGATGAAGTAATAACCCCCCGTGAGGAACACCGAAGCGAGCGACAGCAGGCCGAACTCGAACAGGCCGAAGGGCTGCCAGCCCTGCAGCAGCGAACTCAGGCCGGAGACCACGGTGACGGCCACCGCGGTGGACAGGGTGATCAGGATGGACGGGATGCCGGGGTGGATGCGGCGCGTCATCAGGTCGCGCGCCGCATGGAACAGCGTGCCGAGCAGGCAGACCAGCGCCCAGGCGTTGAAGCCTTCGGCGCGCGGCTGGATCACCAGCAACACGCCGAGAAAACCGGCCCCCACCGCCAGCCAGCGCGCGCCACGCACACGTTCGGCCATGAACAGTGCGGCAAACATCGTCATGAACAGCGGCGCCGCGAGGTTGATGGCGGTGGCGTTGCCGATCGGCAGGTGAAACAGCGATCCCAGGTACAACATCGTCGCGATGGCATCGACCAGCGCGCGGACCGCGACCCAGCCGCGCGTGGACTCGCGCATGCGGGCGGTGGCGCCGAGTGCATGCGCCACGGCCAGCACCAGCAGCACCGACATGAAGCCGCGTATGAAGATCAGTTGCGCGCTCGGCATGCTCTGGCTGGCGAACTTGACCAGCGCGTCGTTGGTGACGAAGCAGCCCATGGCGCCGACCATGCAGACAATGCCGCGGCGGTTGGCGGCGGAAACACCCAGGGTCATGACAGCAGCTTCAATTCAGGAAGGTCCAGCCGGTTGCCGCACCCAGCAGCAAGCACAGCAGGGGAATGTAAAAAAGCAGGGCTTGCCCTGTGCGGGTGGACGGTTGCCCGACCAGCAGCAGCAGGCCCAGGGTGAACAGCGCTGTCGGTTCGGGCGCCATGCCGAAGACTTCTGCCTGGCCTGGCGGACGGCCCAGGGCCAGCCCGAGCAGCGGGTACACCAGGCCGGCGGTGGCCAGCAGCGCGCCGGCGCCGCGCGCACCAGGCCCCGGTTGCGGGTCGGTGTGGCGGGGCCGCAGCGTCATGCCGGCCAGAAGCACGGCCTGCACGGAAAAGGCCAGGGCCACGTATTGCGCGGCCCAGTTGATGGTGGCGTAACGTTGCCAGAGGAAGGCCCAGCCCACCCAGGCCCAGACGCCCGCCAGCCCCAGGGCGATGGGGCGCCACGCCCGCACGGCGCGCGTGTGGGCCAGCCATAGCGCGGCCAGCCCGGCTGCCAACAGCGGCAGATGCAGGGGCCAGAAGTCGCGGTTGTAGTTCTCGACCAGGCGCCAGTAAGTCCTGGGTGCATACATCAGGAAGTCCGACAGCGTGTAAGTCCACCATTCCGGCATGGTCAGAGTCTGGCCACGTGTTCGGCCATGCGCTGGCGCAAGGCTGCGTCGGGCAGGCGGCCGCGCGACGCAGCCATGTTTTCGCGCAGGTGGACCGGGTTGCTGGTGGCCGGAATCGCGCAAGTCACCGCCGGGTGCGACACGATGAATTTCAGCGCGACCTGCGCCCAGTTGCTGCAGTCGATTTCGGTCGCCCAGCCCGGCAGCGGGTGGCGCTGCAACTGGCGCAGCAGCGCGCCTTCGCGGAACGGCCGGTTCACCAGCACGGCGATGCCGCGTTCGCGGGCCAGCGGCAACAGGCGCTGCTCGGCCTCGCGGTCCAGCAGGTTGTAGCTGAGCTGCACGAAGTCGATGCGCTGGCTGCGCATCACCTGCTCGAACTCGCTGTGGCGCCGGCCCTCCGAGGTGGTGATGCCGACATAACGCAGTTGCCCGGCGGCTTTCATGGCCTGCAGCAGCGCGAGCTGCTTTTCCCAAGCCAGCAGGTTGTGCACCTGCAGCAGGTCGAAACGCGGCACTTGCCAGAACTTGCGCGAGGCCTCGATCTGCGCGGCCCCGTCGGAAGAGGTCCACACTTTTTCAGCCGAAAACACCCTGGATTGGGCCTGCAATTTTTGCAGCGCCTCGCCGATCACGCCCTGTGAGGAGCCGTACATGGGGGATGAATCGATCAGCTTGCCGCCGGCCGCAAAAAACTGCCGCATGACTTCGGCGCTCTGCGTGCGCGCCGCGGTGTCATTGCCGACGTTGAAAGTGATCCAGCTGCCGAGACCGATCACCGGGATCTGTTCGCCGGAGGACGGGATGGGCCGGGTCAGGATGGACGGCTGGGGCGGTGATTGCGCGAGTGCGCTTGCCGGAACAAGGCCCGGAGCAAACGCGGGAATGAGGGGCAGCAGGAGATCACGTCGTCTCATGGTGTGACCCTATCACAGGGGTAGCGGCGGGCTTGTAGGACGGCGCACAAGTCCATGCTTGCCGGTCGGGTCACACCGCGCTGCGGTGCCTGGCAATGCAGGTGTCCAGCACCTCGGCCGACTCGCGCTGCCACCAGTTGCCCGACGAAAAAATCTCGACCTCGCTGTAGCCGGCAAAACCCTGGGCTTCGACCCAGCCGCGGATGCGCGGGATGTCGATGACACCGTCACCCATCATGCCGCGGTCTTCCAGCAGGTGGGTGGTGGGCGTCATCCAGTCGCAGACATGGAAGGCCATCAGCCTGTCCTTGCCGGCGCGCCGGATCTGTGCTTCGAGTTTCGGGTCCCACCAGACGTGGTACACATCCACGGCCACGCCCAACGCACCGGTACGCGACGGGTCCAGCGCGTCGCAGACGTCCAGTGCCTGCTCCAGGGTGTTGATGCAGGCGCGGTCGGCCGCGTACATCGGGTGCAAGGGCTCGATGGCCAGCGGCATCTTGCTCGCTTTGGCGTATTCCAGCAGTTCGGCAATGCCTTCGCTGACCTGGCTGCGCGACAGCGCGATGTCCTTGTGCGCGGCTTTGCCAGCCAGCGCGCCGGGCAGAGCGCCGACCACCAGCACCAGGCAGGCGGCGTTCAGTTCGCAGGCTTCGTCCACCGCGCGGCGGTTATCTTCACGCGCGGCTTTGAGGCCGGCAGCATCAAGAGCCGGAAACATGCCGCCGCGGCAGTAACCCGACAGTTCCAGCCCATGGGCCTTGACCAGCTTCGAGATAACCGGCAGGCCGGCGGCCGCCACCTGGTCGCGCCACGGCGAGATCGCCCGGATGCCGCGCTGCACGCAGGCTTCGATGATCCCGGTCAGCGGCTGCTCCACCCCCCGGCTTTTGCGCACGGTCGCGGTGTTGATGGAGAGCCAGCGGTGGTCAGCAGAAAAGTCGCGCATGAGATGGGTACCGTGGAAAACGAAGAATTTTTTCAGCGGACGCCGCGGAACCGGCTTTGCCGGGCCGCCAGCGTCGCCCCCTGAGGGGGGAGGCCGCTACACGGAGTGAGTCGGCAACGGGGGGGAGCCATCATTCGACACCATGCAGCGCCAGCAGCGTCTTCATGCGGCGGACCGCCAGCTCGGGTTGCTCGAGCAGGTTCGCCGCATCGGCCAGGCGGAACAGCTCGGCGAAATGCTGCAGCGAGCGTGTGCTTTGCTGACCGCCGACCATGGTGAAGTGGCTCTGGTGGCCGTTGAGCCAGGCCATGAACACCACGCCGGTCTTGTAAAAACGCGTGGGTGCGGCAAAGATGTGGCGCGACAGGGGCACCGTGGGGCCGAGGATGGCGTGGAATTTTTCCACGTTGCCCTGCGCCAGCTCGCCCAGCGCCGCACTGGCGGCCGGTGCAATCGCGTCGAAGATGCCCAGCAGCGCGTCGCTCTGGCCGTGGAACAGTTCGCTGCCTTGGCCGTCACCGGCGATCAGCTCGGCGTAGTTGAAGTCGTCGCCGGTGTACATGCGCACGCCCGAAGGCAAACGCCGGCGCATGGCGATTTCCTTTTCCTTGGCCAGCAGCGAGATCTTGATGCCGTCGACCTTGTCCGGGTGCGCGGCGATGATGCCCAGCGCCGTGTCCATGGCGGCATCGACATCCTTCGTTCCCCAGTAGCCAGCGAGCGCCGGGTCGAACATCTCGCCCAGCCAGTGCAGCACCACCGGCTGTTTCGCCTGGCGCAGGATGCGGTCATACACGCGTTCGTAGTCGGCCGGCGATGTGGCAACGCGGGCCAACGCGCGGCTGGCCATGACGATCAGTTTGCCGCCCAGCTTTTCGATCGCCGCCATCTGTTCTTCGTAGCCGGCGATGACTTCATCGACGGTCTTCACGTTTTCCAGCACCAGGTGGTCGGTGCCGCAACCGGAAGCGACCAGCGCACCCGGCACATGCTTCGCGGCGTCCAGCGAGCGGCGTATCAGTTCCAGCGAGGTCGGCCAGTCCAGGCCCATGCCGCGCTGTGCGGTGTCCATGGCTTCGGCCACGCCCAGGCCCAGCGACCACAGGTGGCGCCGGTAGGCGATGGTGGCGTCCCAGTCGATGGCACTGTGGACCCAGGGGTCCATCACGGCGAGCGGGTCGGCCACCACGTGCGCTGCCGAATAGGCGATGCGGTTGAAGGCCACACCGGCTGCAGGACGCACCGGTGCGCTGCCTTGCAGTTTGTAGGGTTGCAGGCCGCGGGTGGGTACGGGCAGTGAAAGGGTCAAAGCCATGAATTCGCCTCTTTATGTATCAAATCGGGCTCCAGCCCTTGTTGCGCCTGCGTAAGCAGCTATCAAACCTGTAGCGCGGGAACATCCACCCAGCGGCGCTCTTTCCAGCTTTCCAGTGCCGCCTCGACCAGCTGCACGCCTTTGGCACCTTCGGGCAGGGTCCATTTGTAGGGCTCGTTTTCGACCACGTGGCGGATGAAGTGCTCCCACTGGATCTTGAAGCCGTTGTCGTAGACCTGGGTGTCCGGCACGTCCTGCCACTGGTCGGAGAAATTCATGGTCTGCTTCTCGTCCGGGTTCCAGACCGGGCGCGGCGTGTTGACGCGCGACTGGGCCTTGCAGGAACTCAGGCCGGCGACGGCCGAGCCGTGGGTGCCGTCGACGTGGAAGGTGACCAGGTCTTCGCGGTTCACGCGGGTGGCCCAGGACATGTTCATCTGCGCAATCACCGGCTCGCCGCCGTGGCCGACCAGTTCAGCGGTGGCGTAGGCCGCGTCGTCGGCGGTGGCCTTGTAAGGCTTGCCAGCTTCGTCCCAGCGCTGGGGGATGTGGGTCGCGCCTATGCAGGAGATGGACTTGACCTCGCCGAACAGGTTGTCCAGCACGTAGCGCCAGTGGCACATCATGTCCAGGATCATGCCGCCGCCGTCTTCTTGCCGGTAGTTCCAGCTCGGGCGCTGGATCGGCTGCAGGTCGCCTTCGAACACCCAGTAGCCGAACTCCAGGCGCACCGACAGCATCTTGCCGAAGAAGCCGGCGCGGCGCAGCATGTCGAGCTTGCGCAGGCCGGGCAGGAACAGCTTGTCCTGCACCGCGCCGTGTTTCAGGCCGGATTGTTCAGCCAGGCGCGCGATCTCGACGGCTTCGTTGAGGTTGGTGGCAATCGGCTTTTCGCAGTAGACGTGTTTGCCGGCACGAATCGCACTGGCCAGCAGGGTCGGGCGCATCTGCGTGGTGCCGGCGTCGAAGAAGACCGTGTCGTCCGGGTTGGCCAGGGCCTGGTCGAGGTCGGTGCCCCAGCGGGCTATGTTCCAGGCCTTGGCCAGCGCCTCCATTTTCTCGGCGTTGCGGCCGATCAGGATGGGATCGGGCATCACCTTGTCGCCGTTGGACAGGGTGACGCCGCCCTGTTTGCGGATCGCGACGATGGAGCGGATCAGGTGCTGGTTCATGCCCATGCGTCCGGTGACGCCGTGCATGATGAGTCCTAGTCGTTGGGTGGCCATGGGGTTCCTTGGAGAGGGGTGGGGAATGCGGCGGCTGCACCGGGAGGGTCGGGCAAAGGCATGAAAGCCTGTGCCGGCCCACGCCGGTGCGCGCGGTCGCGGGGATTACTGGGGGGCGAGGCCGGCGGCCTTGACCAGCACGGCGTTGCTCTTGATCTCGTCCTTGATGTAGCTGTCGAACTGCTCGGGCGAGAGCGTCCAGGCATCGGCGCCGAGGGTGGCGAAGCGTTCCTTGACTTCAGGCGTGTTCAGCGCCTTGACCACTTCGTCGTGCAGGCGGTTGACGATGTCGCGTGGCGTCTTGGCCGGGGCCATCATGCCGATCCAGAAGTTGAACTCGGAACCGGGCACGCCGGCTTCTGCGGTGGTCGGCACCTGGGGCAGGGCGGTCGCGCGCTTGGGCGAGCCGACGGCAAGGGCCACCAGCTGGCCGCTGCGGATCTGGCCGATCACCGGGGCAATCGGCGAGAAGTAGTAGTCGACGCGGCCGGACATCACTTCGGTCACGGCTTCGCCGGATCCCTTGAACGGGATGTTGGTGGCCTCGATTTTGGCGGCGAGCTTGAACTTCTCGGCGTTCAGGTGGGTGGCGCTGCCCTGGCCGGCGGAAGCGAAGTTCATGCTGCCCGGCTTGGCGCGCGCGGCGGCCAGCAGTTCCTGCAGGGTCTTGATGTTTTTCGAGGGCGACATGACCAGCACGTTGGGGGTGCTGGAGATCGGTGTCACGCCGACGAAGTCGGTGCTGGTGTCGAAGGGCAGCTTGGCGAAGGTCGAGGGGCTGACCGTGTGCGAGGACGAGTGGACCATGATGGTGTAGCCGTCCGGCGCGGCCGTTGCGACCGCTGCCTGGCCGATGGTGCCGCTGGCGCCGCCGCGGTTGTCGATGATCAGGGTCTGGCCCATGCTCTGGCCCATCTTGTCGGCGATGGCGCGGGCAATGATGTCGGTGGTGCTGCCTGCAGCAAACGGCACGATCACGCGGATCGGCTTGTTCGGGTAGGCACCCTGGGCGCTGGCGGCCAGCGGCGAGAGCGCGGCCAGCACGGTGAGGGAGGTCAGCGAAGCCAGGGCGGCGCGGCGTGCAAAGGTCATGGTTGTCTCCTGAGGGTCGTTTGGAAGAAACGGAAGTCCGGCAAACACAAAGCAGGCCGGAGTTTACGCCTAATTCACCATTAAGTGAATTAAGAATTGTAAAAACAATCCCGGTAGCGCGTCAATGCGGGCTTGTTTCAGTTTCTAAGGACATACCCTAGGATCACGTCGGACATGTGCGAGAGGCGCTCATGGCGCGCCTTGGGCGTCATCAGGTCGCGCCCGAAAATTGCCGACAGCGTGTGGTTGTTCGACAGGTAAAAATAAGCCATGCCGGCAATCGACACGTAGAGCTGTAGCGGATCGATGCCGCCGCGGAACAGGCCGTCGGCGCGCCCGCGCTCCAGGATTTCGGCCAGCGTTTCGATCAGCGGCGAGTTGGTTTCCCGCGCCCGGCTGGACATCGCCAGGTGCCGGCCCTGGTGCAGGTTTTCACTGTTGAGCAGGGTCAGGAATTCGGGATGTTCGAGGTAATACTCCCAGGTGAATTCGGTGAGCCGCCGGATCGCCTGCGCGGGTGGCATGTCGCGCAGGTGCAGCCTGGTTTCCGCCTCGCGGATGTGGGCGTAGGCCTGCTCCAGCACCGCCAGGAACAGCTCGTCCTTGCTGGTGAAGTAGTAGTAGATCAGGCGTTTGTTGACGTCGGCGCGTTCGGCAATGCGGTCCACCCGCGCACCGCCCAGGCCATGCTGGGCAAACTCGTCGCGGGCGGCCAGCAGGATGGCCTGCTGGGAGCGGTCGGCATCGCGCGAGCGCGGTTCGCTGGCTTTTGCAGGCTTGGTTTTGGCGCTTGGCATGGCGGTAAATTTAACTGTTTGGTGAATTAATGCAAGACCGAGCGTCATGCGGCGGCCGGCAGCGAAGCGCTGTCGGCATCGGATGACAGCGACTGTACCAAGCTGTGTTCATAATGAGGCAGGTATCGGCCACCCCGCGCTGCTGCCACTTCAAGGAGACAGCCATGAATGATTCGACCACCCCGAAAGACGGCGACTTTGCGAGCTGGGTTGACGAAAAGTCCGAGGCACTCAAGTTCGAACTCGGCGAGAAATTCCCGGTACCGCCGACCGAGTTGCATTCACCTTCGGTGCACGCGGAGACCAGCCGGCAAAAGCTCGAAGAAGTGTTGCTCGAGCATGAGGAGCCGACCGCGGAGCTGCTCGAGGAGATCCAGGCGCTGGAAAATGCGCCACCCCTGAGCGACGAGGAACTGGCCCGCCAGGCGCTGGAAGCCGGTGGTGCTGACGGCGACAACAAAACTCCCGAGTAGCTGGCTCCCACGATCGCTCAGTCCGAGCCTGCGGCAGCTCCCTGCCCCTTGCACTGAAAAAGGGGCCGTTGCGCCTGCGGTCTGGCAAAGCCAGTCCCGCGCGCCGGCTGGCAGGAAGAGGTTTTGCCACGGTGCACAGGTGCGCCTGCGTCCATTCCAGCGGCACAATATCCAGATGACCCAACAACTCGCCGGCCATCTTCTTGTTCAATGCCTTGTGGCCCAGGGCGTCACCCATGCCTTCGGCGTCCCGGGTGAAAGTTATCTCGCCGTGCTCGACGGCTTTCACGCGTATCCCGACCAGATCCGTTTTGTCATCAACCGCCAGGAGGGCGGTGCCGCCTTCATGGCCGAAGCCCATGGCAAGTTGACCGGCCGGCCCGGCATCTGTTTTGTGACGCGTGGCCCGGGCGCGACCAATGCCTCCATCGGCGTGCACACCGCCTTCCAGGATTCCACGCCCATGATCCTGTTTGTCGGCGACGTGGCCAGCGACACGCGCGACCGCGAGGCCTTCCAGGAGGTGGACTACAGCAGCTTCTTCGGTCCTTCCACCAAAGGCATGGCCAAGCGGGTGGAGCGTATCGACGATGCGCGGCGCATTCCGGAATATGTGGCGCGGGCCTTTGCCACCGCGATGAACGGCCGGCCCGGCCCGGTGGTGCTGGTGCTGCCGGAAGACATGCTGACGCAGACCGTGGACGTGGAGCCGCTGCCGCGCGTCGAGGCGGTCGAGGCCTGGAGCGACCCCGGTTCGCTGCGCACACTGCGCGAAATGCTGCTGCAGTCCGAGTGCCCGCTGGTGATTGCCGGCGGTGGCGGCTGGACGCCGCAGGCCGCGCAGGCGCTGCAGCGTTTTGCCGAAAACTGGTCGTTGCCGGTGGGCAATGCCTTCCGTTTCCAGGACACCTTCGACAACCACCACCCGCTGTACGCCGGCGATGTCGGCATCGGCCTGAACCCGAAACTCGCCGCGCGTATCAAGCAGGCCGACCTGATTCTGGCCATCGGCCCGCGCCTGGGCGAAATGACCACCGGCGGCTACACGCTGATCGAGGCGCCGCGGCCGAAACAGAAGCTGGTGCACATCCATGCCAGCGCCGAGGAGCTCAACCGCGTGTTCCAGGCCGACCTGGCGATCAACGCCACCATGAATGCGGCGGCGCGCTCGCTGGAAGTGCTGACCGCGCCCGTGTCGGTGCCCTGGCAGGCCTGGGCCGAGTCGGCCAACGCGGATTACCTGGCCAACATCGACCCCGCCAACGCCGGCGTGGTGCTGCCGGGCAGCATCGACATGCCGGCCATTGTCGCCACGCTGAAGAAGCTGCTGCCGGAAGATGCCGTGCTGACCAACGGCGCCGGCAACTTCGCGAGCTGGGTGCACCGCTTCTTCCAGCACCACGGACTGGTCAAGGGCTTGAAAACGCAGCTGGCGCCGACCGTCGGTGCCATGGGTTACGGCGTGCCGGCCGGCATTGCGGCGGCCATCACCACCGGCCGGACCGCCTTCACGATTGCCGGCGACGGCGACTTCCTCATGAACGGCCAGGAGCTGGCAACGGCGGTGCAGCATGGCGCGAAAAGCATCGTGCTGCTGCTCAACAACGGCATGTACGGCACCATCCGCATGCACCAGGAACGCGAGTACCCGCGCCACGTCAGCGGCTCCAGCCTGCAGAACCCGGACTTCTGCGCGCTGGCACGGGCCTATGGCTACAGCGCGACGCGCATTACCCGCACCGAGGAGTTTGAAGCGGTCATGCGCCAGGCGCTGCAGGGCAAGGAAGGCGCGCTGATCGAAATCATGCTGGACCCCGAGGTCATCAGCACGCGCGGCACCCTGAGCAATATCACCACTGCGGCGCTACAGAAAAAGTAGCTGGCTGCGCTGATCCCATGAGGACTGGGATCGGTTTTATTTTGGATCAGGCATAAAAAAAGGGCCACTCGCGTGGCCCTTTTGTCGGGTCTGGTCCGCCCGAAGGCAAGTCAAACCCTTCGCGTCGAGTTACTTGACGTGCTTGCCGATCAGGCCAGCCATCTCGAACATCGACACCTGCGCCTTGCCGAAAACGGCACGCAGTTTTTCGTCGGCGTTGACCATGCGCTTGTTGATCTTGTCCTGCAGACCCTTGGCCTTGATGTAGACCCAGAGCTTGCGCACGATCTCGGTGCGGGGCAGCGCAGCAGCGCCAACCACAGCCGACAGGGCGGGGCTCAGTGTCAGAGGCTTCATGAACGCTGCGTTGGGCGTACGCTTTTTGGCGGGCGCTTTTTTGGCAGGCGCTTTTTTCGCGGCTGCTTTTTTCGCAGGAGCAGCTTTCTTCGCTGCTACTTTCTTGGCGGGTGCTGCTTTCTTCGCAGGGGCCTTCTTCGCAGGAGCTGCTTTTTTCGCAGCTACTTTCTTTGCCGGTGCAGCCTTCTTTGCGGCTGCTTTTTTTGCCGGTGCTTTTTTTGCAGTTGCCATGATTGATTTTCCTTCTAGAAGTTGATAAATCACCAATGCAGATAACTACTCTTCACTGGCAAGGGGGATGCTACTGGAGAAAACCACTGTTTCATAGGGAAAATGCTTTTTTTTTGGTCTTTTCTGTTGCTGATTTACCTCTGAAAATCGAAAAATCCCCAATGAAAATCGCTGGGCGGCCGCACCCCGGCGGGCTTCACGCGTGCTGCGGGGCGCTACTACGGCGGAAAACTGCGGGCCTTCACCGACACTTTTGTTCGTATCGGCGGCACGCTGGCGAGACCACAGCGGCCTCATGCAGCACAACAGGTAGTGCGCTTAACACCGCGCCAGCACTGTGCATTTTCTCCTTGTGCCTGCCCGCAGTGATGACCAGGGAGCGCATTTCGCGCTACACCAGGTGCAGGCCCCAGTGCCCCATCTGCTCCCGGCCCAGCGCGGTGACAGCCACCACGCGGCTGTGTTTCTTCCGCTCTATCCAGTGCGCCGACTGCAGGTGCTCGGCCAGCGCGGCGCCCAGCGCACCGCCGAGGTGGTCCCGGCGCTCCGACCAGTCGAGGCAGCGGCAGGCAAACTGCCGACGCCGCGCGCGCACGCCCTCGAGGTCCACGCCCAGGGTGGTGAAGGCCCTGGCGCCTTTGCTGGTGAGTTCGAGTTGCTTGCCCGCCGTGTCGCTGCTGTCGTTGACCAGCCAGCCCTTGCGCAGCAGCAGCGCCAGCAGACCGGTGCCCAGGCTGCCGGCCAGGTGGTCGTAACAGTAGCGGGCCTGGCGGATGGGCTCGGCCGCCGGGGCGGGCTCGGGCTGGCGCCGGGGCGCGACACGCATCAGCGACTCCACCAGCTGCGCCACCTGCTCGGACGCCAGACGGAAGTATTTGTGCCGCCCCTGGGAGGTGCCCGCCAGCAGCCCGTCATCGAGCAGGCGCCTGAGGTGGGCGGTGGCGGTGGCCGGCGTGATGCCGGCGCCCAGGGCCAGCTCCTTGGCGGTCAGGGCGCGGCCTTCCATCAGCAGCGCCAGCATCTGGATACGGCGCGGGTCGCCCACGGTGGCGGCGAGGCGGGCAAGGTCGGGCTCTGCATTCATGGTTTGATGTTAAGCAAACTGTTGTTGCTCGACAAGTCAGGCGCGGCTCGCGACACTGGAGGCCTTTTTAGCAAGAGGGCAGACCATGGCCGAATTCACCGCAGACATCACCTGGGAGCGAGGTGCCCAGGATTTC
>Ga0308009_10000724_pt1 | contig 22165 bp, 26 predicted proteins | sample Neamet127_FD_203134 | JGI IMG/M metagenome (GOLD analysis project Ga0308009, IMG submission 203134) | Marine microbial communities from water near the shore, Antarctic Ocean - #127 | ecosystem: Environmental > Aquatic > Marine > Unclassified | place: Southern Ocean | collected 2014-07-24
GGCACCGGGTCGCCGCCGTCCTGCTTTTCCTGCTGGTCTTTCCGCTCGTCATGCCGTATGAAGCGCTGGCCGTCAACATTTTGATCTTCGGCCTGTTTGCGGTCGGCTTTAATTTAGTGTTCGGCTACACCGGCATGCTCTCCTTCGGCCATGCGGCCTTTTTAGGCGTGGGCGGTTATCTGACCGGCATCGCCATGGTGCATTTCGGCATCCACTGGCTGCCCGCCATAGCGGTGGGCGTGCTGGCGTCACTGCTGGCCGGCCTCATCGTCGGCTACCTGGCCATCCGCACGCGCGGTATTTATTTTTCCATGGTGACGTTGGCGCTGGGCCAGGTCATCTATTACATCTTCTACAAGGCCGAACGCTGGACCGGCGGGGAAAACGGCTTGCGCGGCATACGGGTCGAGGCGATTGAGCTGTTCGGCTTTCGGCTCGACTTTTTGAACCCCATCACCAAGTACTACATCATCTGGGTGTTCGTGGCCCTGGCCTTGTGGGTGGTTTCGCGCATCCTCGCCTCACCCTTCGGCGCGGTGATTGAGGCCATCCGCGAGAACGAAAAACGCACAGTGGCCTGCGGCTATGACGTGGCCCGCGCCAAGCTTCTCATCTTCGTGATCTCCGCAGGCGTGTGCGGCTTGGCCGGGGCGCTGCGCGCGCTGCATTTGTCGGTAGTGCCTGTCGATTCGCTGCATTACCTGCAGTCCGGCCAGGCGGTGATGATGTGCCTGCTGGGCGGCATGGGCAGCTTTTTTGGGCCCTTTGTCGGCGCAGCGGTTTTCCTCTACCTGGAAGACATCGTGACTACGATGACCAAACACTGGATGGCGGTGGTTGGCCTGCTGTTCATGGGACTGGTGCTGTTTTTCCCGCGCGGCATCTGGGGCTCGTTTTTGCACAAGCTGGTGCAGCGCGGCATCTTGCACGGAGAGCGCGCATGAGCGCGCCACCCTTGATCGAGGTGCGCAACCTGAGCCGGCATTTCGGCCTGTTCAAAGCACTGTCGAATGTATCGGTGAGCTTTGCGCCCAACCAGCTGACCGCCATCATCGGACCCAACGGCGCGGGAAAAAGCACTTTCTTCAACGTGCTCAGCGGCGCCATGCCACCCACCAACGGCCAGGTGTTGTTTGAAGGGCAGGACATCACCGCCCTGCAGCCGCATGCATATGCCCGCCGCGGCATCGCCAAAAGTTTTCAGATCACCAACGTCTTCAAGCAACTCAGCGTGCATGAAAACGTCCGGGTCGCCGCGCAGATGCGTTATTCGCGCTACGCCCTCTTCAAGCCGCGCAGCCAGATCGGCGAAGCCATCGATGAAGCCGATGCGCTGCTGGAGCGCGTTGGCCTTACCGCCCTGCGCAACAAGACCGTGGCCGACCTGGCGCACGGGCAGCAGCGCTCGCTGGAGATCGCCATGGCGCTGGCTGCCAAGCCCAAGCTGCTGCTGATGGACGAACCCACGGCTGGCATGTCGCCCGAAGAAACCGCCTCAATGATGGAACTGATTACCGCCCTGGCCAAGGAGCGCACCGTCATCCTGGTGGAGCACAAGATGAAACTCGTCATGGGTATCTGCGAGCGCCTGATCGTGCTGCACCACGGTGAATTCCTGGCGCAAGGCACGGCCGACGAAATCCGCAACAACGACGAGGTTCGCCGCGTTTACCTGGGACAGGGCTGATGCAAACCACACCACTGCTTGATGTGCGGGACCTGAACGCGTGGTACGACCGCAGCCATGTGGTTCAAAACGTCTCCTTCCATGTGGACCCCGGCGAGATCGTCACTCTGATGGGACGCAACGGTGCGGGCAAGACCACGACGCTGCGCACCCTGATGGGTCTGCTCAGCCGCTGCAAGGGCAGCGCCAGCTTTGCCGGCGAGGACTTGTTGTCGCAACCGGCGCATGCTCGCTTTCACGCCGGGCTGGCCTTTGTGCCGGAAGACCGCCGCATCGTTGCGTCCCTGACGGTGCGGGAGAACCTGCAACTCGGCCTGCTGGCCAGCCGCAAGAAGGTCGATATCGAAGCGCGTATCGACGCGATTGCCGAAACCTTTCCCCGCCTGAAAGAGAGGCTGGCGCAAGAAGCCACCTCGCTGTCGGGCGGCGAGCAGCAGATGCTGGCCATCGCACGCGCCATGATGGCCGAGCCGCGCATGATCCTGCTCGACGAACCGTCCGAAGGCATCATGCCGGTGCTGGTCGATGAAATGTTTGAACTGTTCGCACGCATGAAAGCGTCGGGCGTCACCATCTTGCTGGTCGAGCAGAACGTCGCGCGCGCCTTGGCCGTGTCCGACCGCGCCTACATCCTCGACCAAGGCCTGATCGTGCATGAAGGCTCGGCACAGGCCCTGTTGGCCGACCAGGACATTCAGAACCGCTACTGCGCGGTGTAGTTTGCAGAACAATTTATGAGGAAAGAGGCTCCAGCCCATATCCGACGGATGCTGCCAGCTATCGATTCAGTAGCACTGCAACAGCAGTCGGCTCAATAAAGCGTGAATCGCTGCCGGTCTGGCAGTTCCCGGTCGTATTTCTCGCCATCGACGGCCGAGGCCGTCAGTGCGGCCAGCATGGTCCCGGTGCTGGGCGTAGGTCCGCGCGTCAGCCGCAGGCGGGAGCCACAAGCCCGAGCGCTGGATGGCTCGCGACCTTCGGCTGGGTGCGCAACCTGATCGGTTTTTATGACGCTGGCGATCTGGTCGATTTCAACAACTTTGGCAACCTCCAGCGCGTGCTGGAAAGCTTTGTGGCGCGCCCGGCGGTTGTGAAAGGCCTGACCATACCGGCACGGGCCTGAACGCTCGCTGGCGCCTGGTGCAGGGCGTCAGCTTGCCAACTGTCTGGGCAGCAGGCGGTCGTATTCCTTCTTGACCACCTCGTAACACTCACAGGACCGTTTCTCAAGGCCAAGGCGGTCCAGAACGGTGATGCGGCCGCGCGCGTATTTGATCAGGCCCGCGTCCTGCAGCTTGAGTGCGCTTTCGGTCACGCCCTCGCGGCGCACACCCAGCATATTGGCAATCTGCTCCTGCGTCATCACCAGCTCGTTGCCGGGCAATCGGTCCAGGCTCAACAGCAGCCAGCGGCACAGTTGCTGGCCCAGCGAATGATGGCGGTTGCAGACGGCCGTCTGCGCCATCTGCGTGATCAGTGCCTGGGTGTAGCGAAGTAGCAGATGCATGACCGGATGGGATTTGTCGAACTCTGCCTTGATGACATCGGCCTTCATGCGAAGACCCCAACCAGCGCTTTGCACCACGGCACGGCTGGAGGTGGAGCTGCCGCCCATGTACAGCGAAAAGCCGACGATGCCTTCGTTGCCCACGACCGCGATTTCTGCCGAGTCGCCGTTTTTCATGACGTACAGCAGCGAGACAATCGCTGAGGTCGGAAAGAACACATGCGTCTGGGTAGTGCCTGCCTCGTACAGAACCTTACCCAGAGGCAGGTCGACCAGCTCCAGTTCCGGGAGCCAGCGTTTCATTTCGGTGTCGGGCAGGGCTGCGAGCAGGCGATTGAGTTTTGCCTCGCCTGAACTGGTGACCACCATGCGGTGAGCCGCCGGTATTTTCTTGCTGCCGGTGCTGGCCGTGGTGGGGGGAGTTGCGATCGGCATGGTGGCCCTGAGTCAAGCGAGACTTGCTCCAGGAAGCCAAAACACGGCACGCCTAAAAAGCCTTCATGGCCCACTCTAGGGAGCCGACACCCTGCTGTATGTGCGATACCGCACACCTTTGTGCGCCAACGCTGGTTGCCTACAGCAGCACGGGCACTTGCACTACACAGCCGACGAAATGGTCCTTCTGTTTGGCAAGGCTACGGGCTTGAACCGGGCCTGGGCCGTGTCCGGCGCGCGGAAACTCGACGAGACTGAAATTTGGCGGGCATGAGCAACGGGGGCCAATGTGCGTGGCAGGGTGTATAAACTCTCTCCAAGTCAAAGACAGGCGTATTGAGCGCCACAACACCAAGGAATCTCCAGCATGGGCGCGCAGTGGAAAGCAAAAGGCAAGGAACTGGCGGCCAATGCCAAGGGCAAGGTCTTCGGCAAACTCGCCAAAGAGATCATGGTTGCCGCGCGCAGCGGCGCCGACCCGTCACTCAACGCACGGCTGCGGCTGGTGGTCGAGCAGGCGCGCAAGGTGTCCATGCCCAAGGACACGCTGGAACGCGCCATCAAAAAAGGCGCTGGCCTGACGGGTGAGGCGGTTCATTTTGAGCACGTGATTTACGAAGGTTTTGCGCCCCACCGCGTGCCGGTCATGGTCGAATGCCTGACCGACAACCTGAACCGCACCGCCTCCGAGGTGCGCGTGCTGTTTCGCAAAGGGCACCTCGGCACATCTGGCTCAGTGTCCTGGGACTTTGACCATGTCGGCATGATCGAGGCCGAACCGGCCGCCGCCGGCGCCGACCCGGAACTCGCGGCCATTGAAGCCGGCGCCCAGGACTTTGAAGCCGGCGAGGACGAAGGCACAACACTGTTTCTGAGCGATGCCGCCGACCTCGACATCGTGAGCCGCGCGCTGCCGGTCCAGGGCTTTACCGTGCTGTCGGCCAAACTCGGCTACAAGCCGAAGAACCCGGTGGACCCTGCGTCCCTCAGCGCTGCAGAGCTGGAAGAGGTCGAAGCCTTCCTGGCCGCCATCGACGCCAACGACGATGTGCAAAACGTGTTTGCCGGCCTGGCGGGCTGAAGCTGGGCACGCCGCGCCTGGAGCCAAGCCCGGCTGCACACTTGCAAGCTGGGGTGGATTGACTTAACATCACATCTGTCTTACCAATCGTCTTACTTTATCCAAGTTTTCTGTGGAAACCGTCACCCTGTCAAGCAAAGGCCAACTGGTCATTCCCAAGCAAGTGCGCGCGCTGGCCAACCTCAGTGCGGGCGATGAGTTTCAGGTTCGCTTTCTCGATGGAGAAATTCGTCTGCGTCCTGTTGCGCCTGCCAAATCAAGCCGCCTGGACGACGTGGCGGGCTGCCTGGCAAACCCAGCGCAAAAGTCGCGTTCAGACGCGCAGGTGTTGTCGACCATCAAAACGCGTTTAAAAGCCGAAGACACCGCCACGATGAGCCGCTCGCGCAAATCACCAAAATCTGCGCCCTGAAAGCGCCATGGTTGCCATCGACACCAACGTGCTGGCCCGCTTGCTTTTGCGGGACGACGCGGCACAGCACAAAAAGGTCAAAGCACTTTTCAAAACCCGCCAGACATTGACCGCACCCGTCACGGTCTTGCTGGAACTGGTGTGGGTCCTCGAATCAAGAGACTGCAACGCAGAACAAATCGCCCACGGCTTGACGGCGCTGATGGACTTGCCCAACTTCAAACCCGAGCGCGCAGACGCGGTACGCGAGGCGCTGCACAACTACCTGGGCGGCATGGGCTTTGCCGACGCTTTGCATCTGGCTTTAAGTGCAGGCGAGCAAAAATTCATGACTTTTGACAAAGCGTTTGTGCGGCAGGCAAAAAAACTTGGACTGAAGCCAGTGGTTGAATCGGCGTAACGCGCAGGCACGGCCGAGCCTAATCCGTCCAACACTTAGAAGGAAAATAAATGACAGAAAGTACCCAACCACCCGCCCTTCCTCCCCTGCCCGACCATCTGTCCGTGGACCCGCGCAGCCCGCACCACATTGCCGCCGTGTTTGAACACGACATCGGCATTCGCTTCAATGACAAGGAACGCTCGGATGTGGAGGAGTACTGCATCAGCGAGCGCTGGATCAAGGTGCCCGCCGGCAAGGCGCTGGACCGGAAGGGCCATCCTCTGATGATCAAGCTCAAGGGCAAGGTCGAGGCTTTTTACAAGTAAGCGGCGGCCTGGTCATGCTCGCAATTCATCAACGAAAAGAGCCTCCAGCCCATAAGTAACAGGCGTCAGCAGCTATCAAAAGAAGAGCGCCCCGGCCGGTGGGACAGGGCAATCGCATCTAAAAATAAATGACAAAAGCGCACCACTCAGGGTGGTACACGCCAAGCAATGTCTTGTCTGGCTGGGCTTCTCCACCTTCTTTGACCTCTTTGATCTCCTTGTGAAAAATCCCCCTGTTTCAGCCCCTTATTTTTGGAGCAGCCTGGACAAGAGCTTGAACAAGGAGATCAAAGAGATCAAGGAGCCAGTCAGGGAGAACAAAATCTGCGCCTGATCTCGCCGGGTTTGCTCACGGCTCTTTTTGTCAGCTCTTTCACTCGCCTTGCACACCTGGCATTTTTTTGATGCGATAGCCCTGGCCGGCGGGAGGTCAACTCTCGGCGACAGTCGCGCCCACAATCGCGTGGCGCGCGAGCGAAGCGGCGACAAAGCCGCTGCTTTTCATGCGGGCAACAAAATCATCGAGAAAGGCGGCTGCTGCTGCGCTGCGTGCTCTCGGCATGGCCATGGCCTGGTTGATCACCATGAAACGCTCGCCCAGCAGGCGCAAGCCGGCTACACGCCGGGCGTCGGCCTCCAGCCCCTGCTTCACGCCGGCGGAGACGTCCATGCCGTCCTTGAGCATGGCATCGACCACCGCTTCCGAAGTCGGCACCTGCACCAGTGTGGCGTGCTGGATGTGCCGCTGCAGGTACAGGCCGTAGGCACTGCCTGCCCCCATCACAATGCGTGTGCCGGCGCGGTCCACGTCGGCATTGGTCTGGATCGGAGAAGCTTCAGGAACCAGGTAGTAACCTTCAATCTGCACATAGGCTGGCGTGAAGTGTGTGGTTGCTGAGCGCAGCGGGTCTATCGCCATGAAACCGATGTCGGCCTCGCCGCTGGCCAGCGCCGCAACCGATTTGGCGGCGGTGTCGAACTGCAGAAAATTCACCGCCACGCCCAGCTCACGCGCAAATTCACGCGACAGGTCAATGGTGACGCCGGCGGGCTTTTCCGCAGCCGTGTGGCTGTGCGCGAGCACCGGGTTGCCCATGTTCAGCGACGCGCGCAGCTTGCCCGTGGGCGCGAACTCTTTGGCCAGATTCACCAGATCAGTCATCAAGAAATCCTCCCTTGTAAAAACTCCACGCAGTGCCGTCGTGCAAATAAAAATAGCCGTCGGCGCAGTCGTCCTTGCCGGGAAAGAACTCCCGATGCGCCTTGGGCACCAGGCGCTCAAGCTGCGCGTCAGACAGTTCGTCGAATTCTTCGGGGGTGATGGGTTGGCCGACCCGGAGTTTGCGTTCCATGGCCTGCCTCAGTCGCCCATCAGCGCGCGCACATGCGCCGCCGTGCCGCTGGCCAGGCCTTCCAGGCTGTAGCCACCTTCCAGCACCGACACGACACGGCCCTCGGCAGTTTCGTCGGCCACCTTCATCAGCTCACGCGTGATCCAGTGGTAGTCGTCATCGGTGAACTTCAGTCCGCCCAGCGGGTCCAGGTGATGGGCATCGAAGCCGGCGGAAATGATCAGCAGGCCGGGCGCAAACTTGCGCAGGGCCGGCAGCAACTGGGTTGTCATGGCAGCGCGGAAGGCGCTTGACCCTGTGCCCCGAGGAAAGGGGACGTTGACGATATTGCCGGCCACGCCGGTTTCATGGCGCGCGCCGGTGCCGGGATAAAACTCCGACTGGTGGCAGGAGCCGTAAAACAGGTCGGCATCGTCGTAGAACGAGTTCTGCGTGCCGTTGCCGTGATGCACATCGAAGTCCACCACCGCGACACGCTGGATGCCATGTTGCTCGCGCGCATGTATTGCGGCAATGGCGGCCTGGTTGAACACGCAAAAACCCATGGCCTGGTCTGCCTCAGCGTGGTGGCCGCACGGACGTGTGGCGCAAAAAACATTGGTCGCTTCGCCGGACATCACATCGTCGACACCGGCACAGGCCGCACCCACACACCGCAGCACCGCCTCCAGCGATCCCGGCGACAGGATGGTGTCGCCCGCATCGAGCGCACGGTAGCCCTCGGTTGGCGACACCGCCTGCACCTGCGCCACGTAGTCGGGCGTGTGTACATGCAGCACCTGCTCGAAGGAACCCTGCGGTGCATCGCGCCAGACTGCGCCCGAAAATTCGGGGGTCTTCAGCGCCTGCAACACGGCCTCAAGGCGCGCTGGCGACTCGGGGTGGTGCGGGCCGGGCTGGTGGTCAAGGCAGGCTTCGTGGGTGTAGATCAGGGTGGTCATTGGTTTTTCTCCTTGCAGGGGTGGGGCCAAATACCATCAATTGGCGGCCCGCTTGTGTCCGGTTCATGCGAATGACTTTAACGGATGGAGCTGCGGCGCGTGTGCTGCAGCAATGATTGACGCCAGGCATCAGCCCGTTTAGTATTACGTGTGTAATAACAGGAAGTCACCATGCACATGCTCAAACTCACTCAAATCGGCAACTCTGTCGGAGTTGTTCTGCCGAAGGAAGCACTGGCGCGCTTGAAGCTGGGCAAGGGCGAAAGCGTGTTTCTCACCGAGACGCCGGATGGCTACACGCTCACACCGTATGACCCGTCGCTTGAAGAAGAAATCAACGCTGGCCGCGCCTTCATGCGCGATTTTCGCGATACCTTCCACCAACTGGCTAAATGAACTGGCGGTGGATCAGCAAGTCGGCCCTGCTGCTGCTGCATGGCGAAAGTCTTGCCGAACATGGCGGGGGCGCGGGTTTGCGTGATGAAGGGTTGCTTGACTCGGCACTAGGGCGGCCACTGAATCTGCTGGCTTATGCCGAACTGTCTGCGGCCCCTGATTTCGCTGCTCTTGCGGCCAGCTACGCGGTCGGTCTGACCAAAAATCATCCCTTTGTTGATGGCAACAAACGCGCCGCCTTTCTGGCGACGGGTTTGTTTCTCTACCTCAACGGCTACCGCCTGAATGCCACCCAAACCGAAGCGACCATTGCCATGCTTGCAGTGGCCACAGGCGATTTGACTGAAGACGAGTTCGCGGATTGGCTACGGGGCCATGCCGCACTGCGTGCAGCTTGATCAGCCTGTCTCTACGCTTCCTAGCAGCGCACGACGTGCAGCCCTCAGGGTGGGCGCAAGCGGCTACTCAATCAATAGCAGCTCGCACCGCCCCATCGATCAATACACGGCTCGGTCGAAGCGGAACACGCCAGGATCCAGCACCGGGTCCACATCCACCGGAATCGTGCTTTTGGGCGGGAAGCGTCCCTCCAGCAATAGTTTCGACAGCGGGTTTTCAATCCGCTGCTGGATGGCGCGCTTGAGCGGCCGCGCGCCGAACACCGGATCGAAACCGACCTTGGCCAGTTCGGCAATCGCCGCCTCAGAGACTTCCATCGTCAGCTCCATCTTCTGCAGGCGCGCGATCAGCGTCTGCAACTGGATGCGTGCAATCGACTCGATGTTTTTCGCGTCCAGCGAATGGAACACGACCGTCTCGTCGATGCGGTTCAGGAATTCGGGACGGAAGTAGTTTTTCAGCTCATCCGTCACCGCATCCTTGACCTCTTCATAGGGCTTGCCAACCATGGACTGGATGATGGGCGAGCCGATGTTGCTGGTCATGACAATGACGGTGTTCTTGAAGTCGACGGTGCGGCCCTGGCCGTCGGTCAGGCGGCCGTCGTCCAGCACCTGCAGCAGCACGTTGAAGACATCGGGGTGGGCTTTTTCCACCTCGTCGAGCAGCAGCACGCTGTAAGGCTTGCGGCGCACGGCTTCGGTCAGGGTGCCGCCCTCTTCGTAGCCCACATAACCGGGTGGCGCGCCGATCAGGCGGGCGACCGAATGTTTCTCCATGAACTCGCTCATGTCGACACGGATCAAATGGTCTTCGCTGTCGAACAAAAAGCCGGCAAGCGCCTTGCACAGCTCGGTCTTGCCGACGCCGGTGGGGCCCAGGAACAGGAAGGAACCGGTCGGCCGGTTCGGGTCACTCAGACCCGAGCGTGAACGGCGAATCGCATTGGCGACCGCACCGATAGCCTCGTCCTGGCCGACCACACGTTCGTGCAGCTTGCCTTCCATCAGCAGCAATTTGTCGCGCTCGCCCTGCATGAGTTTGCTGACCGGGATGCCGGTGGAGCGCGCGACGACTTCTGCAATTTCTTCGGCGCCGACCTGGGTGCGCAGCAGTGTGGGCGCGTTCGATTTGCCTTTGCTGGCCTCGGCGTCCTGCGCTTCCTTGAGCCGCTTTTCCAGCTCGGGCAGTTTGCCGTACTGCAGCTCGGCAACCTTGTTGAAGTCGCCCTTGCGGGTTTGCTCCTCGATCTGGAAACGAATGCGGTCGATCTCTTCCATCACGTCCTTGGAGCCGAGGGCCTGGGCTTTTTCGGCTTGCCAGATTTCGTCGAGGTCGGAGATTTCTTTCTGCAGCTTGATGATCTCTTCCTCGATCAGGCCGAAGCGTTTTTGCGAGGACTCGTCTTTTTCGCGGCGCACCGCCTCGCGCTCGATCTGCAACTGGATCAGCCGGCGGTCCAGCTTGTCCATGACTTCGGGCTTGGAGTCGCGCTCGATGGCGATCTTGCTGGCGGCCTCGTCGATCAGGTCAATCGCCTTGTCAGGCAAAAACCGGTCGGTGATGTAGCGGTGGCTGAGCTCGGCTGCAGCCACAATGGCCGGGTCGGTGATCTGCACGCCGTGGTGCAGCTCGTACTTTTCCTTCAGGCCGCGAAGGATGGCGATGGTGGCTTCCACCGACGGCTCGCCGACCAGAATTTTCTGGAATCGGCGCTCGAGCGCGGCGTCTTTTTCAATGTATTTGCGGTATTCGTCGAGGGTGGTCGCGCCCACGCAATGCAGCTCGCCTCTGGCCAGTGCGGGCTTGAGCATGTTGCCGGCGTCCATCGCGCCCTCGGCCTTGCCGGCACCGACCATGGTGTGCAACTCGTCAATAAAGACAATGGTCTGGCCTTCTTCCTTCGCCAGTTCCTTGAGCACGGTTTTCAGGCGCTCTTCAAACTCGCCGCGAAACTTGGCCCCGGCCACCAAGGCCGCCATGTCCAGCGACAGCACCCGTTTGCCCTTGAGCGATTCCGGCACCTCGCCAGCGACGATGCGCTGGGCCAGGCCCTCGACAATCGCGGTCTTGCCGACGCCGGGCTCGCCAATCAACACCGGGTTGTTCTTGGTGCGGCGCTGCAACACCTGGATGGCGCGGCGGATTTCGTCGTCGCGGCCAATCACTGGGTCCAGCTTGCCCAGGCGAGCGCGCTCGGTCAGGTCCATGCAGTATTTCTTGAGCGCTTCGCGCTGGCCTTCCGCTTCCGGGCTGTCCATCTTCTCGCCGCCACGCACGGTGTCGATGGCTGCTTCAAGCGCCTTGCGGCTCAAGCCCGCCTCTTTGGCCAACTTGCCGACCTCGGCCTTGCTGTCGGCCACGGCGAGCAAGAACAACTCGCCGGCAATGAAGGGGTCGCCGCGCTTGATCGACTCCTTCTCGGTGGCCTGTAGCAGCTTGGCCAGCTCGGGGCCGACCTGGATCTGCTCCTGACCCGACACCGAGGGCAGCTTCCTGACGGCCGCGTCGATGCTGGCCTGCAAGGCGGTCACATTGACACCGGCGCGTTGCAGCAGCGCCTTGGGGCCGTCGTCCTGACCCAGCATGGCGGCCAGCAGGTGGGCCGGCTCGATGTAGGCGTTGTCGTTGCCCAGCGCGAGCGATTGCGCGTCGCTGAGGGCTTCCTGAAATTTAGTGGTGAGTTTGTCCTGGCGCATGGGGCGTCCCTTGAATTTGATTGTGGTTCATCTGGGGCTGAAATCGGGCATTTTCAATAGTCCCTGGGGTTGGCTCCCGCCAGTGCCGGGGACTAAAATCCTTGCCATGAACATACACCAGGTGTCGGTCAGTTACGTCAACGAACAGGACCGCCTGTTGATACGCATCAATGGCAAGGAAGGCGGCGAGTTGCGCGCCTGGCTGACGCGGCGCCTGGCGCTGGCGCTGCTGCCCATCCTGAGCAAGACCACCAGCGAGCAAATAAAAAAAGTCGCGGCACCGGCAGCGCCCGCAGCCACCCTGGAAGACCAGCGCGGGCAACTGCTGACGGCCTTCCAGAAAGAGGCGGCGCTGCGCACCGGCGACTTTGAAACGCCCTACCAAAGCCGCCAGGGCCAGCCCAGCGACCCGGTGCTGGGCCCCGAGCCGCTGCTGCTGACGGAAGTCAAGGTCACGCTGCAGGACAACGGCCAGTTGCGGCTGCAGATGTTTGAAAAAATACCGGGCCGCACGGCGGTACGCAATTTTCAGGTGGTGATGGACCCGCAGCTCAGCAACGGCTTGCTGCAACTGCTGCACCAAAGCCTGAACGCCTCACAGTGGCTGCATTTACCTGCGACCTCGCCCTTGCAGGATGTGGCCCCACCCACAGAGTCGGCCGAACTCGCGGCCGAGCTGCCCAAGCCCAAATACCTGAACTGAAGCGCTAGACGCTGGACTAAGCAGTCTTCAGCCGGCCTTGGCCGCTTCCAGCGAAAAGCCGGCGACTTTTTTGTAGTGCTCGGAAATCTCGCGCAGTTCCTGCTGGCTGATCAATTCGTCGATGTTGGCAAAAGGCTTGCCGCCGCTGAGCTCATCGACCTTGATGTTGATGAAGTCGGGCGGCACCGAACGATTCGTCAGCACGATATTGGCCGTGGGCGCCAGCCGCAGCTTTTCATAGGCCAGCAGCGCGGCGCGGCCGTCTCCGCCGGCGCCGGCCAGTTGCTCGGCCAGCGTGCGCCCGTCGATGATGGCCTGCGCCGAACCGTTGGAGCCGCGCGGGTACATCGGGTGCGCGGCGTCGCCCAGCAAGGTCACGCGGCCGAAGGTCCACTGCGGCACCGGGTCCTTGTCGACCATCGGGTACTCCAGGATCTGCTCGGCATTGGCGATCAGCGCCGCCACGTCCAGCCATGGGAAACGCCAGTCTTTGAAGATGTCCAGGAAGTCTTTGGCGTCGCCTTCGTGGTTCCAGTCGTTCATGGCTGCGTTGTCACGCTGGATCTCGGCCACCCAGTTGATCAACTGGTGGCCCTCGTCGCCTTGCCGGTCAACGATGGGGTAAATCACCATCTTGCCGGTGTCGATGGCGCCGATGCGCAGGTAGCTCTTGCCGGTCAGGATCGGCTTGTGCCGAGTCACGCCGCGCCAGGTGTTGATGCCGGCAAACGCCACTTTTTCGTCGGGGTAGAACTGACGCCGCACGGTGGAGTTGACGCCGTCGCAGGCAATCATCACGTCGGCTCGCACCGGCGGCAGGGGTGTGCCGGTCGATGTCTGCGTGAACTGGACGGTGGCGCCGCTCTCGTCCTGCGTCACGCCAGTGCAGCGGTGGTCGGTGTGGATGGCGTGTGCACCCAGGCGGGCCAGGCAAGCGTCGTAAAGCAGGCGGTGTAGTTTGCCGCGCGGAATGCCGATCTCGGGCAGCGCGTAACCGGCATGGCGTCCGCGCGGCTCCTTGTAGATGAACTGGCCGAAGCGGTTGAAAAACACGCTTTCTTCGTTCTCAATGCCGACCGCCTCGATGGCCGCCTGCAGGCCCAGCGCCGCCAGTTCGCGCATGGCGTGCGGCAACAAGGTGATGCCGACGCCCAGCTCCTTGACTTCAGGCACGGTTTCATAAACCTCGCAGGCCAGGCCGCGCTGGTGCAGGGCCAGCGCCAGGCTCAGGCCGCCTATGCCACCGCCAACGATTGTTATTTTCATCATGTCTTCTTCGATGGTTGAACCAGACTGTCATTGCGGACTTGATCCGCAATCCATGCAGGCACGCCGCAGTCCAGGTTCATGCGGCATGGATCCCGGATCCGGTCCGGGATGACGATGGCAAAAAAAATCATCAAATTAGCCTCTAGCCCTTACCAGGCAAGCGCCAACAGCTATCAATTCGGTAGCAAATCAGATCTTCAGTTGGCAGTGATGCCCTGGGCCTTGATCAACTGCGCCCAGCGCTTGGCATCTGCCTCGACCAGGTTTTTGAACTCGCCGGGCGTGCTGCTGCTGGCGTCCATGCCCTGGGTCGAGAAGGCCTTCTTGACCTCCTCACTGAGCAGAATGTCTTTGATCTCGCGGTTGAACAGAGCCACCAGCTCCGGCGAGGTGCCGGGCGGCGCAAAAATGCCGTACCACATGTCCACGCTGACATTGCCGGCTTTGGCTTCAAGCAGCGTCGGCAACTCCGGCAGCAGCGGATGCCGCTTGTCGCTGCCGATGCCCAACGCCACCAGCCGTCCCGACTTCACATGCGGTAAAGCAACGTGGATGGGCAAAAACATGGCCTCGATCTGCCCACCGAGCAGGTCGGTCAGGGCCGGGCCGGTGCCGCGGTAGGGAATATGCGTCACGAACACGCCGGCCGTGGCCTTGAACAGCTCCATCGACAAATGGTGCGGCGTGCCAACGCCGGGCGAGCCGTAGTTGATGCGACCCGGCGCCTTGCGTGCGGCTGCCACCATCTCCCCCGCCGTCTTGAACCCAGTCTTCGGGTTCGCCACCAGGATCAATTGGCCCCAACTGGTCAGCGTCACCGGCGTCAAATCTTTCACCGGATCAAAGGGCAGTTGTGGGTACAGGCCGGCGTTCATCACCAGCGTGTTGACGGTGACCAGCAAGGTGCTGCCGTTGGGCGCGGCGCGCACCACGGCCTCGGTGCCAATGTTGCCGGAGGCGCCGGCGCGGTTGTCCACCACCACCGGTCGGCCAAGACGCTCCGCGAGCTTGGGGCCCACGGTGCGGGCTATCAGGTCGATGCCAGTTCCCGGCGTGAAGGGCACGATCAGGCGAATCGGCGCCTGCGGCAAGGCATTGGCGGCAGGCGCTGGCACGGTTTGGGCAAAAACGCCTGAGCTGGTGAGCGCCGTGGCGATCACGATACAGAGTTTGAGCGCAAGCCCCCGATTTATCACAAGCTTGATGTCCATCAACGTCCCTTACTGGTTTGCATGCTAACTATTTTTCCGCAAAATTCACAAGGCACAATCCATGAATTCCCTTAGAGCCAGATCTACCGAGAACTTTTGACTGCCGTGCCCGCATTTCATAACCTCTCCCAACTCTACACACGACCCGGCTTTTTGCTGCGCCGTGCGCACCAGATTTCCGCCGCCGTGTTTGAGGACGAATGCCGCAGCGTCGGCCTAACACCGGCGCAATTTGGCGTGCTCAGCGTGCTGCGCGCCAGCCCCGGACTTGACCAGTCCAGCCTGGCGCGGGCTTTGGGCTTTGACAAGGTCACGGTGCTGCGGGTGTTGCGCGGGCTGGAGGGGCGGGGCTTGATCGAGCGCGCGCCCGCGCCCGCAAGCCGGCGCAACCTGGCAATCTCGTTGTCAGCCGCCGGGCTGGACCTGCTCAAGCAGGCACAAGAGCCGGCCGAGCGTGCTTACAGCCGCCTGATGGGCCCGCTCACTGCCGCGCAACGCGCGCAGCTGGTCGAGGTGCTGCAAGTGCTGACCGAGGGGCTGGAGGGCGACGCCCGCGCTGCCTTTGTGCCGCCGGAGGCGTACGTGGATTAACTAGCTGACTAGCTGACTAGCTGATCGGCTGATCGGCTGATCGGCGCCGCAAGCATCCAATGAAAAACCCCCAAGCAACAGGCCGGGGGTTTTCGTCATCGACAGCCAGAGCGTAGAGCCCTGAAGCCGAGGGTGCAGCGCGATACCTCAGCGCCAAGGCAAGAAAGGTCCTCAGACGGTCAGCGTCTTTTCGATCTGCTGCACTTTGATGCGAGCCATTGCCAGGTTGGCGCGCGCCTTGTCGAGCACCAGGTACACAAAAAGCCCGGGCATCGTAACGAACGGGCGGATGATGTGGTACTGAGTGCCCAGCGTGATCAGGATGTCTTCAATATCTTCCTTCAGGCCCAGCGCCTTCATGGTTTTCATTTTCGCGCGCACCACCTCGGTGTTGCCCGCAGCGGCCACATCCAGATCAACGCCCGAGCCAATCTTGCCCAACGCCATGCCGGAGTTGCCGTCCACCACCGCAGCGGCCATCGCGCCGTCGAGGCTCATCAGGGTGTCGAGACTGTCTTTGATATTTGCCATGATTTATTTCCTTGAGTTGCTGGTGCCCTGATTCATAAAAGCTGCGCGGGGGCACCAAACCGCAAAGCCGTTGGGTTTTCTTCAGTTGAGCGTAGCCAGGGGTGCGACCGAGTGTCTGATCTGCTCGCAGCAGCGGCGCGCCGCCCAAAGCACCTGGCCAAGCATTGCGTTGCGGTCGGCAATCACGCTGAGCAAAAGTTCATTGCGCGGGTCGCCGATAGCCAGCATCACCACCATGCCGTTCCTCGATTCAATCACCACGTTCTGGCAGTCACTGAGCTCTGCTTCTGCCAGCACGGCCTCGCCCAGCGCAAGGATGGAACTCGTCATGGCGGCCATCTTTTCGGCCGACAGCGTCTGGTGCAGTACCGACGCGATCTCAAAACCATCGGCCGTGGCCACCAGGGCGGCAGTGACGCCACTCGTCTGAGACATGAACCACTGCAGCGCAGGCAGGCAGAAGGACGGCAAGGCCGGGTTCTGGCGCACCGAAACTTCTTTAGGCGCTAACGGGGTGGGTTCGACACCGACGGCAGTGGCTTTCATGGAATCTCTTTCTGGATCAAAAAACATCAACCAGCCTCATTCAAACGCTTCAATCGAGCTCAACAAGGCATCAACCATCAGCAAAATATGGTCACGCTCGCGGCCATCAACAGAAAAAACCGGCAAGCCCAGGCCCCGGCTCGACAACACCTCGTGGTATTGCGCCATCGTCGGACCTTCAGACACGTCGCGGTGGGTGATGCCTACCACCACCGCGCCGCTCTGGGCGAGCTCATTGAACGCAACCAGAAATCGGCCCAGGTCATCAAGCGGCGTGGGCGAGCTGTTGTCGATCAACAAAATCAGACCCAGCGCACCTTTGGCCAGGATGCCCCACATAAAACTGAAACGCTGCTGCCCTGGCGTGCCATAAAGCCGCACACGGTCGCCCCCGTCCAGCTGAATCTCGCCGTAGTCGAGCGCCACGGTGGTTGACGCCTTGGCATATGCCGCCTGGTCTGAGTTGGCGGCCTCTGTGCTGACCACAGTGACGTCACTGATGGCACTGATGGCAGTTGTTTTGCCGGCACCCATCGTGCCGGTCACAATGATTTTGTATTCCTGTCCTACCGTCATTACAAACCCAACTTCTGGCGCAAACGGCCGATCATGGAAAGCCGCTCCGGCGCGGGTGCAAGGCGCGTCGCCACGCGCGCCTGGGCCGGGGGCGCAGATGCCAGCAAACCGCAAAGCGAGGCAGAATTTAGAAAACTGACCACTTGACTGAAGCTGACTGTGGACGCGGCACTCAGCTGCAACGGCGTCAACGAACGCTTGACCAAAAGCGCTGACAGCTTGATACCAACGCTGTCGGTGCCAATCGATCCAAAGTCCGGCCAACCGATCATGCGGTAACCCTCGTTTTTGCTGAGCCAGGGCACCAGGCCATTCCAGTCGGCCAGGCTGCTGCCGGTGCGCCAACAGAGTACGTCCAGCGACTGCGGCGTGTCCTGGACCACCGCCTGTTCCCAGTCGCGCACCGTACGAGGCTCGAATCGTACGAAATTTGTTTTGAGCTGCGTGTGCAGTTCGCCGACACCCGAGATGGAGCTGACTGCGGCCCGCGCGAGATTAACCAGCGCAAGTTCAGCGCCGTCCGCACCCACCAGCGCAAATGGGCGCAACATGCCACTGGCCCGCACATCCCGCATGCACTGGGCAAAAGTCAACTGGGGCTGAAACTGGTTCAGAAGCGTCGGATCAATGGTCGGCGAAAACGCCTGTACTGCAGGCAGGGCGCGCAGCCGCCTGGCAGCCTCATTGAGCATGTCCAGAAACGGCATGGCACGCAGCGGCCGGGTCAGGGTCAGGGTATCGCCGCCGGGCGGCGGATCGCCCGCATTGAGAAAACGGGCCACCACGTGGGCAGTGCCTGCGGCAGACTGCGGCTCGATGCTAGAACTTCCGAGCAGCAGCAGGTCGGCCGATGGGGAGTCGGTGAAATGCCATTCGTCCCCGGTGTTGGCACTCAGGATGGAGAGCATCGACCGCACGACAGAGCGCTCCTCCTGAGAGTCGCTCCATACGTTGATTGTCAGTTTGTCCGCCATGCCCACCCTTGAAGATTGATGCCTCAAGCTTAGGGGCGAGTTGCGGCGCGATCCATAAGTGCGCTTAGCACTCAAGGCGGGGGTGCTTACCCTGGGGCATACACAATTACCCCTAGACAACCCAAAAAAAGCGGTTTTATATCACGCTTCGTCGCCCACCAGGTCATTGCGGATGGCATAACGGACCAGCCCCGCCAGATCGTGAATGTCCAGCCGGTCCATGATCTGCGCACGGTGAGTCTCAACCGTCTTGACCGACAGGTTGAGGTGGCGCGCCGCCTCCTTGCTGGAAAAACCCCGCGCCACCAGGCACAGCACTTCGGTCTGCCGCGCGGTCAACAGGCTCTCTTGTGCAGGCTCGGCGCGGGTGATGAAAGCCTGAGCCAGCTTGCGCGAGACGCTGGGGCTCAGATAGGTGTCACCCCGCTCAACCGCCGCCAGCGCCAGGGCGAGCTCATTGACAGCTGCGTCCTTGATCAGATAGCCGGCAGCACCAGACTGGATGGCTTCAGTCACGTACTCATGGTTGTCGTACATCGACAGCAACACCACCCTGGTCGCAGGTGCGCTGATGCGGATTTCGCGCAGTGCAGCCAGACCGCTCAAGCGCGGCATGGCAATATCCAGCAGCGCAATCGACGGTGCCAGCTCTTTGACCAGGCGCACCGCCTCCTCGCCATCGCTCGCCTCGGCCACGACTTCAACGCCGGGCATGCTCTCCAGCAAGGCGCGCAGGCCAGCGCGCACCAGGTTGTGGTCGTCCGCGAGCAAAATCCGTGTCACTGGCAGGTTCACCATGGGAGTACGGCCCTGACACGGGTGCCCTCACCCACTTCGCTTTCAATCGACATATCCCCCCCTACTTCTGCAAGCCGCTCCCGCATGCTGGCCAGTCCCAGCGACGCGGTTTGCACCTGCCCTGACAAAGTCACGCTGGCATCAAACCCGTCGCCGTCATCCGTCACCAGAATGTGCAGTAACTTGCCCCGTGTTTTCAGGGACAAGCGCAAGCGCGAGGCATTCGCATGGCGCATCACGTTGGTAATCGCCTCCTGCACCACGCGGAAGGCGACCAGTTCATTGGCGGGCTGGCCACGCGGCGGCTCCAGCCGCACGTCAATACGCACGGCCGCCATGAAAGCTCGGGCGAACTTGTCAACCAGCCAGCGAACGGCTGCATCCAGACCCAGATCCTCCAGAATGTGTGGGTGCAGCGATGCAGTCAGGCTGCGTGTGTGGTCAAGTGCCTCGTCTGCCAGCTCGACCGGGCGTTGCAGCAGCAAATGGATGGCCGCATCCCGCGCGCCCAACACTTCCAGCGACATTTTGAGTGCCGTCAGAATCTGTCCAACCTGGTCATGCAGATCGCGCGCAACACGGCGGCGCTCGTCCTCCTGCGATTGAATTAACTTTTTGGAGAGTGCCTCCAGTTCTGCGTTGCCCTGACGCAGCTCGGTCTCCTTGAGACGAATATCGGTCACGTCGGTGTCTACGGCAATCACCCCAATCACGCTGCCGTCTGTCCGGCGCATGGCACAAGCACGCGTCAGAAAATCACGGTGCGGTGCTCCTGGAAATACGACCTGATTGTCAAATACCTGTGACGTCAAGCTGCTCATGGCTGCCAGGTCCTGCTGCGCAATACGGCTGGCAAGCTCGTAGGGCAATACATCAAACACAGATCGCTGACGTGTCTCACTACGCTTGCAACCATAGGCGATTTCATAAGCGCGATTGATCCGCAAGAAGTGCCCGCGCTCGTCACGCACACTCAGCGGCATAGGAATAGCCTCCAGCAACTGGTCGATAAACCGCAGCTGCTCCTTGATGGCTGTTTCAGTCGCCTTAAGCACTGTCATGTCGTGCAGCACAAGCTGCGCCCGCAGGCCATCGACGTCGAGATATGAAATAGCACCCAGATGAACCGGAACTTTTTCATCGCTGGCATTGAGCACATTGGCATCCGTGAAACCAAGCTGCTGAGGCGACTCCCAAAGAAAATCCACCCACGACGCTTCGCCTTGGGCAAAAAGACTTTCAACAGCACGCCCTTCCAGCTCAAATTGCCCGCCACTTTTCAGTAACCTATGTGCTGCGGGGTTGGCATACGCCACGGTGCGATCAGCGCCGCACAATATGATGGCATCGACAGAAAGCTCGACCAGCCGGCGAAACCGCGCTTCTCCGGCAGCCAGCTCGGCGGTACGTGCCTGCACCTTCATCTCCAGCTCGGTATTTGCGGCTACCAGCGCGCTTTCGGCGTTGTACCGCCGTCTTGCCTCCTGAATAACCGCCGCATAAGCGCCCAGCAACATGGCTAAACCGACAAACGCCACCCAGAGTCCACTTTTTTGCAGGCCCTGATTGACACTCGCCAAAAAACGAATATCAACCGCAAACTGCCTGTCTAGAGTTTTCTCGATATCGGTCAGGGTTTGGTGAATCGTACGACTGAGCGCCTCTCCTTCCTGTGTGATCTTCTGCTGTTCTGCCTCCGCTTTCGGCTGCTCAATACGCAACGTCAGCGACCGGCGTATATGGTCTTCGTAAATGTCCACCATGCTGATCAGCTTTGCCACTTTGGCCGCCAAGTCGGTTTCAGGACTCGGGGACTGCGCTATCGCGTCTTCCAGTTCACGAAAATGAAGTTTTACCTGCCTGCTGGCGACATCCAGCGAACGGGTAAATGTAGCGTCCCCCGTCAATACAAACCCGCGCCGCGCCACCTGAATTTCGAATATATTCGTACGAATACTGCGAACCTGCTCTTCCTTTTTTTCCCAGGATTCAAAGCGCGGCACCAGACCAGAAATCCTGTTGACTACGCTGAAGTTAACAGCAAGCAGCACAGAGAAAAAAAGCATCAAAACAGAAGCTGCCAGCGTGAGCGCCCAGAACACACGGCTGCCAATAAAAACTCTGTTGCTTGAAACGAAGCCGGTGAATATGCCCATGCGGATATTTTGTACCAATTTTCTGACCCGCCGAGCAGCTCGTTAACTCATGCCCATCAAGCATTACCGGCCTGGATGCCCCACTTCGCCAGCGCGGCATCGTCACTGCTCCGTGCATCAACCCAGCGTGCGCCGTCCGGTGTCTGCTCTTTCTTCCAGAACGGCGCCTGGGTCTTGAGGTAGTCCATCAAAAATTCACACGCCTGAAAACTCTCGCCACGGTGTGCAGAAGTCACGGCCACCATGACCACCTGGTCCAGCGGCTGCAGCAGGCCGATGCGGTGGATCACGCGGGTGCCGTAAATGTTGAAGCGCCTCATGGCCTCGTCGATCATGGCTTCAATGGCTTTCTCGGTCATGCCGGGGTAATGCTCCAGCTCCATGGCGCTGACGAACAAGCCGTCATTGTGGTCACGCACGGTACCGGTGAAAGTACACACGGCGCCGACACGTTTGTCGCCTGCCCGCAGCCGCTCCACTTCCTGCGCCAGATTGAAATCCGCCGTCTGGATGCTCACCCGCGCTGTCATGCTAGCCCCCTGTTACCGGCGGAAAAAAGGCCACCTCGGCGCCATCGGCCAGCGCAGCCGATTCGTCCACCATCACCTGGTTCAGCGCCATGCGCACCGCCTTGCCGCGCGCCAGGCTCTCCGCGTACACCGATCCGCGCGCGATCAGTTCGTCGCGCAAGGCGCCCAGCGTGCCGGCGCCAGTGTCCAGCGACTCGCTGCCCTGCGCTAGTGCTTCGCGAATAGACGCAAAATATTTGACCGTGATTTTCATGACAAGGCCTTTTGCTTTCAGGACAGCAGCGCCGAGAACGGCAGGAATGGCACGGTGTCGCCATGACGAATGGTCTGGCCAGGCGGGTTGTCTATCACGCCGTCGCCCCAGACCGCCGAGGTCAGCACACCCGAGCTCTGGTTGGCAAACAGTTCGAGCCCGCCGACGGCATTGCGCCGCACGCGCAAAAACTCGCGGCGTTTGTCGGCACGCGGCCAGTCGAAATGCGCAACCATGGGCACTGGTGCAGGCATCACATCGCTGGCGCCTTGCAGCTTGAGCAGAAAGGGCCGCACCAGCACCAGAAAAGTCAGGAAGCTGGACACCGGATTACCGGGCAGGCCGATGAAGTGCGCGGCGCCGATTTTGCCGTAGGCAAACGGTTTGCCGGGCTTGATGGCAATCTGCCA
>Ga0308009_10000725_pt1 | contig 22113 bp, 18 predicted proteins | sample Neamet127_FD_203134 | JGI IMG/M metagenome (GOLD analysis project Ga0308009, IMG submission 203134) | Marine microbial communities from water near the shore, Antarctic Ocean - #127 | ecosystem: Environmental > Aquatic > Marine > Unclassified | place: Southern Ocean | collected 2014-07-24
GGATATGGTTGTTCGCTTCGCTTTAAATGCGATCAATACGAGGGGAAAGATGAGAAGCGTAGTGCTCCGTACAGGGATGAAAGCAATGACTTCCAGAGCGTGCGGTCATGGCTTCTTCTGAGTAGGTATACCCCCATAGCGACCAATTCTGTAGGCGAGCCTATAAATGTCAGGCAAGTCTATGCGTTCCCATCCATCCTTCACACGTGACTTGATGATGCCAATTTGTTCTAGTGTAGTGCGCAAATTTTCAATTTTCTCGGAATTAGAAGTCCCGCTTCGCCAAGGAACTAGTGCTGTGTCCCGCATCCCTTCAATTGTGTTTAAAACTGCTGCATTACTTTTTTGCCAAACTTTCTCTAAATCGTTTTTATCTATAGGGACAGTTTTTTGCTGATCTTTAATGCAACGAAGGGCCGGTTCAATCCACTGGTATTCCTCATGAAGTTCAGTAACTCGCGCTTTGCTGGCTTCGCGAACGCCGTCTTTAATCGCCTCGTAGTGAATGACATGCGGCTTTTCAGGATATTGGTTGGATGTAGATTTAATTGCCTCTTTTAATGCGGTTAGAAATGTCCGCGGAGCAACACGACCTAGTCCGTCGCTTAGATGATTGAAGATGTAGGGGTAGCTGTGTCCGGTAGTAGCCGATTTGCCCATGTAGTCGCCAACCAAGACTCTCCATAAAAGCTTTTGCGTGCTTGGGTCGTCGGCGGTCAAACATTCAAAGCGGCCGTTATTTGACTTCCAAGCTGCTTTCGCAATACGCTCAAACTGGGTTCTAAAAGTCGATGACTGTTGCGCTATGCGATAGAACGCCAACCCATACAAATCTGATTGTGTCCACTGTAATTTGACTTTGTTGTTCAATAATTTAGAACCATCGACTACAGAGGCGCCGGCTTGAACCAGAACATCTTCGCGTATGAAAGCTTTTAGACGCAACCCTTTTGCAAAGCGTAAATTGAGCATTACGCGCAGCAAACCTGCGGTAATCGAAGAAACCTCTACCAAATCATGAGAGACCCGATCCAATGCATCAAACATAACTAAAGCAATTTCTTTTTCAGAAACCAATCGTTGGTCAAGTAAATCTAATGCTCGCGCCACTCTAGATGGATTTAGCCCTGCCCAAGCGACGGGGATGTGCCAAAGATCGTATGGGTCGGTTGAGGTTGGCATTCCCAACTGCGGGTCAATGTCAAACAGCTGAAGGATCGCAACGCTCCATATTGTCTCGGGAGTTACGCCCGGCAGTGCCAGTAGCTGCGGTAACGCGCTAATGCTTGGAAACGTTCTTCCGATATCTGGGGCATCTAGAGCAATGGCATGACTTTGCGTGATGCTGCCTAGGGTTGCCTTAAGGTCAATGCCTAAAGGCTGATTTCCAAGCGCCCGCCGTAAATCTGCGTTAGCTAAAACACCCGTCCAAAAGGATTTCCCCGATCCTCGCATGCCTTCAATAACCATGCGTTCGGGGTTGAGTGCTTGAAGGTGCGAGCTGGGCACATAGACATCTCCCCAATTGCTGGTGGAACCATCGGTAGGAATATTCCCTAGAGCTTTTAGAAGTTGTTCTTGCAGGGTCTCTCGCTGTCTTCTGTTCAGCGTTGGGCCCTCAGCGACGTTGTTCATCATCGACTCCTAAAAGCGTTAAAGCTCGATTCAGAAAATCACTAAATGCAGCTTGATTAAGCGGGTCCGTTACTTGATTTGGCTCAGTCAAAGGGCTGAAGGCGCGCAACGCCTCCACCCATTGAATGCGTAAAGCGGCATGAGGGGCATTGAGATCTTCGGGGGATGGAGAAAATACTTGGTTTTCCTCGCCAGAGTCTGCGTCGTAAATCTCCGAAAACGTTTCGTAGGCATTTTGTTTGAGGGCTTCAAAATAACCTACATATGGTCCATATTCTTGAGGCGTTAACGCAGAGACCAATCGCAGACTGCGCCGAAGTTCCCAGGGTTCCTCTTGGCCTTGCCGCCCCTCTAATGGCTCGTTCGTAAACAGCGCTGGATTGCGTTTTAGATGCTTGAAGAGCAACCGATAGGAGTCCCACGTTTGACTGGTGTTAATTGCAAACAAAAAGGAAACATCCGCTTGCAATTGCGTTACAGCCGCTGCTGCAGTGTCATCAATTCCGGCTCGACAATCAAAAAGTGTAATGTCAATTTTGTGCGCCGATTCGGTCATTGACAAAAATTCGTTCAGCCGTTGTGCGTAAGGTTTGCCTTCAGGGCTGTGTCGATAAATACGCGCTAGCTTAGACACATATGCTTCCGTCTTGCAGCCATAAGCGGGCGCCACTAAAACTTGTCCTTGCAATTCCAAGCGTGTGTTCAATGGGCTTGAGGCTACCGTAGTCTCCAAAGACATTCGCTTTAAAGCGGAAGCGTCGGCGCCAAGCGCTTCTGCGGTTAGCCAATCTACAACGCCATATTCGGGCTGTCCGTCGTCAACGGGTAGCAGACTCGACGAAAGACCGGGCGATTCAAAATCGCCATCGACAACGAGAACGCGCTTACCGAGCGTGGCCAAGCTGATCGCAAGCATCGTGAGCGCGGAACTGCGCCCGCCCCCGCCTTTGACGCTAAAAAACACGCAGCGTTTGCTGTGTTTCGCGGAAATTACTGGCGCGCTTGGGGGAATTAGCCAATCCCGTTCCTTATCTTGGCGTTCGAGCAAAAGCAGGGTTAATGGTTGTTCCTGAACGTCTTCTTGGAATAGCTGAATAAGCGCTGGATCATTCCAATAAGACGTTCCATCAAATAACTCATCTCTGCAGAGAGACCATGGTGAAAGAGCAAGTTCACCAACTGTCTTATGCAAATCCTCTAATAACTCGCTACTGGATGATCTCGTCAGCTCATCCTTGGTGCAAGGAAGGAGTAACGTAAGTTTCCCATACCAATTGCGGACAAGAATAATTGCCTCGCCTGCCACCAAAGTGCGCAAATTGTCGCGTTGCGAATGGCGCTCCAAAATTGCAATCAAAGCGTTTTCGGCAGAGTCCCAATTTAACAATTGATCTACACGCGTCATATCAATCCTTGCATGCAATTTGTCATAAGTAAATATGAGTTCTGAGCGCCGGCTCTATGTTGCGTAACGTCAACAGCTACAAAGGTCGCCTGTGCGCTATATCGCTGACTTACTGCCCAATGGGCAAAGCTCGGTTCTATTTTCGAAATTTCAGCTATCAAGCTTGCGTTCGCCCCAATTGCAGGAGCCACATTCATCAATTCGGCAAAAAGGGCTGGAATGTGGCCAGTGTTGCCACCAAATCGTGCGGCCGGAGAATATTTGCGCGCAATAGCTTTTAACGAGCATTCCGCTGAAACTCCAAAAAGGTGGCTGGCATTTGCTAAACGTTGCGGCGCTTGGGCGAACAGTAATTCAGCATCGTCAAGATGCCGTTTGGATGCATCGAAGAAGTCATCCATGTTTAACTATGTGCCTTTCGGCGCCAAAGTGTGCCAGTCGGTCGCGAGCTGGAACCGGTGCGCCGCACCCAGCAACTGCGCTTCCTTGAAATAATTGCCGATCAGTTGCAAGCCGACCGGCATGTTGTGCGCGCCGAAACCGGCCGGCACACTCATGCCGGGCAGACCGGCGAGGCTGCTCGACAGGGTGTAGATGTCGGCCAGGTAGCTGGCCACCGGGTCGCTGGCGTTCTCGCCGATCTTCCAGGCGACGGTGGGCGACACCGGGCCGGCAATGATGTCGCACTGGGTGAACGCGGTCTGGAAATCCTGCGCGATCAGGCGGCGGATTTTCTGCGCCTTCAGGTAGTAGGCGTCGTAATACCCGTGCGACAACACATAAGTGCCGATCATGATGCGGCGCGTGACTTCGTCGCCAAACCCTTCGCTGCGCGACTTCTTGTACATGTCGGTCAGGTCGCCGTAACTGGCGGCGCGGTGCCCGTAACGAACACCGTCGAAGCGGCTCAAGTTGCTGCTGGCCTCGGCCGGTGCGATCACGTAATACACCGGTATCGACAGCTCGGTCAGCGGCAGATCGACATCAACCAGGGTCGCGCCCAGCTTTTCAAACTCGGCCAGCGCGGCGCGCACGGCCTGCAGCACGTCGGCCGAGCAGCCGGCACCAAAAAACTGGCGGGGCAGGCCTATCCTCAGATCCTTCAAGCTTTTTAGGCCTGTAGCCCTTGTTCCACCTGAGCTGGCAGCTATTAAATCAGTAGCGTAATCAAACACCGGCAGGTCCAGCGAGGTCGAGTCGCGGTCCAGGTCGGGGCCGGACATGTTTGAGAGCAGCAACGCGCAGTCGAGTGCAGAACGCGCCATCGGCCCGGCCTGATCCAGGCTGGAGGCAAACGCCACCATGCCGTAACGCGAGCAGCGGCCATAGGTCGGCTTGATGCCGGTGATGCCGGTCAGAGACGCGGGCTGACGGATCGAGCCGCCTGTGTCTGTGCCTGTCGCGGCGGGCACCAGGCGTGCCGCCACGGCGGCTGCACTGCCGCCTGACGAGCCACCGGGAATCCGCGTGTGATCCCAGGGGTTCAGCACTGGCTGGTAGGCGCTGTTCTCGTTGCCCGAACCCATGGCGAACTCGTCGCAGTTGAGCTTGCCCAGCGTGACCATGCCGGCACCCGGACCTTGACCCGGCACACCTTGCCCCAGCTTGCCGACGACCGTGGCATCGAACGGACTGCGGTAGTTCTCCAGCATTTTTGAGCCGGCGGTGGTCGGGAAGTCACGCGTGACAAAGATGTCTTTGTGCGCCAGCGGCACACCGAGCAGCGGCGTGCGCTCGCCAGCGGCCAGGCGCACATCGGCGGCCCGGGCCTGCGCCAGTGAGACTGCGCTGTCGGTGGCAAGAAAAGCGCCCAGACCGGTGTTTTGTTCGATGCGGCTTAGAAAGTGCTGCGTCACTTCGACGCTGGAGACTTCCTTGGCGGCGAGTTTGGCGGCGAGATCGGCGACGCTGAGGTCGTGCAAGTCGGTGCTCATGGCTTACTCAATCACGCGTGGAACAAGAAACAAACCACGCTCGACGGCAGGCGCGCTGACCTGGCTGGCCTCGCGCTGATTCGGCTCGCTCACGATGTCCTCGCGCAGGCGCAACGCGACCTGGCCCAGCACTGCGGCCGGGTGGGCCAGCGGTGCTACGCCGTCGGTGTTGACAGCGTCCATTTGCGCCACCAGCGCAAAAAAACCGTTGAGCTGGCCGAGCACGCGCTCTGTCTCGTCGGGTCGCAATTCAAGCCTCGCCAGGTTGGCGACGCGTTCTATGTCTTGGGATGTCAATGCCATGAGGGGTACAACTGCAGCTGAAACCGGGTGTAAAGGTGAAATAATCGGTCGTGTGCCGGCCAATCACTCTCAGGGGATGCGTTATTATCCCGCCTTTGGTGTGCAATCAGTGTTGGATGCACGCTTTAGGCGTTATTTATCAAGGTGTTAGACCGTTTCGTCCTTCCATTTCGCTCGCTTTTTGATTCATCATAAAAGGCGATAGGGCAACGAAGTTTGCCCCGTGCCCATAACCAGAACCGGACCCCCAACATGTTTGAAACTTTCCGTCGGTATTTTTCCACCGACCTGGCGATTGACCTGGGTACCGCCAACACCCTGATTTTTGTGCGCGACCGCGGCATTGTGCTGGACGAACCCTCGGTTGTTGCCATCCGCCACGAAGGCGGTCCGCAGGGCAAAAAAACCATCCAGGCCGTCGGTCACGAAGCCAAGGCCATGCTGGGCAAGGTGCCCGGCAACATCGAGGCCATCCGGCCGATGAAAGACGGCGTGATCGCCGACTTCACCGTCACCGAGCAGATGCTCAAGCAATTTATCAAGATGGTGCATCCGCGCAGCTTCTTCAAACCCAGCCCGCGCATCATTATCTGCGTGCCCTGCGGCTCGACCCAGGTCGAACGCCGCGCGATCCGCGAAAGCGCGCTCGGCGCCGGCGCCAGCGACGTTTACCTGATTGAAGAACCGATGGCCGCAGCCATAGGCGCCGGCCTGCCGGTGTCGGAAGCGTCCGGTTCGATGGTGGTCGACATCGGCGGCGGCACCACCGAGGTCGGCGTGATCTCCCTGGGCGGCATGGTCTACAAGGGCAGCGTGCGCGTTGGCGGCGACCGTTTCGACGAAGCCATCATCAGCTACATCCGCCGCAACTACGGCATGCTTATTGGCGAGCCAACGGCCGAAGCCATCAAGAAAAACATTGGTTCGGCCTTCCCGGGGTCCGAGGTCAAAGAGATGGAAGTCAAGGGCCGCAACCTGTCCGAAGGCGTGCCGCGCAGCTTCACGATCTCCAGCAACGAGATTCTCGAAGCCCTGACCGACCCGCTCAACAACATTGTCAGTGCCGTGAAAACCGCACTCGAACACACGCCGCCCGAACTCGGCGCCGACATTGCCGACCGAGGCATGATGCTGACCGGTGGCGGCGCCCTGCTGCGCGACCTGGACCGCCTGCTGGCTGAAGAAACCGGTTTGCCGGTGCTGGTGGCCGAAGACCCGCTGACTTGCGTGGTGCGCGGATGCGGCATTGCACTGGAGCGTATGGACCGCCTCGGTTCCATCTTTACCTCGGAATAAAGCTGGAAGCATCCCCGATGCTGCCGCGCAGGCGCATGATTGACCGCAGACCATGCCCTTAGGAACCCTCGACAGAACCCCGCCGCCCTTTTTCAAACAGGGGCCATCGGCCTTGTCCAAGCTGATGTTTTTCAGTGCGCTGGCGCTGTTCCTGATGGTCGCCGACATGCGCTTTCGGGTCACCCAGCCGATTCGTGCTGCTCTGGCCACTGTGCTCTACCCGGTGCAATGGCTGGCGCTGCAGCCGGTACGCGCGGTGCAAAACGGCGGCGATTATTTCACCGCTTTGAGCCAGGCCAAAACCAGCGAAGAAGAAGCGCTCAAAAAACTCGCCCTGCAGTCGCTGCGGGCCGGCCAGGTGGAGCAATTGGCGTTGGAGAATACGCGTCTGCGCAAGCTGCTGGACTTGCGTGAGCAAAAAGCCATCAAGGGCCTGGCCGCCGAGGTGCTGTATGACGCGCCCGATCCCTACACCCGCAAGATCATCATCGACAAGGGGCTCGCCCATGGCGTTGCACTCGGCTCGCCGGTGGTGGACGAGTCCGGCGTGCTCGGCCAGGTCACCCGGGTGCATCCCCTGGTCAGCGAGGTGACCCTGGTGATCGACCGCGAACTGGCCATTCCGGTGCTCAACACCCGTACCGGCGCGCGCAGCGTGGCTTATGGCGAGCCCTCGGCTTCCGGCGGTGGGCTGGAGCTGCGTTTCATGGGCAGCAACTCGGATGTGCAGCAGGGCGATTTGCTGACGACCAGCGGCGTTGACGGGGTCTACCCACCGGGGCTGCCGGTGGCCAAGATCGAAAAAATTGAACGCCGCGCAGAATCGGCTTTTGCCCGCATTTACTGCACGCCCCAAGCGCAGGTCGGCGCGGCCGTGCATGTCATTGTGATTGAGCCGGTGTCGGGCCAGATTCCGCTGCGGCCGGTGGACGCGGCCGCGCTGGGCCCGGTCAAGAAAGGAGCCAGCAAATGATCATGCCGTCGGGCCAGCAACTCTTGTTGCCGGCCAACCCCGTTTTCATTTGGACCAGCCTGATCATCGCCCTGCTGCTGGACATGTTGCCGCTCGGACGTGTGCCCTGGATGCCCGATTTTCTGGCGTTGGTGCTGGTGTTCTGGAACGTGCACCAGCCGCAGCGCGTGGGCATCGGCCTGGCGTTCATGTTCGGCCTGGGCATGGACGTGCACCAGTCGGCCCTGCTGGGACAACATGCGCTGGCTTATACCGCGCTGAGTTTTTTCGCCACCATGATTCACCGCCGGCTGCTGTGGTTCACCGTGCCTTCTCAAGCCCTGCAGGTACTGCCGATGTTTGCTGCGGCGCACGGGGTCGAGATCATCATCCGCATGAGCAGCGGCGGTATTTTTCCGGGCTGGACCCTGCTGCTGGCCCCGCTGGCGGAGTCGCTGCTGTGGCCGGTGGTCAGTGTGATGTTGCTGGCACCGCAGCGCCGGGCGCCTGATCCCGACGAAAACAGGCCACTGTAAATATGGCCCCCACGCTTGTCACTTTGTGTACTGCGCTGCCCCCCGAGGGGGCGCGTTTTTCCTTGGGGCGGCCCGGCGGAAAAACCTGGCCCCCACGGTCGCGCACTTCGTGTCGCTCCCTGCCCCCCCAGGGGGCCGCTGCGCCTGCGGGCCGGCGGAGCCGGACCCGCGGCCCCTGCTTGAAAGGGAGGGGAATTCAATTCAACCGATTCGGGCACTTACTGCCCGGAGCAGGGTCCGACTGCCATGACTGAACTCCGGGACATCGAGGCCGACCTGTCGCGCTTTCGCGCGCGGGTGCTGGTGATGGGCCTGGTCATCCTGCTGGCCTTCTCGCTGGTCGCCGCCCGTCTCGTTTATCTGCAGGTGCTGCGGCACGACGACCTCAATGCGCAGGCCGAGAGCAACCGCACCGCCGTGGTCCCGATCGTGCCCAATCGCGGCCTGATTCTGGACCGCAACGGCGTGGTGCTGGCGACCAATTATTCCGCCTACACGCTGGAGATCACGCCCTCCAAGGTCAGCGACCTCGACGACACCATCGAGGCCCTGGGGCGTCTGGTGGAGATCACGCCGCGCGACAAACGGCGCTTCAAAAAACTGCGTGATGAAGCCAAAAATTTTGAGTCCCTGCCGATCCGCACCCGACTGAGCGACGAGGAAGTGGCGCGTTTTGCTGCCCAGCGTTTCCGGTTTCCTGGCGTGGACATCAAGGCGCGGCTGTTTCGCAGCTACCCCTATGGCGAGCTGGCCAGCCATGTGGTGGGCTACATCGGGCGCATCAACCGGGCGGAAAAAGAACGCATTGAGGAAAACGACGAGGAAGGCAATTACCGCGGCACCGACTACATCGGAAAACTCGGCGTGGAGCAGAGTTTTGAGCAGCAACTGCATGGCAACACCGGCGTCGAGCAAGTGGAAACCTCCGCCGGTGGCCGGGCGGTGCGAAAACTGGCCAGCAGCCCGGCCACGCCGGGCAACACGGTCATGCTGTCGATCGACATCAAACTGCAGAAACTGGTGGAAGATCTGTTCGGTGAGCGACGTGGCGCGTTGGTCGCGCTGGACCCGCGCACCGGCGAAGTTCTGGCCTTTGTCAGCAAACCGACCTTTGACCCCAACCTGTTTGTTGACGGTATCGACAGCGAAAGCTGGCAGGCCCTTAACGAGTCCATCGACAAACCGCTGTTGAACCGGGCCTTGCGCGGCACCTACCCGCCGGGTTCTACCTACAAGCCTTTCATGGCCATGGCGGCACTCGAGTCCGGTAAGCGTCAGCCCGGCAGTATCACCAACGACACCGGCTCCTGGATGTTCGGTGGCCACCAGTTCCGCAGCCACGGCTCGGCGCTGGGGGCGGTGGACATGTACCAGAGCATCGTCAAGTCGAGCAATGTCTATTACTACTCGCTGGCCAACGACTTGGGCGTGGACGCCATGCATGATTTCATGAAGCCGCTGGGCTTCGGCCAGTTGACGGGCATCGACATCCAGGGCGAGGTGCGCGGCGTGCTGCCCAGCCAGGCCTGGAAGCGCAAGCACTACAAAAAGCCCGATCAGCAAAAGTGGTACCCCGGCGAAACCATCTCGCTGGGCATTGGCCAGGGCTACAACACCTTCACCATGCTGCAACTGGCGCAGGCCACCGCCGTGCTGGCCAACAATGGCATCAAGCACAAGCCGCGCCTGGTGATTGCGACCCAGGACTCCATGACGCGGGCGATTCAGCCGGTGGCACCGGATGTACCGGAAGATCTTGGCTACAAACCCGAGAACGTGGCCGTGATCCGCAAGGCGCTGGTTGGCGTGACGCAGGAAGGCACCTCGGCGCGGGTGTTTGCCGGGGCGGCCTACCTCAGCGGCGGCAAGACCGGAACTGCCCAGGCGGTGACGATTGGCCAGAAAGACAGATACAACGGCACCAAGCTCGAAGAGCATCAGCGTGATCACGCGGTCTACATGGCGTTTGCACCGGCCGAGCAGCCAAAAATCGCGTTGGCGGTGATTGTGGAAAACGCCGGCTGGGGCGCCGGCGTGGCTGCACCGATTGCGCGGCGCGTGTTTGACTATGTGTTGCAGGGGCAGTATCCCAGCGAGGAAGACATGCTTGCCGTGCAAAAGGGGCTGGCTGCTGCGCCCATCGGCAAGCCACGCTCTGCCGCCGACATGGCCGGCTTGCTGGCCACCAGTGCCGCGTCTGCCGGGCCGCTGAACGCGGCGGCGGCTCAGGCCAGGGTGGCGGCACTTGCAGAAGCCGTGGCCAAACTGATCCCCACGTCCGTCGTTGACGCCAACGCAGACTAGCGCCGCTTGGCCGCGCCTGCCGCTATTTCAGGAACGCGTCAAAGCCGGTTTTTAAGATCAGGGCGCTGACCACCACGATAAATACAACCCGTACAAAACCGGCGCCATGTTTGAGCGCCATGCGGGTGCCCAGCAGGCTGCCGATCACATTGGCCACCGCCATGGCCAGCGCGAAATGCCACCAGACATGGCCTTTCCATGCAAACAGCAGCAAGGCCGCCAGGTTGGTAGATGTGTTGAGCAGCTTGGCCGATGCCGAGGCGTTCAAAAAGTCATACCCAAGCCAGCGCACAAACAAAAAGACAAAAAAGCTACCCGTGCCGGGGCCAAAAAACCCGTCGTAAAACCCAAGCACCAGCCCGATGCAGCAGGCAGCCGCCGTCTCGGCACGACCACTGAAACGCGGTGCATGGTGGCGACCCAGCTCTTTTTTGATCAGGGTGTACAGCAGAACTGCCAACAGTACAAACGGCAGCGCCTTGCGTAAATAGCCCGGTGAGATGACGGTCACCAGCCAGGCGCCGGCCAGCGAGCTGACAAAACCCGCCGCCGCCGCCGGCAGCAGGGCTGACCAGCGCATGTCGACACGGCGGGCATATTGGACGGTGGCGACCGCCGTGCCCCAGACCGAGGCGCCCTTGTTGACACCAAACAGCGTGGCCGGGTGGGTGGTGGGAAAGACGGCAAACAGGGCGGGCACCAGAATCAGGCCGCCGCCGCCGACGATGGCGTCCACAAAACCCGCCAGCAGCGAGGCCATCGTCACGATCAGCAATTCCATCGATGGATTGTCTCATCGCGCCTGCATGACATGCGCAGGCGCCTGGGTGCATGCACTGATCGGTACGCGAAAGGCAAAAAAAAGCGCCGGGAAAGCCCGACGCCTTGTAAAAAACATCCCGAAGAATGCCACTATTTTCTAGTGAATCTGTTTGTCTCCTCGGCCCCTCTGCGAGCGCTGTGGCCCGACTGCAGGTTATCAATTGTAGGTCGTGCACCCGTTTAGTGCATCAGGATTTTCCCTCCCCCGGCGCGCGCGCCCTTCGTATGCGAAGGCTCCGGCATGACTTATGCCGCATGCCACCTGTTGCGAGGTTTATGTGTACAAAAACGGGAGTTACGATGCACCGCCAGCGCGTGACCCTGACGATCCGCGTTAGTCAAAGGCTTGCGCTGACTTCTCGTCGGCTTGTTATCCGGCTTGCTTGCCCAGGGTGAAGAAAAAGCAGGCACCTTCTAGCGGCGCCGATGTCGACCAGATTTTTCCTCCGTGGCGCGTGACGATCCTGCGTGCCGTCGCCAGACCAATACCGGCGCCCGGAAAATCCTCCGGCGCGTGCAGGCGCTGAAAGGCGCCAAATAGTTTGTCGGCATAGGCCATGTCATAGCCTGCACCGTTGTCTTTGACTAAAAAAACCGTGTCGCCGTCTAAGTTGGTTTCAGCGCCGACCGAGATGTCGGCGTGAGCCTGCCGCGTGGTGAATTTCCAGGCGTTGCCCAGCAGAATCTTCAGAAGGTGACGTATCAGTACGGCGTCGGCAAACGCGGGCAAGGGCGCCTGCACCTGGGTGTGGACCTGGCGCTCAGGTGCTTGCTGCCGCAGTATTTCAATCTCCTTTTCTGCCATGGCGGCCAGGTCCAGGGGTTCGCGCCGGAGATGGGTGCGAGACAGTTGAGCCAATGCCAGCAGGCTGTCGGTTCGCTCATTCATCTGGTTGACACCGGCGCGGATGCGCTGGAGGTAGTGCTTGCCGCGCTCGCTGACCCCAGCCCCCATCTCTCTTTCCAGCAGGCCGGCCAGTCCGTTCACAGCGATGTAGGGCTGGCGCAAGTCATGCGCAAGTGACTGCGAAAAGGCTTGCAACTCCTGGTTGGCCGCGGTGAGCTCGATGGTGCGCTGCTCCACCCGGCTTTCCAGTTCAGCATTGAGCTGCATGATTTGCTGCTCGGCGAGTTTGCGCTCGGTGATGTCGCGCAGGATCACGCTGACCTGGACGTCGCCATGGCTGCCGGCATGTTGTGAAGAGGAAACCTCGACCGGAAAACGTGTACCGTCGCCACGGACGCAATTGAGCTCACCGCGAAACTCACCGGTACGGCTTCGCTGCTGCAGCATCTCTGCCACACGCGGATCAGCGGCATCCACCAGACCGGCGATGCCGGTGGCCTTGATCCGGGCATCACTCATCCCGAACATGGCGCAAGCGGACGGATTGGCGGCAATCACCGTGCCGTCCGTCAGTGCCTGGATGAAACCGTCGAGGCTGGTCTCGAACACCAGCCGAAAACGCTCCTCGCTGATGCGCAAGGTATCTTCCGCCGCCAGCAAGCTGCGGTAGCGGCGCGCGCGGCTTTGCGCCGCCGAGACCAGCGCGGCCGGCGCCACCGGTTTGACGATGAAGTCGTCGCCGCCTTGCCGGAGCGCTTGCGCCTGTTTGTCCAGGCTGGTTTCCGCCGAGAGGAAAACAATCGGGATGCGCACAAAGGCCTGCTGCTGGCGAATCAGCGCCGCCAGCTCGATCCCGCTGCATTGCGGCATGTGGATGTCGCAAGTGATCAGGTCGGGCTGAAAATCGATCAGGGGCGCCATCACCTGGCTGGGATCGGTGACGATGCAAGTTTCCATGCCGGCCGCGTCAAGCACGCCGGCATAAAAGGCGGCCAGCAGATCGTCGTCGTCCACGATCAGCACACGGTAGGGTCGGACGGGCTCCCCGGAGGTGACCTGGTCCAGCAGGCCAAGCAGTGCGGGCACATCGAGCGGGTGCGGAAAGTAACCGGCTGCCTCGGCGCGCACGGCTTCCAGGCGGGCCTCGAAATCATTGCTGCCCGCTATAAAAATCAGGGGGACCGGGGCGGCGTCTTCGGGCACGGCCTGGGTGTAAAGCCTCAGCTGAGGGTCGGCGGTAAAAACCGTGTTGGCCAAAATCGCCACGGGGCGGTTTTGCACCGGGAGCCGATCCGGTTGTTCAACAATGCGGCTGGCGTATCCGGCGTGATGGAGCTGATCGGCCAGCCGGCCGGCCGCCTGCAAGTCCGCATCAACTATGCAGATCAGGCCGCCTGCCTGGGGGCGAGGCTGCGGCGCCGGCCTGCGCTGAGCCGGGGTCGCAGGCAAGGAAAGGGCGGCAGAACTGCCGGGGGCCTGATTCAGGGCGTCGTACAAAGCCTGTTCGCTGACCTGCAGCAACCGTCGTTCAGCCGCGTCCGGAGGCCTGCGTCGGGCCGAGGCCGCAGCCAGAAGGGTTTCGATGTCGGCCGCTGCTTCACTGATGGCCGGAAACCCGAAGGTGCCCCCCGAACCCGCCAGCTTGTGTGCTTCTGCCAGGGCTGAAAGTCCTGCAGCGTCCTCGCCCGTTTGCAGGTAGTGCTGCAAAGCTGTGCCCAGCGCGTCCACCTTTGCCGGCAAGCTCGCCAGATAAAGCGCGCGCTGCATTTGCATGTAGAGGGCGAGGGCGATTTGCGGCATCGAGAGTTTTTGGCTTGGGCAATTATGTGCCTTGCTGAAGAAGTCGCCAGTCACCTCACTGTGCGCTGGCACGTATCATGACCACAGGCCCGCAACAGCGGGAACGGCATTTGCCGCCAACCTGGACATGTCATGGGCAACAACAGTGCGAAAGAAGCGGGCCGGGCCGGCGCCGGCCTGGGCTGGGGCCCGCTGGCCATTGTGCTGTTCTGGCTGGTTGTCATGGCGGGGCTGTATGCCTTGATGACCCAGGTGCTGAAACCGCCGCCGCTCGTGGTTTCAGCGACGGGAGAGCTGTCAATTCCCAGGGCGCGCGATGGTCATTTTTATGCGCAGGGGCACATTCAGGGCAAGCCGGTGACTTTTCTTGTGGACACCGGCGCCTCGCTGGTTGTGGTCAGCGAGGCGTTCGCCCGTGACGCCGGCCTGGCGCCTGGCGAGCCGACGACCTTCCGGACGGCCAATGGCGAGCTGCGGGGGCGGATTGTTTCCGGCCTGACCGTCTCGGTCGGACCCGCCAGTGTTTCCGGCACACGGGTCGGCGTGGGGCTGGTCGGTCCGGATGCTGGCGTGGCCCTTCTCGGGCAGAGCTTCTTGTCCAAATTTGAGCTGGTTCTGTCTGGGGACACCATGGTTTTGCGCGCCAAATAGCCACGGAAATTGGCAAAAATGGCCGCAATGGCGGAAAACGCGCGCTCGAAGAGGGTAATAAGTTACTGCCGCATCGGTAATTTCATGACTGACAAACGCGCCCCACGCTCGTAACATTCGCTGACATTCAGTTTTTCTCTGTGCGCAGGAGTACATCCATGTTGCGAGCCGCTTTTGTTCTTTTTGCGTGGCTATTTTTCATTGGGCTTGCTCCCGCCATGGCCGCCGATATCTCTGCCCACCAGCAGGGCGTGTTGATCAAGGGGCCGATCCAGAAAGGCGATTACGCCAAAATCATCCGGTTTGTCCGGCACCCCGACAACTACGAGCGTTTTGCGCGATCTGTTTTTTTGGACTCCCCTGGCGGCGATTTCGATGAGACCGTCAAGATTGCCCGCCTGCTTGAGAAAAGTTATGCGGCAACGCATGTTGTTCCCGGTGCCCGTTGTTACAGCGCCTGTTTTATTTTGTGGATGAGCGGCGTCAGTCGCCATGTACCCAGCAGTGCCAGCCTGGGGGTGCACCGGATCAACGTGAAAGTGAATGGTCAACCCATGGACCCGGCGTCTGAGCGCTTTACCAGCATTGCCCGCGGTGTCGAAAATTACATGGCTGCGCTGGGCACACCGCGCACCATCCTGGACAAGATGAACGCCACCGCTTCGGCCAACATGTTTGTCATCAACCAGCGCTGGCTGGCCGACCGGCAGCTGCTGGTGGCACTGTCTTACCGCATGGGGTTTATGGACGCAGCCCAGATGCATTGCGGGCCGGAACCCTATGCGGCCGCTGTCAAGGACAAAACCCCCATGACTGAGGAGGAGGCGAAAGACTGGGGCACGCAGATCAAGCGCTGGATGGGGTGCGCCGACGAGCTCAGGGCCCGCAACCAGAAGGCGGACGTTCTGACCATTGCGGCCCTGCTCGACGAGTCAGACGCCAACTGAGATCGGTCGCCCGGCGGTTACACGGCGACGGACCCATTCTTCGCCCCTTGAACCTGCTCAGGACGAAGGGAAGACGCAGCAAGCAACCGCGGGTCTCTTGAGCCAAGCTGGGGCCGCGGCTCTGGCTGTGCCAGTCCGCAGGCGCAGCGGCCCCCTCGGGGGGCAGGGCGCTACACGCAGTGAGCAACCGTGGGGGCTAAATCCCCTCCCGAATCCATTGCGCAGCCTTCTCGGCAATCATCAGCGTGGGTGAGTTGGTGTTGCCGCTGGTGATCAGCGGCATCACGCCGGCGTCGACCACGCGCAAGCCAGTGATTTCGCGCACCCGCAAGTGCGCGTCCAGCACCGCCATCAGGTCATCCGCCCGGCCCATTTTGGTGGTACCCACCGGGTGAAAGATGGTGGTGGCGATGTCACCCGCCAGCCGCGCCAGGTCGTCATCACTTTGAAACTGCACACCTGGGCGAAACTCTTCGGGCTGGTAGCCGGCCAGTGCGCTCTGGCTCACGATGCGGCGCGTGACGCGCAGGGAGTCGGCTGCCACCTGCCGGTCTTCGGGCGTGCTCAGGTAGTTGGGCGCAATCGCCGGTGCGTCTTCAAACCGGGCACTCTGGATCTGCACCGTGCCCCGGCTGGTCGGGTTCAGGTTGCAGACGCTGGCCGTGAAAGCGTTGAAGCTGTGCAGCGGCTCGCCAAAGGCATCCAGCGAAAGCGGCTGGACGTGGTATTCGATGTTGGGGTAGGGCTGGTCAGGGGAGCTGCGCGTGAAGGCGCCGAGTTGCGATGGCGCCATGCTCATCGGGCCGGTCTGCTTGAGGGCGTATTCCAGCCCGATCATGGCCTTGCCCCAGAGCGAGCTGCCCAGGGTGTTGAGCGTAAAGTTTTTGACCTTGCTGCCCGCGATATGGTTGACCTTGTAGACCGAGCGGATCTGCAAATGGTCCTGCAGGTTGGCGCCTACGCCCGGCAGGTCGGCCACGACCGGGATGCCGTGTTTTTGCAGCAGCGCCGCCGGGCCGATGCCGGACAGTTGCAGGATGTGCGGCGAGCCAATGCTGCCAGCGCTCAAAATCACTTCGCCCATGTGCTGGGAGTCACGCGTGGCGAAGGCTTGCACCTTTTCCTGACCGGTCCAGACCTCGACGCCAGTGCAGCGCTGGCTGCCGTCGCCTTGGGGTTCGATGATAAGTTTGCAAACCTGCGCGCTGGTCCACATTTCGAAATTAGGTCGCGCATAACAAGTGGGGCGCAAAAAAGCCTTGGCGGTGTTCCAGCGCCAGCCGTTTTTTTGGTTGACCTCGAAGTAACCAACGCCTTCGTTGTTGCCGGTATTGAAGTCATCGGTCGCTGGAATGCCGGCCTGCTGTGCCGCTGCAGAAAACGCATCGAGAATGTCCCAGCGCAGGCGCTGCTTCTCGACCCGCCATTCACCGCCCATTTTTCGCTCCAGGCCTTCGCTGGCGGCGTGCTGGCTCTTGTGGCCGTGCAGGCGGTGAAAGTTCTCGTTGACCTGCGCCTTGCCGCCGCCTGGGGGTGCGTCGAGTTTGTAGTGGTCTTCGTGTTTGCGAAAGCCCGGCAACACCTGGTCCCAGCCCCAGCTCTCGTCGCCGGTGAGTTCGGCCCACTGGTCGTAGTCGCGCGCCTGGCCACGCATGTAGATCATGCCGTTGATGCTGGAGCAGCCGCCCAGTGTTTTGCCGCGCGGGTAACGCAGGGTCCGGCCGTTGAGTCCGGCGTCCGGCTCGGTGTTGTACAGCCAGTCGGTGCGCGGGTTGCCGATGCAGTACAGGTAACCGACCGGGATGTGAATCCAGTGGTAGTCGTCCTTGCGGCCGGCCTCGATCAGCAACACACGTTTGCTGGCGTCGGCGCTGAGGCGGTTGGCCAGCAGACAGCCGGCGGTTCCCCCTCCGACGATGATGTAGTCAAAGATGTTCTCGTTCATGAGGGGGAACGCATCCTTTCCGCCGGGTCGATCCCCAGCTGGAGCTGGGGCCCCTCGCCCTCGGCTCCAAGGCGCCCGCCCCCGACGATGATGTAGTCAAAAGTGTTTTCGTTCATGCTGCTTGCCTCGTTGTTGTTCTTTTGATGTGATCAGGTTTGCTTGGCGCCATCTAACCCCCAGCGCGCCTCAGTGCCATCGCGGATCCGGCTCCGCCGGTCCGCAGAAGGCGCCCCCTGAGGGGGAGGCGACCGAAGGCCGCTTCGGGGGGGGGACTTATTTAGCTGTCGGCATGACAAATTCAGCGCCTTTGCCTATGCTCTCAGGCCAGCGCTGCATGATGGATTTCTGCTTGGTGTAGAAACGCACACCTTCTTCGCCGTAGGCATGCATGTCCCCAAACAGGCTCTTCTTCCAGCCACCAAAGCCATGCCAGGCCATGGGCACCGGGATCGGCACATTGATGCCCACCATCCCGACCTGGATGCGCCGGCTGAACTCACGCGCCACATGACCGTCCCGCGTAAAGCAGCTCACCCCATTGCCGAACTCATGCGCGTTGATCAAGTCCACCGCTTCTTTGAGGTCCTTGACCCGCACACAGCCCAAGACCGGCCCGAAGATCTCTTCCTTGTAGATCTTCATCTCCGGCGTCACATGGTCAAACAGCGTGCCGCCCATCCAGAAACCGTTGTCGCAGCCGCTGCCTGCGTTTTTGCCGGTAAAGGTTCGGCCATCGACCAGCAGTTGGGCACCTTCCTTCACACCCGCATCGATGTAGCCCGTGATGCGCTCATGCGCGGCCGCCGTCACGATGGGGCCCATCTCCGCGTCCAGGTGGACTCCGTCCTTGATGACCAGCGTTTTGGCGCGCGCTTCGAGCATGGGAATGAGCTGGTCCGCGACATCGCCGACCAGCACCGCCACCGAGATCGCCATGCAGCGCTCCCCGGCCGAACCGTAACCTGCGCCTATCAGCGCATCAACGGCTTGTTCCAGGTCGGCGTCGGGCATCACCACCATGTGGTTCTTGGCACCGCCCAGGGCCTGCACCCGCTTACCGTGGTGAGCGCCGGTCTCGTAGATGTAGTTGGCAATCGGGGTCGAGCCCACGAACGACACGGCTTTGACGTCCGGGTGCACCAAGAGCGCATCAACCGCTTCCTTGTCACCCTGGACCACGTTGAAGACGCCGTCTGGCAGGCCGGCTTGTTTCAGGAGCTCGGCCATCAGCAGACTGGCGCTGGGATCGATCGGGCTGGGTTTCAGGATAAAGCAGTTGCCGGCGGCAATTGCCACCGGGAACATCCATATCGGCACCATCACAGGGAAGTTGAAGGGGGTGATGCCGGCAACCACCCCGAGCGGCTGTCGCAGGGTCCAGTTGTCAATGCCGGTACTCACCTGGTCGGTGAAGTCGCCTTTGAGCAGTTGCGGGATGCCGCAGGCAAACTCCACGATGTCAATGCCGCGCGAGACTTCGCCCTGGGCGTCGGTGAAGACCTTGCCGTGTTCTGCGGTGATCAGGTGGGCCAGCTTGTCTTTGTTCTGGTTGAGAAGCTCCAGAAATTTGAACATCACACGGGCGCGGCGTATCGGCGGGGTGTCGGCCCAGGCGGGGAAAGCGGCCTGAGCAGCGGCCACAGCGGCATCGACATCGGCGGCATTGGCCAGAGCCACGCGCCCGCTGATCGCGCCGGTGGCGGGGTTGAAGACGTCTTGCGCGCGGCCGGAACTGCCGGCGACGCTTCGTCCGTTGACGGCGTGGCCGATGGCCTGCGCGGAGGTGTTCAAAGGGGGGCGACTCGTATCGTTCATTTTCAGGCTCCAGGAGTGAGTGCCAAGATTATCGGTTGGCGGCGCTGCGCACCAGAATAGTTTCCCGCAGTGGCCGTGGAAACGCCGGGCAGTGCAGGCACAACGATGGCTACCGATGGATTAGATGCCGGCTAGCTGCCGTGGGCCTGACAGGCCTCACGGCGACTTTGCACCCGGATGCCGCCTGGACATGACTGCAGCGGCTGTAGGACAGCAAGAGGGCGTTTTGAAGCCAAATGCCGGTAGCCGTGGCACCGGTCGCTGCATTACCATGTTCTTGAGCAGCCCGAGGCTGTGCACCCGCGCGCCGGCTGCTGTCTGTTCTGTCCAATCACCTTCTAACGCTCGCACCATCAAAAACATGCCACCCCCGGAGGAAAGCGCTGTCAGCGAATCCACTCCGCAGATCAACTCGCAAAACACGCCGGAGGGCGCGTGTTACCTGGTGCTGGGTCCGTGGACAGCCAGTGAACTGACCGCGCGGCCCGTGTGGGATGCGCTGAGTACGCACCTGAAATCGCTGGGGGCTGATGCTCCGGATCAGGACGTGTTGTGGGACTTGCGCCAGATCGGGCAGCTCGATCATCTGGGCGCACAGGTGCTCTGGGACCATTGGGGCCGGCAGTGGCCTGCAAAATTGGAGCTTGATCCCGCGCAGCGCGCGGTGCTGGAGCGTGTGGCTGAGTTCAGTGTGGAGCGGCCCGCGATGCGGCCCCGAGGCTTCAAGCAGGGCTTCTTGAAGCTGGGCGAGGGGCTGCTGGAAGTGGTCGATCATTTCACCGGCCTGGTGGCTCTGGTGGGCCGCCTGGTGCTCAACCTCGGCAAGCTGGCCAGAAACCCGCGCGAAGGCCCGTGGCGCGATCTGTCCGGCCATCTGTACCACATAGGCGCGACTGCCTTGCCGATCACTGCGCTGGTCGGCTTCCTGATCGGCGTGGTGCTGGCCTACTTGATCTCGCAGCAGCTCAAGCAATTTGGTGCGGACGCCTTCATCGTCAATATCCTGGGCATCTCGCTCATCCGCGAGCTCGGGCCGGTGCTGGCCGCCATCCTGATCGCCGGGCGCTCGGGCTCGGCCATCACCGCGCAGATCGGCGTGATGCGGGTGACGGAAGAACTCGACGCCATGCGCGTCATGGGCATTGCCCACAGCTACCGCCTGGTGATGCCGCGCGCGCTGGCGCTGGCCGTGGTGATGCCGCTGATCAGCGTCTGGACCACAGTGTCGGCCTTGCTGGGCGGCATGCTGGCGGCCGATCTGGCGATGGGCATCACACCGTCCTTTTTCATCAACGCCCTGCCTGCCGCCGTGGATGTCGCCAACCTAACGCTGGCCACCGCCAAGTCTGTGGTTTTTGGTGTGCTGATTGCATTGATTGGTTGCCACTTCGGCCTGCGCGTCAAGCCCAACACCGAGAGTTTGGGCCAGGGCACCACCGCGTCCGTCGTGACCTCCATCACCGTGGTGATTCTGGTCGATGCGCTGTTTGCCGTTCTGTTCAAGAGCGTGGGGACATGAACATGACCCCCACGCTCCCCCACTGCGTGTGGGTCGCTGCCCCCCGAGGGGGCCGCTGCGCCTGCGGTCTGGCAAAGCCAGTCCCGCGGCCCCTGCTGGGTTTAAGAGCGACAGCGACAGCGCCAACGTCAGAGGTGTGCAATGAGTGACGTGATCGTCGACATCGCCGGCCTGTCCACCGTGTTCACCAACGGCGACAAGCAGTCGGTGGTGCACAAGGACCTGGATCTGACGATACAGCGCGGTGAATTTTTGTCGCTGGTCGGCGGCTCGGGCACCGGCAAGACGGTGCTGCTGCGCCAGATGCTGGGGCTGGAGCATCCCACCGCCGGTGAGATCACGGTACTCGGCAAACCCGCAGCCGAATTGGGCAAACGCGGCGCGGCGCAACGTGTCGGCATGTTGTTCCAGCAGGGCGCGCTGTTCTCGGCCTTCACCGTGCTGGAGAACATTGCTTTTCCACTGCGCGAGCTCAAAACTTTGCCAAGCGCGCTGATCCACGAGGCGGCCATGGTGAAGCTGCAGATGGTCGGGTTGGCGCCTGAGCACGCCGACAAGATGCCGAGCGACTTGTCAGGCGGCATGGTCAAACGTGTGTCGCTGGCACGCGCGCTGATCATGGACCCCCCGCTGCTGCTGCTTGATGAGCCGACCGCCGGGCTGGACCCGGACAGCTCGGACAGTTTTTGTGCGCTGCTGCGCTCGCTGCACAAGGGCATGGGCCTGACGGTGGTGATGGTGACGCACGACCTGGACACCTTGTTCGAGCTCAGCACGCGCATCGCGGTGCTGGCCGACCAGAAGGTGATCGTCAGCGGCCCGCCACGTGACGTGATCGCCTTCCCGCATCCTTTTATCCGCAACTTTTTTCTCGGTGAACGGGGTCAGCGCGCCATGGAGCTGTTACGCGAATACCCCTTCACCGTTTGATGCATGACTGCAAATTCATTTTTTGGGCGAACTGCGGCGTTGCGCGGTGCTCGCAATCCTCATGCACCGAAGTGCATTCCGGTTGCTGTGCTCCGGGCGCCTTGCATTTCATCCCAAAAATCTGAATTTTCAGTCATGCATCGCTGCATCTATTAGGACAAGAGAGAGGTCTTCAAATGGAAAACAAAGCCCATGCCCTGGCCGCCGGCGCATTTGTGTTGGTGGTTGCTGCCTTGCTGGCCGTGCTGGCGGTCTGGCTGTCGCGCGACAACGGCGAGCGCAACCTGTACGAGTTGTCCACCCGCGAAACCATCTCCGGCCTGCAGCCGCAGGCACAAGTGCGTTTTCGCGGTGTGCCGGTCGGCAAGGTCGAGTTCATCGGCTTCGACCACAAAACCGCCGGCAATGTGCTGATCCGCATCTCGGTTGACGAGGGCACACCGTTGACGCAATCGACCTTTGCCACCCTCAG
>Ga0308009_10000729_pt1 | contig 22044 bp, 18 predicted proteins | sample Neamet127_FD_203134 | JGI IMG/M metagenome (GOLD analysis project Ga0308009, IMG submission 203134) | Marine microbial communities from water near the shore, Antarctic Ocean - #127 | ecosystem: Environmental > Aquatic > Marine > Unclassified | place: Southern Ocean | collected 2014-07-24
ATACGGGGCCATCTTGGGATTCCAGAAGCGGGTTTGGTGACCGAAATGGACGCCGGCTTCCAGCATTTCACGCATGCTTGTTGACATAGAGATACTCCAAAGGTTGTGTCTAAAATCAGCGCTTATCGCCCGGAGAAATCTTTTGAAAAATACCTCGGGCAACACCTTGAATGGCTGATTTGCGATTTATTGCGCGAAGGGCCAAACGGCCTTTCGTACAACCTAGTGAGTATAACATTCCACTACGTGGCCGCACCCCTCTGGTCACCCTGTGTGCCGGGTGACCCGTCGGCAGGCCCCCATCCTGTTGTCTTTACTATAAAAATGATAGCTTCTTACGCTTATCCGGTATGGGCTGCAGCCCGATTTGATCAAAAAACATGCCCTTCCTCCTGATTTTTCCATTTTTCCCTCTTTTTCACGGAATCCGGCCATGAAGGTCGCCGTCATAGGCGCCGGCATCATCGGCATCACCACCGCCTGGGAACTGGCCATGGACGGCCATGAGGTCACGGTGTTCGAACGTCGCGGCGCGGCTGCGGAAGAAGGCAGTTTCGCCAACGCCGGTGTGGTTGCGCCCGGCTACGTCGCGCCGTGGGCGGCGCCGGGCATGCCGCGCAAGGTGCTCCGCCACCTGTTCAGCCGCCACGCCCCGGTCACCCTGGGCCTGCCGCTGTCGGGCAACGAACTCGCCTGGATGTGGAAATGGTGGCGCGCCTGCAAGCTGGAGACTTACCTGGCCAACCGCGCCCGGCTGCAGCGCCTGGCGTTCTACAGCCGGGAACGCCTGCACCTGATCACCGCCGACCGCCAGCTCGAGTACGACCGCAGTCCCGGCTATATGGTGCTGCTGCGCGCTGAAGCCGACGCCCGCATGGTCGAGCCCGGTCTTCAGGTGCTGCGCGATGCAGGCATCAGCTTCCGGCAGGTCGGCAGCGACGAGGCGCGCAAGATCGAGCCGGCGCTGAACCCGGACACGACCTTTCTGGGTGCGGTGCATCTGCCCGATGACGAGGTCGCGAATTGCCGCCAGTTCGCGCTGCTGCTGAAAACCGAAGCCCAGCGCCTGGGTGTGAATTTTGAGTTCAACAAGGCGGTAGCTCATATGGACCGGTCACAACCAGCTACTTTTTTGATAGCAGGTGAAACTCAACCACGCACCTTCGACGCCGTCGTGCTGTGCGCCGGCCTGGCGTCGGCGCGCCTGCTCAGGCCACTGGGCATAAAAATTCCGCTGGCGGCGGTCTACGGCTACTCAATCAGCGCGCCGGTTCGCGAGCCGCTGAACGCGCCGCGCAGCGCGTTGATGGATGAGCGTTACAAGGTCACCATCTCGCGCTTGGGCAACCGGGTGCGCGTCGCCGGCAGCGCCGAAATCGGCGGCAACCCCGACAAAAAACGCGCGGCCTCGGTGCAGACGCTGTACAAGGTGCTGCAGGACTGGTTTCCGGGCGCGGCGCATACGTCTAACACGGGCGCCAGCGTGCAGGAATGGAAAGCTGCCCGCCCGATGCTGCCGGACGGCCCGCCCATCATCGGCGCCAGCGGCCTGCCCGGCCTGTGGCTCAACCTGGGCCATGGCTCCAGCGGCTGGGCCTTGAGTTGCGGCAGCGCGCGGGCCGTCGCCGACCTGGTCGGGGGCAAGACGCCGGCCATCAACATGGATGGCCTGGACGTGGGCCGTCTCGCGCGCTAGCAGCACCACAATAGCGCCATGCTCAAGCTTTCCACCGCCCTGACTCTGCCGCTGTATGGCGTCGCGGCCACGCGCCAGCAGGAACAGCAGGCTACGGTGGTTCTTCCCCCGCACACGCTGATGCAGCGCGCCGGACTGGCCACGGCACGTCTCGCCCTGGCGTTAGCACCGCATGCACAGCGTATATGGATCGCCTGCGGCCCCGGCAACAACGGCGGCGACGGCCTGGAAGCGGCGATGCACCTGCACCAGTCGGGCAAAACCGTCACGGTGACCTGGCTGGGCGCACCCGGCGAACGCAAGGGCAAACTGCCCGCAGACGCACTGGCGTCGCTGCAGCGGGCGCGCACCGCCGGCGTGCCCTTTGCCGACAGCCCGCCGCCGGACTGGGACTTCGCCATTGACGCGCTGCTCGGCATAGGCGCGACGCCAAGGCCCGGCAATACCAGCGCAGAGGCCAGTCGCATGGCCAACTGGATGAGGCTGCTGCGCTGCAGCAGCGCACCAGTGCTGGCGCTGGACATCCCGAGCGGCCTACATGCCGACACTGGGGCCGATTTTGCTCCTGAATTCATAGCTGCCAGCGCTTGTCCAGAAAGGGCTGGGCCCCGATTTTGCTTAAACTTTTTGACGCTGAAGCCGGGCTTGTTCACCGCCTCCGGACGTGACCTGGCGGGCCAGGTCTGGTGGGATAACCTGGGAATCACGGCGCCAACAGACGCGGTGCCCGATGCCTGGCTGGTGGGACAAGACCGCATCGGCCCGCCAAGTCGCGACCAGGCCCGCCACAGCAGCCACAAGGGAACATTCGGTGATGTGGCCATCGTCGGCGGCGAGTCGGCAGGCACAGCGCACATGACCGGCGCCGCGCTGCTGGCAGCACGCGCGACGCTACATTCCGGCGCCGGCCGGGTGTTTGTCGCCCTGCTCGGCAGCCCCAGCCTGACGGTCGATACGCAGCAGCCGGAACTGATGTTTCGCGACCTGGACGGCCTGGACCTGGCCCATCAGGTCGTGGTCTGCGGCTGCGGCTGCGGCTGCGGCGGCGGTGACGCCGTCGCCGCTGTGCTGCCAAAAATCCTGTCGCGAGCAAAGTCCCTGGTGCTCGACGCCGATGGGCTCAACGCCGTTGCGCGCGACACCCAGCTTCAGACCCTGTTGCGCGCGCGTGCGGCCAGAGGTTGGCCCACCATCCTGAGTCCACACCCGCTGGAAGCAGCGCGCCTGCTGAACTGCGACACGGCCGGCATACAGGCTGATCGCCTGGAAGCCGCGCACCGACTCGCCGCGCAGTTTCAGTGTGTGGTGGTGCTCAAGGGTTCGGGCACGGTGATTGCCGCGCCCGGAGAGATTGCGGTGATCAACCCCAGCGGCAATGCACGCCTGGCCACGGCCGGCACCGGCGATGTGCTGGCAGGCATGCTGGGCGCATCGCTGGCTGCCGGACTGCCAGCTTTTGAAGCGGCCTGCAGCGCGGTGTTTCGGCACGGTCAACTTGCGGACGACTGGGCGGCACGGCATCCGGGCCAGCCGCTGACCGCCTCCTTACTAGCCGAGAACCATCAGCCCGATCTGCAGCAAGAGCAGCAGCACCAGCGCTGACAAGTCAACACCGCCAATCTGCGGGATCACCCGGCGCAAGGGCGCGAGCAGCGGCTCGGTCAGGCGGCCCAGCAGGACATACATCGCCGAGCCGGGCTGCACCCAGGAAATGATGGCAAACGCCAGCACGGCCACAAAGGCCACCTGCAGGGCGACACGCAGCAGCATCTTCAGCGCGGCCAGCAGCAAGGCCGGCAACAGCATGACATTCAGGTCGGCCAGACCCTGGAGACCACCCGACAGCGCACCGGTCAGCAGCGCGCCCAGCAAGGCGAACAGCAGCGCCAGCACAAAAGCGGCCAGCAGGCTGGCCCAGTCCACACGCGATTGCGCCACCGCCTTGGGTAACACACGCCGCAGGGGCTTGACAAGCCAGTCGCTGACGGCCATCACGAAGGTGCCGGGCTGAGCGCGCATGTTGATGCGCAGATAGTTCATCCAGGCGCGCAGCAAGGCCGCGCCGATCAGCACAAAGAAAAGCGTTTCGAGCAAAAAGGCCAGGATACGGATCAGCATGGCCGGTCAGCGCCTCGGTTTTTTGCTGGACTTGCGGCCGGCACTGCTGGCCGATTTCTTGACTGCCGCCTTGAGCGCCTGGATCGGCGAGACCGCAGCACGGCTACCGCCGGCGGGGCTGCCGCGTCCGCCGGCGCCCTGCCCGCTTCGCTTGTCGGCGCGTTGGTCACCCCGTTTTTCCGCTCGCTTGTCGCCACGCGGTTCACCCGAGCTGCGGTTTGCGCCACGCTCCTGCTCGGGCAGGTCGGTGCTGCGTCCGCCGGTCTTGTCCTTCATGGCACGGGTCAGCAGTTCCTCGCCTTCGCGGACCAGCCGGAAGTCGATCTTGCGGCCGTCCAGGTCAACCCGGCTGACCTGCACCCGCACCCGTGTGCCGATGGCATAACGAATGCCGGTGCGTTCGCCACGCAACTCCTGGCGTGCCTCGTCGAACTTGAAGTACTCGCCCCCGAGTTCTGTGATGTGCACCAGGCCCTCGACATACATCGCGTCCAGCGTGACAAAGATGCCGAAGCCGGCCGCCGACGTGACCACGCCGCCGAACTCCTCGCCCAGATGCTCGCGCATGTATTTGCACTTGAGCCAGGCTTCGACGTCGCGACTGGCTTCGTCGGCACGGCGTTCATTGGCGCTGCAATGCAATCCAGCTGCCAGCCAGGCCAGCTGGTCCACGCTGGTTTTTTTCGGCTTTTGCTCCGGATCTTTCACGCGAGAGGCCAACCGTTTGGACAGCTTGGCCACGGCGTCGCCCGGTGTGGGCAGTGTCGGTAGCTGGTAGGTCGTCTGGTTCAGGATCGCCTTGATGACACGGTGCACCAGCAGGTCGGGGTAGCGCCGGATCGGGCTGGTGAAGTGGGTATAGGCCTCATAGGCCAGGCCGAAGTGGCCGTTGTTCATCGGCGTGTAAATCGCCTGCTGCATGGAGCGCAGCAGCATGGAATGGATTTGCTGTGCGTCCGGCCTGTCCTTGGTGGCCACGGCAATCTGCTGGAACTCGCCGGGGCTCGGGTCGTCGCTGATCGTCATCCCCAGGCCGATGGCCTTGAGGTAGTTGCGCAGCATGTCCTTTTTCTCGGGGGTCGGGCCCTCATGCACGCGAAACAGGCCGACGTGTTTGCTCTGGGAAATGTAGTCGGCCGAACACACGTTGGCCGCCAGCATGGCCTCCTCGATCAGCCGGTGCGCCACATTGCGCGTGCGCGGCACAATTTTTTCGATGCGGCCTGCGTCATCGCAGACGATCTGGGTTTCGGTGGTTTCAAAGTCCACCGCGCCGCGCACGCTGCGCTCCTTGAGCAGGGCCTGGTAGACATCGTGGAGGTCCAGCAGGTGTGGCACCAGGGCCTTGCGCTGCATCGCTTCCGGGCCGCGCGTGTTGCCGAGAATGGCCGCGACTTCGGTATAGGTGAAACGTGCGTGGCTGAACATGACGGCCGGGTAAAACTGGTAGGCGTGGACCTCGCCCTTGGCATTGACCAGCATGTCGCAGACCATGCACAGACGCTCGACATTGGGGTTCAGCGAACACAGGCCGTTGGAGAGTTTTTCGGGCAGCATGGGAATCACGCGGCGCGGAAAATACACGCTGGTGGCGCGGTCATAGGCATCGACATCAATCGCACTGCCGGTCTCCACATAGTGGCTCACATCCGCAATCGCCACCAGCAGGCGCCAGCCCTTGCCGCGACCGACCTTGGCCGGTTCGCAATAGACCGCATCGTCAAAGTCACGCGCGTCCTCGCCGTCGATGGTGACCAGCGGAACGTCGCTCAGATCAACGCGGTGCTTTTTGTCAGCGGGTCGCACGGTGTCTGGCAGCGTCCGGGCCAGCGCCAGCGCCGCGTCACTGAACTCGTGCGGCACACCGTACTTGCGCACCGCAATTTCGATCTCCATGCCAGGGTCGTCAATCTCGCCGAGCACTTCCTTGACGCGTCCGACCGGCTGGCCGAACAAGGCCGGCGGCTCCGTTAGCTGGACCACCACAATCTGGCCGGACTTCGCGGTGCCCGTGGCCCCTTTGGGGATCAGCACGTCCTGGCCGTAACGCTTGTCTTCGGGCGCCACCAGCCATACACCGCTTTCCTGCAGCAGCCGGCCGATGATGGGGTTGGAGGAGCGCTCGATGATTTCAGTAACGCGACCCTCGGGACGGTTCTTGCGGTCTTGTCGCACGATGCGCGCCTTGACGCGGTCCTTGTGCAGCACTGCGCGCATTTCATTCGGCGGCAGGTAGATGTCTGCCTCGCCGTCATCGCGCTGAACAAAACCGTGGCCATCGCGGTGGCCTGAAACGGTGCCTTCAAATTCGGCAAGCAGCCCGGCGCCCTGGCCGGTACTTTGTGTGGTTGTTTTGATAAGTGATCTCTCTTCTTGAGATGGTTGGTTGTCGGAAGTCAGCAAAAAACGCGCCCGTTGTCTGGCTGCTTCTGCTTCATGTGGGGGCAGTCAAAAAGCCTGCAATATGCATGAAATTTTTTGAAGTCCGCCCCGGAAAATCGATTTCGTAATGGTACACTGCTCGCTGTGCCCGGGTGGCGGAATTGGTAGACGCGCACGGTTCAGGTCCGTGTATCGCAAGATGTGGAGATTCGAGTTCTCTCCCGGGCACCAGATACATCAAAACCAGCGAAAGCTGGATCAACAAAGGCCACTGTCAATTCAGTGGCCTTTTTGTTTTTCAGGCGCGTTGGCGTTTTTACTGCGCCGCTTTGACTGACCACATCAGACCGGTAGCGCCACCAGGTCATGGCCCTGGGTGCCCACAATCCTGGCCCGTGTGAACTCACCGACTTTCAGCGTCTTGCTGATTTTCTCGGGCGGCAGCAGTTTCACCACGCCGTCAATCTCGGGTGCATCGGCATAACTGCGGCCCACGCCGCCTTTTTTGCCCATGCCTGGCGCCGAGTCCACCAGCACCTGCATGGTCGCACCCACGCGTTGCTGCAGCTTCTGGCTGGAGACCGCCTCGGCCACTGCCATGAAACGCGCCCGGCGTTCTTCGCGCAATTCCAGGGGCAGCATGCCGGGCAACGCATTGGCTGTGGCGCCATCGACCGGGCTGTAGGCAAAGCAGCCGGCGCGGTCAATCTTTGCCTCGCGCATGAAATCGAGCAGGTGTTCGAACTCCGCCTCGGTCTCTCCCGGAAAACCGGCGATGAAAGTGCTGCGGATCACGATCTCGGGGCACATCTCGCGCCAGCGCGCGATGCGTTCCAGGTTTTTCTCGCCACTGGCTGGGCGCTTCATGCGCTTGAGCACGTCGGGATGGCTGTGCTGCAAAGGCACGTCGAGGTAAGGCAGCACCTTGCCGCTGGCCATCAAATGAATGATCTCGTCCACACTGGGATACGGATAAACATAATGCAGCCGCACCCATGCCCCATAAGGCTCGGCAATCTCGCCCAGCGCCTGCACCAGTTCCAGCATGCGGGTCTTGACCGGTTTGCCGTCCCAGAAACCGGTCCGGTATTTGACATCCACGCCATAGGCCGAGGTGTCCTGGCTGATGACCAGCAGCTCCCGAACGCCGCCTTCAAACAATGCACGAGCCTCGTTCAGTACATCACCAACAGGCCGCGACACCAGGTCGCCACGCATCGAGGGAATGATGCAGAAGGTGCAACGGTGGTTGCAGCCTTCGCTGATCTTCAGGTAAGCGTAGTGACGTGGCGTCAGCTTGATGCCCGCAATGCCGAAAGAGTTGGGCACCAGGTCCACAAACGGGTCGTGCGGCTTGGGCAGGTTCAGGTGCACCGCATCCATCACCTCCTGGGTGGCGTGCGGGCCGGTGACAGCCAGCACACTGGGGTGCATTTGCCGCACCAGGTTGCCGCCACCTTCGCCGGCCTTGGCGCCGAGGCAGCCGGTAACAATCACACGGCCGTTTTCGGCCAGCGCTTCACCGATGGTGTCCAGACTTTCCTTGACCGCGTCGTCGATGAAGCCACAGGTATTGACGATCACCAGATCCGCACCTTCGAAGGTTTTGGAAGTCTGGTAACCCTCGGCGCTCAATTGCGTGAGGATCAACTCTGAATCGGTCAGGGCCTTGGGGCAACCGAGGCTGACAAAACCGACGCGGGGGGCTTTGTTAGAAGAGAGGGAAGGTGCGGGAGAAAGGACGGAGCTCATGCCCCCATTGTCTCAGAGCCGGCTGTCACGCACCCATGGCGCCGGAAAGCACCTTCGAGGCACTGTCAGCGCTTCAGGCCAAGGGCAGACAACATCTGCTCGCTTTGCTTTTGCATCTGTTCCTGCATCTGGGTGAACACGGTTTTGGACTGCTCGACATAACTGCCCATCATGCCCTGCATCATCGGCGACTGCGCGTTGATGAACTGCGCCCACAACTCAGGCGTCAGCCCCTTGGACTGCTCGCTCATCTTGACCTGCAGGTCCATGAAGGACTGGACATTTTTTTCAAGGTAGCTGCCCATGAAGCTCTGCATGGCATTGCCATAAAAACGGATGATGTTGCCCAGCACCGCCTCGGTGAACATGGGCGCACCGCCGGTCTCTTCTTCCAGAATGATCTGCAGCATGATGCTGCGCGTCAGGTCTTCGCCGGTCTTGGCATCACGCACCACAAAGTCAGCCGTGTCCATCACTAGCTGCTTGACATCAGCCAAAGTGATGTAGGTCGAGGTATCGGTATCGTAGAGACGGCGGTTCGGGTATTTTTTGATGATGCGCGGTTTGGCTGCCTTCCCGTTACCAGCCGCAGCATTGCCCAACGACGACCCCAACTCGGGGGCCTGGATTTTTGACGAACTGGTGGGCTTGCTTTTTGGCACTGCGCGAACTCCTGGGATGGCTGCCTGTGCTGGTGCACGGGTCTGATTTGCATTCTAGGAAGTATGTGTACCAACAATCCCTTGGTTTACCCTGTTGCGTTATGGAGACCACAACGATCGGGAAAAAATCAAGGAAATTGGTAGGCGGTATTGGGATCGAACCAACGACCTCCACGATGTCAACGTGGCGCTCTAACCAGCTGAGCTAACCGCCTGGAGCCTTAAATTATAGCATGGCATGAAGTCTACAAAGTCCTCGGCCGCTGCTGGAATGAGGCAGGTTCGGTAACTACCGCCGGCGCGCCGATCTGACGCCCGGCACGTCGGCTACAACGCCCAACACCTGCTTGAGCCTGTCTGACTGCGCGACTTCCACGGTGAATGTCATCCGCGCCGTACCGCCGCGGTTGTCCTTGACCGACTGCGTCTGAACGCCTATGACGTTCATCTTTTCCTTGGCGAATACCTCGGAAATATCGCGCAACAAACCCTGGCGATCAGACGCCTCGATTGAAACATCCACAGGGTAAACCGCAGTGCCCGCCGCACCGTCCGACGCACCGGGTGAGTTCCAGTCAACCTCTATGACGCGGTCGGGGCTGCCCGATGCCATGTTGCGAAAGTTGCTGCAGTCCGCTCGGTGGATACTCACGCCCTTGCCCTTGGTCACAAAGCCAAGAATCTCGTCGGGCGGGGCCGGCTTGCAGCACTTGGCCAGTTGCGTCAACAGCGAGCCCATACCGACCACCAGCACGCCGCCCGCCGCATTGCGGGCCGGTGCACGCATCTTTTTTGCGAGCACGTAATCGTCCTTGGTCAAGGCAGGTTCGGCCGGCCGCAGCATATTTTCAATCGTGCGCAGCGACAGCTCGTCCTTGCCCACCATCTCGAACAAATCATCCGCCGCCTTGAAGCCGAGCTGCACCGCCAGGTCATCGAGCTTCATGGCCGTTTTGCCCTCGCGCTGCAGCAGTTTCTCGACGGATTCACGGCCTTTGGCAACGGTTTGCGCGAGGTCCAGTGCGTTGAACCACGCACGCACCTTGGACTTGGCGCGGTGACTCGCCAGAAACCCCAACTCGGGATTGAGCCAGTCACGCGAGGGGCCACCCTCTTTGGTGGTCACGACCTCGACGGTTTGCCCGTTTTGCAGCGGCGTGTTCAATGGCACCATGGCGCCGTCAAGCTTTGCGCCGCGACAGCGGTGACCCAGACTGGTGTGCACGCTGTAGGCAAAGTCCAGAGCCGTCGCGCCCTGGGGCAACTCGACCACGGCCGCATCGGGCGTCAGCACATAGATGCGATCTTCGAACAGGCCCTGCTTTGATTCACGCGCTTTCGCCGAGGCTGGCCCGGACAAGTCGCGCTCCCAGGCCAGGAGCTGACGCAACACCGCAATTTTTGCGTCGTATTCACTACTGGCTGAGACGCCTCCGTACCCTTTGGCGCCGGCTTCCTTGTAAGCCCAATGCGCAGCGACACCATGCTCGGCATGGTCGTGCATGGCCTGGGTACGGATCTGAATTTCGACCGCGCGCTGCTGCGTGTCGCGGACCACGGTGTGCAGCGACTGGTAGCCGTTGGATTTTGGCTTGGCGATGTAGTCGTCAAACTCGCCCTCCACCGGCATGAAGTTGGCATGCACAAAACCAAGTGCCGCATAACAGCCCTTCACATCCGCAGCAATCACGCGCAGGGCGCGGATGTCGAAGACCTGCTCGAAGTCCAGCGACTTGCCGCGCATTTTTTTGACAATGCTGTAGATGTGTTTGGGTCGGCCCTGCACCAGCGCTGCAATACCGCCGCTATTGAGGTCGCGCTCAAGCTGTGCGCGCAAGGTCTCCATGAAGCCTTCGCGCTCAGCCCGTTTTTCGTCGAGCAGGCGCGCGATCTGTTTGTAGGTGTCGGGTTCGAGAAAACGGAAGGCCAGGTCTTCCATCTCCCACTTGATCTGCCAGATGCCCAGCCGGTTGGCCAGCGGTGCGAACACATGCAGCGACTCGCGCGCCATGGCCAACGGAACTTGTTGGCGAATCGTCGCAAAGTGGCGCAAGGTCTGCAGCCGCGATGCCAGGCGCAGCATGACCACCCGCAAGTCGCGCGAAAACGCCAGCAGCATCTTGCGCACATTCTCGGTTTGCGCCGCCGGGTCGTCCGTCAGTTGCGCTTTCGCATCGGCGGCTCGGGCCTGCTTTTGCACATTGACCAGCTTGGTGGTTTCGATGGCCAGTGCCGCGAAGTTGGCGCCAAAGGCCTTGGCAATGACCTCCTGCGGCTTGTTCAGGTGCGCGCAGGCATGCACCAGGTAGGTGGCAGCCTGCATGGCCTCGGAGCCGCCTATGGTTTTGAGGATCGCCGCCACCGCGTCCGCATGGGCCAGAATGTTTTCACCTGTGTCCAGCGTCTCGCTGGCGATCAGGGGCTCTGCAAAGGCCCGGGCGCGAACCAGAGCATGCGGCTGGTCTGACAGGCTGTCGGCTGTCGCCGTTACGATGGACGCGTTGACACTGTGCTGAACGGGTAGTGCGGTCGAGGCGCCCTGCCCGACCCCGGTATTTTTCATGACGGCGACTCAAACAAAAAGAAAATCACTGACCGTGCTGACCTGGTCCAGCGTCACCAACGTGGGCGCATGCCCCACGCCTTCAAATTCCACCACCCGCCCGCGTGGTCCCCGCTGGGTCATGGCCAGCGCAGTTTCATGGCTGAGCAGGTCCGACTGAGCGCCACGCAAGATCAGCACCGGCGCCTGGATCTGATCGTAGAGCTGCCACAACATGGCTTCGCCCTGGCGTGCCGACTCCTCGGTTGCAGCACGCACCGAAACGGCAATCGCCGGGTCGTAATGCAGCATCACGCGGCCATCTTCGGCATCCGGCACGGGCTTGACCATATGCCGCGACAGGTCCAGCCATTGCTCGGGGGTGTGCGGGCCAAAACTGGTTGAGACCGCCCACATCGCGTCGGCGGCCTGCTGCAGCGATGCGAAACTCCCCGCCTTGCCGAGATAGGCCGCGATGCGCTGGATGGCAGTCCATTCGATGGCCGGTCCCACGTCGTTGAGCACCAGCTTGTTGACCGGCGCAGGCAAAGGCAAACCGGGCTGGCCAGCAATCGCCATGCCGATCAGGCCGCCCATGCTGGTGCCCACCCAATCCAGCGTCGCGACGGGCGCTTGCTGGTTCAGGTGCGCCAGCAGCGTCACCATGTCGGCGGCGTACTGAGGTATCTGGTAGGCCATCGGATCCTTCAGCCAGTCGCTCTGCCCTCGGCCGGCCACGTCCGGGCACACCACCCGCGCTTGATCTTCCAGGTAGCCGGCCAACACATCGAAATCCCGGCCCTGCCGCGACAGGCCATGCACACACAGGACCACATGTGGATTTTCAGCATCACCCCACTGCCAATACGCCATGCGGTGACCGCCGGAGGCGTCGGCGCAGGGTAGGTAGTTCAGCGTAGGTTCAGTCATTGCGCGGGAATCCGGGTTGGAGGCCTGATAATTGTTGAAGCCGCTTTTCAGCGTTTCGTTTGCATCGTAAATCATCCGGAGAAAACTTCATGCTCAAAGGTAAAACTGCCCTCGTCACCGGCTCGACCAGCGGCATCGGCCTCGGCATCGCCAAGGCACTGGCGCAACAAGGCGCAAATATCGTGCTCAATGGTTTCGGCGACACCGACGGACCGCAGGCAGAAATTGCCGCCCTGGGCGTCAAGGTGGCCTACCACGGCGCCGACATGAGCAAGCCCGCAGAGATCGAAGCCATGATGGCGTTTGCTGCCACGACGTTCGGCCAGGTCGACATCCTTGTTAACAATGCCGGCATCCAGCATGTGGCGAAAATCGAGAACTTTCCGGTTGAGCGCTGGGATGCGGTGATCGCGATCAACCTCAGCAGTGCCTTTCACGCCACACGCCTGGCGCTGCCCGCCATGCAAGCTGCCGATGGCGGCAAGGGCTGGGGACGCATCCTCAATGTGGCGTCGGTGCACGGCTTGGTCGGTTCAGCCGAGAAATCTGCTTATGTCGCAGCGAAACACGGCATCGTTGGCCTCACGAAGGTCACCGCGCTGGAAAATGCCACCACCGGCGTGACCTGCAATGCCATCTGCCCGGGCTGGGTGCTGACCCCCCTGGTGCAAAAACAGGTCGATGCCAAAGCTGCCGCCGGCAACATCTCCAACGAGGAAGCAACCCGCCAGTTGCTCGGTGAAAAGGAGCCGTCGATGCAGTTCACCACACCCGAGGAGCTCGGTGCGCTGGCCGTATTCTTTTGTTCACCCGCCGGCAATAATGTGCGCGGTGTGGCCTGGAACATGGATGGGGGCTGGGCAGCGCAATAATCCAAGCCGCAGCGTTCTCGCTCATTGGGCCGGCAGACCATCTCTGTCGCAATGCCTCCCTTGTCCTACAGGTGCGACCGGGCGGTTCCGACATTGGCGCCGTGAGTGCCGCCCTAAATTGGTGCCTGCTTCCAGCGCGCCATGCCTCTTTTGGAGGTGTGGTTTGTCACCACCAAGGAGTTCCCATGAAACCATCCAAGCTTATTTTTTCAAGCCTCGCCATCGCTGTTGCGGCTTTTGCCGGCGTGTCAGGCGCGAGTGCGCAAACAAATTCAAACTCAGCCTCCGGCAACACCTCCTGGTATGCGCCAAACAGCGCTTATATCGGCTTCAATGCCGGGCAATCCAGCTACCGCCAGGGCTGCGGAACCGGCGCATTCAATTGCGGCGACAAGGATGATGCCTACAGCATTTATGGTGGCAGCATGTTGAACAACAACTTCGGTCTTGAACTGGGTTACATCGACATGGGAGACATCGCGCGCGGCGGCGGCACGACCAAGGCCCAGGGGGTCAACCTGAGTCTGGTCGGCAAGCTGCCACTGGGCCAGTCCTTCGGCGTGTTTGGCAAGGTCGGCACCACCTACGGCCGTACCAAGGTGTCGTCTCTTCCCGGCTCTGGTGTACCAGCCGGAAACGAAGATGGCTTCGGTTTGTCTGTGGGCGCCGGAGTGAGTTACGACTTTTCCGAGCGCTGGTCAGCCGTGCTGCAATGGGATCGCCATGACTTTAAATTCGCCGGCGCCGGGCGTGAAAACATCAACGCCACCACTGTCGGCCTGAAGTACCGCTTCTAAAATTATCAGCCATGAAAAAAGCCCCAAGTCGCAAGGACTTGGGGCTTGTGTTCTGGTGGGCGGTGCAAGTTTCGAACTTGCGACCCCTGCAGTGTGAATGCAGTGCTCTACCCCTGAGCTAACCGCCCTCTCGGTCAGCGTCAGATTATAGCGGTTTTCTCAAGCGTTCTCGAGTACGCGCCAGACTGTTTGGCCCTTGCTGGCCTTGTCGATATCGGCCAGCAGCAAGTCGTGAGCTGCCGTCTCCTGCTCATTGGCCAGAAGCAGAGGCAAGTCAAATCCGCTCAGATCAATCACCGCGATATTGCCGCCGTCACCGGCGGTGCTGCCGACTTCCATCATCAGTGCATTTTGTCCGCGTGTGAGATTGATGTACACATCGGCCAGCAGCTCGGCGTCAAGCAAGGCGCCGTGTAAGGTCCGTCCGGAATTGTCGACCTCCAGCCGGTCGCACAAGGCGTCAAGCGAATTGCGTTTTCCAGGGAACAACTCCTTGGCCATCATCAGGCTGTCGGTGACCTTGGCAATGCATTGCGTGATCGGCGGCAAACCGACCAGCTCCAGTTCCTTGTTCAGGAAACCGATGTCGAAGGGCGCGTTGTGGATGATGACTTCGGCGCCCTGCAGGTAGGCCAGCAGCTCATCGGCAATAACTGCGAACTTCGGCTTGTCACGCAAAAACTCATTGCTGATGCCGTGAACCTTCAGCGCATCCTCATGGCTGTCGCGCTCCGGGTTCAGGTAGAAATGCTTGTTGTTGCCGGTGAGCTTGCGACCCAGCAACTCCACACAGCCGATTTCAATGATGCGGTCGCCGTTTTCAGCGGACAGACCGGTGGTCTCAGTGTCTAGAACGATTTGGCGCATGCACTGGATTATCCCTCCAACACCTGCACCCGGATGAAGTTCAGTGGACTTCCTTGGCGTGATTGATCGAGTACTTGGGTATCTCGACTGTCACATCGCGCTGGGCCAGCAAAGCCTGGCAGCTCAGGCGCGAGTTGGGCTCCAGCCCCCAGGCGCGGTCCAGCAGGTCTTCCTCGGTTTCATCGAGCTCGTTGAGCGATGCAAACCCCTCACGCACGATCACATGGCAGGTGGTGCAGGCCGCGCTCATGTCGCAGGCGTGTTCGATATTGATCTTGTTGTCGAGCAAGGCTTCGCAGATCGAAGTGCCGGCAGGTGCGGAAACTTCGGCGCCGTTTGGGCAGTACTCGGGATGGGGCAGTATTTTGATGATGGGCATGGTGGTGCGGTGCTTTAGACCGTGGCGATGTTCTTGCCAGCCAGGGCTTGGCGGATGCCGCGGTTCATGCGCTGCGCGGCAAAGTTTTCTGTTCCGTTGGCCAGCGCCTTGACGGCGGCTTCGATCTGCACGGCATCGCCCTGCTGCCGCGTTTGGGCCAGTTCGGCCATCAGGCGGTTGATGTCAGTCCGCTCCGCCGTCTCCAGCAAATCCGCATCGGCAGCCAACGCGCTTTGCGTCGCCAGCAGCATGCGGTCGGCATCGACCTGAGCCTCGGCCAGCGCACGCGCCTGCATGTCCTGCTGCGCGGTGGAGAAACTCTCCTGCAGCATGCGGGCAATGTCCTCGTCGGACAGGCCGTAAGACGGCTTCACATCGATGCGTGCTTCTACGCCGCTGACCTGCTCTTTCGCGTTGACACTGAGCAGACCGTCGGCATCGACTGTAAAAGTCACGCGGATGCGCGCCGCACCGGCCACCATGGGCGGAATGCCGCGCAGCTCGAAACGCGCCAGGCTGCGGCAGTCGGCGACCAGGTCGCGCTCGCCCTGCACCACATGCAGCGCCAGGGCAGTCTGGCCGTCCTGGTAAGTCGTGAAGTCCTGCGCCATCGCCGTGGGGATGGTCTGGTTGCGCGGCACGATACGCTCGACCAGCCCGCCCATGGTTTCAATGCCCAGCGACAGCGGAATCACATCGAGCAACAGCAGCTCGCTGCCGGCAGCATTGCCCGCCAGCTGATTGGCGGAAATCGCCGCACCCAACGCCACGACTTCATCAGGGTTCAAGTTGGTCAGTGGCTCGCGGCCGAAAAAACTGCCGACTGCGCGGCGCACCTGCGGCATGCGGGTCGAGCCGCCCACCAGCACCACACCCTGGATGTCGTCCTTGCCCAGTTGCGCGTCGCGCAAGGCTTTGCGCACTGCGGTCAGCGTGCGCTGCGTCAGAGAGGCGGTGGCGGCCTCGAAGTCTGCAGCCTTCATGTCAAATTGGACGTTAGCCCTTGTCAGACGGGCGGAGAACGCTACTGAATCTGTAGCAGACAGGGCCTCTTTGCAGGCCCGCGCGGCCTGCAGCAGGGCCGCCTTGTCGCCTGGCGTCAGCGTGTCGGCCGCCACGCCGGCCTTGTCGAGCACCCACTGGACCAGCGCGCGGTCGTAGTCGTCGCCGCCCAGCGCCGAATCGCCACCGGTGGACACGACTTCAAAGACCCCCTGACTCAGGCGAAGAATGGAAATATCGAAAGTGCCGCCACCCAGGTCGTAGATCGCATAGACGCCTTCGCTGGCGTTGTCCAGCCCGTAGGCAATCGCTGCGGCCGTCGGCTCGTTGATCAGGCGCAGCACGTTGATACCGGCCAATTGCGCGGCATCTTTGGTCGCCTGGCGCTGCGCATCGTCGAAATAGGCCGGTACCGTGATCACGGCGCCAAACACATCGTCGTTGAAGGTGTCTTCAGCCCGGTACCGCAGGGTGGCCAGGATGTCTGCACTGACCTCGACCGGGCTTTTTTCACCCGCCACGGTTTCGATGGCGACCATGCCGGGCTTGTCGATCAACTCGTAAGGAAGCTGCGCGCGGCTGACGATGTCGCCGATGCCGCGTCCCATCAAACGCTTGACCGAAGCAATCGTGTTTTTCGGATCATCCACCTGCGCAGCCAGGGCCTCATAGCCGATCTGGCGGGTCACGGTCCCCGAATCGTCCAGGCGGTAACGCACCACGCTGGGCAGGATGACCCGGCCCTGCGCATCGGGCAGGCACTCGGCCGCACCGTTGCGCACGCTGGCCACCAGCGAATGGGTGGTGCCCAGGTCAATGCCGATGGCGATGCGCCGCTGGTGCGGATCCGGCGTCTGGCCGGGTTCGGAGATTTGCAGTAAAGCCATGGGTCTGGGGTCGCGCTGTATTTGTAATGAAAATCTATTGTCCCAGCGCGTCGATGCGCGCATCAACCTCACCGGCAAAACGCTCAATAAACATAAGGCCTCTCACCTGCCGGGCCGCCGCCGGAAAATCCTTTGCAACATCCAGAAAATGCTCTACTTTTAATAGCTGCTCACGCTTGCTGGACGAGGCCTGGGCAGCGATTTCTTCAATATCCTGGATGCCATCTGCCTCATCCAGCGCCTCGCGCCACTGCATCTGCTGAATCAAAAAGTCGGCAGGCATGGCGGTGTTGCTCTCCGCCTCAATCGGCGCGCCATGCAACTCACACAGGTACATGGCACGCTTGAGCGGGTTTTTCAGGCGCTGGTAGGACTCGTTAATGCGCACTGACCACTGCATGGCCAGCCGCTGTGCGGCAGCGCCCTGTGCCGCAAATTTGTCGGGGTGTGCCTCCCGCTGCAGATCTTTCCAGCGGGCATCGAGCAAGGCGCTGTCCTGCGCGAACTGCACAGGCAGGTCAAAGAGTTCGAAATCGTTGGATTGGAGCGACGCCACTTGAAGATTCTGGTTTCGTGATGAAAAGCGTAGCGAGCGGTCGTCAGGCTAGGCGCACGGAGCGCAGCAACCGGAACGTACTTAAGGTACGTGAGGATTGCGAGCACCGCGCAACGACGCATGGCGCCCGCGCAGTAGCTTTACACGCGAAAGCTTTCGCCGCATCCACAGCGGTCGCGTTCGTTGGGATTAATGAACTTGAAGCCTTCGTTCAGCCCCTCGCGCACAAAGTCGAGCTGGGTGCCGTCGATGTACGCCATGCTTTTGGGATCCACCAGAACCTTCACGCCGTTGTCCTCGAACACCACGTCTTCAGCCGCGATTTCATCGGCATATTCGATCTTGTAAGCCAAGCCCGAGCAACCGGTGGTTCGCACGCCCAGTCGCACGCCCACGCCTTTGCCGCGCTTGCTCATGTAGCGGGTGACGTGTCGTGCTGCGGCGTCGGTGAGGGTAACGGGCATGGTGCGCAGGGTCAGTTAAATTTAGTGGGCGTGCTTGAGCTTGTAGTCGCTGACGGCGGCCTTGATCGCGTCTTCCGCCAAAATGGAGCAGTGAATTTTCACCGGTGGCAGAGCCAACTCTTCGGCAATCGCGCTGTTCTTGATGCTTGCCGCTTCGTCCAGGGTCTTGCCCTTGACCCACTCGGTCACCAGCGAGCTCGACGCAATCGCCGAACCGCAGCCATAGGTCTTGAAACGCGCGTCTTCGATCACGCCGGTCAATGGATTGACCTTGATCTGCAGTTTCATCACATCACCGCACGCCGGGGCGCCGACCATGCCGGTGCCTACCGTGTCGTCGCCTTTTTCAAACGAACCGACGTTGCGGGGGTTTTCGTAGTGGTCTACCACTTTTTCGCTGTATGCCATTTTGTTTACCTCTTTAAGTCTTTGGCGCCGCGCTCAGTGCGCGGCCCACTGGATGGTGGACAAGTCCACACCATCCTTGAACATTTCCCACAGCGGCGACAGGTCACGCAGCTTGGCCACGTTTTCCTTGATCGTCGCCACCGCGTAATCGATTTCTTCCTCGGTGCTCCAGCGGCCAATCGTCATGCGCAGGCTGCTGTGGGCGAGCTCATCGCTGCGGCCCAGGGCGCGCAGAACATAGCTGGGTTCCAGGCTTGCCGAGGTACAGGCTGACCCGCTGGACACTGCCAGGCCCTTGATGCCCATGATCAGCGACTCACCTTCGACAAAATTGAAACTCATGTTGAGGTTGTGCGGCACGCGTTTTTCAGCGTGGCCATTGAGGAAAACCTCTTCCACATCCTTGAGCCCGGCGAGCATGCGTTCGTGCAGGGCACGGATGCGCTTGTTTTCCTCGTGCATCTCGGCTTTGGCAATGCGGTAGGCCTCACCCATACCCACGATCTGGTGCGTAGGCAGAGTGCCTGAGCGCATGCCACGCTCGTGGCCACCACCGTGCATCTGCGCTTCCAGGCGCACCCGCGGCTTGCGGCGCACATACAGGGCGCCTATACCCTTGGGCCCGTAGGTTTTGTGCGAGGTCAGGCTCATCAAATCCACCGGCAAGGTGGCCAGATCGATGTCCACACGCCCGGTGGCCTGAGCGGCATCGACGTGGAAGATCACGCCCTTTTCCCGGCACAACGCACCAATGGCGGCGATGTCCTGGATGACGCCTATCTCGTTATTGACAAACATGACGCTCACGAGAATCGTGTCGGGACGAATGGCCGCCTTCAGTACCTCGATGTCCAGCAAGCCGTCGGCCTGCACGTCAAGGTAGGTCACTTCAAAACCCTGGCGCTCCAGCTCGCGGCAAGTGTCGAGCACAGCCTTGTGCTCGGTCTTGACCGTGATCAGATGCTTGCCGCGTGTCTTGTAAAACTGCGCCGCACCCTTGATCGCCAGATTGTTGGACTCGGTCGCACCGCTGGTCCAGACGATCTCGCGCGGGTCGGCGCCTATCAGTTCCGCCACCTGCTCACGCGCTTTTTCAACGGCGGCTTCCGCCTCCCATCCCCAGGCGTGGCTGCGCGAAGCCGGGTTGCCGAAATGCTCGCGCAACCAGGGAATCATGGCGTCCACCACGCGCGGGTCGCACGGGTTCGTGGCGCTGTAGTCCATGTAAATGGGGAAGTGAGGGGTTTCCATGTGGCTAGCTTTTTATCTCATGGCTGGCGTGCAGCATCAAAAAAAGTCGGCAGTCTGCCGCCGGTATGACCGGCAGCGACCGGCCGGGATCAGGACTTCGAGAACGCGTTGCCGAGGGCAAACACCGAATTCGGCGCATTGACCCGCATCGGCTTGGCCACCGGCGAAGTGAAGATGGCTTTCTTCACCAGGGGGGTGTTTTCCACCACCACGCCTTTGGCCAATTGGTCGTCCACCAGCTTCTGCAGGGACACGGAGTCCAGAAACTCCACCATGCGGCTGTTCAGCGAAGCCCACAACTCGTGCGTCATGCAGCGGCCACCGTCACCGAGACAGTTTTCCTTGCCGCCGCACTGGGTCGAGTCAATCGGCTCATCCACCGACACGATGATGTCGGCCACGGTGATCTCGGCAGCCTTGCGGCCCAGCGTATAACCGCCGCCGGGGCCACGGGTGGATTCCACCAGTTCATGACGGCGCAGTTTGCCGAACAATTGTTCAAGGTAAGACAGCGAAATCTGCTGGCGCTGGCTGATCGCAGCCAGGGTAACGGGGCCGTTGTTCTGGCGCAGGGCCAGGTCAATCATTGCTGTGACCGCGAAGCGGCCTTTGGTCGTGAGGCGCATTTTCAAGCTCCTTAAAAAGTTGGCTTGACTGTCGTTTGGCTCACCTTGCAAGGCTTGTGACCCCGCAAGGAACTCTTCTCCACCCACCCCGGCCGATTGGCCTTTTCAGCTCGGGGCTCTGTTGTTTTGTTTGTTGTTGACTGTTTTCGTCAAGTATACCACAGGGACGCTCCTTGAGAGGTCTTCCCGGCCCTCTACAAGTCGGCAAGCCCCTCTGAAACGTCACCTGCCCCACTTTTTGGAGTCCGGTTCTGTCCGGCAGTTCCCGAGAACCGTGAAAGGTTATTCAGGCAGGGCCTGAGCCGGCCACCGGCATGGGCGGAATGTTGTCGGCACCCGGGGCGCCGAAGGCTTGTGCTTTCAGGACATGCAACTGGTCGCGAACCTTGGCTGCTTTTTCGAATTCCAGGTTTTTGGCATGTTCGATCATCAATTTTTCCAGGCGCTTGATCTCGCGGGCGATGTCTTTCTCGCTCATGTCCTCGACCAGCGCCTTCTGCATCTCCAGTTTTTCGGCCTCCTTGCCGGATTTTTCGCTGTAGACGCCGTCGATCAGGTCCTTGATGCGCTTGACGATGCTGCGTGGCGTGATGCCGTGTTCGAGGTTGAAAGCGATTTGTTTGTTGCGGCGGCGCTCGGTTTCGTCCATCGCTTTTTTCATGGAATCGGTGATGCGGTCGGCATAGAGGATGGCCCGGCCGTTCAGATTGCGGGCGGCCCGGCCTATGGTCTGGATCAGGCTGCGCTCGGCGCGCAAAAAGCCTTCCTTGTCGGCATCGAGAATGGCGACCAGGCTGACCTCGGGAATGTCCAGACCTTCGCGCAACAAATTGATGCCCACCAGCACGTCAAAAGCGCCAAGCCGCAAATCGCGCAGGATCTCCACACGTTCGACCGTGTCCACGTCACTGTGCAGGTAACGCACCTTGACGCCGTTGTCGGTCAGGTAATCAGTGAGTTGCTCGGCCATGCGTTTGGTCAGGGTGGTGATCAGCACGCGTTCGTTCTTGTCGACACGGATGCGGATTTCCTGCAGCACATCGTCGACCTGGTGAGTGGCGGGGCGCACTTCAACTTCGGGATCGACCAGCCCGGTGGGACGCACCACCTGCTCCACGACCTTGCCTGCGTGTTGCTGCTCATAGGCAGCAGGTGTCGCCGAGACAAAAATCGCTTGCCGCATCTTGGCTTCAAACTCTTCGAACTTGAGCGGCCGGTTGTCCAGCGCACTCGGCAGGCGAAAGCCGTACTCGACCAGCGTGGTCTTGCGCGAGCGGTCGCCGTTGTACATGGCGTTGAGCTGGCCGATCATCACGTGGCTCTCGTCGAGAAACATGATCGCGTCCTTCGGCAGGTAGTCGCACAGCGTCGAGGGCGGCGAGCCCGGCGGCGCGCCGCTCAGGTGGCGCGTGTAGTTCTCGATGCCCTTGCAGTGGCCGATCTCGCTGAGCATCTCCAGGTCGAAGCGTGTGCGCTGCTCGATGCGCTGGGCTTCAACCAGCTTGCCGTCGCCGACAAACTGCTTGACGCGCTCCGAGAGTTCGAGCTTGATGGTTTCGACCGCGGCCATGACCTTGTCGCGCGGTGTCACGTAATGGCTTTTCGGATAGACCACAAAACGCGGCACCTTCTGTCGGATGCGCCCGGTCAGCGGGTCGAACAGCGAGAGTGTCTCGATCTCGTCGTCGAACAGCTCGATGCGAATTGCCAGCTCGGAATGTTCGGCCGGAAACACGTCGATCACGTCGCCGCGCACGCGGAAGGTGCCGCGCGAGAAGTCCTGGTCGTTGCGCGCGTACTGCATGCGAATCAGTCGCGAGATCACGTCGCGCTGGTTCATCTTGTCGCCGGTG